>Ga0247830_10000889_pt1 | contig 11633 bp, 20 predicted proteins | sample 12C_Control_Day5_FD_207766 | JGI IMG/M metagenome (GOLD analysis project Ga0247830, IMG submission 207766) | Soil microbial communities from agricultural site in Penn Yan, New York, United States - 12C_Control_Day5 | ecosystem: Environmental > Terrestrial > Soil > Agricultural land | place...
GACCTCAGAAGCTAGGACTCTAATGACTGATCGACCCGGTGCTTATGGCGTCCTCACGGGCGGCGTACTGCTGATGATGGGTAGCGTGATCTTCAGTGATTGCCCACTCGGGATCATCGGCTGCGTGTTCACCCTGATCGCAGGTTTCTACATATTGGCGACTGAATGAAGTGCATCACACATAAATGCGAGAACCACTTCTGGGAAGGCGGCGGTGTGTACATCGCCGCCCCGACGCTGGGCACGCAGTCCTACAGTATGCAGTTCATCTGTCAACCGTGCTGGACCGCGATCACGAACCCTGACAGCAGTAGCGTTCACAGCCAGATCGCACGGAACTTCCGCCAAGTCGAGACCAACGAAAAAGCCCTTTCCATGATGAGGCTGCCGAAATGAACAACGATCTGAAAATCACAATTAGTGGTCAAGAAGGTGCCGGCAAGTCCGAGCTAATGTTCAACATTGCATCGCACCTGAAGTCGCTGGGCCACAACGTCACCTGCTTCGAGGGTGACGAGTTCCCGGTGGCACCCTTTAGCATCCTTCGCGGCGAACGACAGCCTCGAAACATCTCCATCACCACTCGCAAATGAAATACTTCCTCGACACCGAGTTCCACGAAGACGGCAACACCATCGACGTGATCTCGATCGGACTCGTCTGCGAAGACGGTCGCGAGTTCTACGCCGTCAACGCCGACTGCAACTTCGACCGCATCTGGTCCGACCCCGATTGCGAGTGGCTGCGACAGAACGTGATGCCGCAGATCGACCGCTCGATCGCCATGTCTCGGGCATGGATCAAACAGAACATCGTGACCTTTGTGTCCTCGCGGATAGTCTCCGAGCGTGGCGTGCTGTCTGCATCGCCGATCGAGGAAATCGAGTTCTGGGGCTACTACGCCGACTACGACTGGGTGGCCTTCTGCCAGTTGTTCGGCCGCATGATCGACCTGCCGGCGCACTTCCCGAAGTATTGCCGGGACATCAAGCAACTGGCCGAGAGCGTTGGCGACCCCATGCGGGTGCCACCTGAGATCGAGCACCACGCGCTCGAAGACGCCCGCTGGAACAAGCAGGCTTACGAGTTCCTCGTTGCTCACGCACGCACACGGAATCAGGAATGGTTCCTGCCCGAGGGCTGGTTCGGAAAGATGGGTCAATGAAAATCAACATGCACACCACCACCGAGCGTAAGGTCACGCTCGCCATCAATAAGTCGGACCTGCTCAGTTTGCTGCGTAAGAGCGACTTCGATATTCCCACCAACGCTGCTGCCTATGTTCGCGTACCGGGCGGCGGCGACTGGTCCCATACCAACCTCGACATCGGCACCGACAGCGACATCATCATCGAGTACATCGAGAGGACTTCAGAGAAAACATGAAAAACATCCTGTTGGTTTTGATCATCGCGATTGCTGGGACGGCGTATTCCGCCCCACCGGTCAATAATCCGCCGCGCATCAACATCTGGCATCCGCAAGCCGCAAAACCGAAACGCTGGGTGTACGCCTTCGTGGCCGACATCCGAAATATCCCGAAGCAAGAAGCACTCCGCTATCACAAGCTGATGGAGCAGGGCGTGTTCATCCAGGTCTTCGACATCGACTTCGACGAGAAGGCGGCGAAGAAGTTCGGAGTCACCAGCGCGCCGTACTTCGTGGTCATGCAGCTTAACCCCGGCTTCAACGACGGCATGTTCAACACGCCTTACGTCGTCCAACGCACGGACAAGCTCGAAGACATCGAGCAGTGGGTTGATTGGCTACGCAATGACAACCGCAGCAGATACCCCAGGTTATGAGCAAGCAATTCGCCTTCAAGCGGCTCGGCCACTGGTTAGGTAAGACGTGGTACAAGAAGTTCACGCACCGCCGTAACCGGAAGAAGCTGCGTCAGGCCCGAGACATCGAGAACCACCGAGACAAGCCGCTGGACCCTTGGGCGATCGACTGATGGCATCCTACATGAAGGTCCATTGTCCGATCTGCCGCTGTGAGATGGACGGTATGCGCGGCTACGGACGTAATGCCAACTGCTGTGGCCGTGAGTGCTACCAAGAGTGGGAGTGGAGAAACACCTTGGCCATCCTCGGCAAGCCATACAGACCCGACCGACGCAAGAGACCACCGACCGATGAACAAAATCACGATCTTCCCCAGGTTCCCGATGGGATCAATCGTGTTCCTGAAGGTGAAGTCGGACCGTGAAGCCGGCATGGTAACGGGCATCCTAGTCCGGCCCGACGAATCTCTACTCTACTACGTCACCTGGGAAAACGGCTACGACGAAGACTCGCACTACGAGATCGAATTGACCGACACCTATGAGAAGCAATATGACGCCGAGACGTAATGCCCAGATCGCCCAGTGCTGCCGTGGCTGCCCGTGCAAGTCGGTCGCCGACTGCACCGGCGGGGCCGAGCCAGAGAAGGTCGTCGAGTACCTCAAGGAAACGGCCCAGTGTCGATACTGCGGTAATCACGAAGGTTTGGTTCTGGTACACAAAGTCGCTACCGGTGAGGAACGGATAGCCTGCCAAGAGTGCCTTCCTTACATGGACAGACTCCAATACACACTGGCATGACACTACTCAAAGTCAAAGAAGCCGCACAGGCCATGAACGTGTCGCCGGACACCGTGTACGACTTGGTGAACTCCGGGGCGCTGCCGTCGATCCGCATCGGGACCGGCCGAGGGACCATCCGCATCAAGCCGACTGAGCTTGAGAAGTTCCTGAATCGGGGCCAGACGGCTCCCGCAGCGGGTTATTTTGAGTAGCTCGCTGGAGCATGAACGTGGCGTTGGCTTCCAGGTGCCCGTAGCGTGTCGCGAGCATACGACCGTCTACGTGCCCGAGCAGTTTACTCACCACCAGTGAGTCCTCGCCGGCAATCAACTTCTGATGAGCATAGCTGTGCCGCAGAGCCGTAGCGCACAAACCAGGGAAGCCCAGCTTATCTCTCAGCCGCCGGAAGCGGTCCTTGATGGCATCCTTCTTCCACGGCTCGCCACGCCGGTTCCGAAAGATGGGGCCGGAAGGGAAGTCCTCGCAAAGCCGCTCCACGATCGCCCCGGCGATCTCGTCCAGGTAGATCACCCTCTGCCGCTTCTTACCCTTGCTCTTCAGCCGAGGGAACACGACCCGCGAGAACTTCTTGTCGTAAAAGTGGGCTTCCATCGTCCGCATCTCATGCGGCCGCGCGCCCGTGCTAAAGGCCACGACCATGTACTCCCGAAACGGCAGGTCCGACGCCGCCTCGATGACCTTCGTCCAGTCCACCGACTCCACAAACGTCTCCCTGACGCCCCGAGCAGGCTTCTTGGCGTTGGCGATCGGGTTGGCCTTGATGTGGCCCATGTCCGCCGCCCACTTGAAGGCGGTCTTGGCGGTCGTAACGGCATCCGATTTGTACGTCCCAGACTTGCCGGCGTAATCGGTATCAATCCACTCTTGGATGTCGCCGGCCTTCAGCGTCTCCACGCGCTTGCCTTTGCCGACGTGGGCCACGAACCGCTTCAGGTGGAAAAGGTAGGTGCTGAAGGTGCTCTCGGCCAAGTTCGCCTTACAGTAGTCGAGGTACTTGGTCAGCACTTCGCCCACGGTGTACACCGGGCCGATCGCCTTGCGGCTGTCCGCCATGATCTCGTGGTACTTCTCGAAGGCGGCCTTGCGGTCCTGGCCGAGCGGGACTTGGACCTTCCCGACCTGGACATACCAAGAGTTGGTTTGCTTACGAAAGAAAGGCTTCGGTTCTCGCATGATGAACTCCCTACGAAGGATAGGTCGTCGATCAGCGAGCAGTCGGAACTCTGCACGAATCTCTGCATTTCGTGCAGAGTTGCAAAAAGGGGTAGTTTGCTAAAGCCTTACGTGGCAGGAAGTTGGTGTGAGTCGGGGCGACTGGATTTGAACCAGCGACCTCTACGTCCCGAACTTGTCTGCCTCTTTAGCCATAACTCCGTAAATTGCTCGCTGATTAGCACTTTACGTCCATTCTAGTTGTGGTTGTTTTCGTGTCAATTCGCTGGTTTCGGAGCGTTTCTCTGCACGAACTCTGCACGAACTCTGCACGAACTCTGCACATTGTTAAAGATCAGATAGATACTTATTCAATTTGCATTTGTTCAAAGATGTTGCATACTTGATCTATCAGTTTTCCAGGATCACAACATGAATGTGCCATGCCACAACGGCATAGACGGAATAAGAGGAACAATTGAACATCGACTTCTCAAAATCTCTGGAACCAAGGACTTTTGCCTACAGAGTGACATTCAACGGTGACTCATGCGACTTACGACCTGTGGACCATGCTTGGGGCTTGTGGGTCAACGCCAAAGACGACAAGACACCAAGGAAAGGCACAGTTCGCCGGTCTGACGGAAGAAAAACAGGGTTCCACCAGCCGCACCCCAGCGTATTAGAGTGGAACACACGAAGGGAGACAATCACTACGATGCACGACCACAGTGACGAAGACTTGTTCGGCCGGTACGTGGATGGCGACGAATCGGCGCTGAACACTCTGATCGCCAGATACAACAACGCTCTGTACCACTACATCCTCGGCAGGATCAAGTGCGCCACAACAGCGGAAGATGTGTTGCAACTGACGTACATCAAGCTCGTCAAGTACAAGAACATCTTCGACCAGACTAAGCTTTTCAAGCCGTGGCTCTACACGATCACGGATCGGCTGTGCAACGACCATTTGAGGTCGGCCAAACGTCGCAGACATATCACTCAAAGCTTCGGTGATCTTGAAACCGATCCCCATGCTAGGAGTACGTCCCTCGATAAGCGAGATTTCCTAACGGACCATCAAGCTCTCGAACCCTATGAGACCGTCTGCCGCGACAACGACGCCCGTCAAGCATTAAGCCTATTGCGGAACTTGCCGAAGAAGTACCGCAGTTGCATTCACTTCTTGGTTATCAACGAATTGTCAAGCCGCAAGGCAGCCCGCCTAGTTGGGACCGCACACAAGGCGGTCCAGACGCGCGCGGCCGCCGGTCTTGCGATCCTGCGAGAGCAGATGGAGAACAACTCGTGGGGCGAGGACACCACGTTACATGAAATCGAAGAGTGCGTGATCTCCGATCTCGTCAAAGACATGCCTCAAGAAGAGATCGACTCTTTGCAGCGAGTTCACGCTGGGGATGGCGACGAGAGCGACCACCAGATACTCGGCGGATTTATTTGCCGCCTTCTTGGAGCCGCCTGAAAAATTAGGGTTCCACTCCAAGGTTTGAAGCGTAGTACACACATTATGCAGTCTGTAGTTTAACGGTAAAACGCTAAAACACGGTCATCGAATTTTGTTCGTTTTCGAGCCGGCTGACGATCGTTATCGACTTTTAATCGAGAGTTGTGGGTTCGAGTCCCACCGGACTGCCTGCGGTGAGCCGAAAGATTGAGGGTTATCCTTACCATCACCAAGGAACTGGCCTCGAAAGCTGGTTTACACCCCTCGGTCACAAACTTGCTCGCCGCCTTTTACACAGAGGAACGAATGGACAACCGAGTTGAACACGCCAGAGACGCCATCGACGATATGTTCGCCGACACGAGCGTGGCGCAGTCGGAGACGAGGGAGCGTCTGAACGAGCTTCGAGATCACATCAACATGCTACTGGAGAGTTTGGATTAGACACACCGGCCTGTAGCTCAACCTGGATAGAGCACCAGTAATTAAGGATCGTCAATCCCTTATCCGTCTTCGGACGGGTCGGCGACTGATCGTTATCAAGGGAACTGGGGGTTGTAGGTTCAAATCCTACCGGGCCGACTTGCGAGAGCCGAATGCAGAGGGTTATCGGCAAAAATATACCCCTCTCAAACACTTGTTCTCGCACCTTATTGGTGAGCCGAAATAGCCGAGGGTTATCCTTCTAAGATTTCCCCCTTGGCAACACTAACTTGCTCGCCAGCTTTTACCTTCACCTGGAGAACCGATGCGCACAAACTACGCGCGTAACTTGACCACTCGCAAGACGACCAACGTCCCTCAAACCAGACCTCTCAAGGGTCAGGTCGCCAACTCTGCCGGCGGCTACTCATTCGCCGTCGATTGCTGGACACGTCTCGATCGGTTCCTGATCCTCGGCTGCGAGGGCGGCAGCTACTACGCCACCGAGCGTGAACTGACGGTGGAGAACGCCAAGTGCGTCATGGAGTGTGCGATTAAGGATGTGATCCGAACGGTCGAGAGGATCGTCCAGATCAGCACCGAAGGTCGCGCTCCGAAGAACGACCCAGCGATCTTCGCCCTCGCTTTGATGGCGGGCCAGACCTGCGACGACAGTCTTGAGCCGATCACGCAATGTGCGTTGGAAGCTCTTAACAAGGTCTGCCGCACCGGCGAACACCTGTTCCAGTTCGTGGAGTACGTCACGCACTTCCGTGGCTGGGGCCGCAAACTGCGGACCGCGATCGCCAACTGGTACAAGGACAAGGACGCCGACCGGCTCGCCTACCAAGTCACCAAGTACGGTCAACGCAACGGCTGGTCGCACCGCGATCTTCTCCGCTTGACCCACGCCGTCCCGACCACGCCGGGTCACAAGGACGTGTTCCAGTACATCGCCAAGAAGGAAAAGTGGCTGGCGTCCACGAGGCCGGGCACCCGTATGTTGGTCATGGCTGAGGAAGCCAAGACCGCCAGCGTCTCGAAGCTGATGAAGTTGATCCGCGAGGAAGGGCTGGTGCGTGAGCACATCCCGACCGAGCGTCTGAATGACGCAGGCGTCTGGGCGGCTCTGCTCGAAAACATGCCGGTGACGGCGATGGTTCGCAACCTCAACAAGATGACGAACATCGGGCTGTTGGCCCCTTTGTCGGACGGGGCCAACACCGTCTGCCAGCGCCTGCGGGATCAGGACTTGCTGCGAAGCGGCAGGGTCCACCCGTACAACCTGCTGGTCGCCTTGAAGACGTACAGTCGGGGCCAAGGCATGTTGGGCGACACGACCTGGAAGCCGGTTCCCGAAGTGGTTGCCGCGCTCGAAGACGCCTTCTACCTGTCGTTCGGCACGATCGTGCCGACCGGTAAGCGTCACCTGTTCGGCATCGACGTGTCCGGCTCGATGGGGACCAACTACATCACCGCCGGCAAGGACAAGAAGACCGGTAAGCCGATCCCCACGCCGGTGCAATGTCGCTCGGCGGCAGCCTGCCTCGCCATGCTCGGGATGCGGATCGAGCCGCGATCGTATGCGTTCGGATTCACCAGCAGCTTCCAAGAACTGAACATCACGGCGAACGACCGACTGTTGGACGTGGAGCGGAAGGTCTACTACAGCAACTTCGGCACGACCGACTGTGCGGTCCCGATGACGCACGCCCTACGGAACAAGCTGGAAGTCGATGCGTTCGTCGTTCTTACGGACAACGAGACCTACGCCGGCAGCAAGCACCCGACCGTGGCATTGGAAGAGTACCGGCAGCGAATGGGCATCGACGCCAAGCTGATCGTCGTTGGGATGGTCAGCAACGGCTTCACGATCGCTGATCCGAATGATCCTCGGCAGATGGATGTTGTCGGTTTTGACAGCAGTGCGCCCTCGGTCATGGCCGACTTCGTGCGGGAAGAAGGTTCCAAGCGGAATTGGGCAGCGTAGTAGCGGCATGAACACTGACCAAAACATGTCAAAGCCAACAACCCTACCTGAAATCAACGAACGCCTGAAAGCCCTTAGTGGGTCGTTCTTTGAACAAGGTCTTGTACTACTAGAGTGCAAAGAGGCTTATGAAGCGATCTTCCCGCTTACCCGGCTAGGTGCTTCGGGTGGCAATAAACCTGCCCGAGAACATTCACTACTGAGTTTTGTAGGTCACGCTGCTGGTTTGACAAAGAAATCTTCGGTGTCTGTTGGACGACGAATACTTGCCGCTCGTTCAGTCCATCTGACTAACCGACGTTTGGTTCTTAACACGTCCGCAGCCAATGACCTTAAATTTCTAATCAGTCTGAGACACCTAACCAGCGAGATGCAGGAGCGGGTAATCAGGGACTTCTTGGCTGGCGACCGAGATACCAAATCAGAGCCAAACCGAAAACACGAGAGCAAACCGAAAGCTGAGAAGGATTCCGCGCAACATTCTCAGCCGGTTGATGGAATCAAAGGTATGGGTGTGATCCGTGCGAACGAAGCTATCAATTGCTTGATCCGAATCCCTAAGAACGATGTTTTACGGAAGCGTGGCTTCCAAATCGTTACGGATTGGATCGAGAACAACCGGTAAAGGCCGATATGACAAAGATTCCGCAGACCCAGGTAACTACCAACTACCGACTATTTGGTCGGAGCGCAGAGAACCGCCCTCTCAATCTGAACAAGCACAAGAGGCTGTTCGCGTCCATGCAGAAATATGGATTCCTGCCGTGCTACCCCATCATCGTATATCGTGATGGCAAGGGTCGGTGGATTGTCAAGGAAGGCCAGCATCGCCTCGCAATCGCGGAATCACTTGGGCTGGAAGTCTACTACGTTGAAACGAAGGTCGATTTCGACGTTGCCTTGGTAAACAGCACGCCAAAATGCTGGGAGCTTCGAGACTACGCACAAAAACACGCTGCCAACGGCAGCGAGAGCTACCAGCGAGGGCTGGAGTTCGCAGAGCAATACGGTGTTCCTGTTGGAAGGGCTTTCTCGCTTCTTGCAGGTACGACCACCTTTGCCAACATCGAAGACGCTTTCATGGACGGTTCTTTCAAGGTCAAGGATGAAAAATGGGCCAGCCAAGTCGCCAGCATCTTTGCTCCACTTGCTTCAATGCAGCCCGCCTTGAAGAGCGCACGTTTCCTCGAAGCCTGCATGGCGGTCTGCCGGGTGAAATCGTTTGATAAAGACCGGCTTTTGCGTGGTGCTCAGCGGTGTCGAGAGAAACTTGTGGCTTATGCCACCAAGGAAGCGTATCTCGACATGCTGGAAGTCATTTACAACTTCGGCCAGTCCAAGCTGGTGGGTTTGAAATCGGAAGCCGCTATGGCAATGCGACGGCGTAATCCGACTAAATCATCGAAGGACAAGGTAAAGCTCCTGGCGATATAACACCATGCTCATAGCCTGCGGACAATGCGGCGGCGTACTCGAACTGGCCCTGGCCGGTGGCGTCACCGGCGCTAGCGTCCTACTGACACACCTATGGAACAGACTGCTACGACCCATCTGGAAAGACTCGGCAACGCATGGTGCGAGCCAGACGGAACGCTGCATCCGGTCGATGAGTGGGGTCACGAGAAGTGGGCCTACGAGCACCACGGATGTGAGCCTTACGACTTGAAGGTCGCCGGTTGGATCAAGCTTTCGGAAGGTGACTGGTGCTGTGTCGATGTGACGCAACAGCAACTCGACGTAATCTACGACTGGCATGTCGCCAATCGCGAGAAGTGGAACCCCGAACAATTCAAGGTCAAATGAACGCAACCCCCACCGAAGCATTGAGTGAGATCGCCGACTGCCTAGTGTCGAAAAACGAGAAACACGTCTCCGGTCGGGCGGCTCCAAACGTAGTTGATGGTTTGTACGCCATCGCTAAGGCGTTTGAGACCGGGGCAAAACAACTGGGCAACGCAGACGCCGCCACGCCGATGGGTGCCATCGAAGGTCTGGGTCTCTGCCTGACTAACGCCGCCGAAGTGATTGCCCACTCGATTGACGGCCTCACCGACGCAATCGGTGAACACTTTGGAGATTGACATGAAGAAAGAACAGAAGAAGAAACGTGAGCCGATCGTCTTCACTCCGAGGGAACTGCGGTACAACCGCGCTCTCTTCGAGGGAACCCTGACCAAGCGGAACATGCCCAAGACCCCTGGATACACCCGAAGCGACAAATGAAGAAACTCCTGATCCTGCTACTGCTTCTGTTCTCGGGCTGCTCGGCGACGGCCGCCCCGGATGTTGACGTGAAGGCTTTCACGAACAACCCGGTCCCGGCCGAACTGACGGAGCTTCCCGGCGTCGAGTTCGTGATCTACCGGCTAGACTCGGAGAAGGCCAAAGAGTTCAAGATCAAGAAGCAGTGCTTCATCGTCTGCTTTCCGGGTAAGTGCATAGTGGTCGAGACGCTCGACGAGGTTCGCGAACTCATCCAATGATCCGATCGTTTGTTCGTTCGTTGTTCCGTTGGCTGCTCGGCCGGGCACCACTCGCCTCACAACCTGTGATCGAGTTGCGCCATTCGATATGCGAGTGGTGCCCGGCCCGTAGACGTGGCTGGTTTCGCTTTTACTGCGATGCCTGCCTCTGCACGATCTCACGGCGACGGTGGCCGTTCAACAAGCTGGCGATGTCCGACCAAGAGTGTCCTGTCAAGAAGTGGCCCAAGGTGAGCGAATGAAACGCAAACCCGAAATAAAGAAGCGTGTGTACTACGCACATCCGATGTCGTTGTACGACACACCGCAAGAAGAGCGTGACACTGAGTTCCTGGAAGGTCTCGGCTTCCAGGTCGTCAACCCCAACGCTTGGCCGTACAAAGGTGGGTCGTTCGAGCAATACCTGTCGATGGCCGCCAACTGCGATCTGATCGCCTTCCGTGCCCTTCCTGACGGGTCGATCACCTGCGGTGTGGCTAAAGAGATCAAGATGGGGCCGCCCGTGATCGAGCTACCCAGCGGTGTGACCCGCCGCACGCTCACGATGCAACAGACCTTGGAAACCCTAGCGGAGCTTGGTGAACGATGAAGCGACTCCAAGCAACCGCAGCCGTCCTCGGCTTCGCCGCCGGCCCCTTCCTCATGCTCAGCTTCCTGAACTCGGGTAGCCCGTTGGGAGTGTTCTGCGGCCTCGGGGTGACCGCGCTGTACACGATCACGTTCGTCTGCTTCGTGGTGATCCTGGAAGAACGGATCAAATAAGCGGGGCGGCGGCTTCCTTGCCGCTAATTGGCTCCATCCAACCGCCCCCTCGGCGCTTTGTCACGATACGTTGTTTTCAACATTACACAAACGGATTGAGTCTTAGGACCAACGATGACCAAGTTCAGCGACGATAACTCCGTGATTGGACGAAAATTCGACGTGCTCGACCACGGACACATCGTCCTCATGGATCACATGGGTGACGACGCTGCGATCGTTCAGGCCGCGCGGACCTGTTACCAGAAGGGCACCAAGAAGGTCAACGACGATCGCAACCTGATCCGCTACCTGATGCGCAACAGGCATTCGAGTCCGTTTGAAAGTTGTGTCGCCAAATTCCACGTCAAGCTCCCGATCTTCGTCGAGCGCCAGTGGGCACGGCACCGCACGGCCGGCTGGAACGAGGTCTCGGCCCGATACTCGGAGCTACCCGAGGAATACTACATTCCTCGCACCGAGGACGTGTGCGCCCAATCCAAGATCAACAAGCAAGGCCGCGACGAGCCGATCGAGTCGGCCAGTGCTGACGCCTTCCGTGCTCACTCGAAGGACGTGGCCCGCTATGCCTTCGACGTGTACCACACGTCGCTTGAGTGCGACATCGCCCGCGAGCTTGCCCGGATCAGCCTGCCCCTCGGCACCTACACCGAGAAGGTCTGGTGGATCAACCTGAAGAACCTGCTCGACTTCCTCTCGCTGCGGATGGACAGCCACGCCCAGTGGGAGATCAGGCAGTACGCCAACATCATTGGCCACCAGAT
>Ga0247830_10000891_pt1 | contig 11623 bp, 9 predicted proteins | sample 12C_Control_Day5_FD_207766 | JGI IMG/M metagenome (GOLD analysis project Ga0247830, IMG submission 207766) | Soil microbial communities from agricultural site in Penn Yan, New York, United States - 12C_Control_Day5 | ecosystem: Environmental > Terrestrial > Soil > Agricultural land | place: USA...
CCAAGACCGAGTTCGACTACGCCACGCTCGAGCACCGCCTGCGCGAGCTCGCCTTCCTCAATTCCGGCGTGCGCCTGATCCTCACCGACGCGCGCGGGGTCGAGGAGAAGCAAACCGAGCTCTTTTACGAGGGCGGGCTCGAAGCCTTCGTGCGCTATCTCGACCGCAGCAAGACCGCGCTGATCGATCCGCCCATCCTCATCGCCGGCGAGCGCGAGGGCGTCACGGTCGAGGTCGCGATGCAGTGGACCGACAGCTATCACGAGACGATGCTGTGCTTCACCAACAACATCCCGCAGCGCGACGGCGGCACGCATCTGGCCGGCTTCCGTGCGGCCCTCACGCGGCAGATCAACGCTTACTCGACCGAAAGCGGCATCGCCAAGAAGGAGAAGGTGCAGATCACCGGCGACGATGCGCGCGAGGGGCTGACTTGCGTGCTCTCGGTCAAGGTGCCCGACCCGAAATTCTCCTCCCAAACGAAAGACAAGCTCGTCTCCTCCGAGGTGCGGCCGATCGTCGAATCGGTGGTCAACGAGAAGCTCGGTTCCTGGTTCGAGGAGCACCCGGCCGAAGCCAAGCGCATCGTTGCCAAGGTGGTGGAGGCGGCGGCCGCGCGGGAGGCGGCGCGCAAGGCGCGCGAGCTGACGCGCCGCAAGGGCGCTCTCGACATGGCCTCGCTGCCGGGCAAGCTCGCCGATTGCCAGGAGCGCGACCCCGCGCTCTCCGAGCTCTTCCTGGTGGAGGGCGATTCGGCCGGCGGCTCGGCCAAGCAGGGCCGCGACCGGAAGTTCCAGGCGATCCTGCCGCTCCGCGGCAAGATCCTCAATGTCGAGCGGGCGCGCTTCGACAAGATGCTGAGCTCGGCCGAGATCGGGACGCTGATCGCCGCGCTCGGCACCGGGATCGGGCCGGAGGAGTTCGACGTCTCCAAGGCCCGCTATCACAAGATCATCATCATGACGGACGCGGATGTGGACGGCAGCCACATTCGCACCCTGCTCCTGACATTTTTCTATCGTCAGATGCCGGCCGTGATCGAGAAGGGCTATCTCTTCATCGCCCAGCCGCCGCTCTACAAGGCAAAGCGCGGCCATTCGGAGGTCTATCTCAAGGACGATCGGGCGTTGGAGAGCTATCTCGTCACCTCCGGCCTCGACGAGGCGGTGCTGGAGCTGGGCGACGGCGCGCAGATCGCCGGGCCCGAGCTCCGGCGTCTGGTCGAGCGCGCGAGCAGCGCCAAGAACTCGATGCGCCCGCTCGTGCGCAAGGTCGGCTCCATGGCCGTGGTCGAGCAGGCCGCCATCGCGGGGGCGCTCAATCCCGCCGTCCTCAGCGACGCTGAGCGCGCGCGCGGGGCCGCCGACTACATCGCGCGGCGGCTCGACCTCCTCGCCAGGCCCGAGGAGCGCGGCTGGGCGGGACGGGTATCGCCCGATGGCGGGCTCGCCTTCACGCGCACGCTCTCGGGCGTCACCGAGCGCCACGCGATCGACCTCGCGCTCATCAAGAGCGGCGAGGCTCACCGGCTCGACGCGATGGCGGCCGAGTTGCAGACGACCTACGCCAAGCATGCGCGCCTCAAGGTGGGCGAGAGCGAGATCCCGGTCACCGGACCCGCCGCGTTGATCGACGCGGTGATGGAGCTCGGTCGCAAGGGCGTCGCGGTGAACCGCTATAAGGGCCTCGGCGAGATGAATCCCAATCAGCTCTGGGAGACGACCCTGGATCCGAACGCGCGCAGCCTCCTCCAGGTCCGCGTCAGCCATGCCGACGAGGCCGAGGAGGTGTTCTCCACGCTGATGGGCGATCTGGTCGAGCCGCGGCGCGACTTCATCCAGTCCAACGCCCTTTCCGTCGCCAATCTCGACGTCTAGAGGGCGGGCCTACCCGGCATGGCGCGCAAGCCTCAGAATCGGCAGCAGGGCAAAGGCCGCCCGCGGCGGCGCACGGCCTTGCTGTTCCTCGCGCGCTGGAGCCTGGTCGCCCTGATCTGGATCGGGTTCATCGGGGCCGGCGTCGTGCTCTGGTACGCGCGCGACCTGCCCGACACCAGCCGCCTCAACGAGATCACCCGCCGGCCGGCGGTCACGCTGGTCACCGCCGACGGGCAGATCCTCGCCACCTATGGCGATCTCTACGGCACCAATGTCGGGCTGGACGTGCTTCCGCCCTATCTGCCGCGCGCGGTATTGGCGATCGAGGACCGCCGCTTCTATTCCCATTTCGGGATCGATCCGTTCGGCGTGGCGCGGGCGATCTGGGTCAACATCCGCACCGGCAGGTTCGTGCAGGGCGGCTCGACCGTCACCCAGCAGCTCGCCAAGAACCTCTTCCTCACGCCCGAGCGGACGTTGAAGCGCAAGATCCAGGAGGTGCTGCTCGCCCTTTGGCTGGAGCGCACCTACACCAAGGACCAGATCCTCGCGCTCTATCTGAACCGCGTCTATCTCGGCGCGGGCGCCTATGGCGTCGATGCGGCGGCGCGAAAATATTTCGGCAAGCCCGCCGAGGAGGTGACCCTGTTCGAGGCGGCGATGCTGGCGGGCTTGCTCAAGGCGCCCTCGCGCTACAACCCGACCACCGATCCCGACGCCGCGCGCAGCCGCGCCACCATCGTGCTCAACAGCATGGTCGAGGCGGGCTATCTCAAGACCGATCAGGTGATCGCCGCGCTGGCCAGCGATACCGAGGTCGGCCGCACGGCGGCAGCCGACTGGACCGGTCGCTATTTCGCGGACTGGGTCTATGACCAGGTCTCGAGCTATGTCGGCAGCTCCGAGCGCGACCTGACCGTGGTCACGACCATCGATCTGAGGCTCCAGCGCATGGCCGAGGCTGAGCTCAAGCGCATCCTCGCCGAGGAGGGGCCCAAGCGCGGCGCCTCGCAGGGCGCGTTGGTGATGATGACGCCGGACGGCGCGGTCAAGGCGCTGGTCGGCGGGCGCGACTATCGCGAGAGCGAGTTCAACCGCGCCACGCAAGCGCTGCGCCAGCCGGGCTCGGCCTTCAAGCTGTTCGTCTTCCTCGCCGCGCTCGAGGCGGGAATGGACCCCGACGACACCATGGTGGACGGGCCCATTCAGGTGAAGAAGTGGCGGCCCGCCAATTACCAGGACAAATTCTACGGCGAGGTGACGCTGCGCGAGGCCTTCGCCCGCTCGCTCAACAGCGTCGCGGTGCAGCTTTATCTCAAGACCGGCGGCAAGGCGGTCGAGAACGCCGCGCAGCGGCTCGGCATCACCGCCGAGCTCAATCCGGACCCGGCGCTCTCCCTCGGCTCGAGCGAGGTCAATCTGATGGAGCTGACCTCGGCCTATGCGGTCTTCGCCAATGAGGGGCGCGGGGTGTGGAACTACGGGATCGAGGAGATCAAGGATTCGGCGGGCATGGTGCTGTTCCGTCGCGCCGGCGACGGGCCGGACCGGGTGGTTCAGCCGCGCCAGGTCGAGGAGATGAACGACATGATGGCCGCGGTGATCGGCTGGGGCACCGGCAAGACCGCCGATATCGGCCGCCCGGCCGCCGGCAAGACCGGCACCAGCCAGGAGTTCCGCGACGCCTGGTTCATGGGCTTCACGGCCGAGCTGGTGACGGGCGTCTGGGTCGGCAATGACGACGGCAAGCCGATGGACAAGGTGACCGGCGGCTCGCTCCCGGCCGTGATCTGGCGTTCCGTCATGGCCAAGGCGCTGGAAGGCGCGCCGCCGCGCCCTCTGCCCGGCGGCGGCGCCGAGGAATCGGCCATCGCCGGCGTGATCGAGGACGGCGCCGGCTTCATCGGCAATCTCCTCGAGCGGCTGCGCGGGGCTGCGGAGGGAGGCGAGAAAAAGACCTCCTCCTCCCCGGACAAGCCACAGCGCTCCGAGAACGCGCCCCGTATCCAGCCGCGCGAGCAGTCGAACAACCGATAGCCCGTCACGCGGGGGTTGGCGCCTGGGCGCCTGGCTCCGGCAACGCGCTCGACCCTCCAACAGGGCTTCATCATAAGCTTGGAGGTGTTCTCCAGAAATGTTATTGCGATTCTCAAGCGACTCCCTGCGCGGCCATTGCTGAGCCTCGCTCGGGTTCTCCTGGCCGCGTTAGGCCGATGCCTCTCCTGGGGGAGGGGTTTCGGCAGGGGCCGGAGCCGTCATGCGAGGGGGAAATGCCATGAGCGCGCAGATCATCACTGTCGCCCAGCATAAGGGCGGGGCGGGCAAGACCACGCTGGTCGCCCATCTTGCCGTGAGCTGGGCCGAGATAGGACAGCGGGTCGCCATTCTCGACACCGATCCTCAAGGAAGCCTCGGAGCCTGGTACCGGCAGCGCCAAGGCGCGCTCGGCCGGCGCGCCCAGCCCCTGGCCTATGGCGCGGCCAGCGGATGGCGGGTGCGCAGCGAGCTGGACCGGCTTTCGCGCATCAGCGACGTGATCCTGGTCGACACCCCGCCCAGCGCCGCCCCGGACGCACGGCCCTCGCTGCGCTTTTCGGCAGCGGTACTGGTGCCGGTGCAGCCCAGCCCGCTCGATCTCTGGGCAACCAAGCCGGTGCTCGATGAGGTAGAGCGCGAGCGGGCCCGGGCGCTGATCGTGCTCACCCGCGTGCCGGCGCGCGCCCGCCTCACGAACGACGTCCTGGCCGAGCTGTCGCGCCTGCAGAGCCCGATCGCGGTCTCCCGGCTGGGCAACCGCACCGCCTATGCCGCCACGCTGGCCGTGGGCGCCAGCGTCGCCGACTGGTCGATGCAGGACGAGCCCTGGTGCATCGATGCGGCGCGCGAGATCAAAGCCTTATCGGACGAGGCGCTGGATTTCGCGGCGGGCCAGTATGGCGAGACCGCCGCGCGGGTGCTGGTCGGGGCCTGAAGGCCGCCGCGCAGGCTACTCGAGCGTCTCGGTCGGGTAGGTGCCCCAGAATTCCTGGCGCGCCAGCCAGCCGCGCTTGCCGCCGATCTCGACCTCGCACCAGTCGCCCGAGCAGGAGCGCAGCCGGCCCACCACCCCGGGCTCCACGGCCGCGACGGCGGCGGATTCCGCGCCCGGCTCCCGCCGCAGCAGGCGCTGCCCGCCGGTGACGATGAGGGTCCGCCGCTGGGAAAGCATGTTCTGGTGCACCCAGCCCTCGGTGCCTTGCCAGTCGCGGATCTGCCGCCAATGGTCGAAGATGCCGATCACCTCGACGGGCAGCGCGCGCCGGCGATAGACCCAGTCGATGGGATAGCGCACCCCGGGTCCCGTGCGCAGATTGACTTCGCTCGCGCCCAAGGACAGAAAATAAGGAGGCTTGCGGGGCTCCTCGGCCGTCGATGCCGCGGCCGGGAACAGCACAATCATCGCGGCGAGCGCCGCACCCCTCATGACGCTGCGCAAGAGACGTCCTTCGGCTGCTCGACTTTGCCGCCGAGCATAGCAGGATCGCGCCTCTTTTTGGAGCTTTGGGAGCGAAGAGTACTCCCCGAAGGTGGCTGGACAGCCCTGCGGGGCGCTTGCTATGGCTGCCCCTTGCCAGTCGCAGGGGTCCTTGCCGCGCCATGCCGCCTCAAAAGCCGCTCGTCATCGTCACGCGCAAGCTGCCGGACGCCATCGAGACGCGGATGATGGAGCTGTTCGACACCCGGCTCAATCTGGGCGACGCGCCGCTCTCGCAGGCGGACCTCATCGAGGCGGCGAAGCAGGCGGACGTGCTGGTGCCGACGGTGACCGACCGCATCGATGCGGGCATCCTCAGCCAGGCGGGCCCGCGGCTGAAGCTGATCGCCTCCTTCGGGACGGGCGTCGATCACATCGACCTCAAGACCGCTCGACAGCGCGGCATCATCATCACCAACACGCCGGGCGTGCTCACCGAGGATACCGCCGACATGACCATGGCGCTGATCCTCGCGGTGCCGCGCCGGCTCGCCGAGGGCGAGCGGCTGGTGCGCTCGGGCAAATGGAGCGGCTGGGGCCCGACCTCGATGCTGGGGCACCGTATCTGGGGCAAGCGGCTCGGCATCATCGGCATGGGCCGGATCGGCACGGCCGTCGCCCGGCGCGCGCGCGGCTTCGGCCTCGCCATCCACTACCACAACCGGCGCCGGGTGCATCCCGAGCTGGAGGCCGAGCTCGAGGCCACATATTGGGAGAGCCTCGACCAGATGCTGGCGCGGATGGACATCGTCTCCATCAACTGCCCGCACACGCCGGCCACGTACCATCTCCTCTCGGCGCGGCGGCTGAAGCTGTTGCAGCCGCACGCTTATATCGTGAACACCTCGCGCGGCGAGGTGATCGACGAGAACGCGCTCGCGCGCATGATCGAGCGTGGCGAGATCGCCGGGGCGGGGCTCGACGTGTTCGAGCACGAGCCCGCCGTCAACCCCAAGCTGCTGCGCCTGGATTCGGTGGTGCTGCTGCCGCATATGGGCTCGGCCACGCTCGAGGGGCGACTGGACATGGGCGAGAAGGTCATCATCAACATCAAGACCTTCGCCGACGGCCACAACCCGCCCGACCGCGTCATCGAGACGATGTTCTGACGGGCACGTCTGCGGGCCGTTCACCGGTGGAACCGTGCAGGGAACGGGTCTCCTAAGCACTGAGCGAGGGTCCTGTCCGGTCGGCACGGTCAAAGCGCTGAGTCGGCTGGATCACCCCGACTTATGGGCGAGCATGGCATGGGTCGAAGAGTGAAGAGCTACAGCTATTGGCATCGGGGTTACCGCATCCATAGCCTTGAACCGCTCACGCCCGAGCAGGTGGCGGACCGCGTCACGGAACTTGAGCGCATCGATTGCATCGAGGTGCCGAGCGCATTGCGATCAGAACGGTGGGCTCGCAAGATGGCCGAACCCCTCGGCTTTCATCGCGACGGAACACCGCTGGTTCCGCCGGAGGAGTGAATTTCCGAGGACGACTTCCTTCCGTGTCATCGAAGGCGGCCGACGGCGGCGCCTTCCAGATTAGCCTCCCCCGCCGAAACGAAGGGCGCACCAGGTTCGATCTGCTGCTCGAGCAGCGGCGCGCGATGGTGGCTGCCTTCGCGCCCTAGCCCAGCTTCGGCATCGGGAAGGGCGCGAGCCGCTCGAAGGCGCGGGCCGCGCGCAGCACCGTCGCGTCGTCATAGAGCCGCCCGACGATTTGCAGTCCGATCGGCAGTCCCGCCTTGGTGAGGCCGCACGGCACCGTCGCCGCGGGCTGGCGCGTCAGGTTGAAGGGATAGGTGAAGGGGGTCCAGTCTACCCAGCGGCGGTTGGCGGAATCGACCGGCGTTTCCTGACCCGCCTCGAAGGCCGGCATCGGCATGGTGGGCAGGAGCAAGAGGTCGTAGCGGCGGTGGAACTCCGCCATGGCCATGCCCATGGCCTCGCGCGCGCGCACCGCCTTCAGATGGTCGAGAAGGCTCATGCGCGCGCCCTGCTCGGCGATCGCCCTGAGGCCCGGATCGATGAGCGGCCGCTTCTCGGCCGGAAGGGAATCGAGGAGCACGGCGGCGGCCGGGAACCAATGCGCGGCGAAGACTCCTTGGGAGTCCTGCAGCGGCGGCGCCGCCTCCTCCACGCGCGCGCCCAGCTCCTCGAACCGCCGCGCGGCGGCAGCGACCGAGGTCGCGACCTCGGGATCGACCGGGGCTTGGCCCAGGGTCGGCGCGAAGGCGAGCCTGAGGCCGCTTATCCCGTCCTCCAGCCCCGCCGTCCAGTCGCGCGTCTCGGCGGGCAATGCGTACCAGTCGCGGCTGTCGGGGCGGGTCAGCACGCTCAGCATCAAGGCCGCATCGGCGACGGTGCGCGTCATCGGCCCGAGATGGGAGACCGAGGCGAAGGGGCTCGGCGGCCAGGCCGGCACGCGCCCGAAGCTCGCCTTGATGCCGAAGATGCCGGCAAAGCTCGCCGGGATGCGGATCGAGCCGCCGCCGTCGGTGCCGATATGGAGCGCACCCATGCCCGCCGCGGCGGCGGCAGAGGCGCCGCCCGAGGAGCCGCCGGGCGTGCGGCTCTCCTCCCACGGGTTGCGCGTGATCCCGGTCAAGGGGCTGTCGGTCACGCCCTTCCAGCCGAACTCGGGCGTGGTGGTCTTGCCGAGCAGGACCGCGCCCGCTTCGCGCAAGCGCGCGACCGAGGGCGCATCCTCCGGCGCGGGGTCGGCGGTGGTGGTCTTTGAGCCGCGCCGGGTCGGCCACCCTTTGGTCAGCACCAGGTCCTTGACGCTGGTCGGAACGCCGTCGACGGGGCCGAGCGGCGCCCCCTTCGCCCAGCGCGCTTCGGACTGTTTGGCGGCGGCGAGCGCGCCCTCGGCATCGACCAGGCAATAGGCGTTGAAACGCGCGTTGTGGCGCTCGATGCGGTCGAGGGCGGCCCGGGTCGTCTCGACCGGCGAGAGGCTCTTGTTCTTGAATCGCGCAACCATCTCAGTGGCGGAGATGAGGGCGAGGTCCTGGGTTGCCATGTGCCGGTTCCTCCCGAAGCGTCTTGATGCGGACGAGAGTGGTAACGGGGCGAACGGCCGCTTGTCGACGCCTAAGTTCCCGCATTGCCGCCATGCCCGCCGCGCCATGGCTTTCCGCAATGTCCATCCCTTAGGATCGCCGCCCCATGCCGCGCGACCTCGCCCTGTCCGACTTCAGCCCAGCACAGCGCTGGCGCAGCCTCATCGCCGTGATCGCCAGTGTCTTCGGCGTCGGGGTCAGCTTCGGTGCGCTCGTGCCGCTGATGTCGCTCATCCTGGAGGAGCGCGGGGTCGATACCGCCCTGATCGGTCTCAACTCCGCCATGTTCCCCGTGGCGGTGCTTCTCGTCACGCCGTTCCTGCCGCGCCTGGCGGCATGGCTCGGGACTTTGCCCTCGATGCTGCTGGGGCTCGCCATCACCGTCGGGGCGGTGCTGCTGCTGCCCGTGCTCCCCCAGCTCTGGGCCTGGTTCGCGCTGCGCTTCGTGATCGGTGCCGGCGTGGCGCTGCACTGGCTGGTGAGCGAGACCTGGATGAATCTGATCGCAACCGAGCGCACCCGCGCGACCATCATGGGCGCCTATGCGTCCGTGCTGGCGGGGGGCTTCGCGCTCGGGCCCTTGCTGCTGCAGGTGACCGGGACCGAAGGCTGGCTCCCGTTCCTGCTTGGCGCGGCCGCGATCGCCAGCTCGGCCGCGCCGTTGCTGCTCGGGATCGGATTGGCTCCGCCGGTGACCGTGCATCGGGGCAGCACGCTCTGGCGCATGCTGGCCATGGCGCCGGTCGCGATGGCCGCCTCATTCGTCGGGGGCTTGAACGATACAGGCCTGTTCGTGCTGCTGCCGCTCTACGGGCTCCGCGTAGGCTTCGATGAGGCGACGGCGGTGCTGATGCTCACCGTCTTCACCGCCGGCAATCTCCTGCTGCAGATCCCGATCGGCTGGGTCGCGGACCGCACCTCGCGCCGGCGGGTGCTGGCAGTCTGCGCCGTGATCGGCCTTGCGGGCGCGGGCCTGCTGCCGCTGGTGCTGGGTCAGCCCGTGCTGCTGTGGTCGCTGCTCTTCTTCTGGGGCGGGACCGTCTTCGCCTTCTATACGGTGGGCCTCAGCCTGCTCGGGGAGAGTTTCCGCGCGGGCCAGTTCGCCTCCGCCAATGCCAGCTACATCATGCTCTACGAGTTCGGCTCGATGAGCGGACCGGTGATGGGTGGCGCGGCGATGGACCTCGCGGGCCCGCACGGGCTCTTGGCCATGGTGGCGGCGCTCTCGCTCGGCTTCCTCGCCCTGGCGCTGTTGATGCCGGGAGCGGCCCAGTCTCAGGCGCCGGACTGAAGCCGCTTCAAGAGATATTGGGCCGTGCCGAGATCCTCGTGCCCGCCGCCGCCCGACTTGAAGAAGGTGATCTCCTCCTCGTCGATCCGGCCCGGCTTCTCGCCGCGCGCAAGATCGAAGGTCTCGATCAGCGCCTCGGGATCGATGAGGCCGGAAGCGACCGGGTCGATGATGTCGCCCGATTCCTCCAGCGTCGTCAGGCGCGCGTCGACATAGTGCCGCTTGGCGCGCGTGACGCAGGCGTTGTCCGCCTCGCGCATGTCGGGGCGGTAGCTGCCGACGAGGTCGAGATGCGTCCCCGGCTTCAGCCACGCCCCGTGGATCACGGGCGACGTGGCCATGGTCGCGCAGGAGACGATGTCGGCCCAGCGCGTCGCGGCTTCGAGATCGATCACGGCCTCGACGCGTACGCCGTTCATCTTCAGCTCCGCCGCCACTTTGCGCGCGCGCTCCGGGCTGCGATTCCACACCTTGACCTCGCGAATGGGGCGCACACTGGCATGCGCCATGATCAGATGTGGGGCCATCGCGCCCGCGCCCACCATCAAGAGGCGCGCGGCGTCCTTGCGCGCGAGATATGTCGCCGCGAGCGCGGAGTTGGCGGCCGTCTTGCGCACGGTCAGCGCGGCGCCGTCGATCACCGCCAAGGGCTCGCCGGTGTCGCCGTCGAACAGCGCATAGATGCCGAGGATGGACTCCTTCCCCTTGGCGGCATTGCCCGGGAAGATCGAGACCAGCTTGGCGCCGAAGTTTCGCCCATACTGCCAGGCCGGGAGCAGCAGCCAGTCATTGGTGCCACCCTTGGGCAGCGGCTGACTCAGGCCCATGCGCTCGAGGCGGTCGATGCCGCGGCGGTAGAGCTCGCGCAAGGCTTCGACCAGGCCCGGATAATCGAGCAGCGCATGGGTGCGTTCGGCATCGACAAAATGCATGGCGTTCGAGCTCCGGGCAGGGTCGTTTCCGCTTCCGGAGTTTGGGTCGGCGCCCGCCGCCCGTCCAGTCCGGTTGCGCGCTGGATGCGTCGGGGAGTTAACATGATCCCTCAGCCGGGAGGACCCTCTCCATGACCGCCAAACCGCAGGAGCGCTGGGCGAGCGGCGATGTCTACGAGCCCTATGTGGGGCGTTGGAGCCGCCTCGTCGCGCGCGAGTTCCTGGCCTGGCTGGCGGCGCCGCCGGGCCTTGCTTGGCTCGATGTCGGCTGCGGCACCGGCGCGCTGGCGCAAGCGGTGGCCGAGGCGCACGCGCCCAAGCGCCTTGTCGGCATCGATCCCTCCGCGGGATTCCTCGATTTCGCGCGGCAGCGGCTCGGCGAGCGTGCCGAGCTGCGGCAGGCCGACGCGCAGGCGCTGCCCTTCGGCGAAGGAGAATTCGACCGCGCGGTTTCGGGACTGGTGCTCAATTTCGTACCCGACCAGGCGCGCGCCGCTTCGGAGATCGCGCGCGTGCTGCGGACGGGCGGCGAGGCCGCGCTCTATGTGTGGGATTACAGCGGCAAGATGGAGATGATGCGCCGCTTCTGGGATGCGGCGGTCGCGCTCGATCCGCGGGCGCAGGGCCTCGACGAGGCGGCGCGCTTTCCAATCTGCCGGCCCGAGGCGTTGCGCGCCTTGTTCGAGGCCGCAGGCTTCTCGCCTATCGAGGCGCGCGCCATCGACGTGCCCACGGTGTTCCGCGATTTCGAGGATTATTGGACACCGTTCCTCGGCGGCCAGGCGCCAGCGCCTGCCTATTGCATGAGCTTGAGCGAGGAAGCGCGCTTGGCCTTGCGCGAGCGCTTGCGCGCGACCCTGCCGACCGAGCCGGATGGCAGTATCCGCCTCACCGCCCGCGCCTGGGCCGTGCGCGGCCGGAAGGGGTGAGGCGAGGCTGCCTTACATTTCCCCT
>Ga0247830_10000892_pt1 | contig 11621 bp, 9 predicted proteins | sample 12C_Control_Day5_FD_207766 | JGI IMG/M metagenome (GOLD analysis project Ga0247830, IMG submission 207766) | Soil microbial communities from agricultural site in Penn Yan, New York, United States - 12C_Control_Day5 | ecosystem: Environmental > Terrestrial > Soil > Agricultural land | place: USA...
CGTCGAGCGGGTCCGCGCCCGCCACGTCGTGCTCGGAGTGGGGACCACGCCGTCGCTGCCGGCCTGCGTCGGCGACGGCGCCGGCGGCCTGGTCTTCCACTCGAGCGCGTACCTGCGCCGCCGCGACACCGCCCTGGCCCGCGGCTCGATCGCGCTGGTCGGCTCGGGCCAGAGCGCGGCCGAGATCTTCCTCGACCTGCTCGAGCGCAAGGGCGACGACACCCGGCTGACCTGGCTGACCCGGTCGCCGCGGTTCTTCCCGATGGACTACTCGAAGCTCGCGGTCGAGATGGCCGCGCCCGAGTACATCGATCACTTCTACCGGCTGCCGCCGGCCACCAAGGCCCGGGTGCTCGCCGGGCAGGACTCGCTGTTCAAGGGCATCAACCTGGCCCTGATCGATCGCATCTACGACACGCTGTACGAGCGCACCGTCGACGGCGAGCGCGACGACGTCCACCTGGCCGCCGGCTGCGCGCTCGAGGCGGTCGAGCGGCCGGCGGCGAGCGGCGGCGCGCTGCGCCTGCGCTTCCAGCAGCGCGAGCTCGGCCGCCGGTTCATGCTGTCGGCCGACGCGCTGATCCTGGCCACCGGCTACGCCTACCGGGTCCCCGACTGCCTGGCGCCGCTGAAGGACCGGCTGAGCCGCGACGGCGACGGCCGTCCGGTGATCGGACGCGACTACCAGCTGGCGTGCGAGCCGGGCGGGCTGTTCGTGCAGAACGCCGAGCTGCACAGCCACGGCTTCACCGCGCCCGATCTCAGCCTCGGCCCGTACCGCAACGCCACCATCCTCAACGCGATCCTCGGCGAGGAGCGGTTCCCGCTCGAGCAGCGGATCGCGTTCCAGGACTTCGGCATCCCCCGCCACGCCTTCGAGCTGCCCGATCAGGCGCCCGACGGCGCCGATCGCGCCGGCCGGCCGACCTGGGTGGTCGATCGGGGCGAGCCGCGGCGCGGCCGGCCGCCGGTGCGGCCGAACACCGAGCGCGCCGAGGACGCATGAGCCGCGACGTCTCGCGCGCGGCGTGGGCCGCGCTCCTGGTCGCGCTGGTGGCCGACGCCCTGCTGGCGCCGTTCTACCCGCAGTTCTTCGCCGGCACGTTCGGCGCCGACGGCATCGTCACCGCCGGGTTGTACGTCGCGCTGTGCCGGATCGCGGTGGCGGTGGCGCTGCCGCTGTGGACCCGGTGGACCCGGCGGATCGCGCCGCTGCGGCTGGTCGCGCGCGCCCAGGTGGTGGCGGCGATCGCCGCGCTCGGCTGCGCGGTCGCGCCCAACCTGGCCTGGTTCATGGCCCTGACCTTCGTCGCCGAGGCGGCGCGCGCCGCCTACCTGCTGCTGTACCCGGTGCTGTTCGACGCGGCGCCCGCCGAGCGGCGCGGCGTCGTGGTCGCGCGGGTCGCCGCCGCGTTCCACGCCGCGGCGCTGCTGGCAGCGCTGAGCGGCGGCGTGCTGCTCGAGCACGTCGGCGGGCGGGTCGCGCTGGTGGTCGCCGCCGGCGCCGACCTGCTCCAGCTCGCCTGCCTGGTCCGCGCGCTGCCCGCCGCCCGCCCGGCGGTGCCGGCCGACGAGCCGCCGCCGACCGCGGCCCGCTCGCACCTGCGCGCGGCGGCCCGGCGCCGGCTGGTGCTGCTGTGTCTGCTCACCTTCCTGTCGACCGCCGGCTTCGTGGTCCTGCGCCCGCACTTCACGACCTTCGTCGCCGCCGAGCTGGCCCCGGGGGCGCCGCTGTGGCTGCTCGGCGTGGTGTTCGTGGTGCCGAGCGCGGTGGCGGTGCTGGTCCTGCCGCTCGGCGCGCGCCTGGCCGCGTCGTCGCGGCTCGGCCTGTACCTGGCGCTGGCGCTGGCCGCCATGGCGCTCACCGCCGCCGGCCAGCTGGCCGCGACCACACTGGCGCTGCTGATCGCCGCCCGCGTCGCCTACGGCCTGGCCTGCTACGTCGTCGATGTCGCCGTCGATCACGCCGCGCTCAGCGGCGACGGCGACGGCGACACGTTCGCCCGCTTCGGCGTGGTCGCCGCGGTGCAGAACGTCGCGATCGTGCTGGCGCCGCTGGCCGCGGCCTGGCTCGCCGGTGGGCCGGGCTGGCCGGCGCTGTTCGGCGTCGCGATCGCGCTGTCGGCCGCGGCCGCGGCCACCGCCCTGGCGCTGCGCCTGTCCCGTCCCTCGAGCCCTCGTCCCGTGGAGCCCTCTCGATGATGTCCGATCTCGATCCCTCCGATCTCCTCGCGCTCGCGCGCCCGCTCGAGCCGGCGGCCTGGCGCCGGGTCAACCAGCGCTACCTGGCCCGGGCCATCGCCGAGCTGCTGCACGAGCGCATGGTCGTCGCCGACGTCCGCGAGACCCGCGGCGGCCACGCCCTGACCGTGACCGGCGACGATCCCGAGATCCGCTGGCGCTGCGTCGCCCACCGGCGCGCGCTCGAGCACTGGCACGTCGACCCCGGCTCGATCGTGCGCGAGGGCGGCGGCCGGGCCGAGGCCGCCGACGCCGCCCAGCTGTTCCTCGACCTGCGCGGCGCGATCGGCAGCGATCCGTCGACCTTGACCCACTTCCTCGAGGAGACCGCGCAGACCCTGTACGCCGACGCGTGCATCGAGGCGCGCGGGCGGCCGCGCGCCGCCGTCCTCGCCGACGCCGACCACCAGACCGTCGAGGCGGCGATGGAGGGCCACCCGTGGGTGCTGGTCAACAAGGGCCGGCTCGGGTTCTCCGCCGCCGACGTGGTCCGCTACGCGCCCGAGCACGGCCGCAGCCAGCCGCTGCTGTGGCTGGCCGCCCACGAGGAGCGCGCCGACTTCCACGCCGTGCCCGGGCTCGACCACGATCGCTTCGTCGACGATCAGCTCGGCGCCGACGTCGCTGCCCGCTTCCGCGCCCGCCTCGGCGGCGCCGCCGCCGCGTACCGGTTCATCCCGGTCAACGCCTGGCAGTGGCAGCACAAGATCGCCGTGCAGATGGCCGGCGATCTCGCCACCGGCCGGCTGATCCCGCTCGGGGTCGGCCCGGCCGGCTACCGGCCGCAGCAGTCGATCCGCACCTACCAGCACGCGACCGATCCGAGCCGCTGCTTCGTCAAGACCGCGCTGTCGATCCTCAACACCTTCCAGATCCGCGGCCTCGATCCGCGCAAGCTGCGGCTGGCCCCGACGGTGACGTCGTGGCTACGCGAGCGGCTCGGCGGCGATCCGGTGCTCGAGCAGACCGGCGTGGTCCTGCTCGGCGAGGTCGCGACGGTCGCCTACCACCACCCGGTGTTCACCCAGGTCGAGCGCGGGCCGTACCAGTTCCGCGAGCTGCTGGGCGCGCTGTGGCGGGAGAGCCCGGCGCCGCACCTGCGCCCGGGCGAGACCCTGATGTCGATGGCGGCGCTGCTCTACGTCGACGATCACGGCGACGCCCTGGTGGCGGCCCTGGCCCGCCGGGCCGGCCTCCCGCTGGTCGAGTGGCTGCGCCGCTACCTCGACGCCTACCTCACGCCGCTGCTGCACTGCTTCTACCGCCACGAGACCTTCTTCGTCGCCCACGGCGAGAACACCATCCTGGTCCTCGACGGCGGCGCGCCGACCCGGGTGGTGATCAAGGATCTGGTCGAGGAGGTCCAGGTGTCGCGGCGGGTGCGGGCCGGCCTGTCCGACGAGCTGCGCGGCCTGGTCTACGACCTCGACGATCAGCTGGTCCCGCTCCACCTGCTCACCGACGTGTTCGACGGGTTCTTCCGCTACCTCGGCGACGTGGTCGCCACCTACGGCGGCGTGGCCGAGAGCACGTTCTGGCGGCTGGTCGCCGACACCGTGCGCCGCTACCAGGCCGCCCACCCCGAGCTGGCCGACGCGTTCGCCCGCATCGATCTGTTCTGCCCCGAGTTCCCCTGCTACCCGCTCAACAAGTACCGGATGGTCTATCACGGCTACGCCGAGGCCGCCGACAACGTCCACGACCTGGCGCCGCGGTTCGCCGGCATGCTGCGCAACCCGCTGGCGGTGATGCGATGAGCGCCGGGCGCGAACGGGTCGGGTCGATCGACGGCGTCCGCGGCGTGGCGGTGATCGTCATGATCGTCGTCCACGTGCTGGCGTTCTACGCCGACTACGGGACGCAGGTCGACTCGGCCAGCTTCGTCATCATGGACATCGGCAAGCTGACCGCGGTGTTCATCCTGTGCATGGGGGTGTCGAGCGGGTTCTCGCGGCGGCGCGCGCCGCGCGACCTGGCCCGGCGCGGCATCCAGCTGCTGGCCTACGGCTACGGCCTCGACGTCCTCAAGTTCATCGTCCCGATGCTGGTGTTCCGCAACCTGCCCGCCAACCTGGTCACCGACTTCGGCTGGAAGGTCGGCGCCGAGCAGACGTTCTGGAACTTCCTCCTGCTCGGCGACATCCTGCACCTGGTCGGCCTGTCGCTGCTGCTGGTCGCCGGGTTGCGCGCGGTCGGGGCCCGGCCGGTGCACCTGTTCGCGCTGGCCGCGGTGATCGCCGGCGTCGCGCCGCTGGTGTGGGGCGTGCGCGGCGGCGGCCCGGTCGTCAGCTACGCGGCCGACCTGCTGTTCAGCGAGGGCTACACCGTGTTCTTCCCGGTCTTCCCGTGGGCGGCGTACGTGCTGGTCGGGTTCGCGCTCGGCGACCTGCTGCACGCCCGCGCCACCGCGCCGGCGGCCGCGTTCGCGCGGTGGGCACGGATCGGGGTGGCGCTGATGGCCGTCGGGATCGCGCTCGGCCTGGCCTACCCGCCGGCGTGGAAGGGCCTCGACTTCTACCGCACCGGACCGGCCGGGGTCGTCGCCGTGGTCGGGTTCTCGCTGGTCTCGTTCCAGCTCGCCGAGTGGCTGTGGCCGCTGGCGCCGCGGGTCCTGCAGGCGGTGTGGACCTACTGCAGCCGGCGGGTGACCCGGCTCTACGTCATCTCGTGGGTGGCGATCTGCTGGCTGATGGGCTGGGTCGGCTTCATGACCCAGGGCGACCCGCGGGTGCTGACCGGCCTGATCGCGCTGGTCTTCGCGATCACCCTCGCCGCCGACGCCGCGCTCGACTGGATCAGCGCGCGTGCGGGACGAGCACGGCGAGCAGCGCCACCAGCGCCAGGATCGCCAGCCACACCTGCCAACCTCGCGGGGTGAGGAACGCCGCGCACATCGCGGCGACCCACAGCGGCACGACCAGCAGGCCGCCGATCGGGAAGCGGACCTCGGCGGGCAACGGCAGGTAGGCGGCGAGGGCGGCGGCGACCAGCATCGCGACCGGGAAGGTGCCGACCAGCGCGCCGAGGGTGCGCAGGCCGCCGTCGACGGCGACCAGCGCGCGGCGGACGCGCGACCGGGGGCGACGATCAACCATGGAAGGCTCCGGCGACGGTGAGGACGAGGGCGATGACGGCGAGCCCGCCGCTGGCGAGGCGGGCCACGCGGATCGCGGGCGGGGTGACCGGCGCGATCAGGACCGCGAGCGCGATCGGCACCGCGAACGCGGCGACCGCGTACGACAGCCCGGGGAACAGGCCGTGACGGGTGGCGAGCGCGATCACGATCACCGCGAACAGGCCGGTGGCGGCCGCGTTCGAGCGGACGATGACCTCGTCGACGATCAGGGTGGCGGCGACCACGCCGAGGGCGACGGCGAACAGGTCGATCATGGCAGGACCTCTTCGAGCTCGGCCGAGCCGGCCGAGGGGGTGGACGGTTGCGCGTGCCGCCACGCGACGCGGGCGGCGAGCAGGAACAGCGCGCCGGCGAGGCCGAAGGCGAGGTCGAAGCCGGCCGCCTTCCAGCCGGCGAAGCCGCCGCCGTTGCCGAGGTGCGCGGGGGACCACAGGATCGACAGCAGCGGGATCAGCGCGAAGCCGGCGCCGGCCAGCCCGAGCAGCACCGCCCACGACCGGCGCGTCGCCGGCACCGCCAGCGCGACCAGCGCGGCCGCGGCCCAGGTGCCGAAGAACGTCCAGATCTCGAGATCGAGGCGCGCCGGGGTCGGCGCGGCCAGGCGGTTGGCCCACAGGATGGCGACCGCGGCCAGCACGATGCCGCCGCCGATGCCGAGGGTGAGCCGGCCGAGCACCTGGTTGCCGACGCTGCGGCGCTTGCCGGCGCGCCGCTCGATCCAGATCCAGTTGCCGCTCAGGATCGTGAGCCAGCCGCCGAGGCCGAGCAGCACGTAGAGCAGGCGCAGGCCGAACCCGCCGTACGACGCGAAGTGGATGCCGTAGACCACCGACATCGTGCGCGACGACGGCGTGGCCGCGTCGGTCGAGCGCGACACCACCGTGCCGTCGCTGGCGTCGAGCACGAGGTTGACGCCGGGGGAGAAGCCGCCGGCGCCGCGCAGATCGCCGTAGACGGTGGCGCGGGCGTCCTTGCGGCCCCAGCGCTCGATCCACACGTAGGTCACCTCCATGCCGGGCAGCGCGCGCTCGGCGCGGCCGGCGAGCTCGACGAAGCTCAGGGTCGGCGCCGGCTCGTCGGACGGCTTGGCGGTCGGCGCCGGCCCCGACGCGTACAGCTCGCGCTGGCCACGGGCGCGGTCGCCGTCGAACGCGGCGCTGGCGATCGGCGGGATCAGGATCGGCGCCAGGCAGATCACCGCGCCGGTGAACGCGATCATCACCTGGAACGGCAGGCCCCACACGCCGAGGACCTTGTGGAGGTCGCTCCACGCGTAGCGCGGCCGCAGCGCCGGCCGGAAGCGGAACGCCTGGCGGCGCAGATCCTTGAGGTGGATCACCAGGCCGGTCACCAGCGCGAGCAGCAGCAGCACGCCGAACAGCCCGGCGATGATCATCCCGGTCGGGAAGGCCTCGTGCCACATGAAGTGGAGGTGGAAGAACAGCTGGCCGATGATGGAGCTGGGCGCGCTTGCCGCGCCGGTCGCGGGATCGATCACCACCGGAGGAGCCCCCTCGGGGTAGAGCACCGCGCGGGCCGCGTGTCCGCTCGGCGGCGCCGCGCCGAACGACTTGCCGGCGAGGGTGGCCGGGTCGAGCCGGGCCACCGCGGCGTCGAGCTGGGCGATGTCGCCGCGCGCGGTCGGCGGGTCCTGCCAGGCCTCGAGCTCGTGGTGGAACACGCTGAGCGAGCCGGCGAAGAACATGGTCGCCAGCACGAGCGCGGTGAGGATGCCCACCCAGGTGTGGACGTCCCAGAGCAGGGTGACGGTGCGGGGGGACAGCTTCATGGGGAACCTAGTAGGCGGCCGCCAGGCCGGCGTGGACGGTGTGGCTCGGCTCGAGCGTGCCGGCCGAGCGCGCGGCGAACACGTAGCCGGCGCGCAGCGTGACCGTCGCCTCGTCGACGTCCGGGTCCCCGCCGGCGTCGGCCTGGCCGACGACCAGCTCGACCTGCAGGGCCTCGCCGGCGCCGAGCCCGTCGATCCGGAACCCGTCGACGTCGCCGGCCGGGCACAGCGCCAGCGGCGACAGCACGGTCGACGGCTCGGCGGTCGTCAGCGCGACCACGACGGCGTCGGCGGCGGTCTGCACGCCGGCTGGATCGCCGGGGCGATCGCGATCTTGCGCGCAGTCGGACGGGACGTCCCCCGGCCCGGACGCGTTCGAGACGCAGGCGGCGAGCGCAAGCGCGATGATGACGACGATTGCCGCGCGGGCGCCGCGGTGATAGGCGTGGTGCATGACTCGGGTCCTGCTGGTGATCGCGCTGATCGGCGGAGCGGTGGGGTGCGCGACCGTGCGGCCGCACGAGCGCGAGGCGCTGGCGTCGCGGGCGATGCAGCCGCCGTTCAGCCGGCCCGGCACCGGCGACCACAGCGACAAGGTCGTGCAGACCCGGACCGGCGGCGCGCTGCCCGGCGCGGTCGCCGGCGGTGGCTGCGGCTGCACGCAGTGAGTCACAGCTCCCCCGACAGCTTGACGAACAGCGCGCGGCCGGGCCGCTGGACGCCGAACGAGTCGTAGACCCGGGCGTCGCTCAGGTTCTGGACCTCGACGGTGGTGATCACCGGCATCCGCCCGCGCGCCGCGTAGGTGACGCCGGCGCCGTGGACGAGCTGGCTCGGCACGACCTGCTTGAACTCGCGCACGCCCTGGCTCTCCCAGCCGCGGAAGAACTCGTGGACGTAGCGGCTGGTGCCGAACAGCGACAGCTCGTCGCCGGCGCGGACCACGCCGCGGCGGCGCACCGACGCGGCGACCGAGCCGAGCAGCCACGGCCGGTTGGGGATGCGGTCGCCCTCGAAGTCGCCGAAGGTGCCCTCGCTCGACGAGTTGCGGATGTCCTGCACGGTCAGGTTGGCCTCGATCGACGCCCACTCGCCCGGCGCGACCCACGCCGCCGAGCCCTCGATGCCGAGGATGCGGACCGCGTAGACGTTCTGGTACGAGAACAGGCGATCGTTGCCGATCAGCACGATCAGCTGGTCGGCGAGCCGCGCGAACCCGCCGACCTCGCCGCCCCACGCGCCGTGGCGGGTCTCGCGCTCGAGGTGGACGCCGAGGTTGGCGTTGTGGCTGGTCTCGGGCGCGAGCTCGAGGTTGGGCTGGACCAGGATGCCGTCGCCGAACAGCTCGTCGACCGACGGCATCCGGGTCGCCCACTCGTAGCTGGCCTTGACCGCGACCGCGTCGGACACCCGGTAGCGCAGGCTGTCGCCGGCGCCGAACCGCGAGATGGTGTCGGCGATCGGCACGAACACGAAGCCGGGGCGCGCGTCCTCGGCGTCGGAGGCGTGCAGGTAGTGCTTGGCGAACGCGATGTTCTCCAGCCGATCGCCGCGCGCGGTCTGCTCGAGCTCGACGCCGCTGACGACCTGGACCAGGTCGCGGCGCGCGCTGATCGGGTCGCGGCCGCCGGGGTTGGGATCGAGGAAGTCGCGGCCGTCGCGGTGGTGCGAGGTCGGCGCGAGCGCCACCCGCAGGGTGTGGTGGTCGCCGAACCGGCGCTCGAGGTTGGCGCGGGCGTAGAGGCCGGTCTCGGTGATGCGCTGCTGGATCGGGTCGAGGCCGATCTCGCCGGCGATCCGGCGATCGCGGACGGCGCGGCCGTACCAGTCGTAGACGGTCAGGCCGATGTCGCGGAAGTCGGTTGCGGTGCGGGCGACGCCGGCGATCAGCCGGCCGTGCCAGGCGCCGGTGGTGACGGCGAGGTCGGCGGCGGCGCCGCGGCTGTCGCCGGCGTACGACGCGTCGCCGTACGGGATGGTCATCACCGTGTTGTGCTGCAGCTCCTTGCTGTACTGGGTCGCGAACGCGCGGATCAGCGCGCGCTCGATCGCGCCCTTGCCGACCACGCCGGCCTCGACGATCGCCCCGCCGGCCATGTAGCCGTCGTGGAAGCGCCGCACGGTGGCCGGGGTCAGCCGGCCGCGCTCGTCGGCGACCTCGACGTCGATCGGGTAGTCGTTGGTGGCGCGATCGCCGAACAGGCTGAGGCCGACGGCGAGGCCGCTGGCGTCGTCGCGGGCGCGGGCGCCGGCGCTGACCCGGTGGGTGCCGAACGAGCCGACCTGGTAGCTGACCGACGCGCGATCGACCCACGACGGATCGGTGACCAGATCGATCGCGCCGCCGAGCGCGTCGGCGCCGAGGCCGATCGGCACCACGCCGCGATAGACGTCGACCCGCTGGACCAGATCGACCGGGACGTTGGCGATGCCGAGGCCCCAGCCGGCGTACTCGAGCGGGACGCCGTCGACGAAGAAGCGGATCTGGTCGTCGACCAGGCCGTTGAGCGACAGCCGGGTCGACGAGCCGAGGCCGCCGGTGCGGCGGACCTGGATGCCGTGGGCGCGCGACAGGACCTCGCCGAGGTCGGCGGCCCGCTCGCGATCGCGGGCCAGGTCGACCACGGTGACCGCGCGGGCCGACTCGGCCATCTTGGTCGCGTCGGACGCGTCGTCGATCTCGATCGTCTCCGACGCCGCGAGGATCAGCCGATCGTCGTCGTCGATGTCGCCATCGCCGTCGAGGTCCTCGACCCCGTCGGCGGCCGGCACGGGCGCGGGCTGGGCGTGGGCGACGCCGGCGGTGACGGCGAGCGCCAGCACGACCGCCGCCGGGCGCCGACGACGGCGCGCCACCAGCGCCAGCACGACCAGCGCGACCGGGGCGAGGCCGGCGCCGCCGGGGGCGGCCGCGCAGCCACCGTCGTCGGGCGGCGCGGGCTCGTCGGGGCCGAGATCGGGCCGGACCTCGACCGTGACCTCGTGGACCGGCGTGCCGCGGGTGGCGCCGGACACGACGAGCTCGACGTCGGCGCCGGCGCCGCCGCGCAGCTCGAAGCGATGCAGGAGGTCGACGCCGTCGCTGCCGGCCAGGCGGACCACCTCGGTGGCCCGGTCGTGGGCGAGCAGCGCGGCGGCGACCGGCGCGGTGGCGCGGACCTCGAGCCGGGTCGCGCCGGCGATCCCCGCGAGCGGCAGGTAGCGGGCCGACAGGCCCTCGACCGCGACCGTGGCGACGCCCGGCGTCGCCAGCGGCGCGTCACGCACCGCCATTGCGAGCCGGCCGGCGTCGGGATAGTCGCCGCCGGCGCCGCGGGCGCCGGTGCGGGCGTTCCAGCGCGTGAACTCGATCCACGCCGGCTCGAGGTCGTCGCCGCGCGCGCTCAGCTCGGCGGCGATCGCGTCGAGGAAGCCGGGATCGTCGCCGGTATCCTCGCAGCGCTCCCACGCGCCGCGCACGATCTCGGCGCCGTGGCGCTGGGCGAGGAAGTACGGCCACAGCCCGGCGCCGTACGGGTAGAGATCGCCGAACCCGCCGCCCGGGCGCTCGAACGGACGGAAGGTCCTGGCCAGGAACGCGGCCACCAGGCGCTCGAAGTCGTCCTGCTCGGGGTAGAGCAGCTCCTCGGCCCACACCGCCGAGCCCTCCGACCACGCCGCCGGCTGATCGGCGTCGTAGGCGGCCTGGACCGCGTGGAACAGCTCGTGGCTGGTCAGCACGCGGATCGCGATCGACCGGCTCGGGTACGAGTAGCCGGCGAAGTCGTTCTCGATGGTCAGGTGGCCGGCGCACCGGGTCGGCACGTCGGTGCAGGTGTCGGCGGTGAAGCTGCCGTCGGCGCCGGCGAGGTCGCGCAGGTAGATGTCGAGGCGATCGTCGCCGCCGAGCGCGCCGTCGGTCACGGGGGCGCGGAAGCCGAGCGCGCCGAGCCGGCTCACCACCTCGTCGCCGCGGGCGGCGACCTCCTCGACGAAGTCGGGGACGCCGCTGCCGTCGGCGTCGTCGGCCGGCACCGCGTCGCCGGTGGTGGTGACGTAATGGACGCGGACCCGGCCACCCGGCCGCGCGAACGACGCCGCGGTCGCGCCCGGCTGCCACGGATCGCGGTCGGCGCGCGCCGGCGCGGTCACCAGCGCGAGCGCGCCGGCCACGATCGTGAACCGCGCCGCGCGCGAGCGGCTCACAGCGGCGCCCACTCGAGCCGGTAGTACGCGCCGCGCATCGGGTTGGCGGCGTCGCCGTAGTAGCTGACGATGCGCAGCTTGCGGGTCTGGGCCCCGCCGCCGCCACCGCCGAGCTTCAGCACCCACACCTCGGCCTTCGGCGCGAGCTGGTGGGTGTCGACGTCGTAGTCGTACCAGTCGCCCATCACCGTCGCCGGCTCGCCGCCCGGCAGCGCGTTGAGCATGCAGTCGTCGGTGGCCCAGTCGTCGGTGGCCAGGGTCGCCGGCACG
>Ga0247830_10000894_pt1 | contig 11616 bp, 8 predicted proteins | sample 12C_Control_Day5_FD_207766 | JGI IMG/M metagenome (GOLD analysis project Ga0247830, IMG submission 207766) | Soil microbial communities from agricultural site in Penn Yan, New York, United States - 12C_Control_Day5 | ecosystem: Environmental > Terrestrial > Soil > Agricultural land | place: USA...
CACCGGTGCGTGGCCTACGACGTCGAACCGGACGCGGTGGCCCGGCTCGAGGCAGAGGGCGCGACCGGGGCCGCCTCGATCGAGACGTTCGTGGCCGCGCTCGAGACCCCGCGCACCGTGTGGGTGATGCTGCCCGCCGGCGAGATCACCTCGGCCACGATCGCCGAGCTGGCGGAGCATCTCGAGCCGGGCGACGTCGTGATCGACGGCGGCAACACGTACTACCGGGACGATGTCGCGCACGCCTCGCTGCTCGCCGAGCGCGGAATCCATCACGTCGACTGCGGCACGAGCGGCGGCGTGTGGGGGCTCGAACGGGGGTTCTGCCTGATGGTGGGCGCCGAGCCAGAGGTCTTCGCGCGGCTCGAGCCGATCCTCGCCTCGCTCGCGCCGGGCCTCGACGCCGCGCCGCGCACGGCGGGGCGCCTGGGCGCCCCGTCGACGGCCGAGCGTGGCTACCTGCACTGCGGCCCGAACGGCGCCGGCCACTTCGTGAAGATGGTGCACAACGGGATCGAGTACGGCTTGATGGCCGCGTACGCCGAGGGGCTGAACGTGCTCGCGCACGCGGACGCCGGCGCCGAGGAGCGCTCGAAGGACGCCGAGACGGCGCCGCTCGACGGCGCGGAGTTCTACCACTATGCCCTCGACCTGGCCGAGATCGCCGAGCTGTGGCGGCGGGGGAGCGTGGTCGGTTCGTGGCTCCTCGACCTCACGGCCGCCGCGCTCCACGAGTCGCCCGACCTCGAGGGCTTCGAGGGCCGTGTGGCCGATTCGGGCGAGGGACGCTGGACCGCGATCGCCGCGATCGACGAAGCCGTCCCCACACCGGTACTCACGTCGGCCCTCTACGCGCGATTCGCCTCACGCGGCAACGACGACCTCGCGAACCGCGTGCTCTCCGCGATGCGGAAAGGGTTCGGGGGGCACGACGAGCCGCGCGCCTGACCCGGAGGTGCTCCGGTTCTAGCCGGGCCGTTCCGTTAGGCGCTCCTCGGCCCGGATCACGTGCGTGAGCGCGTTGATCAGCGCCAGGTGCGTGAACGCTTGCGGGTAGTTGCCCCAATGGCGCCCCGTGCGCGGATCGATCTCCTCCGCGTAGAGCCCGAGCGGGCTCGCGTAGGAGAGCATCCGCTCGCAGAGCGCGCGGGCCCGCTCGAGCTCGTCGATCTCGGCGAGCGCCGAGACCAGCCAGAACGAGCAGATCGCGAACGTCGCTTCGGGGCCCTCGATCCCGTCGTCGGTCTCCTCGACGCGGTAGCGCAGCACGAGTCCGTCGTCGGTGAGCTCGTCAGCGATCGCGAGCACGGTCGCGCGGATCCGCGGGTCGTCGGGGGGCAGGAACCGCATCAACGGTGCGAGCAGCAGCGAGGCGTCGAGCGCCGTCGAGCCGTAGGCCTGGGTGAACACGCCGCGCTCGTCGAGGCCGTTCGCGAGCACGTCGGTCCGGATCACCTCCGCCTCGGCCCGCCAGCGTTCGGCCAGCTCGGGACGGTCCATCACCTCCGCCAGGTGCGCGCCACGGTCGCACGCGACCCAGCACATGATCTTCGACATCGTGAAGTGCTGCGGCTCCCCCCGCGTCTCCCAGATCCCGTGGTCGGGATCGCGCCACCGCTCGATCGCGCGCTCGACCTGTCGCTCGAGCCCGGACCACGTGACGCCGGACAGGAACTCCCCTGACCGCAGGTGCAGGTACACCGAGTCGAGCAGGGCCCCCCAGACGTCGTGCTGGTCCTGCGTCCAAGCGCCATTGCCGATCCGCACCGGCTGCGCGAGGTCGTAGCCCGTCAGGTGGTCGAGCGTCGATTCCTCGAGGTCGGTCTCTCCGCCGACCCCGTACATCACGTGGAGCGGGGCGCCGTCGCGGATCTGGTCCGCGATGAAGTAGAAGAAGCTGTTCGCCTCGAAGTCGAACCCGAGCGAGTAGAGGCCCCACAGGGCGAACGTGGCGTCGCGCACCCAGCTGTAGCGGTAGTCCCAGTTCCGCTCGCCGCCGGGCGATTCGGGGAGCGATGTCGTGGGCGCGGCGATCAGGGCCCCCGTGGGCGCGTACGTCAGTCCCTTCAGGGTGAGGGCCGAGCGCTGGAGGTGGCCCCGCCACGGGTGGTCGGGGAACTCGCCCTTGTTCAGCCACCCGCGCCAGAAATCGGAGGTGTCGTGCACCATCTCCCAGGCCTCGTCGGCGTCGTCGGGTGGCGGGTTCACGTCGCCGTTCCATGACAGTGCCGCGAAAGCGGCGTCGCCGTCGTCGAGGCGGGTGATCGCGACCGCGGCGCGGCCCTCGAGGCCCAGGCGCATGTCGGTCGTGAGCCGCAGGTGCGGGTCGTCGTCGGTGCCGGTCGCGATCGCCTCGCTCCACCCCGGCCCGGTGTAGTCCCACCGCGCGTCGGTCCGCCCGTAGTCGAAGACGGGCTCACAGTTCAGCACCAGGTCCACCTGACCCTGGATGCATCGCACCGCCCGCAGCAGCATGTGCGAGGCGCGGGAGTCGCCCGGCGGGCGCGTGTAGTCCTCGGGCCGCTCCTCATCCTGCCACTGGCCCATCACGAGCGCGTCGCGCACGAGGAGCCAGCCCGTGCGCGTCTGCCACGTGGTCTCGAGCACGTTCGTGCCGGGCAGGTAGCGACGCCCCGCGGGCACGAGCAGTTCGGCGGGCCCCAGCCGGAACGCGCCCGCCGATCGGTCGAGGATCGCGCCGAACACGCTGGGGCTGTCGGGCCGCGGCAGACAGAACCACTCCACGCTGCCGCTCGGGCCGACGAGCGCGGACACCTCGCGATCGGACAGGAACCCGTACTCCGCGATCGGCGTGAACGGCCCGTGTCGGCTCTGGAGCGGCGATACCTCGCCGCCGGGTGGCGGCTCCGCGGCGCCGGGGAAGGGAACGATATTCGCGCTGCTCACGGGGCCCGAGTCTATCGGTGGTCCGTCCGGTCACTAGGATTTGGGGGGAAGTGCTGCCGAACACCACCGGACCGCCATGACGGGAGTAGGGATGGGATCGTCGAAGCCACGGGCCCTCGAGGCTTTCGCCGCGGCCGAGGGCCGAGCCGGTATCCTCGTGGACTTCGATGGGAGCCTGAGCCCGATCGTCGCCCGGCCGGAGCTCGCGCAGATCCGCGAGGGCGCGCGCGACGCCCTCGCACGCCTCGTCGGCCGCTTCGCCGTCGTGGCCGTGGTGTCCGGCCGGACCCGCGCCGAGCTCGAGACCCTGATCGGCGTCCCGGGGGTCCGACTCGCCGCCCTGTACGGGATCGAGGACGACACCACCCTGCCCGAGGATCTGGAGGAGCGCGTGCGCGCGATCGCGGCCACGATCCCCGGGATCCGCACGGAACCCAAGGGCGGGTCGATCGCCGTCCACTACCGCGGCGCGGCCGACCCGCAGGCGGCCGAGTCGGCCCTGGCCGGGGCGCTCGCCTCGATCGCCGTCGAGACCGGGATGGAACTGATCGAGGGGAAGAAGGTTCTCGAGCTCGTGCCGGCCGGGCGGCCGCTGAAGGGTGGTGCCGTCGAGCGGATCGTGATCGATGCCGCGCTCGACGCCGTGCTCTACGCGGGCGACGACCAGGCCGACCTCAAGGCGTTCGAGGTGCTCGACCGGCTATCGGCCGACGGGCTCGTGGCGGTGAAGGTCGCGGTGCACGGCCCGGAGACGCCGACGGCACTCACGGCGTCGGCCGATGTCGTGGTGGACGGGCCCGCCGGGCTGGTCGGGTTGCTCCGCCGGCTCTGAGGCCGGGCAGGACCCTCAGCGCCGGCGCGAAGGGGGCCGCACCTGGTCGACGGCCTCGAGCTGGCTCGCGAGCCAGCTCGCCGGGGTGTGCGCCTGCACCGTGCGCGCGAGCCCGCGCGCCCGACGGGCTCGGTCGTCGGGCGCCATCGAGAGGGCCTCGTGCAACGCCTCGGCCGTCTCCGCCAGGTCGAAGGGATTCACGCCGAGCGCGTGCCGCCCCAGCCGCGTGTACGCGCCGGCGTTCCGTGAGAGGAGCACGACGCCGTCGTGGCGGTTCACGAGCGGGCCCTCCATCGCCACGAGGTTCATGCCGTCGTAGGTGGGGTTCACGAATAGGACGTCGTACAGGTCGTAGGCGGCGACGGCGTACGCGTAGTCCTCCTGGACCTTCACCTCGATCGGCGCCCAGGTCTTCGTGCCGAACTCCTTGTTGACGCGCTCGGCGGCCGCGAGGCAGTCCTCGCCGTAGCTCTGGTACTCGGGCACCTCTTCGCGCGAGGGGCTGAACAGGCAGAGGAACTGCACGCGGCCGCGCCACTCCGGATAGCGACGCAGGAACAGCCCGAACGCCAGGAAGCCGCGCAGGATGTTCTTCGATGGCTCGAGCCGGTCCACGCGGAGCACGACGGCGCGGTCGCCCGCCCACGCGCGGAGCTCCTGGCGGACCGAGTCGGCCTCCGGCTCCGACGCGGTCTCACGGATCGGCTCGGCACTCACGGCGACCGGGAACGAGCGCACGGCGGCCACGCGCCCGTCGATCTCGATCCGTCCGCCGCGCAGGACGCGCATCCCCGGCAGCCCGCGGGCCGAGAGCAGGTAGTTCTCGGCCCACTGCTTCGACTGGAACCCCAGGACGTCGGCCCCCGCGATCCCCCGAACGAGGGCCGTGCGCATCTCGACGGGCAGGATCCGCAGGTAGGTGGCGCCGGCGAACGGCGTGTGGGAGAAGTGCACGATCTTCGCGTCGGGCTGCAGCTCGCGGAGCATCCCGGGCACAAGGCATAGCTGGTAGTCCTGGATCAGGTAGACCGGGTCGTCGGCCGTGTGGTCGGCCAGCGCCTGCGCGAACGCGCGGTTCGCCTCCACGTAGTGCTGCCATGCCTCCTGCGTCGCGTCGTCGAACATCGGGTTGCGCGGCGTGTCCCACAGGTTGTGGTGCACGAACCACAGGATGCGGTTCGCGATCTCGTTGTAGTACGCGTCGTAGCGCTCGGACGGCAGCACTACGTACCGCATCTGTTGATGCGAGTCCGAGGACACGGTGCGGCCCTTCAGCGCCACCGCACGGTCGCCGTCGGTCATCGCGGCCGAGATCCAGGAGGTGTCGTCCCGGTAGAACACCCCGGACAGGGCCGTCACGAGGCCGCCGGCGCCGCGTCGCGCGGTCAGGCGACCGCGGTCGTCCCGCTCGAAGCTGACGGGGCCGCGGTTCGAGGCCACGACGATCTTGGCCTCCATGGCCGAAGCCGATCGTATCCCGCTCTGCGCCGCCATCGGGGATGAGTCTAGTTGCGCGAAGGGTGATCTGGGCCGCCGACGTCCCGGAGGGCCCACCACGAGAGGATCCCCGCCCCCAACGCGACGGCCGCGGCGCCCGCGAACAGGGTGGGCGGGCCCAGGCTGACGTAGACGAACCCACCGATCGCCGGTCCGATCACGGGTCCGAGCCCCCACGAGGCCGTCTGCATCAGGGCCTGGCCGGTGTTCCGCAGGTGTTCGGGCACGAGGCGGTCGGTCAGCACGACGAGTGCTCCGTACTTCAGCCCGAACGACACGCCCGCGAGCGACCGGAAGAGGGCCACGCCGCCGGGGCTCGTCGCAACCGCGTACCCGATCAGCGTCACGATCGAGATCGCGACGCCCGCAAGGAAGAGGTTCCGCATGCCGAAGCGCCGGCCGAGCGAGGCCCCCGCGGTGAAGAACGGGATCTCGATCACGGCGGCGAGCCCCGCGGCCAGGCCGATCAGGAACGGCCCCCCACCCACCCCGAGCATCCTGAGCGGGACGAACCCGTCGGTCGCCGACGTGGCGATCGCGAGCACCAGGAGCCCCACCAGGAAGGGCAGCAGCGGCGGGGACTCCCGGAAGGCAGCCCCGATCGACCCCAGCCGGGAGGCCCGTGGGCCGAGGCGCTCGGCCACCGGGCTGGGGAACCGCCGAGCGAACGCAGCGTAGCCGAGCAGTGTGGCGATGTAGAGGGGGAGCACCGGCTCCAGCCCGACGCGCTGGTAGAGCGCGCCCACCAGCACGACCGCGCCCGCCCACCCGCCGCTCGCGAACCGGCGGATCCGTCCGTAATCGTTCGTGCGCTTGCGTCCCAGCACTCCGAGGGCGAGCGCGTCCCCGAGCGCCGTCCCCGGCGCGCCGGCCGCGGCCATCATGGCGGCGACGACGCCGACGACCCACACGTCGACCCCGACGAGGATCAGGAGGCCGGCGCACGCGGCGGTCGCCAGGGTCGAGGCCACCAGGGTGCGCGTCGTGCCCCAGCGCGTGTCCGCCTCGTGGCTCCAGAGCGGGGCAGCCACGACGGCGGCCAGTGCTTGCGCCGACAGGATCAGCCCGATGCGATCGGGCGTGATCCCCCAGGACTGCAGCAGCGGCGAGAAGAAGGGCAGGATCGTCGCGGTGGCGATGCCGCCGAAGGTGAAGAGCCAACGGATGTCGCGATCGAACGGCCCGCCGCTCGACGCGCGCTCGCCCACCGCCTTCTCCGACACCCGTCCTCCGATCCGCTCGCGCCAGCATCGCAGAGGGTCCGGGGCGCTCGGTGGGCCGATCGACCCGCGGCATGGTCTACCCTCGCGAGGCCCGTGCCCGGCGTACGATCCGCTTCACATCGGCGGGCCCCAGCCGGGTGGCGCCGGCCCCCTCGAGCCACGCGAAGATCTCGGGGCGCATGCCGAGGGCGGTGACGCCGACGACGTCGCCACGGCGGCTCTCGTGGAGCATCCCCCGGAGCGCATGGAGCTCGTCCTCGTACTCGGGCACGTCCTCGACCCCCGCCTCGCCGGCCCCGTCGCGGAGCTGCGCGACGATGTCGGCCCGATCTCGGCCCCGCAGGTAGCGCAGGAGATCCGCCACGACCAGGTGGTCCGATCCGAGCGCCGCGCGCAGGGCGAAGCCGCGCAGGATCTCGTCGGTCCGGTCGCCAGCGGTGCAGATCGCGAGCCAGACGTCGTGCCCGGCCGTCCGCAGGCCGTCGAGCACCTCGGTCAGCCCCTGCATCCCCGCCTCGTTGTGGGCGTAGTCGATCACGACGATCCGCCCGTCGAGCCGGAAGAGGTTCGCGCGGCCGGGGTTCCGCTCGGGGTCCAGGACGAACGTGCGGAGGCCGCGGATCACGGCGCGCTCGGGCAGTCCCACAGCCAGACCGGCGGCCGCGGCCGCGAGGGCGTTCTGCGTGTTCGTGCGCGAGATGCCTGCGAGCGTCATCGGGACGTCCTCGACCGGGAGGAGGGGGTGGGCGACATGATCTTCGAACCACGTGAGCGCGCCGTCGAGCACCGTCATCGCGCGGCCGCCCTCGTGCTGGGCCTCGTGGAGCGCCGGTTGATCGGGGTGGAGCGAGCACAGCCAGGGACGTCCCGTCGCGTGCCGCCGCATCGCGAGCACGCGGGGGTCGTCGGCGTTCAGGACGTCCCACCCGCCGCGGCGGGTGATCCTCGTCACGATCGCCTTGACCTCGGCGAGCTGGTCCACGGTGTCGACGCCGTGCAGCCCGAGGTGATCGGCGCTCACGTTCGTGACGACCGCGACATCGTTGTGCCGCACCCCGGAGCCGCGTATGAGCATGCCGCCGCGTGCGGTCTCGAGTATCGCCACGTCGGGCTCCTGGGCGAGCGCCATGGCCGCACCTCCGAAGCCGCTGTAGTCGCCGGCCTCGACGAGCACGCCGTCGTCACGGTAGACCCCGTCGGTCGACGAGTAGGCGACCGTCCGCCCGGCCGCGCGCACGAGGTGGGCGAGCAGCCGCACGGTGGTGGTCTTGCCGTTCGTGCCGGTCACCTGGACCACGGGGACCACGGGGTTGGGCACGATGGGCTCGTCGCCGGGCTCGACCGACCTCAGGCGCATCCCAGCCTGCGCGACCCATCGGTCGGGCGACCGCCGGAGGATCGCCTCCATGCCCCGAGCCGTCTCGCGCGCAAGCGCCTCCGCGGCGGCGCGACGCCGCCATGGGAACGCCACCACGATCTCGTCGGCGCCGTAGCCAGGGGTGCCCTTGACGGCGAGCCTGCGGGCGCCGGAGGCGAGGGCCTGCCGCCGGGTCAGCTGCGCCGCGATGCGCGCCACGAGGCGCCGACGGTGCTGGGAACCGGGCGCGCCCGGCGTGATGGCCCCTGCGACCCCGAGCCGTGTGGCCACCTCGGTCACGCGGCGCTCCGACGCGCGCATCCATCCGGGTACCGCCAGGGTCAGCTTGATCGCGGGGCGAGGGAAGTACAGGTTGGGGCCGTCCAGCACGCGGAGCTCGATCCCCCGGACGGCGTCGGCCACGCCCTAGACCTCGGTCTCGGCGTCGGCATCGATCGCGCCGGCGGACCCGATGAGCGCGTCGCCGTCGACAGACCGGTCCGTGAGACCTTCGGTGAGGCCCGCGCGCAACGCGGCGGCGCTCGGCGTCGTCATGCGGCGAAGCGTACTCAGGCCTCGCCTGACGCGCGACCCGGCGTCACTCGGGCGGCCGGGCGGTACGTACGCAGCTCCGGGAAGGCGAGCGCCACGACCCCGGCGCCCACGATGCACGCGAGCCCGCCCGTGACGACCGACACGGTCGGCGTGAACCACGTGGCCACCATCCCCGCCTCGAAGTCGCCCAGCCGCGGCCCGCCGGTCACGACGAGGATGAAGATCGCCGAGAGACGGCCCCGCAGGCGGTCGGGCGTGTTCACCTGCGTGATCGTCGAGCGGAAGATCGCGCTGATCACGTCGGCGGCGCCCGCGATCGCGAGGAACCCGAGCGCCCACCACAGGTGCGAGCCGGCGAGGCCGAAGGCTGCGATCGCAGCGCCCCACGTCGCCACCGCCCAGATCACGGCATCGCCCTGGCGTCGGACGTTGCGAACCCAACCTCCGGAGAGCGCGCCGACGAGGGCCCCGACCGAGGGGGCCGCGAACAGCAGGCCGGCGACGGCGGGGCCGCGGTCGAACTGCGTGATCGCGAGCATGGGGAAGAGCGCCGCCGGCATCCCGAAGATCATCGCGATCAGGTCGATCACGAACGTCGACGAGATCAGCCGATCGGCCGTCACGAAGGCGAAGCCCTCCTTGACCGCCGCCCACCCCGCCGCCGAGTCCGGATCGTGTTCGGGAGGCATCGGGCGCATCAAGAAGGCCGCCAGGAACAACGCGCCGTACGTCACGAGGTCGAGCCCGTATGCGAGGGCGAAGCCGAACCGGGCGATCAGCACGCCGGCTACGGCTGGGCCGACGATGTTCACGGTCTGCCACAGGACCTGGTTCAGGGTGAGCGCGGACGGGATCAGCTCGGTGCCTACCAGCCGCGGTGTCATCGCGGAGCGCGCGGGATCCTCGATCGCCCCTACGAACGCCGTGAGCGCATTCGCCCCGTAGATCAGAGCCAGCGGCGGGTGCCCCGCGAGAGCGCCGGCGAGCAGGATCCCGGCCGACACCGCGAGGGCGACCTGGGCCCACAGGAGGATCTCCCGGCGGTCCTTCGCATCGATGAACGTCGAGCCGATAAGCGTGCCGGCGACGAGCGCCACGAGCGCCGTGAGGCCCGTCAGCCCGACCGCGGCCGGCGATCGCGTGAGCTCCCAGACCTGGATGTAGATCGCGACGCGCGCGAACTGGTAACCGAGCTCGGAGACGAACTGCCCCACCCACAGCAGCCGGAAGTCGCGGGAGATGCGGAGAGGTGTGAGGTCGAGCGCGAGCCGCCGCAGACGCGAGCGCTTCGCACCGCCGCCGGACGCCATCCGACGACGGTAGCAGCGACACCGCGACCGCATCGGCCCGTCCGGCGGCGTGGCGTCGTCAGCCGGTGGCGGCCGCGATCGCCTCTTCGAGCACGTCGATGCCGTCGTCGAGCAAAGCCGCCTCGATGGTTATCGGCGGCAGCAGCCGCAGGACGTTCCCGTACGTCCCGGCGGTGAGCACGATCACGCCGCGCGCGAGGCATCCGGCGGCGATCGCGTTCATCGCCGCGGCATCGAGGGGCTCCTTCGTGGCGCGGTCCGCGACGAGTTCGAGTGCCCACATCGCGCCGCGTCCCCGGACCTCGCCCACGACGTCGAACCGCTCGGCGATCGAGGCGAATCGGCCCATCACGGTCTCGCCCACCTCCCGCGCGCGGGCGAGCAGGTCCTCGCGCTCGATCTTGTCGAGCACGGCGAGCGCCGCCGCCGCCGCGATCGGGTTCCCGCCGTAGGTGCCGCCCAGCCCGCCCGGGTGCACGGCGTCCATGATCTCGGCGCGTCCGGTCACGGCGCTGATCGGCAGCCCGCCGCCGATCGACTTCGCGGTGGTCACGAGGTCGGGTACGACGCCCTCGTCCTCGATCGCGTACCAACGGCCGGCGCGGCCCATGCCCGACTGGATCTCGTCGGCGACGAAGACGATCCCGTTCGCGGCGCAGAAGTCCGCGATCCCTTTCACGAAGCCCGGTGACGGCACGATGAAGCCGCCCTCGCCCTGGATCGGCTCCATGACGACCGCGGCGATGTTCTCCTCGCCGATGTGCTTGTGCATCTCGTCGATCGCGTAGGCGAGCGCCTCCTCGGTGCAGCGTTCGGGCCCGCTGATCCAGCGGTACGGATACGCGAACGGCAGCCGGTAGATCTCGGGCGCGAAGGGACCCATGCCCTGTTTGTAGGGCATCACCTTCGCGGTGAGCGTCATCCCCATAAGGGTCCGGCCGTGGAAGGCGTGATCGAAGGCGACGATCGCGGCGCGACCGGTCGCCTTCCGCGCGATCTTCACGGCGTTCTCGACGGCCTCGGCGCCCGAGTTCGCGAACATCGTGCGCTTCTCGTGGCTGCCGGGGGTGAGGGCATTGAGACGCTCCGCGAGCTCGATGTAGGGCTCGTTCGCCGTGACGTGGAAGCAGGTGTGGGTGTCGAGCTCGGCCTGTCGCTGGATCGCCTCGACGACCTCGGGAGCGGTGTGGCCGACGTTCAGCACGGCGATGCCGGTCGCGAAGTCGATCAGCCGGTTCCCGTCGACGTCCTCGACGATCGCGCCCGATGCGCGCGCGGTGACGATCGGATGGATCGCGCCAACGCCTTTAGCGACCGCGGCCTCCCGGCGCGCGAACCACTCCCGGGACTTGGGTCCGGGGATCTCGGTGACGAGCTTGCGTTCCTGGGGGATGCCCATCGAGGTCTCCTTCTCGCGCGGACCGTCGCCGCGTCGCGGCGACCTCCGAGTCTCCATCCGCGGACGCCTCGATGTCAGGACCGCGGCGGCCCATCCAGGGCGCCCGGTTTTGTACGGTCCGGCCATCCATCCGGCGCTGACCCTCTCGCTTCCACCGATCCCATGTACGTTCCGTACAATCGCGCCATGGCCGTCACCGTGCGCGACTTGATCGGGAACCCGGGTTTGCCGCTGCGGCTGCTGGCGGGAGTGGGTCACGCGGGGCAGCCGATCCGCTGGGTGCATGCGAGCGAGCTCGAGGACCCCACCCCCTGGCTCAAGGGAGGCGAGGTGATCCTGACCACGGGCATGGGCATCGGGGCGACCCCGGCCAAGCAGCGTGCCTATGTGAAGCGTCTCGCCGGGGCCGGTGTCGCCGGCCTCGGATTCGGCCTCGGCTTCAGCCACGAGAAGACCCCGAAGGCGCTGGTGACGACGGCGGAGACGGCGGGACTGCCGCTCTTCGAGGTCCCGTACCCCGTGCCATTCATCGCGAT
>Ga0247830_10000895_pt1 | contig 11615 bp, 9 predicted proteins | sample 12C_Control_Day5_FD_207766 | JGI IMG/M metagenome (GOLD analysis project Ga0247830, IMG submission 207766) | Soil microbial communities from agricultural site in Penn Yan, New York, United States - 12C_Control_Day5 | ecosystem: Environmental > Terrestrial > Soil > Agricultural land | place: USA...
GCGAAACCGCCCTCGGTGCCAAGGGCCGCGTGCTGGTGACGAGCCAGCTCTGAGCATCGGACCAGGGTCGCTCGTCATCCCTCGCGGAGAATTGCTGTAGCGGGCCGGCTCAGATCCAGCCATGACGCCGCAGCCGTACTTTGACCCCCTGAGTGAGTATCACGTATCCGGCCAGCGTCAGGGCCAGCAGCGGCCAGTACAATCCCGGCAGCGGCGAGAAGCCGAGATACGCCCCGAGCCTCGTAAACGGCAGGACGATGCCCGTCACCATGATGACGATGGACGTCGCCATCAAGGGCCCAGAAGACCGGCTCTGGATGAACGGGATTCGAGTACGGGGTCGGGTCACCGGCCACGACTCCTCGTGGCTCCATATCCTTCGTGGCAATCGCCAGCACCCGGAACCCTTCGGTCGACAACTGTTCGTACTCTCGCTTGAGCTCGTCGATATGTGCGTGGTCCATCGGCATCATGAGGCCCGCCCGAGCATCGCCGGTGGCGAACGAGACGCTCGCCAGAGCGGCCAGCACAAGTACCAATGGATTGAGGATCGCGTGCGACAGCAGCCTCAGGCCACTCGCGTAGTGCTCCCTGGCCAGAACGTTCGGTCCATGCTGCTGGTACCGCGCGAGCGCGTCATCGCCGCTGAGGCCTGTACGCCGCGTGGATAGTCGCTCGAGGACGGCGTCGGCGTCTGCCGTAGCCGCATCCAGTAGGGTTGGGACGGTGACGATGGCCTGGCCGCGTCCCGCAACAGCGCGAGGACTCTCGGCGGCAAGACGACTGAATGGACACCGAACATACGTCACTGAGTCCGCCTGGCCTCGGGCGGCGAACACGGTGGGGCGTGAGCCCTCGCAACCGCAATCGGGATGCCACATCCGAGGTGGGGGAAATCCCCCGACCCAGGCGTGGGATTTCCACCCCCTGCCTCATTGAACCACGGAAATCGGCCGATCCGGCCGATCCGGGGTTAGGCATGAATCTCGCTGTAGTCATGATCGGAGGTTGAGATGCGCGCCCAAGCACTCGGCGGCACTGCACTCGTCGTGCTGCTCGCAGCCGCCGCCATTGGCGGATCGAGCGGCTACGCCCTCGGCCAACATGACATCGAGCTCGACGCCCTCGCCGTACCGATGACGATCGACCAGCGGATCGACCACCTTCCGGTGAGTGTCGAGTTCCCCCGCCAGGAAATGCGCGTCTGGTTCTACAACCCGGTCAAGGTCGGCGACCGGATCCTGATGGGCCAATACGTGATCGAACATGACGATGGGCGAATGGCGCGGGGCCGCCCGTGCACGCACATCTACGCGGCCACCGACCATCGGCTGCCGGTGGTGGCCTTCCACTGCCGCCACCTCACCCGGACGATGGCCAACCGACCGACGGTGGTCGTGCGATCGCTCGGCGAAGCCAATGGGATGACGGAGCTGCTGGCGTTTCAATTCGCCGGTGAAATGGGGGCGCACGGAGTGCCAACCACCCGGTAAGCCAGGTCCGGCCCTGGAAACGGACGGGCGGGATGCCGCCAGCGTCAATTCGCGCCTGGTTGGGCATCGACGGTTCCGAGGAATCCGAGTTGGCGCCGCTCCGCGAGACGCTTGTGCCGGTTGGCGTTCGTTGGTGCTGATAGAATTGCCGGCTGTCTCTTTGCGGCTTTGGAGGACATTTGGCCAAGACGATGCAAGGACTGAGTGCGGCGCGGGTTCGTGAGCTCGCGAGAGAAGGAGCGGAAAGACTCCTCAACCAACTGCGAGCGGAGATCGTGGCCATTGAACGCACGTTTCCCGAACTCGCGCTGCCTCAACGACGACGGCAGCTTCAACAGGCAGTCCGACGGGCTCAGAAGCAGACCCGGACGATGTCGGCCTCGGCGAGGAAAGCCGTGTCTCAGAGAATGAAGAAGTACTGGGCGGAGAGGAAGAAGGCCCACAGAAGGATGAAGTGAGCGAGCCCGGTCGGATCGCGCTGCAGCCTGCGTTGTGGGCGGCGTGCCGCTTCGTCACGTCGGCAGTGATGCCGGTGTAGTAGCGAGGTGGAACCTCGCCGTTCTTCAGCACATAGACGAACTGCTTCGACATGCCGGCGGCTGGAGCAAATCACCTGCCACGCGGGACCGCACAAATCCCCATGTTCGCGCGCTTCGGTGGGCAACCTTCGCGTGCGCCCGCCTGACGCGGCCTGCCAACCGAAGCCGCGAGCGAAGCGAGCGATTGGCAAAGGATGGTACCGGTACGGGGATTCGAACCCCGGTCCCGTGGCTGAGAACCACGTGTCCTGACCCCTAGACGATACCGGCACTCAGGACGAACCACCAATGTTAGCGGCGGCGCGCTTCCCCGGTCAAGCTCGGGCCGGTGAGATAATGAACGGATGCGCGCCGTTCGTCCGTTCCTCCTCGCCGGCGCCGTGCTGACGATGGCGTGTGGCGGTTCGTCGTCGCCAGCGCCCGTGCCCGGCGGGACGGTGGTCGACCCGGCCATCGCCGGCAGCATCCAAGGCCGCGCGCGCTTCGAGGGGCAAACCCCGGCGCCGGAGGTGGCGCGCATCGATGCCGACAAGGATTGCGTCTCGCTGAACGGCGCGGACCGGCTGCCGGTAGATGCCGTGCTCGTCGGAGAGGACGGCGGACTCCAGAACGTCTTCGTCTACGTGAAGAGCGGCCTCGAGAAGGCCAGCTTCCCGATTCCCAACGATCCGGTCGTCGTGGAACAACAAAGGTGCCGCTACGTCCCGCGGGTGGTCGGCGTGCGCGTCGGGCAGCCGCTCCAGATCCGCAATGGCGACCCGCTCCTCCACAACGTGCGATCCGACAGCGAGGTCAACCAGCCCTTCAACCAGGGACAGCCCGTCCAGGGGATGGTCTTCGCTCACACGTTCACGACGCGCGAAGTCATGGTACCCGTGACGTGCGACGTGCATAAGTGGATGCGCACCTATGTGGGCGCGGTCGAGCACCCGTACTACGCCGTGACCGACGCGGCCGGCAGGTTCACGCTACCGGACCTGCCTCCCGGGACCTACACGCTGGCGGCATGGCACGAGCGGCTCGGCTCGCGCGAGCAGCCCGTGACCGTCGCGGCCAAGGAATCGAAGAATGTCGAGCTCACCTTCGCACGTTGACGCACCGCTCGATGCGGTTCCCGGGCGCGAGGCCGCGCGCTCGCGCGGCGCGGATTTCCTCGCGCTGACCAAGCCGCGGCTGAACTTCCTGGTGCTGCTCACCACGGCCGCGGCCTATCGCCTCGGGGTCGACGACACGTCGGCCCCCTTGACGCTGGTGCACACGCTGATCGGCACGGCGCTGGTGGCGGGCGGCGCGTCGGCGCTCAATCAGGTGTGGGAGCGCGAGAGCGACAAGCTGATGCGCAGGACGCGCCTCAGGCCGCTGCCAGACGCGCGCATGGACCCGTCGCACGCCCGCCTGTTTGGATGCATCCTCAGTGTGGCGGGCCTGGTCGAGCTCGCCGTGTTCGTCAACCTCCTGTCGGCAGGTGTGGCGCTCGCCACGCTGGTGAGCTACATCTGGTTCTACACGCCGCTCAAGTTCGTGACGTCACTGTCGACGATTGTCGGAGCTTTGCCGGGCGCATTGCCCGCCGTCATCGGCTGGAGCGCCGCGACGAACTCAGTCTCGAAGGAAGGCTGGGTGCTGTTCGGCATCGTGTTCATGTGGCAGATGCCGCACTTCCTGGCGATCGCGTGGATGTACCGGGATGAATACGCGCGCGCCGGCATCCCCCTGCTGCCGGTGATTCAGCCCGACGGCCGCTCCACTGGACGTCAGGCGGTCCTCTATGCCGCCGGGCTCGTGCCGATCACGTTGATGCCGACGCTGATCGGGCTGGCCTCGCCCTACTACATGGCGGGGGCAGTGTTGCTCGGCGCCATTCTCATGGTACTCAGCCTCGAGTTCGCGGTCACGCGCACCACTCATGCCGCACGCCGTCTGTTCTTCGGGTCGATCCTGTACCTGCCGATTCTGTGGGGGCTCCTGGTCTGGGACCACGTCACGAGGTGACGGGGCAGCTCACAGTTACAAGTTCAACGTTCGAAGCGGTACCGCCTCAGGACCTCAGGACCTCAAGACCCCAATGACCGTTCAGGACTTGCCTGCACTCAACGCCACACTCAATGCGCTTGCCACCGTGCTGCTCACGTCGGGCTGGATCCTCATCAAGCAGCGGCGGCGCGATGCCCACCGGGTGTGCATGCTGAGCGCGTTCGCAGTATCGACCGCCTTCCTGACGTCCTACCTGATCTATCACTTCAACGTAGGGTCGGTGCCCTTCCAGAAGGCAGGCGCCGTCCGGGTCCTGTATCTCTCGATCCTCCTCACCCACATCGTCCTGGCCGCGGCGATCGTGCCGATGATTCTGCTGTCGCTCTCGCGCGCGCTGAACGCGCGGTTCGACAAGCACCGCCGCATTGCGCGCTGGACGATGCCGCTGTGGCTGTATGTGTCGGTGACCGGAGTCGTGATCTATCTGATGCTGTACAGGCTCTAGGCTCTAGGCTTTAGGCTCTAGGCTCCAGGGCCCAGAGTTTCTTCCTGGAGCCCAAAGCCCAGAGCCTGAAGCCTACTTGTAGAGCAGGTACTTCGCTCGGGTCTGGCGCCAGCGCGCTTCGTCGGCCGCCCAGGTCGCTGCGACGGCTCCCGGATCGTCGCCTCTGACCACGCGCTCCAGACTCTCGCGTGACCCCAGGAGGCGTTCAGTGTTCTCGAGCTTGTAGGCATCACCGAAGAGCCTGCCCAGCGCGCCCGCAATCTCCAGCCCCACCCGCACCGGCTGCAGCGCTGAGCGATCCGTCACCACCAGGAAGACACCCTGGCATCGCTCGTTGGCATACCTGCTCGCCGCCGGCGTGAACGTCACCGGATAGAAGCGAATGCCCGCCAGCTTGCGCGCGTTCAGCGCCTCCGCGAGGCGAGGGCCGTCGATCCACGGCGCGCCCAGCTGCTCGAAAGGCTGGTCCGTGCCACGCCCCACCGAGATGTTCGAGTACTCGATCGCGCCAATGCCCGGATAGAGCGTCGCCTGATTCAGGTTGCGCATGTTGGGCGACGGGTTCACCCAGAACAACCCCGTTTGATCGAACCAGGCGTCGCGCGCCCAGCCTTCGATGGGGACTACAGTCAAGTCCGCGCCGATTCCGCGCTCGGCGTTCAGCAGCCGCGCCAGCTCGCCCATCGTCAGCCCGTGCCGGACTGGCAGGGCGTGATAGGCGACCATGGATCCCAGCACCGACCCGTCGGGCAGCGGCCCTTCGATCTGCCAGCCGTTGATCGGGTTCGGGCGATCGAGGATGACGACCGTCATCTTCCGCTTCGCCGCCTCCTCCATCAGGTAACCGACGGTCGTGTGGTAGGTGTAGAAGCGGGCGCCGACGTCGGCCAGGTCCACGACGAGGGTGTCGAGGCCCTTCAGCATGTCATCGGTGGGGCGACGCGTGGCACCGTAGAGCGAGTGAATCGTCAAGCCGGTCCTGTCGTCCTTCTCCGACGCCACGTTCTCCTCGTCTCGATTCCCGCGGATGCCGTGCTCCGGACTGAACAGCACGACCAGGCCACTGCCAAGCCCGCGGTGCAGGATATCGATGGTGCTCGTGCCCGCTCGATCGACGCCCGTGTGGTTGGTGAGCAACCCGACCTTCCGGCCCCGAAGCGGCGCAAACCCATCCCGGGCCAGGACGTCGATACCGGCCAGCACCGGCCTGGTCGGCGGTAGCGTCGCTATGGGCGCCGCCGTCAGCACGGGGGTTACCGCGCGAGGCGCCGATGCGATGTCGGTGATTGCCGCGGCCGCGATGGTGGCCACCCGCGCGCGAAGCGACGTCATGTCTCCGGCCCCGTCGGGGTGCAGCCGGCTGGCGAGGATAATCACGTAGCCCCCGGAGGCCGGATCCAGCCAGAGGCTCGTGCCAGTGAAGCCGGTGTGGCCGAACGAGCCCACCGGGAACAGCTCGCCGCGCGGAGACGAGTACGACGTGTCGATGTCCCAGCCCAACCCGCGTACCGCCGTCATGCCGGGCGGCGTCGCGCGGGACGTCATGCGGGCCACGGTGGCGGGCGCGAGCACCCGCACACCATCCAGCGCCCCGCCCGCCAGCAGCATCCGGGCAAACCGCGCCAGATCCGAGGCCGTGCCGAACAGCCCTGCGTGGCCAGCGACGCCACCCATCCGACGGGCGGTCGGATCGTGCACCACTCCGCGGAGCGGCGCCGCTCCCGGCCGCTTGCACGGCCATTGGTCCATCTCGTCGCAGCGCTCGGTCGGCGCGATGCGGGCGCGCAGGCGCTCAGCGGGAAGGAATCCGGTGTCGCGCATGGCAAGCGGGGCGAACACCACCTTTCGCGTGTAGACGTCCAACGGCTCGCCGCTCGTCACGCGAACGATCTCGCCGAGCAGGAAGTAGTTGATGTCGCTGTAGACGAAACGCTCGCCCGGCGCCGAGGTCAGCACTTCGTCGCGGGCGAGCGCGATGGCCGTGTCATAGCCCTTCCAGGGGTCCGCGAGGTCCAGGTCGGGCCGGAGCCCGGAGATGTGAGCCATCAGGTGTCCTACGGTGACAGCGCCCTTCCCGTAGCGCTCGAACCCGGGCACGTAGGCCGAAACGGGGTCATTCAGGCGGACGCGCCCTTGTTCGACCAGGGTCATCATCGCCGTGGTCGTCGCCACGACCTTGGTAAGCGACGCCAGATCGAACACCGTATCGAGAGTCATCGGCTCCCGGGACGGGACGGTGGCCCGGGCGCCGTATGCCTCGAAATGCAGGACCTCCACGCCGCGGCCGACGAGCACGACTGCCCCGGGAGTCTGGCCTGCCGCGATCGCCCCCTCGACCACCCGGTCGACGCCGTCGAGGCGGGCGGAGCGGGCTGGAGTCTGGGTGTGCGCCAGGACGGATGAGACGGCAAGCACGCCCAGCGACACCAGGAGGGCGCCGCGGAGCGCCCTCGAACGGACGTCCGTTGGGGAGCGGCGGGCTAGGGCGGCCAGCATCGTCGCCGGTTAACATATACTTGTTCGGTTCAGGCGTCGTGTGACGCCGCACTGGGAGACCTCGCATGCGTGATCTGAAGACTCTGTTCGGCGCCGCCATCATGGCGCTGGTGATGACCGCGCTGCCGGCCGCCGCGCAGACCGGTCGCATCGGTGGCACCGTGAAGGACACGAACGGCCAGCCCATCAAGGGCGCCACGGTGGTCGCCGAGAACCCGGCGTCCGCCCCCTCGTCGTTCACGGCCACGACCGACGATCGGGGCCGCTACTCGATGATCGGCCTCAAGGCGGGCTCGTGGAAGGTCACGGCCTCGGCGCCAGGATTTGCTCCCTTGAGTGGCAACGTGCCGATCAAGACCATCGGCGCTCCCATGCCGCCGGTGGACTTCACGCTGACACCGGGCGCCAGCGGTCCCTCGGGCGCATTGGCCGGCGTGAACGCCAAGGACCTGCAGGCCGATCTGGCCAAGGCCGACGCGATGGTCGCCGCCAAGGACTACGCCGGCGCGATCGCCATCTATGAAGGCATGGTCACCAAGGTGCCCGCGCTCACCGCCCTCCAGCTGCAAATCGGCGGACTCTACCGGACTCAGAAGCAGTACGACAAGGCCATCGAGAGCTACAAGAAGGTGCCCGAGGGCGACACCAACTCGGACAAGGCCAAGATCGAAATCGGCATGACGCTGCTCGAGAAGAACGATCTGGCGGGCGCCGAGGCAGCCCTGATGCCGATGGCGCAGACCACCAGCGCGAACAAGGAAGTCTTCTACAACCTCGGAGAGGTGAAGTTCGCGAAGGGCGAGACCGACGAGGCCGTGAAGTACTACCAGCGCGCGTCGGACATCGACCCGAACTGGGGCAAGCCGCTCTTCAAGCTGGGACTCGCCAAGCTGCAGAAGGGCGATACCGCCGGCACGGTCGAGATCATGAACAAGCTGATCCAGGTCGACCCGAACTCGCAGGAAGCGGCCCAGGCCAAGGCGCTCGTCGAGCAGCTCAAGAAGTAACAGGGGCGAGGCGGAATCGGCGAGCGCAAAGACGCCCAGGCGCAAGCCTCAGGACCTCAGGACCTCAAGACCTCAAGACCTCAAGACCTCAAGACCCAAAGGCTGGAGTCGCTAACGCGGCCCGGCCTTTCGTTTTTCGGCCTCGGCAATCAACTGGTCGATGCGCGGATAGGCCGGCTCGAGGGATCGGGCCTTCTTCCAGAAATCGACGGCTTCCTGGTAACGCCCAGCGCGGGCCGACAGCACACCCTTCACAACGTAGGGGCGAGCGAGTCGGGGATCGAGCTCGATGGCGCGATCGAGCGCCTTCTGCGCTTCGTCGACGCGACCGCGCTCCGCTTCGAGCCACGCCAGCGAGGCGTGGTTCCAAGCTACGTCTGGAAAGGCATCGAGGCTGGCCGCGTAGTCGTCCTGAGCCTTGCGAAGCGCCTCTCCGGCGGGGCCGGGCAGCTGCGCAATCCCCAGGTTGAGCAGGGCCTCGGCTGCCCGCGCGCGCACGACCCGCGCCCGGTCGATCAGCCGGGCCGTGAGCGGCGGCACAGCGCGCGCCGCCTGCCCGCTGGCGGCCAGGGCCCGCACCGCCGTGGCGCGCACCAGCGGCTCCGGGTCGGCGGCCGCGGCAATCAGCATGTTCATCAGTTCCGGAGTGACCGCATCGGGCGGCACCTCGGCCCGGCGTGCCCCGCCCGACGCCGCGGACGCGAGCGAGGTCTGGCTCTGCACCTTCCCGCCGCCCTCCGTGGAGCCGCCAAGCAGCATGCGCGCGACGTAATCTGCTGCGCTCGCGCGGATGAGCGCGCCCTGGGTGCGGTCGATGGCCAACCTTGCCAGATTGGGCAGCACGGTGGCGTCCCCCGATCCGGCGCGGTACATCACGTCCGCCGTCGTGAGGTCCTTCTGGCGCCGCACGCCGTCCCCCCACCACGTGTCCATCTGCTTCGACGCCCATTCAGGTGTCTTGTCGTCATGGCACGCGGTGCAGGCATTCGGCACGCCGAAGCGCGCGGTCATCTCCGGGTTCGGCGGGCGGAACGTGTGGTCGCGCCGCCGTACCAGCATCCGCCAGTTGACCTCGCTCATGTGGCACTTGATGCAGCGGCTGCCCTCGCTCTCGGGGGCATGGAACGTATGCGCGCGCAACCCTTCGGCCGTGGTGAAGGAAGCCGTCACGCCGGTCGCGGCGAGGGGCGGTTGGTTGCCGGCTGACGGATTGCTGCCACGTTTCGACTCCTGGTGGCACTGCGTGCAAAGCGTGTCTCCGTACCGCCCTTGATAGATGTTCACCTTGAGCGAGTGCTCGTAGCGCGAGCCGTGGGCAATATGGCAGTTCGTGCATGCGATGGCGCCAGCCTGGAAGCACCCGCTCAGCATCAGCGCCTGGTTCCGGTTGAAACGATTGGGCTTTCCGTCGGGCCAGAACTCCCCCTGCAGATCATTGGCGGGAATCTCGTCGCTCAGGAGGAACGGCAGCGCGTAGTCCTCATAGCGATCGCCGGCGCGGAACCCGACGAAGAAATTGGTCTTGTTGCCGTGACAGTAGGCGCAGGTGTCGTAGACACGGCGCGGCTCGGCCGAGCGGGTGGACAACGTCTTCAGGATGTCGGTGAGCTGCCTATTGTTCGGGCTGTCGTCGTAGGCGGGCTTGCTCGCGGGATCGCGGTCCCAGGCGTCGGCCAGTGCGACGTGCTCGCGGCCAGGGCCATGACACGCCTCGCAGCCGATGCCCATCTCGCTCCACGTAGTCCGGTAGGTCCTGGACGGGAGATCGAAGCCCTGCGCCAGGTTCGTCGCGTGGCAGTTGAAGCAGTTGGCATTCCAGATCTGGCGCAGGTCGTGGGCGCCGTCTGGGATCGGCGTGATCTCCTTCCAGTCGATCCACCGCCGGCTTTCGACCTGCCAGAACGCCGGCAGCACATACATGCGGCCGTCGGGCAACTGCGACAGATATCCCTGATAGCGCTTCGCTCCGAGCGTGTAGTCGACGCTGAAGGTCTCGGGCGGCCGATCCCCGAGGGCAACGCGAATGAACGGCTTCCCGCCGGTACGACCGAACTCGTACGACCGGCCGTGCGCCGACAGCCGGGTGCCATCGGCGAAATTCCCGAGAATGGTGGCCTCGGCGACTGGCTTGGTCATCTTGATGTGGAGCGATCGCTCCCACTGGGTGTGCTGGGCCTCGTGGCAGCGTCGACAGGCGGTTGAGCCGATGTAGTCGCCGGAAGGCGCGGACGCCGGCGGGACCAATGCCGACGGCGAACCGGCGGACGACACGGTACGCGAGGTGGCGGTGATCGACGACTCGCGGGGCGGGCCCGCCGGCTGGCGTCCGGCGACGGCCGACCCCGCCAGCACGCTCCAGACGAGCGCCATCGTCACCAGAAGGCCGGTGCCGAACCTCATACGAGAACCGACGATAACAAAAAAAAGGGCCCATCAACATGGGCCCCATCGAGCCAGTGGCCTAGTCAGCCTGGCTCAAATCGGCTGTGCTCCTGTGGGGGTGCCTAGCCGTTATCAATCGCCAGTCGACCAAATAGCAATCGATATGCCGAACCGCATGCACGGGATTCGAGACGAATTTGCTGGGAAATCCGCCGATTACGGGGACGACACGAGACCGGTCGTGGGCTGAATCCAAATGGTTGAAAACAAATCTTTCGGCAGACTGGATCGTTCGCGTTTCAAATGGCGCCACCGAACACCTGTTCGCTTGTCACATTCGATGCCGGACTATCAGGCCGACGTGCCTCGTCCTTCCCTCAGAGCCTCGCGCGGATCGCCCAGAGATCCGGGAACAACGGCTGCATCAGCGTGCCCGACAGATATGCCGCACCGCTCGAGCCGCCCGTGCCCGTGCGTGTGCCAATCGTGCGCTGGACCATCTTGACGTGGCGGTAGCGCCATTCCTGCAGGCCTTCGTCGAGGTCCACCAGACGCTCGCAGAGCTCAGCGTTCTTCGCGTCCCGCCGGTAGACCTCGATGAGCACGTCCTGGAGTGCCTCACTGACGCCGACGGCGCCGGTGACATCGCGAGTCAGGACCTCGGTCGGCACCCGATAGCCCTCGCGCGCCAGGTAGTGCACGAAGGCGTCCCACAACGTGCGGGCGGCGAAACGCTGTCGCAGAGCCTCTTGGGCGCGACTGCCATCCGGGAACCGCGCAATGGCGCCGGGCACCTTGTGACCGAGCACGAATTCGAGCTGGCGGAACTGATCCGACTGGAACCCGCTGGCGGCCTCGAGCCGTTCCCTGAAGGACTGGAATTCGAGCGGCGTCATGGTCTCGAGGATGTCGAGTTGCGCGACGAGGACCTTCAAGATGGTGAGGATGCGCTTCATCGTGTGCTGGGCCCTGGAGGCGTCGCCGGCGTCCAGCCAGCGCATGACCTGATCGAGCTCGTGGAGGATCTCCTTGAACCACAGCTCGTAGACCTGGTGAATGACGATGAAGAGCATCTCGTCGTGCTCGGGACCAGCGGATCGCGGGCGTTGGAGAGCGAGGAGCTCGTCGATGGCGAGATAGCTGCCGTAGGTCACAGCCCGATCGGACATGGGGACAGCTTAACCTGCGGGTGCGGTCAGGTGCGGTCGGGTGCGGTCAG
>Ga0247830_10000897_pt1 | contig 11607 bp, 6 predicted proteins | sample 12C_Control_Day5_FD_207766 | JGI IMG/M metagenome (GOLD analysis project Ga0247830, IMG submission 207766) | Soil microbial communities from agricultural site in Penn Yan, New York, United States - 12C_Control_Day5 | ecosystem: Environmental > Terrestrial > Soil > Agricultural land | place: USA...
CCTTGGGGCCACGGCTGCCGTGGGTAGTTGACGGGATCCAGCCTGAGAGGAACCCAGAAGCCGTGCGCCAATGGAAAACGAAAGCCCTCCGGCATCACGCCCACGATGGTGTGGGGCACATTGCCGAGACGCAGCTCCCTGCCGATGACGTGTGGGTCGGACTCGAATCGCGATTGCCAGACGTCGTGTCCGATCACGACGACCCACGGTGCGCCGGTCTTCTCATCGGCCTCGACCAGCGGCCGCCCAAGAACGGGGCGCTCCCGGACGACACGAAACGCAGCCGCGCTGATCTCGGCGACCGCGACCGGCTCCGGCGCGGCATTGCCGACGATCACGTTCCAGTTGCGATCACGATACGCCGCAAGGTCCTGTACGGATGACAGGCCGTCACGCCACGCCACGAAGTCATGAAGGGTCGGCGATCTTTCACCGGGATTGGCGGTGTCGACCATCACGATCCCGACAATCTGCGCGCCGCCGTCAAGTGGCAGCCTGGGGTGCATGATCTGGGTGTAGAACTCGAACGCGACGATGCCGCTCCAGATCGCGAAGGCCATCGCCACCGTTCCCACGACCGTCAGACCGATGTGCTTTACGAGCAGCCGCAGGGCGAGCCGGACGTCCAACGACAAGCCGCGCAACGGCGCCCAGCCGTCGTTCCTCCTTTTCACTGCGCGGCGATGCGCAACGATCATCGTGAAGAACGCGAAGTAATCGCGAATGCAAATCCAGCGTTTACGCCACGCCAGCCCTCTGCGCGACGCCTCCTCGTACTCGGCTTGCATGTCGGCGATCGCCGGATCGACCAGGTGATCCATCGTGCTCGCGGGAAGCAGGCGCGCTGCCAAGGCCCGAAGTCGAGTGCCCGGCGGCGTCATCGCCCAAACTCCGGCACTAACCGCTTCGCGCCGCTGGTCCAGGCCGCGAACATGCGGCGTCCCAGAGCTGTCGACGCATAGATGCGTCGAGGCAACCCACCTATCCCAGACGGTGCAGCCTCGAGCCTCGACGTGATGTAGCCCTTCTCTTCCATCCGACCGAGCGTGACGTAGATGGTGCCCCGCTTCAGGCGGCCGGTCGATGCGGCGACGAGCTGCAGGCCGTACGAATCCTGCTCCCGGAGCAACTCGAGAACCAAAAGCTCTTTCGGAGAGAGTGTGAGAACGCGAGGGTGCGAACCGGCCACGGCGGCACAGTCTTACATCGATGTAAGACTTCTGTCAAACCCGCTTCCACTCACGGATTGTCTGGGAGCTGTTTTTTCCACGCGCCTGCTGCTCATCAGCGGGCCCGCGCGCCCGCACGTCAACGGACTCTACTCGGTATTCAATCGCGACGCGCTAGGACGATGCCCCGATCTCCTCCCAGTTCACGATCAACGAGAGCGGCGCCGCCGCGTCGGCGCGCGGGAGCGAGTTGATCAGAAACCCCTCACCGTTGGGGCTCACGTCGTACTGGAAGAGCACCAGGGTCGGCTCCACGATCCGGGTCTGGAACAGTTCGACGGGATTGCCCGGTTCGATCGTACCGTCACGCTTCGTCAACGGCACGCACATCAACTTCTTGTCCGGCGCGATGTAATACAGCTCGGTCATGTCGGGGCGCCATCGGATCTGGGCGCCCCAGCCGGCCAGCTGGACGCGCCCGCCGCGGTCGGCGTGCGTGAGCGCGAGCGACTGCAGCTGGTTGTCGATGTAGGCGATCCATTCACCGTCGGGCGAATAGATTCCCTCGGCGCCCCACGCCACCTCTTTCGCCTGGCCCTTCTCGATGTCCAACTCGCGCAATGCTCCGATGCCGTTGGAGAAGTCCATGTACAGCAGCCGCGGCGCGGTTGGTGAGTGAGAATTGACCAGCACAAACGCCGTCGACTCCTCGAGGACGGTCTCCTCCGTCCCCGACCCGTCCGCGCGGCGCCGGAAGATGCCGTCGCGCTCCCGCATTGCCGAGTAGTAGATCCACTGGCCGTCCGGCGACCACGCATGCGCCTTGTGCGAGCCCATGCGCGGCAGACTCAGCGAGATCCCGCGGACCCGGTCGAAAATCGTGGTGCTCCACTGGCCGGTCCCCTCGCGATCGTGACCGACGGCAACGTAGCGGCCGTCGGGCGACAGTTGCGGTGACCAGAACCCCGGCTCACCGACCACTCCAAGCTCGCTGCCGCTCCGGTCGAACGACACGAGCTGCGAGTTGTAGTCGAGCCGTGACTGGAAGACGAGGATGCCGGTCGCGGAGGCGCTGATGGCCACTTTCTCAAATCGCCACTGAGGTGCGACCTCGTTGCGCAGGACGACGCGCGGCTCGCCTATCAGCCGGGCCTGCTCGGGATCGAAGGATCGCCCGTACAGCGTGCCCCCGTCGGCATACAACAGGTTCGTGCCCGCGAGCACGAAGGCGCTGCGGACGTCGGACGACACCAGCCGCGGGTCGCCGCCGTCGAGGCTCGCGACGTAGAGGCCCCCGCGCTGCCGGGTGGTCCAGCTGACGACGTAGAGAAAACGACGGCCGTCAGGCAGGAATTGGGGAGAGCGATGCGCCTCCCCCTTTCCCTCGTCGGGCACGTGCGTTGCCGGCACCGGCGTGCCGCCGCCGGCCGGCACCTGCAGAAGGCCGCCAAGAACGGACGGCGGAAAGACGATCACATCCTTGCGGCTCCAGGCACCGCCACCCGGGGTCAAGAGCGTGCCGCACAGATCCTGCACGCCGGCACCGATCGGCTCCACCGTCTTCAGCCGGGCCTGCGCGAAGAAGCCGATGCGGCGGCTGTCAGGCGACCAGAACGGCGAGGTCGCTCCCTCCGTTCCGGGGATCTCGTGCGCCTGCGCCGACACCATCGAGGAGACCCAGAGCGTGCTCCTGCCATCGGGCCGCGCGGCGACAAACGCCAGGCGCGTACCATCGGGTGAGATCTGGAAATCGTTGGGCGTGAACCAATGGTTGAGGGGCGGCAGGACCGAGGCGCGGACCGGCCCGGCCCCTCGCCGCACCGGCCCCTTCGCAGCCGTCCTGCCGCGGGGCGCTCTCGTCGCGCCAGAGGCGCTTCCCCGGCGAAGGGCCGCGCCGCCGGCACGCGTGTCTGCACCGTCCTGTCCCGAACCGGCGACACGTCGGCGCAGCCCGTCGAGTTGCAGCTTCACGTCGTGTGCGGTCTGCCAGCGGTCCTCGGGATCCTTCGCCAGGCAGCCGCGGACGATGTCGTCGAGCGCGGCGGGCGCGAGGGGCTGCCGCGAGGCGATGGGCGGCGGCTCGCGCTCGAGGATCGCCGCGATGAGGCTCGCCGTCGTCCGCCCATCGAAGGCCCGCGTGCCGGTCGCCATCTCGTAGAGGACGGTGCCCAGTGAAAAGATGTCCGAGCGTGCGTCGACCTCGCGCCCCTCGACCTGCTCGGGTGACATGTATGGGTAGGTGCCGACGAGCGTGCCCTGGGCGGTGATCGGCGCGCTCGCGGTGACCTCGATCGGCGACACGTTCACCGCCGCCGGCTTCGCGAGGCCGAAGTCGAGCAGCCGTGTCCCGGACCGCGTCAGCATGACGTTGGCCGGCTTCAGGTCGCGATGGACGACGCCCTGCCGGTGCGCGGCGGCCAGCGCGGAGGCGATCTCCCCGCCGTAACACAGTGCCTGGTCGACCGGCAGCGCGCCTCGTTGAAGCCGCGCCGCGAGCGTCTCTCCTTCGAGGTATTCCATGACCAGGAAGTCGATGCCGTCCTGGTGGCCGACATCGAACAAAGGACAGACGTGAGGATGGGACAGCGAGGAAACCGCTCGCGCCTCCCGGTCGAGGCGCCGCCGCCACTCAGGATCGGCGGCATACTGCGCGGGGAGGATCTTGATCGCGACGTCGCGCCCGAGTCGGGTATCGCGGGCGCGGTAGACCTCGCCCATTCCGCCTGCGCCGAGCGGGGTGGCGATCTCGTACGGTCCCAGTCTGCTGCCAGGGAGGAGCGCCATCGCGGGCATTCTATCCAAGACGCGACGGCGTGGGTTCGGGATGCGACGCGTGCACACGATACCCTGCGCCACTGATGCTCATTCAGGCCGGCTCCCGCGTCCGGGCTGTCAGCGGACTTAGAGCCGCACGGTTCGAGGCGTTGAGCTGCCCATGATCGGCGACTGTTTACGCCGCAATTCCGCTGAACTGCACGTTCCAACCTTTCGAAAATCCCAGTACCGGCACCAAACTTCCTCAAGAAAACCGAGCAGCTTCGGCTCGTGTTCGGCCACTGGCGGGAGCTGGCGAGACCGCTGCTGTGAAACCGCAGCAACTTCGCTTCACGGCTCGACCTCGAACGTAAACGTCAGATTCGCGCCGTTGTGGGGCCGGGTCGCCCGAGGTATCGCACTCGGTAGGCCGTCTCGAACGTCTTCGCTCCAAGGACGGTCGCGACGGCCGGTATCCGATCCTTCAGCTTCATCGCCGTGTGCACGTCGCCTGCTTCGTTCCCGCCGCTGCGCCGAGCAAATCAAATAAGGAACGTGGTACATCATCGCGCGATTGGGGGTTCACTGGATCGCGCCCTTCGGCTCTGACTTCCCGCTCTTTCTCCGTCACTCCTACTCCACCCGCAACGCCTTCAGCGGATCGACCCGCGTCACGCGCCACGCCGGCAGCGCACACGCGACGAGCGCCACGACGCCGAGCAGGCCAGCAACGGTCGCAAAGGTCATCGGATCGCGCGGACTGATCCCGAACAACAGGCTGGAAAGCACCCGTGACACGAGCCACGCACTGAGCAATCCAGTGGCGAGGCCGGCGGCGGCAGTGATCATCCCCTGCCGGATCAACATGGCGAGCAGCGTTTGCCGCTGCGCACCGAGCGCCATCCGGATGCCGAGCTCCGGCATCCGGCGTGAAACCGACATCGCCAGCATGCCCGCGATGCCGATCGCCGCGAGCAGGAGCGCGAGAACGGCGAAAAGACTGACGAGCAGCGCGTTGAATCGCGGAACCGCGGTCGACCGCCTGACGATCTCACTCATCGTCTGTACGGACGTCACCGGCAAGGCGGAATCGATTGCCCGAATCCGCGCGCGTACGGTATCGGTGAGTGCCGTCGGCTCCACCTCGCCACGCAGCGCGACACGCAGCGATCGCATGATCCCGACGACGTTATCGGCGATCATGCCGTCCGACACCTGCATCCATGGGACGTAGGTTTGCGAAATGGTTTCGGTATTCAGCGCTCCCTGCTTCACGTCGCCGACGACGCCGACGATGCGCATCCATGGACCGTGTTGAGACTCGAGACCCCACGCGATCCGCTGCCCGATCGGGTCCGACGTCCCCCAGAAGCGGCGCGCCATGGTCTCGTTGATGACCGCCACCGGCTCCGACGCGGCGGCATCTTCGGCACCGAGGTAGCGTCCGCGTTTCAACGGGATCCCGAGCGCCTCGAAGTAGCGCCCCGCGACATACTCCGGGTCGGCGCTGTGCGGCAGTTCACGCGTGGCGGGAGATTCCTGCTCGATGGTAAAGACGCGCAGATCGCGGACGCCCAGCGGCAGGCCGGTGGAGGCGCCGGCCGCGCTGACTCCGGGCACTTGCGAAAGATCGTTGAGCAGACGGCTATAGAAGCCGCGAACGCTCGCCGCATCGCGATAGCCCTGTGCCGGAAGGTTGATCCCGAGCGTCAGCAGGCGCTCGACGCGAAATCCGGTATCGACCGCCATGAGCTTCGAGAAGCTGCGCAGCAACAAGCCGCCGCCCACGAGCAGTACGACGGCGATCGCGAGCTGCGCCGCCACGAGCGTTCCGAAAATCCGCCGTTCGCGCCTGCCGGTGGACGTGCGGCTGCCGTCCTTCAGGGCGGACCCGCGCGGCCGCGTCAGCTCCAGGGCGGGCAGCATGCCGCAGAGCAATGCGGTCACAACCGTCAGCGCCGCGGTGAACAGAAGAACCCGCGCGTCAAGCCCGATCTCGTGGAGGCGAGGCAGCGTCGAGGGTGCCAGTGCGACGAGCGCTCGCGAGAGCCAGACCGCGAGCAGCAAGCCGAGGACGCTGCCGATCGACGCCACGAGCGCCGATTCGGCGAGGAGCTGGCGAATCAGGCGGCCGCGGCCTGCCCCGAGGGCGCTGCGCACCGCGATCTCTCGCTCGCGTGCCATGGCGCGCGCCAGCATCAGGCTGGCGATGTCGGCGCACGCGATCAACAGTACGCAGCCGACGGCGGCCAAGACGACCCAGAGCAGCGTTCGCGACCGGCCGATGACTTCGTCGGACAGCGGCGTCGCGGAGCCGCTGACCGCGGCGGCCAGACCGCTGAGCGCCGCCGGATAGATCTCGCGGGCGTTCGCCTGCACCAGCGCGCGCGTGTCGACATTCGCTTGCGTGACCGTCCCGCCCGGCTTCAGGCGGGCGACGACGCCAGTGGCGTACATGCTGCCGAAGCCGCGCCGGTCGCTCGGCGTGAACGCGATCGGCACGTACACGTCGGCGGGAACGTTGTTGATCAGCAGACCGCGCTGCGGAAAGATGAAGCCGTTCGGCATGACGCCGACGATGGTGAAGGGCTGACGATCGAGGAGAATCGCGCGCCCGATCGCCGCGGGATCGCGTGCGAACTTGCGCGTCCACAACGCGTCGCTGAGCACGGCGACCGGGCGTGCCGACTCGTCGTCTTCGCGCGTGAATGGCCGGCCGAGCGCCGGCTGCACACCGAGCGTCTCGAAGAGTGTTGCGGAGGCTCGCGTCACGATCACCCGTTCCGGTGGTTCGACGCCCGCCAGCTCGTACTCGCGGTTGCGAAAGGCCGCGATCGATTCGAAGAGGCCCGCACGCGCCTCGAACGCGAGATAATCAGGCGGCGAAAAGCCCCACGGCCCCATCTCCCCAATCGCTTCCTGCAGCAGCACCAAACGGGCCGGATCGCGGTACGGCAGCGCGCGCAGCAGCACGCCGTTGACGACAGTAAAGACGGCAGTGGTGGCGCCGATGGTCACCGTCAGCGTGGCAATGACGACGAGACTGAACAGCGGGGCGCGCTGCAGAAGGCGCGCGGAGTACTTGACGTCCTGCCAGATTCGGGTCATCAGGATCTCCTTCGGGGCGGAATGTTGAGAGTGGTGCCAGGCAAGACGGCGACGGCGGCGCTCGTCCGCGCGCAGGAGGATCGCGGCGGTGATGGTGTCGGCGATCAGCCGCCCCCACGCGTATGGAACACCCAAGCGGCCGAGCCGGGCGCGCTCCCGAGCGAGACACGCGATGCAGGCCGCCTCCAGCGCGTCGCGCTCACGTTCTCGGAGATGTCGCGGATATGCGCCAAGAAGGAGCCGAACGAACGCGGACGATGGTCGCGGCATCCGATCAGGCTCTCAGCAGCTTCTTGCGCCTCGCCACGGCGACGAATCCTGCGAGCCGTTCGGCTTCAGCGGCGCAGGCGCGACGCCCCGCCGTGGTGATCCGGAAGAATCGCGGGCGTCCTCCAGCTATCGGAACGTCATCCGGTGGCTCGATCTCCGTGACCAGGCCGATGTCGGCCAGGCGGCCGAGCGCGCGATAGAGCATCCCCGGCCACAACCGCATGCGGCCGCCGGTGCGCTCGAGCACGTCGTTCATGATTGCGAGGCCGTGCAGGTCGCGATCGGCCAGCGTGAGGAGGATCTGGAACCAGTGCGGCTCCAGCGGAGCGGGGGGCTTCGTTTTCGACATCGGTGTCAGTTTATAGCTATCGGTATATACCTACGCCTTTGGATAGGGCGCGGCTGGAAAAGGTTTGAAGGCGGGACTGCGGGATCGGTCTGCCGATGGGTCAGTGGGTCGAGTTGGACCATAAACCCCCGATCGTGTGTGATCACGATGGGGGCAAGGTTCTCAGCCCCAAGACCGGGGTTCGAATCTCCGTACCGGTATTGAAAACTTCATCGCGAAGAGTTCCGGCTCCTAGTCACGTCGTCCCGTTCAACTCCTTCGTCAAGGCAGATCTCTCTCCTGTCCGATCGCGGCGACGGATTCGCCGCGGCGCGGGCCGGTCACTCGGGTGGTGTGGCTAGTTCAGTCCGGAAGCGGGTTGTTCTTTGCGCGGCCTGCGAAGGCGCAGGAGCTGTCCGATGGTCAGGGCCATGGCTGTCACCACCAGCACGGTCGTCGCAATTTCCGCGGAGTCGATCGACAGCGCGAGCCAGCCGATCGCCGACGCAAGACCGCAAAGCACCCACGTCCAGCCGGCGAGCCGCTGAAACGCCTGTTGCCGTGCGCCGTCACATCGCATCGACGACAACGGCGGGAGATTCTTCGGCATGACATTCCCGAGCATCACGAGGAACGCGCCGATGAGGACTCCGGTCGAGCGGCGACCGAGGTCGATGTCGTCCACGACGCCGTACGAGCGGGCGAGTGTCAGTGCCAGCGGGATGCCCATCATGAGCGCGGCGAACACGACGGCAGTCGGAATCCGATCGGGACTGGGAAGTGCCGTAGCATCCCCCGCCGAGCGACGAACGGCGCGCGGAGACAGTCGCAGCGCAGCAATCATGACGACGAACATGGCGAGAGCTGCCGTCCAGGCGAGCGCGGCTTCCGGCTTCGCGTACCAGTTGGCCGCCACCAGCACGATGCCGACGGCCGTCAATGCCGATGCGGCCTTGGACATAATTGAGTTGGGAACCACGTCAGGCTTCTCCTTTCAAAGGGCGTTTGACCGCCTTCCCGTCGGCGACACGACTGGTCCGTTTCGAATCGGCGCCCCATCCGAACGTCTGCGCAAAGCCGAGCAACGCCTCCTCGAGGACCGACATCACCAGCCGGTAGACGATGCTCCGGCCGGATTTCTGCGATTCGATGAGCCCGGCCTGCTGCAGCACGGCGAAATGGGCCGACATGGTCGGCTTCGACACGGGGAAGTGGTCCGAGAGTTCCCCCGCCGACATCGGCCGCTCGCGCAACAGTTGCAGCACGCGACGACGGGTTGGATCCGAAAGCGCCTTGAACACCTTGTTCACGGATCTATATTTAGCTAATTATCTAAACGTTGTCAAGCGCGAATGACGATCCACACGTGATGCAACCGAATGAGCCGATGCCTCGGCATCCGGAATGTCAGGAGCGCATCAACGATGTGGTGCAGATTAGGTCAGCAGAGAGTGCGGCGCCTTGGTCGGCGGCGCCTGGTCCTGAGGGTCCTGGTCGCTCTGGAAGCTCGTCACCAAGTACGGCGGTGACCCAAGTGTGCCAACGTTCGTGACACTCGAACGAAAGTTTGAGTATCGGGGACTGAAGCCGTTCTTCCGGACCTTCGACTGGGCAACCAGCTTCGGCAGTGGCTTGCGGCGCCAGTCGTTGGGATTGCAGAAGAGGCGGGGTTTCTACCCCGCCTCTTCTGCCGTGACTTACGCGGCCGCTACTTCCACCTTGATCTGCTTGGGCTTGGCTTCCTCGCGCAGCGGCAGCCGGATCGACAAGACCCCAGCTTTGTACTCGGCTCTGACCTTGCCAGCGTCAACCGTCGAGGGCAGCGCGAACGTTCGCGCGAACGACCCATAACTGCGCTCGATACGATGGAACTGCTCCTCCGGGACTTCCGGGTCAAGCTTCCTCTCGCCGCGCAGCGTCAGCGTATTGTCTTCAACCGTCACGCTGATGTCCTTTTCCTTCATGTCGGGCAGCTCGGCCTTCAGCACCAGCTCATTCTGGCCGTTGCTGTAAATGTCGACCGACGGAACCCACGCGCCGCGGGTGAGGTCTTCTTGTTCTTGTGGACGGCCGTAGCCGCCCTCGAGCATTCGGCTGATCCGCGCCTGCTGCGCGGTATTGAACGAATCCCAACGAACCATAGTCATGATGAGTCTCCGCTCCTGTGCAACACAGTCGCGGCGAGACTGCGCAACTCATCTCGGAATGAGAAGCCGACAGCCGGCCGAGAGTGTCCTAAAGGAGAAAAGCTTTGGTGAGGGCTGTTGCTCGGAGTCGGAGGAGGTTCCCCCGCGAGGTGCGGCAGTGCTCAGGAAAGCGATGCAACGACAGTATGCGCGCTTTCCTACGCACAAGCAAGCACGGCATCGGGTAGTGCTCCGACTGGTTATGTTTCATGATTGAAGGGCGTCGCCGGTGAGAGCGCGTTCTTTGTTCTCGGGATGATCAACGAATATCAATGTCGACGCATCGTCGAAGACGAAGACACTCGCCAGATCTACATAATGCGGCGCGACGGATCGAAGCAGACCCGCGGCGGCAGTCGTCACGCTTCGATCAAAGGCCACTGGTCGCTGACAGCCGTCGCTTGGCTTTCGGTGCAAGGGTCGAAGGACCGGTTGTCCGTTGAGGTCGTCGGCCTCGATGCTTGGAAGCAGAGGGAATCTCACCCTGGCGTCACTGAGGAGTGGTGAATGGCGGCGTCGACGTCGCGAACATTCCGCTGGCGCCTACAGCGGAATGCACGTATGCTTGCGTTCTCTCCAGTTAGGCGACGAGGTTCCTGCACGCTCGCTAGCGTCCTCCTTGAACTCCCGCCCCTCTGACGAAAACCACGTTCACGGCAGGAGATCCATTGAGAAACACGCTCTTGGTTTGCGCGGTCCTGGCGCTGGCGCCCTTGCTAGCGTCAGCTCAGCAGAAGCAATTGTCAATCACCACGACGTCCCCCGAGGCGCTGGCGCTGTATCAGAAGGCGCTCGACTACTCCGAAAACGTCGAAAACGCCAACGCACTTCCCTTACTCGATCAAGCGATTGAGAAGGATCCTGGCTTTGCCATGGCCTATGCCCTGCGTGCGGTCGCTGGGGGAGGATTCAACGTGGCGCGCGAGAACCGCGAGAAGGCGCTCAGTCTGCTCGACAAAGTCTCGGCGGGGGAGCGCCACTGGATCATGGCGTCGCAGGCCCAGGCTGATGGCGACGTTCCGAAGATGCAGCAGCACGTGGCGGAGTTGTTGAAGTTGCACCCGAGCGACCGACATGCCGCCTACTTCGCCGGCAATGCGGTTCGTATGGTGGACGACACCCAGGCACTCAAACATTTCAAGCACGCGACGACCATCGACCCCAAGTTCGCGGCCCCCTATAACCAGATCGGCTACATCCAGCTGCGCAAGGGGGATTTTGCTGGCGCCGAGCAGGCGCTCAAGCAGTACATCGCCACCCGCCCCGATTCCGCCAACCCGTATGACTCGTACGCCGAGCTGCTGCTGAGAATGGGGCGGTATGAGGAGTCGATCGCGCAGTACGAAAAAGCGCTCGTGAAGTCCCCCGGCTTCGCCGGGTCTTTGCTGGGCATTGGCCACAACCAGGTGTTCATGGGCAACTACGCTAAGGGACGTGAGGGCTACCAGCGACTCTACGATTCCGGCAGTGCGCCCGATAAGGCTGAGAGCTTGTATTGGAAGGCGGTGTCCTTCGTCCACGAAGGCAACATGGCCGAGGCGCTGCAGGCGCTGGAACAACAGCGTGAGTTCGCGACCGCCGAGAAGCTCACGCCCACCGCCATGAGCGCGCAGCTCGATCAGGCCCGGTTGCTCTCGGCGTCGGGTAAATCGTCCGAGGCTGTCTCACAGATTGACAGGGTCGAGGCGATGATCGATGGCGCGCAGTTCAGCGATCGGGCGAAAACGAACTGGCACCGGCAGGTGCTGCTCGCGAGGGCGCTGACGGCGGCTCAGGCGAAGGACTTCGCGAC
>Ga0247830_10000899_pt1 | contig 11598 bp, 14 predicted proteins | sample 12C_Control_Day5_FD_207766 | JGI IMG/M metagenome (GOLD analysis project Ga0247830, IMG submission 207766) | Soil microbial communities from agricultural site in Penn Yan, New York, United States - 12C_Control_Day5 | ecosystem: Environmental > Terrestrial > Soil > Agricultural land | place...
GGCCCGCACGGCCGGATTTTTTTTGTTCAACAACCTGGAAGGAGATGAGCATGGCGAAGAAAAAAGCGAAAAAAGGCGGAAAGAAAAAGAAGAAGAAGAAATCATCATCACGTAAGAAGAAGAAGTTGAAAGCTGGCAAGAAGAAGGCGGCAGGCAAAAAGAAGCCCGCTAAGAAGAAGAAAAAAGCGGGAAATAAGAAGAAGGCAAAGAAAGCCGCCAGACCCCAGGCCAGCCCCGCGGAAACGATGGCGAGCACTCCGGCAACACCGCCATCCACCGCTGCGACCGGCGCGAGAACCGCGCTGAATCCAGCAGCCGCGTGGCCGTTTCCCACCGGATCCCGGCCGTAACCGGAATCCGGAGAGACAGGCAGGAGATGCGAGTCTCCTGCCCGGCCTTCGAAGCTCAGCGGACCGGCTTGGTCAATTCGGCCCAAGACTGGAGACCTAGGCCGGTCCGCGAGGCTTCCCCTGAAGCCCCTATTTTACCCGTGCCTCGCAATGCGCCAGACCCAAAATCCAGGCCGGCCGGCCCGTTTCGCAGCCGGTCGCCGTGCTCGCGGAAGTGATTGACAATTCAGGAGAAACTCTCCTATGATGCGTCCCGCTGCACCGCAACATCCTGGTCAACACCTAGGCCCCGTGGTCGAGCTCCTGGCAAGGTCGTTTCCGCCCGCGCCCCGACCGCAGCCCCGGAGGTGGATAAAGATGCGCCGCACCTACAACGCCGTCAAAAGCCTGCTCGCCATGATCGGCCTCGCCGCCCTGGCCGCATTCGTGTTCCTGCCGCTCGAGCGGGAGTCGCTGCTGCCCTGGGTCGGCGCCGAGCCGGCCGGTCCGGCCGCCACCGTCACCGCCGGCTCGATCGGCTCGCATGCCGAGGCGTACCTCGTGCACGAGCAGCGCGCGGTGACCGAGTACATCGCCCGCCGCTACCGCGTCTCGGAAGTGGCGGTGGCGAGCTTCGTCGACACCGCCTACCGGGCCGGCGCGCGCCACTCGCTCGACCCGCTGCTCATCCTCGCCGTGATGGCGGTCGAGTCGCGCTACAACCCCGTGGCGAAGAGCGACATGGGCGCGAAGGGCCTGATGCAGGTGATCCCGCGCTTCCACCTCGAGAAGCTCGCCGACCACGGCGGGGAGCTCGCGCTCCTCGAGCCCGAGGTCAACATCCTGGTCGGCGCGCAGATCCTGCGCGAGTACCTCAACCGCTTCCGCGACCTCGAGACGGCGCTGCAGATGTACGCCGGCGCGCTCGACGAGCCGACCGCGCAGTACTCCGCCAAGGTGTTCGCCGAGAAGTCGCGCCTGGACGCGCTCAGGCAGAAGGCCAGGAAGCAGCAAAGCGTCTGATCCCGGCCGCCGCCTCCTCCAGGTCGGACAGCGCTCGGGTGTAGGCGAAGCGCACGAAGCGGTCGGTGCCGTTCGCCCCGAAGTCGATCCCCGGGGTCGCTGCAACGCCTTCTCTTTCCAGTAACTGCTTTGTATAAGAGCGGCAATCCCCGCCGCAGTCCGCGTAGACGTAGAACGCGCCCTTCGGCTCGGCCGGGACCGACAGCCCGGCGCCCTTCAGCGTCGGCAGCAGGAAGTCCCGCCGCGCGGCGAACTCGGCCCGGCGTTTTTCCAGGATAGAAATGCTTTCCGCAGAAAAAGCGGCGACAGCGGCGTGCTGGGCGGCCGCCGGCGCGGAGATGAAGAGGTGCTGCGCCAGCTTCTCGAACTCCCGCACCGCGCGCGCCGGCAGCACCACCCAGCCCAGCCGCCAGCCGGTCATGCAGAAGTACTTCGAGAAGCTGTTGATCACCACCACGTCGCCCGGCAGCCCGAGGGCGGTAAAGGGAGAGAGGCGCGGCTCCTCGCCGTACACCAGCCCCTGGTAGATCTCGTCGACGATCAGCACGCCGCCGCGCGCGGCGATGAATTCGGCAATGCTCTTCAGCTCCTCCCTTGAAATGAGAGTTCCCGTTGGATTGGAGGGCGAGCCGAGCAGCAGGCCCTTCGTGCGCGGCCCCCAGGCAGCGCGAACCTGCTCGAGGGTCGGTTGAAAATTCTCTTTCGCCGAGACCGGGATGGGACGGGCAATGCCTTCGAAAGCGCGCACGAAGTGGCGATAGCCGGGGTAGCCGGGATCCGGGACGAGGACTTCGTCTCCGGCATCGACGTAGAGCGCCGCCACCGTCAGGAGCCCGCCCGACGCCCCGGCGGTCACCGCGATTCTCGACTCTGGAATTTCAACTTCGAACTTTGCCCGGTAATGCCCCGCGATCGCCTGGCGCAGGGCCGGCAAGCCGAGCGTGGCGGTGTAGGCGGTGAGGCCCTCGCGCAGCGCGCGCACGCCGGCCTCGACCACCGGTGCGGGGGCGGTGAAGTCGGGCTCGCCGATCTCCATGTGCACCACGCGCCGGCCCTGCGCCTCGAGCGCATGCGCGCGCGAGAGCACGTCCATGACCTCGAAGGGTTCGATCTCGGCGGCGCGCCGCGCGGTGAGCATGCGTGGGCGCATGGACAAGCATTATAGAATCCTCGGGTGGACGAGCAGCTCAAGCAGAACGCACTCGACTATCACCGCCGCAGCCCGCCGGGGAAGATCTCGGTGGCGCCGACCAAGCAGCTCACCAACCAGCGCGACCTCGCGCTCGCATACACGCCGGGCGTCGCCGCCGTCTGCGAGGAGATCCGGCGCGACCCGTCGCAGGCGGTGCACTACACCTCGCGCGCCAACCTGATCGCGGTGGTGACCAACGGCACGGCGGTGCTGGGCCTGGGCGCCATCGGCCCGCTCGCCGCCAAGCCGGTGATGGAAGGCAAGTCGGTGCTGTTCAAGAAGTTCGCCGGCATCGACTGCTTCGACCTCGAGATAAGTGAGACAGACCCGGCGAAGCTAGTGGACGTCATCGCGGCGCTGGAGCCCACCTTCGGCGCCATCAACCTCGAGGACATCAAGGCGCCGGAGTGCTTCGTCGTCGAGCGCGCGCTGCGCAAGCGCATGAAGATCCCGGTGTTCCACGACGACCAGCACGGCACCGCGATCACGGTGGCCGCGGCGGTCTTCAATGGCTTGAAGGTGGTGCAGAAAAGAATCGAGGACGTGAAGCTGGTGACTTCCGGCGCCGGCGCCGCGGCGCTCGCCTGCCTGGAGCTGCTGGTGAAGATGGGGCTGCCCGTCGCCAACATCATGGTCACGGACATCCAGGGCGTGGTCTACAAGGGCCGCCGCGAGGAGATGGACCCGGACAAGGAGCGCTACGCCAAGGACACGCGCGCGCGCACGCTCGACGAGGTGATCGCCGGCGCCGACGTGTTCCTCGGCCTCTCGGCGGGCGGCGTGCTGAAGCCCTCGATGGTGCGGAAGATGGCCGAGCGCCCGCTCATCCTCGCGCTCGCCAACCCGGAGCCTGAGATCCTGCCCGACCTCGCGCGCGAGGCGAAGCCCGACTGCGTCATCGCCACCGGGCGCTCGGACTTCCCGAACCAGGTGAACAACGTGCTGTGCTTCCCGTTCATCTTCCGCGGCGCGCTCGACGTGGGGGCGACCAGCATCAACACCGAGATGGAGCTCGCCGCGGCGCACGCCATCGCCGAGCTCGCGCAGGCCGAGACCTCCGAGCAGGTGGCGCTCGCCTACGGCATCGAGTCGATCAGCTTCGGCGCGGAATACATCATCCCGCGCCCCTTCGACCCGCGCCTCATCGCGCGCGTCGCGCCGGCGGTGGCGAAGGCCGCCATGGACTCGGGGGTGGCGACGCGGCCGATCGCGGACCTCGACGCCTACCGCGACTCGCTCACGCAGTTCGTCTACCACTCGGGCCTCTTGATGAAGTCGCTGTTCACCGCCGCCAAGGCGGCGCCGCGGCGCATCGTCTACGCCGAAGGCGAGGACGAGCGCGTCCTGCGCGCGACGCAGATCGTGGTCGACGAGCGCCTGGCGCGCCCGATTCTCATCGGCCGGCCGCAGGTAGTGGAGCAGCGCCTGGAGCGCCTGGGCCTGCGCGTGCGGCCGGGCAAGGAGTTCGACCTCGTCAACCCCGAGTTCGACCCGCGCTACCGCGACTACTGGAGCACCTACCACCAGCTCACCGAGAGGAAGGGCGTCTCCCCCGAATACGCGCGCATCGAGATGCGCCGGCGCAACACGCTGATCGGCGCGATGCTCATGTACAAGGGCGAGGCCGACTGCATGGTGTGCGGCACCTTCGGCACGCACGCGCTGCACCTGCAGTACATCGACCAGGTGATCGGCCTGCGCCCGGGCGTGCGCCACTACGCGGCGATGAACGCGCTCATCCTGCCCGCGCGCACCGTCTTCATCTGCGACACCTACGTCACCGCCGACCCGGACGCCGAGAACATCGCCGAGATGACGCTGCTCGCCGCCGAGGAGATCCGCCGCTTCGGCATCACGCCGAAGGTGGCGCTGCTCTCCGCCTCCAACTTCGGCTCGATCGACCTGCCGTCCTCGCGCAAGATGCGCGCCGCGCTGGCGCTGATCGAGGCGCGTGCGCCCGAGCTCGAGATCGAGGGCGAGATGCACGGCGACGCCGCCATCTCCGAGGACATCCGCACCAAGGTGTTCCCGCGCACGCGCCTGCGCGGCGAGGCGAACCTGCTGGTGATGCCCACCATGGATGCGGCCAACATCGCCTTCAACCTGCTCAAGACCGCCGCCGGCGGCGGCGTGACCATCGGGCCGATGCTGCTCGGCGCGGCGCGCCCCGTGCACATCCTCACGCCCTCGGCCACGGTGCGGCGCATCGTCAACATGACCGCGCTCGCGGTGGCCGACGCCAACGCGCCGCGCGGCCAGGAGCAGACGCTCTTCTAGATGGAGAACGCGGCCGCCAACAATGTCGCGCGCTTCCCGGCCAACCGCGTGAAGCCCCGCGCCGGCCTGGTGCTCACTGGCGGCGGCGCGCGCGCCGCCTTCCAGGTCGGGGTGGTGAAGGCGGTGCGCGACATCCTCGGCAACCCGGCGAAGAACCCTTTCCCGATCCTCTGCGGCACCTCGGCGGGGGCGATCAACGCCGCCACGCTGGCGGTGTTCGCCGAGGACTTCTCGCGCGGCGTCGCCAATCTGCTCGAGGTGTGGGAGAACATGCGCTGCAGCCACATCTACCGCACCGATCCCTGGCACATCATGAAGAGCGGCGCGCGCTGGCTCGCCTCGATGATGCTGATCTCGCGCCACAACCCGATCTCGCTGCTCGACAACGCGCCGCTCGCGCAGATGCTGGAGAAGAACCTCGACTTCCAGCGCATCCAGGGACACATCGACTCCGGGGCGCTGTACGCGGTGTGCGTCACCGCCTCGGGCTACACCACCGGCCAGAGCGTGTCGTTCTTCCAGGGCGGCTCGGGCCTCGAGGGCTGGGAGCGCAACCAGCGCATCGGCGCCGCGGTGACGCTCAAGATCGAGTACCTGCTCGCCTCCGCCGCGCTGCCCTTCATCTTCCCGGCGGTGAAGGTGCACCGCGAGTACTTCGGCGACGGCTCGATGCGCCAGATCGCGCCGGTGAGCCCGGCGCTGCACCTGGGCGCCGACCGCGTGCTGATCGTCGGCACCGGGCGGCAGGCCGCGGTGGAGGCGAGCCGCGCGCGCTCGAACGTCTACCCCTCGCTCGCGCAGATCGCCGGCCACGCGCTGAACAGCATCTTCCTCGACAGCCTGATGGTCGACATCGAGCGCCTGGAGCGCATCAACCGCACGGTGAAGCTGGTGCCCCAGGAGCGCCTGTCCGAGTCGGGGCTGCAGCTGCGGCCGGTGAAGGTGCTGTACATCACCCCCTCGCAGCCGCTCGAGCGCATCGCCGCGCGCTTCATCCACGAGCTGCCCGCCACCGTGCGCTTCATCCTGCGCCCCACCGGGGCGCTCAACCGCTCGGGCTCGAACCTGGCGAGCTACCTGCTCTTCGAGGAGCCCTTCTGCCGGGCGCTGGTCGACCTCGGCTACCAGGACACCATGGCGCGCGAGGCCGAGGTGCGGGCCTTCTTCGACACGCCGGAGGAACGAGCCTATGGCTGACACCCCGCCGACCGACCCCTTCGAGATGTTCCGCCGCCTGTGGGGCCCGCTCGGCGTGCCGCTGCCGGGCATGGCCATGCCGACCTTCGACCCGCAGGAGGTCGAGAAGCGCATCGCCGAGCTGCGCTCGGTCGAGGCCTGGCTCAACATGAACCTGAACATGGTGAAGTTCTCGATCCAGGGCCTCGAGCTGCAGCGCGCCGCGCTGCAGGCGATGCGCTCCGCCACCGAACCGAAAAAAGACGCGACTTAACCAAGGAGAAGACGAATGTCGAAGGCAGTCCGTTATCACAAGCAGGGTGGCCCCGAAGTGCTGCAGGTCGATGAGGTGCAGGTCGGCGACCCCGGCGCGGGCCAGGTCCGCATCCGCCACACGGCGATCGGCGTGAACTTCGTCGACACCTACCAGCGCTCGGGCCTCTACCCGATGCAGCTTCCCGGCGTCGCCGGCAACGAGGGCGCGGGCGTGGTCGAAGCCGTCGGCGCCGGCGTCAGGGACCTGAAGAAGGGCGACCGCGTCGCCTATACCGGGCTGCCCGGCTCGTACTGCGAGGAGCGCATCGTCCCGGCCGAGCGCATGGTGAAGGTGCCGAAAGGCATCAGCGACGAGCAGGCCGCCTCGATGATGCTGAAGGGCATGACCGTGCACTACCTCATCTTCACCACCTACAAGGTGAAGAAGGGCGACACGGTGCTCTGGCACGCCGCCGGCGGCGGCGTCGGCCTGATCGCGTGCCAGTGGCTGAAGAAGCTCGGCGTCACCACCATCGGCACGGTGGGCTCGGACGACAAGGCGAAGCTCGCCAAGGCGCACGGCTGCCACCACGTCATCAACTACAGCCGGGAAAACTTCGTCGAGCGCGTCAAGGAGATCACCAAGGGCAAGAAGCTGCCGGTGGTCTACGACGCGGTCGGCAAGACGACCTGGGACGGGTCGCTCGACTGCCTGCAGCCGCGCGGCCTGATGGTGTCCTTCGGCAACGCCTCGGGCGCCGTGCCGCCGGTGAACCTCGGCATCCTCTCGACCAAGGGCTCGCTCTACGTGACGCGGCCGACGCTCGCCACGCACATCGCGACGCGCGCCGACCTCGTCAAGCGCTCGAAGGACCTCTTCGAGGTGGTGAAGTCGGGGAAGGTGAAGATCGAGACCACGGCGCGCTACAAGCTGGCCGATGCGCAGACCGCGCACCGCGATCTGGAGGGCAGGAAGACGACCGGGTCGGTCGTCCTCGTGCCCTGAACGGCGGGACTACTTGATCTTGAGGATGGCTTTCGCCTTGTTGAGCGAGGCCATCGAATCGGCGTGCTTGCCGGCCTTGTGATGGGTCTCGCCCTCGGCGCGCAGCTTCTTCACTTCGCTCATCTGCGAGGCGGAGAGCTTCGCCTTGGGCAGCGCGGCGTCGATGGCTTTCATTTCCTTCGGGCAGCTGTTGGCGAAAGCGACGGAGCTGGCGAAAGCCAGGGCGGCAAAAAGTGCTAGGCGTTTCATGGAATCCCCTTTGGTTGGTCGAGCGGTTGCTCGAACGCTAACATTGTAGGGTCAGGGGCTATTCCCATGAACCTCGGCCTCGACGAGCTGCGCCGCCGCCTGATGCAGCGCAGCGCGCCGGCGATGTCGGTGTACGGCGACGACGGCGCGGGCCGCGAAGCCGCGGCGCTGACCGCGGCCTCGGTGCTGGTGCCGATCGTGGCGCACGAGGAGCTCTCGGTGGTGTTCACCCAGCGCACCTCCCACCTCAAGCACCATTCGGGGCAGATCAGCTTCCCCGGCGGGCGCGCCGAGCCCGAGGACCCCACGCCGGAGTTCACGGCGCTGCGCGAGACCGAGGAGGAGCTCGGGCTCGCCCGCGACCGGGTGGAAGTCCTCGTGCGCATGCCGCAGTACTGCACGCGCACCGGCTTTTGCATCACCCCGGTGGTGGGCCTGCTCGCGCCACCGCTCGTGCTCTCGCCCGACCGGCGCGAGGTGGAGGAGGTGTTCGAGGTGCCGCTCGGCTTCCTCCTCGACCCGCGCAACCACGAGCGCCGCACGCGCGAATACCAGGGGCAGATGGTCGGCTACTACGTCATCCAGTACGGCGAGCGGCACATCTGGGGGGCCACGGCCGCGATGATCGTCAACCTTTATAGAATGATTGGATGAGCGTCCTCGCCATCATTGCCGCCCTGGTCATCGAGCAGTGGCAGCCGCTCGGCGAGAGGAAGGCCGTGCAGGGCGCGCTCGCCGGCTGGGCGGCGTGGCTCGAGCAGCAGTTCAACGGCGGCGAGCGCCGCCACGGCGTGGTGGCCTGGCTGGTGGCGGTGCTGCCCTGGGTGGCGGCGGCGATCGCCCTGCACCTCGCCCTCAACGGCGCGAGCCCGATCCTAGCGCTCGTCTTCAACATCGCGGTGCTCTACCTGACGCTCGGCTTCCGGCAGTTCAGCCACTACTTCACCGACATCCAGCTCGCGGTGAAGTCGGGCGACGTCGACCGGGCGCGCGTGCTGCTCGAGGAGTGGCGCGGCGCCTCGGGCGTGGTGCGCACGCGCGAGGAGGTGATCCGCCTGTCGATCGAGGAGGCGCTGGTCGCCTCGCACCGCCACGTCTTCGGCGTGCTGCTCTGGTACCTGCTCCTGCCGGGCCCGAGCGGCGCCATCCTGTACCGCCTCGCCGCCTACCTGGCCTGGCGCTGGAAGACCATGGGCAGGTTCGGCGACTTCGCGCAGCGCGCCTTCAACGCGCTCGACTGGCCGGCGGCGCGCCTGACCGCGGCGGCCTTCGCCGTGGTGGGGGACTTCGAGGACGCGGTCTACTGCTGGCGCACGCAGGCGCGCACGTGGCCCGAGCCCAACGCCGGCATCGTGCTCGCGGCGGGCGCCGGCGCCATGGGCGTGCGCCTGGGCATGCCGGTGCAGGAGATCGACGGCATGCAGGCGCGCCCCGAGATCGGCGTCGGCGAGCCCGCCGACGGGCCGCTTCTCGACAGCGCGGTCGGCCTGCTCTGGCGCGCGCTGGTGGTCTGGGTGTTCGTGCTGCTGGTGATTACGATCGCTCGACTACTTTGAGCGGTACGCGCCGCATTTCCAGCACTGGGTGAACTGCGGCTCCGAGGTTTCGCCGCAGGCGGCGCAGCTCCAGGCGGTTCCTTTGATTTCATAACGCAGGATCCTTTCCGCCCGGTCGGCCTCGGTGGCGCGCACCCACAGCTCGGCCTGGCACTCCGCCGGGGGCAGCTCGCCCATCGCCGAGGACAGGATCTCGTTCTTCACCACCGCGCGGATGCCTTCGGCTTCGAGGACGTTCCGCGCGTGGTGAACCGCCACGAGGTTGTGCGAGCTGTAGATTCTCTTCAAAGCTCGAAGAGCGCGTCGCACTTGGCGGCGCAGATGAAGTCGTTCTCGGAGAGCCCGCCGATCGCGTGCGTCGAGTACTCGACGCGGCACTTGTTGTAGCCGACCTCGAGGTCCGGGTGGTGGTCCTCGCGGTGCGAGATCCAGGCGAGCGCGTTCACGAACGCCATGGTCTGGTAATAGTTGGCGAACGGGTACACCTTGGCGAGCTTGCCGTCCTCGATGATCCAGCCCTTGAGGCCCTTCAGCATCGGCTTCACCTGCGCCTCGGTGAGGGGCGCAACGCCTCCCTCGCAGGGCTTGCATTTCCTTTGCGCGAGATCGCTCATGTGGCTTCCTTGAGGCGTGCAATGCGAATTGCTGCCGGCGGGTGCGAGTCGTAGAACGCCGAGTGCAGCGGGTCGGGGGTCAGCGTCGCGGCGTTGTCGCGGTAGAGCTTGACGAGCGCCTGCTCGAGCTCGGCGCGATCGGCGTGCGCGATGGCATAGGCGTCGGCCTCGAACTCGTGCTTGCGCGACAGGCGGCTCGCCACCGGGTCGAGGAAGAACAGGAACTCCGGGATCACCAGCAGGAAGAGCGCGAGCGCAGCGGCCGTGCCGGGCGTGGCGACCCCGAGGCCGGCGAAGAACCAGGGCTCGCCGATCAGCCGGCCGAGCAGCCACAGGCCGGCGAAGCTCAGCAGCGCGCTCAGCACCAGGTTCTTGACGATGTGGTGCAGCCGGTAGTGGCCGAGCTCGTGCGCGAGCACCGCCTCGACCTCGGGCGGCGCGAGGCGCTCGACCAGCGTGTCGAAGAGCACGATGCGCTTGGCGGCGCCGAAGCCGGCGAAGAAGGCGTTGCCGTGGCTCGAGCGCTTGGAGCCGTCCATGAGGAACACCCCGCGCGCCTTGAAGCCGCAGCGCTCGAGCAGCGCCTTGACCCGCGCCGAGACCTCGCCCTCGGTGATCGGCGTGAGCTTGTTGAAGAGCGGCAGGATCAGCGTCGGCGCGATCATGTTCACGACCAGCAGGAAGGCGTTCCACAGCACCCAGACGTAGACCCACCAGTACTCGCCCATCTTCTCCATCAGCCAGAGCACCGCCAGGATGAGGGGCACGCCGAGCGCGAGCGCGACCGCCACCTGCTTGGCGAGGTCGGTGACGAACAGGCGCGGCGTGATGCGGTTGAAGCCGAAGCGCTGCTCGACGACGAAGATGCGGTACAGGCCGAGCGGCAGGTTGATGGCCGCGAGCACGAAGGCGAGCGTGAGCAGGGCCGCGGTGCCGTGCGCGAGCGAGCCGGCCGCGAACGCCGGCGTCCACAGGTCGAGAATGAGCTGCAGCCCCCCGCCGAGCGTGAAGGCGAGCAGCACCGCGGCGTGCACCAGCACCCCGATCATCCCCAGGCGCGTCTTCGCCACGGTGTAGTCCGCGGCCTTGCGGTGCGACTCGAGCGGGATCGAGCCGGCGAAGCTCGCCGGCACCGCGTCGCGGTGCGCCGCGACGTGGCGCACCTGCCGGCGCGCGAGCCACAGGCGCGTCGCGGTCGCGGCCGCGAGCGCCGCAAGGAACAGCCAGGTCAGGACGGCAGACATGCCATGAGAGAATAAGCCATGGCCGCCGATCCGAACAACCTCATCTGGATCGACATGGAGATGACGGGGCTGCAGCCCGATTCCGACCGCATCATCGAGATCGCCATTCTCGTCACCGACGCGCAGCTCAGAATCGTCGCCGAAGGCCCGCTGCTCGTCGTGCACCAGCCCGCCGAGGTGCTCGAGGCGATGGATTCCTGGAACCGCAGCATGCACGCCAAGACCGGGCTCATCGAGCGCGTGCGCGCCTCGCGTCTCGACGAGGCGCAGGCCGAGCGCCAGGCGATCGCCTTCCTCGGCGACCACGTGCCGGCCAACACCTCGCCGATGTGCGGCAACTCGATCTGCCAGGACCGGCGCTTCCTCGCCCGCTGGATGCCCCAGCTCGAGGCCTGGTTCCACTACCGCAACCTCGACGTCTCGACGCTGAAGGAGCTGGTGCGCCGCTGGAAGCCCGAGGCGGCGAAGGGCTTCGCCAAGGAAGGCAAGCACGAGGCGATGGCCGACATCCTCGAGTCGATCGAGGAGCTGAAGTACTACCGCAAGAGCGTGATGACCATCTAGCGGCGTTTCTTCTTCGCCGCTTTCTTCCTGGCCGGGGCGCGAGCCTCAACCTCGACGATGCACTCGATCTCCACCGGGATGTTGTTCGGCAGCGAGCCCATGCCGACCGCCGA
>Ga0247830_10000901_pt1 | contig 11584 bp, 24 predicted proteins | sample 12C_Control_Day5_FD_207766 | JGI IMG/M metagenome (GOLD analysis project Ga0247830, IMG submission 207766) | Soil microbial communities from agricultural site in Penn Yan, New York, United States - 12C_Control_Day5 | ecosystem: Environmental > Terrestrial > Soil > Agricultural land | place...
TGGTCGTTGCCGGGATCCCGAGGGCCCAGGCGGCATCCGCGTCCTTTTCGCCTTCAACTACCAGCACTTGCAATGGCCTTAGGAGCGCGAGATCCCCGAGCTTATAGAGCACGCGTCGCACGCCGGTCATCGCACCGCCCCGATCAATCCACTGCCCTAACCGATCAGGGTCAGGTCGCCGCTGGAAGAACGCCTTCGGCTGCTTCCGGACCGACTGGTAGAGGAGCACCCCGTGCTCGTCCTCGTAGTCGTAGGCCGCGACGATGGCGCTCGGGACGGCTTGGACGTGGGGGGCCCGCTTGCGCGTGTCCGGCGCATCGGCGAAGAGATCACTCATCCGCAACCCCTTGGCCTCAACAACAGTACGGGCCGGGCAGCGTGCGTGGCAGTGGAGGAGGATTTTCTCGGCGTCAGCCTTGATCGAGAGGGACTGCCGGTCGTCGACGTGGGCAGGGCACTTCGCGAGGTAATACCCGTTCCGCTGGATCACGCCCTCGAAGAGGGCTAGAAACTCGGACAATTTCATTCATGATCCCCCCTCCACGGGGACGTACGACTGTCCGGCGGCGTGACAAAAATGACGGGCCCGGCCCCGAGTGGAGGTCGGGCCCGGCAAGTCGGTGTGACTCCGAACCCGTCGCCCCGGTTATATCAACCGCGAGGGCTGGCTGTCTACTTTTAAAACAGGCTGCCTTTTATCCGGCCGCCTGGAGCGCGTCGCGTCGCTTCCCGATGATCGCGAGGACGACCCGCTTGCGCTCTCGGGAGGCTCCCTGGAGCCCGCCGCCAGGGGCATACATCCTGCCAAGGATCTGGTCAAGTGCGATGATCGTCGGGGCGGCCTCGACCTCGGCGGTGAGGGCGGCGATGAAGGCGTCGTCAGACGCGGCGCTAGGCGCTGGCTGGGGCGCCGTGGCAGCCGGAGGCTGAACGGACGCCTGGGGGGTGGGTATCTCAGGCTTGGCCGCAGGCGAGGCCGTCGCCTTGGGCTGTTTTGGCGCTGGGACGGTCCCGGCGACAAAGGCGGCAACCTGGGCCTTCGGCGGGGCCTCCGGGGCCGTCGCTAGGGCTAGCCTGGCCTGTAGCTCGGCGACCTCCCGGCGGAGGCGATCGGCCTCGGTCTCGACGGGCTCCGGCGCGGCGGGCTTGTCGTAGTCCTTGAGCGCCTGGCTCTCCATCTTGATCGCCAGCTCCGGGCGCGGGTCCTGCGGTGCCGCTGATCCCAGCATTCCCTCCTCGACCTTCGTGACCGTGCCTTTCGGGATCGGCTGGGCGACCGGCTCGGCCTCGACCGGGAAGGCCTCGGCGACCGTCGTCTCGCCCTCGTCGAGCGCATTGAACAGTGTCCGAAGATCAGACAGGTCCCGGCCGTTCCAGAGCTGCCTGGGTTTCTCGACGTGCTGCTCGAGCTGCAGCTGCGTCACGTGGAACTTTTCCTGAAACGCCTCGACGGCCGCCGCGACCCGCGTCGGCTCTGCCGGCTTGGCCAGCGGCCCGCCAGCTAAGGCTTCTCGGACGGCGCGGGTGAACGCCTCGCGGACGTGAAGGGGGATCACCGTCAGGCAGGCGTTCCGCCGGGCCTTGCTGATCCCGCTCTGCAGCGCCTGGAGCATCCGCCGGTCATCGAGCTGCCTGAAGGTACTGGAGTCCCGTACCTTCTCGAAGCGACTGACGCGGAACGGTAGGCGCACGACGCTGTTCTTCTGGCAGTCGAACGCCGTGGCCTGCACGTCGACGAAGTCATCCGTCTCGCCCGTAATCGAGGCGGATACCCAGAAATGCCCCCACTCACCGACGATGGTCTCGGCTGCCCGGACCGAGAGGCCCTCGACGTTTACCGACCCGCCGCGCCCGTCCTTGTACGGGATGCTATAGAGCGCCCGGGACGCGAAGTCCGGGAACGTCTCGATCGTGGCAATGAGTTTGCGCATGATCGCCGCTTCGTCTCTGGGAAACCGCCGCGCTAGCTCGACGCTGACCCGGAGCAGCTCGGCATCGCCAACGGCCCCGCGCGCGAGCGGCGCCTCATCAATCGGCGTCAGCTGCCCGTCCTGCGGTGGATGAAAGCCGGCCTGGGTCACACGTGTTTCAGCCATGCTGCACCTCCTTGGTTACGGTTGAGCATTCTTTTGTCAACGTCCACCAGATCAGCTGGATGGTATCGCGTTGGGGTCGCGACGCAACGTAGCCGCCGCGCCGCAGTGTTCGCATGAGGCAGCGTAGCATGAATCGTCGCCCCGACCGGACCTCCTGGGCCAAGCCGATGCGCGGCGTCTTCACCGCGAAGCGCGCGCGAATGTGCTTTCGGTAGACGCGTACGGCCCGCTCAGGGGGGATTAGCGCGGCCAGCCTGATCTCAAGCTCCACGATCGTTATCGGCCGCTCGCGACACGCATCAAGAATCGCGAGCGCGAGTGCGCCGAGGCGACTATTCCGCTGTTGCATGACTGCGCTGTCGCGTCTTACGCGCAGCTACATCTTCGTAGGCTTTAGCGAGCTTGGTCAGCAGCAGTATGGCCTTACGAATCTCCTTGGCCATAGCCGCTAGTCGCGCCGCCGGTTCGCGCTCAAGAACTGGCGCGGCCAGGTCCGATCGCGCGATGAATTGCACGAGCCTGCGCGTGCGATCCACAGCCTGCGCCGGAAGACTCTCTTGCATAATACCTGCGGCCCTGCGCTGGAGTCGGTCGGCATGCGTCGTGCGCCAGCGAGCAAGAACCCCGTCGGCCGCCGGGTCGTCGTGGACGCGCTTGAGTTCGGCGATGAGCGGCCGCGTTTCTTCGCGCGTAAGCGTGGCCGATCGCGCGAACTCAAGCGCCGCGGCAAACTGCCGATCGCTCTGGAGCGCGTTTAGCAGCGTCAGCGTCGTCCAGGGTAGGTCGCCGCGTATGAGCCGCAGGCGTTCGATGCGTCGCTGTACGTCCTGTTGGCGGCGTCGCTCTTGGAGTAGCGAGAACGTGACGCCCATCTCAGCGGCAGCTATGCGTACCTCAAAGCCGCGCTCGATCAGTCGCATGGCATGAATAAGCGACTCCTCGACGTTATTCCGCCCGCCGTTCAGCACGTTGTTGAGCGTGCGCCGCAGCAGCTCGATAATCATCGGATCATCGGTATCCACGACATAGGCGTCACAGGTCTTGATGCCACGGGTCAACCGGACCTTCGTCCGATGGTATCCGTCGCCCATGGCATACAGGCCGCCTGGCTGACGCGACTTAAAGACCACGATCGCTGGAAATTCGTACCCATCGCCCATCTTCAGGTCATACGCCACGAGGAGATCGTCATGAAACACGGTCGTGAGCCGAATCTGCTCCAGTCCGGCACTGGCCATGTCGATCTTCGAGACCGCGAGGTCCGGCACGTATTGAAACTCAAGATTTCGTCGTTTCAATTCCATCTCGAGCAGCAGGTTGCGCATTGAACGAATCTCCTCTTTGAGGTTAGGGCTATGGAGTGTAGATACCGCGACGAATCCTCAGGCTATAGACTGCGTGGCGGTGGCATCGTCGACACCGAATTCGTCCGCAACGTAGTCGTATCTGCGGATCGCCGCACCGTGCGCATATCTGAACGACGATGTCGTTAGGTACGATCCCGGATGGAATCCCAGGTGCACGAGGCCTTGGACCATGATGCTCGGCGCCGTGCTCTGTCTGTGATACAACCCGAAGATGCTTCGGGTTGACGCAGAGTTTAACGCGGCAAACGTGGTGGAGTAACGAGCCTAGTGGAATCTTACCCACGGCCAACCTATAAACTCTGCGATGGTGGCCGTAGTTACCCCCCCACGGTGTTACCCACAGCCAACAGCCCGTGTTAGGTTCCGGTATAACATGGCGCGTTAGAACCATCTCGAGCGTATGCGGCTTCGGTCCCGATTTAGCCACGTCGACTCGGTCCAAAACTAAACGGGCACGTATGCCAGTATTCGCACCATGTCTCGCTGCAAAACCAGTCAGTTGCCGGATCAGCCGGGAGGAAGATCCCGGCCCTCACGGCCGAGGCCACGACCTGGATCCTGGCCAGCAGCGCCTTGAAGTCCGCCGGCCCCCGCGTCGAGGCGCGGTGCACGGCCGTGACGACGCCGGTGCCCTTGTGGCGGACGAGTACGTCGAGCCCGACACGGGTCACGGGTTTCTCGGCCTTAACCGATTGGAGCAGGCTATACATCGTGAGTTGAGAGGACACGTCGGCCGCGTTCTGGGCTGGCGTGCGGCCGCTCGTCTTGGCATCGCGGATCTTCTGATAGCCACCGTCGTTCTCGTCCGTGACCAGGTCGATGGTGCCTTGCAGATCGATCCCTGGGATGAGTCCAGTCACCGTGAGACGCTGCTCGACGGCAACCGGGCGCACGGCCGGCGCGACCTGCCTGGCATAGCCCCCGGCGTACGTCGCGGCGGCATCCTTGAGCTCGCCCCAGGTGGACGCGAGCCCGGCACTTGCCTCATCCGCGGTCAGGGTCGCTCCGCCGTGCCTGGCGCGATCGACCTCGGTGGCGGCGACATCTTCCATGAGATCCGGGGGTTGTACGGCGCCAGAGTCCTTCTGGAGTAGCATCCCGACGCCGATCGCGCGGTGCACCGCAGAGCCGCGGATCAGCGCTGTCGTCGGTGGACGGCCCTCCTTCTCAAGGTAGCGCCGGCGATAGGCTTCGCCGCACCTGAGCGCGCTCGTAAGCGCTGAGACCCGCCAGGTCTCGGTCACGCCGCGCCCTTTTTCTCCGCTCGTGCTATGGCCTTCTCCGCGCGCTCGACGAACTCCTCGAGCGCTTGAGTAAACAACTCAGTTCGTGAGGCCGGCCGGTACCCCTCGATCGGGGTCAGGACTAGCCGTGCGCGAATCCGGTCAAACCGCTGGGCTAGATCACGCGGGCAGCGGTAGCTGAACGTGAACCGATCCGACGTCACCGGCGCACGGGACCGCACAAGTTGCTTTTGCGTTCGAGCCATCGGGGGCCCCTCCTTCGGTGGGCCTTCAGTCAGAATACCAGAGGTATTCACGGCTGTCTACTTTACCGGCGTGGCAAGCAGGCGGCGGGCGCGGCCCAACTCCCCGCCGGTCAGGCAGCGCAGCGCCGCGTCGTGCTGCGTGACCGCCTCGTCGAGCAGCTTCTTGAACTTCGGCCCCTCGATCTTCGCCGGGTCCGCGGCGAGCTGTCGTTTCAGAGCGTCGAGCTCACGCACCGCGTCAACATAGCGCAGGACCTTCTTGACGCCGCGCCCGAGCCCGGGCCCAGGGGGGTTGATGTGCGGATCAGAGGCCGAGACGCCAGGGGGAAGATTCCAGCCAGCCATCATGACGCCTCCTTTCCTGGGTGCTGTGCGGGGTTCTGCCGCTCATGGAGTCGCGCGCCCCAGTGATCCGTTTTCGTCGGCTTGGCCGGGACGAAGGCGCAGAGACAGCGCCGACAGAACACTGTCCCGCGCACTTCACCGCGAATGTACACGATTGCCACTCTTGCGGATTCCTCGGCCATCACTTCACCTTGCTACCCGGCACGATCGCGCCGTCCTGTACCGTAACCTGCGCGTACCATGTGTGCGCCGCCGGGTAGTGCGGGCCTTCGAGATACGCCGTGCCGTCCTTGACTTCCGGGCCGAACGGGCCTGGCTGGTAGACCGTGACGCGCGTGCCGGCCGCGAGCGCGTCCTTGAGGGCCTTCTTGCTCTTGAAGTTCGTCGTCGTGTAGGCCATGATCAGGTCTCCTTTTCTCAGCGGTGGTAGCGGCCGGAGGTGTTGATGCCGCAGACGCGGCACTCGTAGGTCTCGAAGTCGCCCTCGCGCGTGTAGACGAGATCACGCGTGCGGCACTCAGGGCAGAGCAGGAGCTTCTGGGTTGACTTCCGCGCGGCCTTGCGAGCGGCACTAACGGCCGTCACGTAGCCGGCGAGTACGCCGCACTCCTTTCGGCGTAGGCTGCGCTTGAACCTGAGCCCGCCGCCCGTGTCAGCATGCGTCCCGCGAACCTGCTTCCACGTCACGACCCCGCCGACCCGGCGTCGGCGCGCCTCCTTGGCCTGTCGCTTCTTCATGACCATTCCCCGCAACGTGGGCACCGGTCAGCGAGCGGCGGAAGCGGCTTCCGGCACTTCAGGCATTTCATGGTGGTCTCCTTTAGTTCGGCGTTGCGTTCGTTCACGCTCCCAGTATACCAGAGGTATCCGATCTGTAAAGTGTCCACTGGTGGACAGCACCCCTGAGACTCCACTAGCCTAGGGCTAGCCTAGGGCCAGGCTCAAACCCCTGGCGTGCCTGGCGTGGCAGCCGGAGGCGCGATCGGCCGAGGCGGGACGCTATCTATAGATGGGATCGGCCGGGGCAGGTTCTCGCAGGCTTGCGGTGCCAGGCCCGTCCACCGATAGACACCCCAGGAATTGGGCGCGGATGGCGTGCCCGAATTTTCTACTAGACACGTCGAATACCTCTGGTATAGTGGAAGCGTGAAGACCAACCGACCGACCCAGACCCAGGAGGCGACGATGACCAAGCGCGACCAGGCGGACCAGATCGCGATCTCAGCGTTCGAGGCGTACCTCGACCAGTGCAAGCCGTGGCGGGTGGCGCTGGATCTGGTCGAGCACGAGTGCGACGCGCTCGCCGACGAGAAGGGAATCAGCCGGCGCACGCTGCGCCACGCGGTCAACCTGCTGGGCGATCGTGTCCGCGACGGACGGGAGGGCAAGTAGCCATGACCGGGCAGACGGTCACGTTCAAGCGGTTCCTGGTCCGCGAGGCGTACGCGAAGAACGGCAACGCGCACAACCCGACCCCGACGTACCAGTGGGCGGCCTACCACAACGGCATCCTGATCGCGAGCGCGCCGCTGAAGCGAATCGCCCGAGAGATTGCGCTGGACCACCTAAAGGAGGCCAAGTAGCCATGCTCCTTGACGCCGTGCTCTTTGCCATCGTGGTCGTCGGCGCGCCGCTGGTGCTGGCGATCCTGCTGATGCGGCGTGGCCCGCGTCGGCTGCGCTGCCCGATGTGCCACGGAACGGGAACCGCCCTGCGCGCGGTGGATGGCTAGGACGATGGCGGACACCCGCTACCTCGTCGGACAAGTGGTACGCGACGGCAATGGACGCAATGCCGTAGTCACGCACCACGGGCGCGACAGTGCCGGAATCTACACCACGGTCCGCTATCTCAACGGCGCCACTGAACGTTGGCATCGCTCTTCGCTGCAGCCGCATATCCATCTAAGCGACGGCGACTGCGATTGCTATTACTTCTCACGCGCGGTGGAGGGCTAGGACGATGGCCACGACGACGACGACGCATAAGCATGACGCATACACGCAAGGCACGTTCCCATGCGCGTGCCGCATCGACTATGACCGAGACGGCATCGCGGCGGTCACCTACTGCCCGACCCACGCGCACGCGTTCGCGATGCGGGAGCTTGTAGAAATGATGACCGTGTATCTCGCCAACGATGCACAGGAGAATTTCGTAGCCCGCGACCAACTCCTGGCCAAGAGCCGCACCATCCTGGGAGGGTTAGGCCGGTGACCAGCGACAGCCCGCACGACTACCCGGACGACGTAGAGCTAGGTCTCGAGCCCGTCGATCCCGAGCCGGCCACCGAACCCTGCGGGTGCGCGATCTACCCGGGCGAGGCGCATGACGTCGATCAGTGTTTGCAGGAACAGGCCGACGCGCTGGCCGAGGCGGAAGTGACGCGCCGCGAGTCACAACGCCAGGACGCGCTCTATCGTGCAGCGCGACGGCAGTACGACGCGCCATGACCCTGCCGCTCTGCGTCGCGTGCAAGCACCGGCTGCGCGACACGTGGAACGGACGGCGTGATGGACGGCCGCCGGCGCTCCGGACCGCCCGCTATCTGGTGTACGTCGGCGCGAGCCAGGTCGAGCGCTTCGAATGCCCGCGCTGTCAGGCCGCAACGCAGAACCGCATCGTGGTGGATTTGACGCCCGACGCACAAGGCACCCCATGACACCCCTCCAAGGTGCGCTAGTCCTTGCGCTTCCTCTTTTCCTGGTTGGCTGCGCGACCGTCCCGCAGCAAGTTCCCGCCTACCCGGCGCGCGGCCAGACGGTCGAGCAGGCGCGCGTTGACGCCATGGAATGCGAAGCCTTCGCCAAGGCGAGCGCCGCTGAGGTGAGCGACGGCGCGCTGACCGGTGCGGGCGTGGGCGCCGTCATCGGCGGCGTCTTTGGCGGGGCGGTCGGCGCGGTGTTGTACGCGCTGGTCGGGCTGAACCCCGGCGAAGGCGCGATGGCGGGCGCGGCGCTGGGCGGGCTGTCCGGCGCGGCGTACGGCGCCGTGGGTGGCGCGGGCAGTGCCAACCACCAGCAGCGCGGCGGCTATGCCGCGTGCATGAGCGTACGCGGCTACGCGGTCGCGCCATGACCTGGCTCGGCGTCCTGCTGGCCGTCCTGCTGCTGGCCGGCTGCACCGGCGGCGGCGATAACGAGGTGACCTGCCGCACCAGCGCGCCCAGTTTTATTACTGGGGCGACCACCACGACCTGTCACGCGGAGGATTAAATGGCGACACCCTCAACCGCCCGCAAACTCGTCACCTTCAGCGCCGCCGACACGGCGGCCATTGACCGCACGCGCGTCCGCTGGGACTCGCGCGCACTGCGCGACACGCTCCGCGCCATCTGGCACGCCAAGGGCGGTGCGCTGCGGATGCCCTACACCGTGTACACGCACCGGATGCTGCTGCGGCTCCGCGTCGGGTTCGACCGCGAGGGCTACCAACTCCGCGCGGAGACCGAGCTGACTCGGGGGACCGTGGCGGTGCGGATCGTTCAGAAGCGGACCGGGAACCGACCCAGCCGGATCGGCGGCTGACATGACACGGGAGGATCGGATTCGCGCGCGGTTCGTCCGGCGCGCCGTCCGCCTGGCGCGGTACCGGCGCTGGCTGGCCTTCGTGCGCGGCTTCCGCCGGAGGCGCGGCGCGGAAGGAGGTGACGCAATGACGAGAGCGATCCTGGTGACGGCGACCCTGTTCGCCGTCCTGTTCGCGGCCCCGGTCGTGGCACCGTCGGGCTATGCCGTGACCAGCGTGCTGCACCTGGTCGGCACCGCCTGCGACGGCGGCGGCGGCGGCTGGTAGTTTTACCTTGAGCCGGGCGGGGTCCGGGCAACGGGCCCCGTCCGCAGGAGGACCACCGATGCCCGACACCGAGCTGACCGTGATCCCCACCGCGCACCGGGAGCGGCTGGCGCGCCTGTCCTACCCGGCCGTGATGACCAGCGCCGACGCCAGCCGCGCCGCCGATGACCTGGCCTTCTGCCAGTCGATCCGGAAGCATGTCGAGCTGGCCAAGTCCGACACCCTGGCCCCGCTGCGGTCGCGCCTGGACGCGCTGCGGGCCCAGTACGATGCGGCGCTCGAGGCGATCGCCGGTGCCGAGGCACGCGTGAAGGACGCGATCCTCTCCTGGCGCCAGCAGGAACGCATCGAGCGGGCGCGCGCTCACCAGGCAGCCGCCGCCGCGCAGGCGGCGCTGGCCGAGGCCGAGGCCGTTGCTGACGCGCAGGCGGCCGGGCTATCGGAGCAGGCGGCCGATGAGATCGGCGTCAGCGTCGCGCGCACGGTGCAGGCGCAGGTGGCGGCCGACATCGCGCCGGCGCCGCTGCCGACGGCGGTGGCCGGCGAGGCGGGGACGGCGAGCGTCCGCGTCGACTGGACCTTTGAGGTCGAGGATTACCGCCTGGTGCCGCGCGAGTACCTGCGGGTCGATGACGTCTTGGTGCGGGCGGCGGTGCGCAAGGGGATCCGCGACATCCCGGGAATCAAGGTCTTCGCGCGCGAGACGATCGTTGGGCGGCGGCGCGAATGATCAAGACGTGCCGGGCGTGCGGTCGACGGCTGCAGACGCAATCATTCCCGGCACGGCGGTCCGCAACGTGCCGCACGTGCACCAACACCGCGCAGCGCCAGCTCTACGCGCGCCGCCGGCTGGTGGGCGGCATCTGTCCGTCGGACGGGCGCCCGAGTGCGCCCGGGTATGTTAGCTGCACGACCTGTCTACGTCGCGGACGACGCCGCGTCGGTGCCCGCCCTTGGCGGCCCGGAGGTCGAGGTCGTCCGCCTGGCCGTGCCGCCAACGCAGCGTCCGCCGGAGCACCGCCCCAATGACATAGTGCTGTCGGCAGGTCATGCAATGGACCCCGGTCTCGTCGGCCTGCCAGGGACCGTTGTCCAGGTTGCACCGGTCCGGAAACGGCGAAGGCAGGGTGACCGGGTCGGGCAGGGGCCCGATCGGGGCATAGGCGGGCGTGACGTAACTCATAAGGTCTCCGGGGCCCACGCGGGCGGGCCATGCGAGCAGCCGCAGCGCGTGCACTGCTCGGTGAACAGTTCGGTGGATTGGAGCACCTCGCGATCGTGGGACCAGACCGGCTCCAGTTCCCCCGAAGTGGGGTCGGCGATAAAGGGACGCTGGTAGTCCGCAGGGTGCTGGTAGAAGTAGCAGCGCCGGATCATGTCGATCGCGTTCACGGCCACCACCAGAGCGGGCTGGCGAAGAACACGATCGCCCACGCGATGACCAGCGTCACAACCAGGATGCCAAGGTGAACGGAGAAGGACGACTCGACCGCGTGCAGTCTAGATGGCATTACATGGTGGTGTCCCTCGCGTGCAGGATTGCGACCGCGATTTCGGGGTTATTGTTTCAGGCCCATGACGTGGCGCACCGGCGGCGCGGCGTAGCCAAAACTCCCCAGAGACATCAGCACGCTCTGCAGCACCGGACCGAAGAGCGCGTCGTACCAGCCCATGGTCGCCATCTCGCTCGGCATCTTGCCGGCCGAGATCAGCGCCGTGACAAACGTCCCGACGAACATCACCAGCGCGGTCTTCCAGGTGTCGGGCATACGGCCTCCTTGACGTTAGGGTGACGGCAGGCGGCGGAGCGTCGCCAGCCAGCGGCGGCCGACCGGATGGGCGACCACAACGCGCCGCAGGGAGCGGACCAGGCTGCTGACCTCCGCATCGGTGAACTGACACGGCGAATCTTCTGTCGGTGCCGGCGGCGTCGGGACGGGATCCGGGAGCGTTGCCGGGACCGCGACCTTGGCGGCGTCCCAGCCGTACCGGACGGCGGCCAGTTCCGCGCTGTTCTCGCCATACCGCGCGCGCGCCAACGTGACGGTGGCCGCCGCCACATCGGTGAACCCAGATGTCGGCTGCAGGCGTGTCCAGGCCTCGAACCAGACGGGCCCGATGGTCTCCCAGCTATAGCGGGTTGGGAGCTGCATACAGGCTTCGGCGAACCATCGGTTCGTGACGGCCGACGTGACGTGCGGATCCTGGCCGCGCCGATAGCCGGATGCGTCGTTGATCTGAGGATCCTGCCCGATCAGCGGGTCATCGTAGGCGGGCCCGCGCCGCAACATGTCGCGCAGCGCCCGCCCCTGCAGGCCGGCCGAGAACAGTTCTTCACCGATCAGCCACGAGGCGTCCCCGGCCGTCTGCCCCATCCGCCACTGTTCCACCAGCGCGGCAAAGATGTCGGATCCGGCCTCGTTGTTCCCCCCGGCCTCGTCGTTGCCATAGCCAAGGTTGCACGTCGCTTCGGTCAGGGCGTGGCCCCATTC
>Ga0247830_10000902_pt1 | contig 11581 bp, 10 predicted proteins | sample 12C_Control_Day5_FD_207766 | JGI IMG/M metagenome (GOLD analysis project Ga0247830, IMG submission 207766) | Soil microbial communities from agricultural site in Penn Yan, New York, United States - 12C_Control_Day5 | ecosystem: Environmental > Terrestrial > Soil > Agricultural land | place...
CAGCATCGTGGTCCACGCCGGTCCCCTGGCCGGCGCCGACGGGTGCGCGATCTACGAGTACGAGGAGGCGACCCAGGAGTTCCACCTGCGGGCCACCCACAACTACGATCCGGCGCTGGTCGCCGCGATCACCGCCTCGCCGCTCCGCAGGGGCGAGGGCGTCATGGGCCGCGCGGCCGAGCGCGGCGAACCGATCCAGGTCCCCGACATCACACAGCCGGGGGCCTACGAGACCCGGCAACGAGACGTGCTGGTCCGGGCCGGCTTCCGCGCCCTGCTCTCCGTCCCGCTGCTGTTCGAGGACCGCATCATCGGCAGCCTCTCCGTGAACCGCAAGGCGCCTGGCGAGTACACTTCCGACGTCATCGAAGTGCTAAAGACGTTCGCCACACAGTCGGTGCTCTCACTCGAGAACGCGCGACTCTTCCGCGAGATCGCCGATCAGAGCCGCGAACTGGAGATCGCCAGCCAGCACAAGTCCGAGTTCCTGGCCAACATGTCGCACGAGCTGCGGACGCCGCTGAACGCGATCATCGGCTTCTCGGAAGTCTTGCTCGAGCGCATGTTCGGCGAGATGAACGACAAGCAGACCGAGTATTTACAAGACATCATGGGGTCGGGCCGTCATCTTCTCTCCCTGATCAACGACATCCTCGATCTGTCCAAGGTCGAGGCCGGGCGGATGGAGCTCGAGCCCTCGGAGTTCCATCTGCCCACCGCGCTCGACGATGCCTGTACGCTGGTGCGCGAGCGGGCGTCGCGACGGAACATCGGGCTGCGGGTCATCGTTGACGAGCGGATCGGCGAAGTCCGGGCCGACGAGAGAAAGATCAAGCAGGTCATGCTGAATCTGCTGAGCAACGCGGTGAAGTTCACGCCGGAGGGCGGCCGCATCGAGGTGCGGGCGGTGCCGTCCAACGGGTTCTCCGAAGTGTCGGTCAGCGATACCGGCGTCGGCATCGCCCCGGAGGACCAGGCCGTCGTGTTCGACGAGTTCCGGCAGGTGGGCACGAGCGCGGCCAAGCGCGAGGGCACCGGGCTGGGCCTGGCCCTGTCTCGGAAGTTCATCGAGCTGCACGGCGGCAAGATCTGGGTCGAGAGCCAGGTTGGCGTGGGGTCCACCTTCACGTTCACCATCCCGACCGGCGCCTGATCCGCTCGTGACTTCGGCGACGCCCGCCGCGCGGCGTGGCGCCCTCTTCGTGGCCGCGGCCGCGCTGTGCTGGAGCAGCGGCGGGCTCATCGTGCGCCTGGTCAGCACCCCCCCCTGGACCACCAGCCTGTGGCGGAGCCTCTTCGCCGCCGTGTTCCTGGCGCTCGTGCTCCAGGTCGCCCGCGGCCGGTCGATCATCGCGCAGTGGCGCGAGGGCGGGCGTCCGGTCTTCGTGGTGGCCGCGTGCATGGCGCTGGCATCGACGTGCTTCATCTTCTCGCTGGCGCACACCACGGTGGCCAACACGCTCATCCTCATGTCCACCGGGCCCTACGTGGCCGGCTTGCTGGGCTGGCTGCTGCTCGGCGAGCGGGTCGCGCTGCGCACGTGGCTGGCGATGGGCGTCGCGCTGACCGGCACGGTGGTGATGGTCTTCAACTCGTACGGCCGGGGCACGGTGGTCGGCGACCTGCTGGCCATCGTGATGGCGTGCAGCTTCGCCGTCGCCACGGTGCTCATCCGCCGGCACCCCCAGATCGACATGGCGCCGGCGGCGGCGCTGGCGACCGCGCTCACCGCCCTGATCGCGCTCCCGTCGGCCACGCCGTGGCAGACGGCGCCGCGCGACCTGGCCCTGCTGGCGCTCTTCGGGGTGGGACAGTTCGGCGTCGGATTCATTCTCTTCATGGTCGGCGCCCGGCTGATTCCCGTGGCCGAGAGCTCGCTGATCGGCATGCTGGAGACCGTGCTGGGGCCGCTCTGGGTCTGGCTCGTGCTGAACGAGCGGCCCAGCGCGGCGACGCTGACAGGCGGTGCCCTCATCCTGGGCGCGCTCGTGGTGAACGCGATCCTCGACCTCGTCCGTCCCCGCCGAGCGGTATCGTAGGGCCGTGACCGACTGAAAGGAGACAACGAATGCTGGTCGAGTACACGTGCAAGGATCGCGTGGCGACGCTCACGCTCAACCGCCCCGAGAAGCTCAACGCTTTCAACGACGAGCTCGTCATGGCCCTCCAAGATGCGCTGCGGCGCTTCGACGCCGACCCCGAAGCCCAGGTGGCGATCATTCACGGCCAGGGCCGGGCGTTCTCCAGCGGCGCGGACGTGCAGCAGCGACAGCTCCGCCGTCGCGAGGAGTTCGAGCGCCTGGGTGGCCCGCAGGGCTTCGGCGCTCACTCCGGCGACCTGCTCACGAAGTCGGTCAACTGGAAGCCGGTGATCGCCGCCCCGCACGGCTACGTGCTGGGCCTGGCCGTCGGCATCGTGCTGGAGTCCGACCTCATCGTGGCCGAGGCGGGCACGAAGTTCCAGATCACCGAGACGCCGCGCGGCCTCGGGGGCGCGAAGTACTGGGGCATGATGCACTTCCGCGGCGCCGGGGCCTTCGGCACCGAGGTGGCGCTGACGGGCCGGTTCTTCACGGCAGAAGAGGCGCTGGCGGCCGGCGTGATCAATCGCGTCGCGCCGACGGGCACCTACCTGGCCGCCGCACAGGAGCTGGCCCAGGCGGTGTGCAAGAACCCACCGCTCAGCGTCCGGGCCACAGTGCGCTCGCGCCGCTGGTACATGGATCAGCTGGGGCGCGAGATCGTGATGCAGATGGCGCCGCTCAAGCTCTACCTGACGGAGGACTTCCAGGAAGCCGCCCGCGCATTCACGGAGAAGCGGCCGCCGGCGCCGTTCAAGGGACGCTAAGATACCGGCGAAGGAGAGACCCCGATGGCGTTCCTGGTCAAGGACGGCTTCCGCCTCTACTACGAAGACACGGGTGGTCACGCGCCGGTGGTGGTGTGGCTGCACGGCGCCGGCGGCAATCACCTGAGCTGGTGGCAGCAGGTGCCGGTGTTCGCCGAGGAGTACCGCTGCATCACCGCGGACCAGCGCGGCTTCGGGCAGTCGCCGGACGTGCCCGGCGGGCCCGGCCCGGCCGCGCTCGCCACCGATGCGCTGGCGCTGCTCGATCACCTGGGCATCACGCGCGCCGCGGTGGTCGCGCAATCGATGGGCGGCTGGGGGGCGGTGGGTGCGGCGGTGCGCGCGCCCGAGCGCTTCTGGGGCATCGTGCTGGCCAACACCGTCGGCAACCTCACCAATCCCGAGATCGCCGCCGTCAAGCAACGACTGGCGGCCAGCAGTCCACCGCGGCCGGCCGTGCTGTGGCACGCGGCCCTGGGCAAGACGTTCCGCGCCGCGCAGCCGGTACGCTCCTTCCTGTACGCGCAGATCGCCGGCGTCAACCCGCCGCGACCCGCCGACTTCATCGATCAGATGGGCCGCCTGACGACGCCGGTGGAGCAGTACGCGGCCACGCGGGTGCCGACGATGTTCCTGACCAGCGACGAGGACGGGCTCATCTGGCCTGAACTGTCGAAGACGGTCCACGCGCACGTCCCCGGCGCGCGCTTCGAGCGGGTCGAGGCCGCCGGCCACTCGACGTACTTCGAGCGCCCCGACGTGTTCAACCGCGAGGTCGGCGCGTTCCTCAAGGCGCACCGGCCATGACCGGCGGAGGGGTCATGAAGTGGTGCCGATTCCAGTCGGGCCGCACGGTCGCCTACGGCATCATCGAGGACACCACCGTGACCGAGGTCACGGGGAGCCCGTTTCAGACCTACACGCGGACGGCGAACACGGTGGGTCTGACCCGGGTCAAGATGCTCGTGCCGGTGATCCCTCCGACCTTCTACGCCGCCGGCGTCAACTACCGCGAGCACGTCACCGAGATGGCCCAGCGTCGGGGCGTGAAGCCGGAGTTCCCGCCCGCGGCCGACGTCGGCTACCGCGCCAACAATGCGCTGGCGGCCACCGACGAGCCGATCGTCATCCCCCGGGACGCCACCGACCAGGTCCAGTACGAGGGTGAGCTGGTGGTGGTGATCGGCAAGCGGTGCAAGCACGTTTCGGAGGCCGAGGCGCTCGACTACGTCTTCGGCTACACCATCGGCAACGACGTCAGCGAGCGCACCTGGCAGCGCGGCGACCGGACGTTCTGGCGGGGCAAGAACACCGACACCTTCAAGCCGATGGGGCCCTGGATCGTCACCGGCCTGAATCCCGACGACCTGCGCGTGACCATCCGCCTCAACGGCAAGGAGATGTTCACCTACGCGGTGAAGGACGCGATCTTCGGGGTGCGGCAGTTCATCAGCCGCATGAGCCAGTACCTCACGCTTCACCCCGGCGACGTGCTGTGGATGGGCACCGACGGCGCGACCGAGAACATGAAGGACGGCGATCTCGTCGAGGTGGAGATCCCCGGCATCGGGATCCTCCGCAACCCGGTGATCCGCGAGCGCTAGGCGCCGGGGGCCACCGGCTCAGCTCGCTTCGAGCAGATCGGGCGGCAGCGCGAGTGCCAGATAGCGGCCGCCTTCCTCGAACGCCAGGCGGAGCTCGACCAGCTCGTCGAGAAACTCCGTGACGTCGTCCACGTCGAGGTCGGTGCTCCCCGCCGGGCCGAGACCGGCCAGCGCCTCCGCCGCGGTCGCCCCGTCCTCGCAGGCCAGGTAGAGCGCCGCCTCGTGCTCGTCGAACGTGTAGTCGGCCGTCTCGAGGCCGGGGCGGCGATCCTGGACCGCCAGGAAGCCGGGGCCCCGCCGGTAGCGCAGCGCGCGGCAGGCCTCCGGCCATTGCTCACGCCACGTCTCGACGGCCCGGCGGAAATCCGCCATGTAGGCCTCCGGCTCCCGTCCGTCGACGTGGCGATACTCGAACGAGTAGGCGAGATCCGTGAGCGTCGCCTCGTCCGCCTCGTACACGAACTGGAGCCACCGACGGGGCCCGAGGAGCTCGAGACCGTAGTGACCCGGGCGCTCGTGGTAGGGGCTGAACCGATTCACGACGAGGCGGCTCAGCGACGGGGGCGACAGGTGGACGAGTGAGGGCACCACCTTGGCCATCCGCGCGTACTCCGCGGCGGGCTCGCCGGGGAATCCGTAGATCACGTTCCAGTAGACGCGCAGGCCGTACTGGGCGGCCCACTTGAGCAGGCGCACGTTCTGGAACGCGCTCACGCCCTTCTTCATCAACCGGAGGATGGGGGTGCTCAGGCTCTCGAGGCCCGGCTGGATGCGGTCGACGCCGGCGGCCCGTAGCAGCCGGACCTGCTCGTGCGTGACGTTAGCCTTCAGCTCGTAGAACAAGCTCAGGTTGTGGCCGCCGTCGCGCAGACGGGGCAGCAGGTCCCGGAAGTAGCGGTGGTCGAGGATGTTGTCGACCACCTGGAAGTCGAGCCGACGGTAGCGCCGGGCGAGGGTCGTCAGCTCCTCGACGACGCGGGCGGGGCTCTTGCTGCGAAACGCCATGCTGCTGCCGTTGAGGCCGCAGAAGGTGCAGTGAGACTTGGCGCCCCACCAGCAGCCCCGCGCGCTCTCGTACACGAGCTGCACGTCGGCGTCCAGCTCGGCGGCAAAGCTCGTCTTGGCCAGGCGATCGAAGTACTCCTCGAACCGAGGCAGCGGGGTCTCATCGAGCGCCACGGTCTGCTCGGCCCCCATCGGGACCGCCATCGACCGTCCGCCCTCGCGATAGCAGAGCCCCGGGTAGGGACGCAGCGGCGTGCCGGCGACGAGATCGGCGATGAGCGCGGGGAGGACCACCTCGGCCTCGCCGCGGACGACGACGTCGATCCAGGGAAACGTCCGGTGCAGCGCCGCCCCCATGGGGCCGTCGCAGTTGGCGCCACCGAACACGATGGTGAGCGAGGGATCGCGCTGCTTGAGGAGCTTGGCCAGCACGAGGGACGGCACGTTCTGGCTGAAGGTGGAGGTGAAGCCCACCACCCGGGGGCCCATGGCCAGGACCTCGTCCACTGCCTGCCCGAGGAACCCGCCAACCAGGCCTCGCATCGTGACCGCCTTGGCCAGCATGGCCTCGGGCACCCCGCCCTGGCGGAGGAAGGCCAGGTATTGCGCGTCGGCCGCGGGGTTATCGCGGAAGGGGGGGACCGCGAAGATCCAGTCGCCGAGGCCGGTGTGGTCGAACTCCGTGGCGACGGCGCTGTAGTCGCCGATGCCGACCTGCTCGGAAACGGGCAGGCCGGCCGTCTGCGCACAGCAGTATTCCATGAAGGCCAGCGAGAGCGTCGCGGCCTCGGTCCGGATGCCCGCTCGCTGCAGCACGCTCTGCAGGAGTCCGACCTGCAGGGACGGCGTGCGGAACAAGTGCCAGGGCATGGCGACCAGCAGCACGCTCGGCTGCGTCATTGGGTGCCCCGGGGCCCGGTGCGGCCCCGACTACTGGATCTTCGTGAACGTGTCGCCTGTGCCCACCGAGGGGAGTGAGCCGAACTTGATGGCGCTGCCGAACTTGATCGCCCGGGTGTCGGAGGACAAAGCCGTGGCGCCACCCTTGGGGCTCTTCGCCTTGCGGGCGTCCAGGTCCTTGACCGTACGCTTCTTGACCGAGAGCTTCTTCGCCTTGGCCTTGCCCGCCTTCTTCTTCGCACCCTTCTTCTTGGCCATGTGACCCTCCGTTGGCAGTGTGGTGGACCCCTCGTGGTGCGGGTTCCCGCCCCAGGGGCGGACATCATACCTCTCACGCCCAGAGTTCGCGAAAGGCTCTCTAGCGGGCTGGTCCGTTGAGCAGGAGGTTGACGTCGGCGACGAGCTGCATCAGGCCGCGGATGTCGAAGGTCTCCCAGTCCTGCGAGCGGCCCAGGCGCACCACCACGAGCCGCTCGGCAGGCGCCACCACGATGCGCTGGCCCTGCGTGCCCGAGGCGAAGAAGGAATCCGACGGCATGCCGCCCCGGACGCGTGCGCGCGAATACTCGGCCGGGCCGCGATTGGTGAAGAACCCGGCGCCGTAGCCGTCTCGCGAGCCCGGTGTCGGCGACGCCGAGTAGCTCACCCAGCCCTCGGGGAGGATCCGCCAGTCCCCCACGAGGCCGTCGTTGGCGTAGAGCAGGCCGAAGCGCGCCCAGTCGCGGGCGGTGGCGTACATGTAGCTCGAGCCGATCGGCGTGCCCACCGCGTCGAATTCCAGCGTCACGTCGCGCATGCTGAGGGGTCCGAACAGCTCGGTCTCGGCCAGCCGTCGCACGTCCTCGGCGCGTCCACCGACGGCATCGGTCACGATCCGCGACAGGATGAGCGTGCTGGGGCTGCTGTAGTGATAGCGGCTTCCGGGCGGGGCGGCGAGCGAGGCGGCCTCGGCGACGGCGGCCATGTCCGGCTCCGTGAAGAGCATCCGCGAGGACGGATCGAAGCCACTGTTGGTCTCGTCCAGCGCCAGGCCGCTCGTCATGCGCATGAGCTGTTCGATGGTAATCGGGTGCCGCCGATCCGACGGATTGCGCCAGGCGGCGACCGGCGCCGGCACCGACAGCGCGAGCCGCCCCTGCCGCACCAGGATGCCGACGAGCGCGTTGGTGACCGACTTGGTCAGCGACCACCCGAGCATGGGCGTGTCGATCCCGTAGCCGGGCGCATAGCGCTCGGCCACGACGCGGCCGTCGTGAAGGACGATCACCGCCTTCGTGCCGCGACGCGGCCCGATCTCGGGCTCGGCGAAGGCGCGATCGAGGGCGGCGCGCAGCTTCGGGTCGGACGGCTCGACCACCGCCGCGCCCGCGATGTCGGTCGCGCGAGCGGGCGGCGGGCTGCCGCCGGCGATGGCCACGTTGGGCATCGAGGCATATACGAGTCGGCACCCGACGCCGTCGGCATGGACGGCCCGACTCTCGAACCAGCCGGCCAGGCTCGCCGTCACGGACCTCTCGGTGCGATCCACGTGGTAGCGCAGGACCCGAAGGAGATGACGGATGGCCGGCATGGTCGAAAACGTCTCGGCAAAGGTCTGCGTCGGGTCCAGGCCGGCGACGAAGGTCTCCGAGCAGAGCGTGTGGCTGATCAGGCCGGTGGCCACGCGCGCCGCCTTGCCCGGACGGAAGACGACCACGGCGGCGACGAGGCACATCAGCAGAAGACCGAGAACGACGAGGAGAACCCGGCGCACGCTTCGTCGCGCGCGCTCTACCCGCGCGCGACGGTGCCCTTCTGCAGCAAGTTGTCGTAGAACCCGGCGAGCGACTCGAGCACCGGCGCCGCGTCGCCGGCGAACGACGAGCCGTGCATGACCGCCAGCGTCTTCGGCCGGAGCTTTGCCAGCCGCCGGATGGTGGTGCCGGTGGTCGGCGTGAGCGCGGTGTACCCGAAGCTCGCCTCGGCGGCCATTGCCGGGCCGAGGATGTCACCGTCGGTCAGCGCCGCAGGATCGCCCGCGTGGGTGAACAGGTCGCTGGTGAAGAGCGTGCCGGTCACTTCCTCGTAGAGCAGGCCCGCGTCCCAGCAGTGCGGCACGTGGGGCGTGTCGAGGCGCCGCACCCGTCGGCCACCCAGGTCGAGGACTTCCTCGTTGGCCAGCGCGCGCGGCGGACGGGGCGCCTGGTCGTTCAGCCAGATGGCGCAGCCGATGGCGCCGTGGGTGACGGTGGCCTCGGGCGCAGCCGCCAGCCATTCGCCCAGGGCGCCGCACTCGTCGGCCTCGATGTGGCTGAACGCGATCCAGCGAAGTCGCCGCACATCCATCACGCGGGCGACCGCCTGGGAGACGGCCGGGAAGAGCGACCGCTGGCCGCAGTGGAAGAGCAGCGGCTGGTCGGCATCGACCAGGAACTGATTGAACGTGAGCCCCTTGGGCCCGACCGCGGGGAGAAAGGTCGAGAGCCGGTAGATCCGCTCGGCGATCTCGTCGATCCGCGTCTCCACCGACGTTCCGTCCTACGCCGCGACCTGGGCGGTGGTGGGCGTGTCGCCCGCGATGGTAGTGCGGCGCATGTCGCGTGGCTGCGCCTCGTCGTAGCGACGGGCGCGATGCATCATCTGCCGGTTGTCCCACATGACCACGTCCCACGTGCGCCACGTGTGCGCGTAGACGAAGGCCGGCTGGGTGGCGTGCTCGGTGAGATCCTTCAATAAAATTCGCGCCTCGGCGATCGGCATCCCGATGATGGCGCCGGCGTGCGCCGAGAGATAGAGTGACCGGCGGCCGCTCACCGGATGCGTGCGCACCAGACTCTGGCGCACCGGCCGGAACATCGCCCGCTCCTCGTCCGAGTATTCCACCATGCCGAGCGAGCCGCGCGAGTACATCAGCGAGTGCTCGCACACGAGATCTTCGACCAGCTTCTTGGTGTCGGCGTCGAGGGCGTCGTAGGCCGCCCGCATGTCGGCGAACTCGGTGTTGCCGCCCACTGGATTCACCACCCGCGCCGACAGGATCGAGTACTTCGCGGGGATGGCGCGGTACGAGCTGTCGGAGTGCCAGAGCATGTTGCCGAGGTTGAACGCGCGCTGGCGGGAGTCGAGCGGCAGCGGCCGGCCGTCCTTGCCGAGGTTGGAGACGTCGCCCATGTTTATCTGAAGACGCCGGTCTTCGGGCTTGGTGATGTTGCCGCCTTTGCCCTGCTCGAAGACGCCGAAGTGGAGGCTGAAGGCCATCTGCTGCTCGTCGGTGACCTTCTGGTCGTGGAACACGAGCACCGCGTAGCGGTCCATCCCCGCCTCGATCGCGGCAACGTCGTCACGCGACAGTGGCTTGGTGATATCGATCCCCGACACCTCGCCCGCGAACACGGACACGGGATGGATCTGACGGATGGACACGGTCATCGGCGTGGGCTCCTCTGAAGGGGAATGGTACCCTCGGGACACCGAGTTCCGGAAGGGGGACGACATGCGGCCCTTCGAAGGCGTCAAGATCCTCGACTGCACCCATGTGCTGGCCGGCCCGTTCGCCGCCTATCAACTGGCCGTCCTCGGCGCCGACGTCATCAAGGTGGACGACCCCAACGAGCCCGACCAGAGCCGCGAGTCGGGCGCCGATCACACCCTGAACAAGACGGGCATGGGCACGGGCTTTCTCACCCAGGGCTCGAACAAGCGCGCCATCGCGCTCAACCTCAAGACGGAGGGAGGCCGCGAGGCGCTCAAGCGGCTGGTCGTCGACTGGGCCGACGTGCTGGTGGAGAACTACCGCCCCGGCGCCTTCCAGGCCCTGGGGCTGGGCTACGAGGATCTCGCGCGCCTGAAGCCGACGCTGATCTACGCGTCGATGACCGCCTTCGGCCAGGGCGGGCCGCGCGGGACGCAGACGGCGTACGACCACGCCATCCAGGCGACCTCGGGGATCACCGCCTCGACCGGGACGGAAGCCACCGGGCCGATCAAGGCCGGCGCGCCGATGGTGGACTACGCCACCGGCACCATGGGCGCCTTCGCCATCTCGGCCGCGCTCTATCAGAAGCTGCGCACCGGCCAGGGCCAGTACATCGACATGGCGATGCTCGATGTCGCGATGATCTTGCAGGGCTCGCACATCACCGACTACCTGCACTCGGGTCACCATCCCAAGCGCAATGGCAACGTCATGCGCTTCGCCGCGTCGTCCGCCTTTCCGACCAAGGACGGGATGGTGCAGCTGGCGGCCAGCAACGCGCGCCAGCACCGCCGGTTCTACGAGGCGATCGGCGATCCGGAGGAGGCCAAGCGCTCGAGCCTCGAGGAGCGGTACGAGCGCCACGCCGAGAAGCTGGCCGCCGTCGGCGAGAAGATGAAGGAGAAGACGGCTGACGAGTGGGAAACCTACTTGCAGTCCAAGCACGTTCCGGCCACGCGCGTGCGTGAGCTGCGCGAGGCGCTGGCCGATCCACACCTGGAGACGCGCGGCGTGCTGCACCGCCACGCCGACGTCCCGGGTGTCGGCAAGCCCGTCACGGTGCCGCTGGCGGCGTTCAAGTTCGCCCACGACGGGCCGTCGATCGAACGGCCGCCGGCGCGCGTGGGCGAGCACACCGACGCGGTGCTGGCCGCCGTCGGGTACACGGCCGAGCAGATCGCGGCGCTGCGCAGATCGGGCGCGATCGCCTGAGGCTGAGAGCATCGAGAGCGAGGGAGGGTTGGGCATGCGGGACTGCCAGTTCGTGGATCTGAACGCGATCATGGAGGAGGGCCGGCAGGTCACCGTGCTCTGGCAGGAGGACGAGTCGCTCGCCTTCGTCGCCAACGGCCGCGCGTACCGCAGCGAGTTTCACGTCAACCCCTCGGCCGAGACCATGCTGCAGCTGCGGGGCGAGATGCGCCTGCACTACCTCACGCCCGAGGGCGAGGAGAAGGTGCGCGTTCTGAAGGAAGGCGAGTACATGTACTGCCCGCCGGGCCTGCCGCACTCTCCCCGCTTCCCGCCCGGGGCCTTTGCGCTGATCACCGAGCGCCGCCGCAAGCCGGGTGAGCGGGACCGGTTTCTCTGGTTCTGCGACCGCTGCCGGGCCCAGGTCTACGAGGCCGTGTTCGAGGTCCGCGACTACGCCGAGAACCCGGTCAGCCTGGCGTACCGCGAGTACTACGGCTCGCGCGAGCACCGCACCTGTAAGGCCTGCGGGCACGTCATGCCCGCCCCCGACGACCGGTCCTTCGAGCAGGCCAACCC
>Ga0247830_10000903_pt1 | contig 11574 bp, 6 predicted proteins | sample 12C_Control_Day5_FD_207766 | JGI IMG/M metagenome (GOLD analysis project Ga0247830, IMG submission 207766) | Soil microbial communities from agricultural site in Penn Yan, New York, United States - 12C_Control_Day5 | ecosystem: Environmental > Terrestrial > Soil > Agricultural land | place: USA...
AACCTCGGTCCCGAGCTCGCGAAACGCGGCGCGAAGCTCGTCCAGGATCCTCATCCCGAACAGAATTTCTTCGAGCGCTCGGATAACATCCAGTTCGCGCGTCGCGGCGTCGTGGCGCACACCGTGTCGAGCTTCGGGCTGCACAAGGACTACCACCAGTCGTCCGACGAGATCAAGACGATCGACTTTGCGCACATGACGGACGCGATCAGGTCGATGGTCGAGCCGGTGCAGTGGCTCGCGAATGCGGCGTTCAAGCCTGACTGGCTCCCTGGAAAGAAGCCGTAGGGCGGGTTGCGCCCCGGACGGTGGTGGCGCACGGACCGTCAGTTCGGTGCGAACACCTCGAGTTCGTCAGCGACCCACGCGGGCGTTGGTCTGATGCGAAGGTAACGTGCGTGGACGTCGGGCAGGAACAGCGTCATGGGCACGTTGTGCGCGTTTTTCAGTGCTGCCATGACCGCGGCCTCACCCGTCCAGCCCTGCCAGGCCGTCGTCCACTGACTGCCATCAATTGATGTCTCGATCGTCAACGTCGGCTCGATCTCCGCGAAGCTACCACGCAGCGCAATTGTGATTGCGCGGACGAATTGCTCACCGCCCAGATCGACGCGGGTCTCGCCATCCGTCCCGGTTGTCGTTGCCTGAAGTCTTTCGCCAAGCGCCGGGGTCTGTGCGCTGGGCTGAGGAGGGATGACGAAAACCGGGCCGACGCCCGTGTCCTCCTGCTGGATGCCTCCGGCGTCTCTGACGAGACGCGACCAGCGACCCTCGCGGTCGTGATTCCTGTTGACGATGACGACAAGCGGACGTCCACGAGCGAAATGGTGCAGCATGCTCGGGTCGTTTCGCGACAGCGAGCTTTCAAGCACCGAGTAGTGCGCTGGCACGTGGCCGCTGTACCCGTTCACCAGCGGCCGATGATGCAGCATCGCCCGATACATCGCGGCGATCGCCACGAATGGTTCGTCGACCGGAAGCTCGATGACGAGTGATCGTTCCGGCGCCTCCATGAATGCACGGCCTGGTGGTGCAAACAACGGAATGGGATCGCTCCATCCGTCGGCAATCAGCCCGGCGCAGATCGCGATGGCGGCGCACCATTTGATCAGCCGGTGCTGCGGCAAGAGCCGTGCGCTGGCAATTGCCGCGGCTATCGACACGCAGAGGACAGCGAGCATCGCAAACCGCGCGGGTACGCGGAGGCCTTCGAATCCAGGCAGCACCGTGAGCAGCGAGTATGGCCGGCTCGCCCAGGCGGCGACCGTCGTATCGTGACGCGCCGGCCCGAAGCAGAGCCACCACATAATCACTGCAGCGGCTGCATAGAAGAGTGCCGGTGACCGGCCGCGGATTGCCTTCATGATCTGGCGCCGTGCCGCCAGAACCAGGGCGCCACAGATCACGAGTGCGATCACGGTGACGCCAGGAAACAGAGCCGCTTCCCGTGTGCCTGCTTCGAACGGTTGCCAGATTCTCAGCAGAGCAGCGCGCTCGCGGAATGAACTCAACGTGGCGCTGAACACCTGCATCTCTTCGACAGTGCGGTGCAGACCGAGCGTGCCCTGTATCTGTTTGTAGCGCAGCAACGTCGGCACCAGCAGAAGCGACGAACCGGCGAACGTCGCCACAAGCGCGCCACCTCGGCGCCAGTTCTGTCGCCAGTCGACGAACCAGAGCAACCACATGCCTATCAGAACGGGCAGGAACATCAGGTAATAGCCGTTCGACAACGCCTGCAGCAGCCATGCGGCGGCGAATACGATCAGCCAGCGAAGACGTCCTTCTTCGACCCACGCGTGCATGGCGAGAAGCGCCAGCGGCATCCACTGCGATGTCAGTACTTGAAGATGCGCGAGCTGACCCGCTCGATATGGCGCGAATGCGAAGGCGAAGCCGCCGATGAAGCCCGCAAGCCGCGAACCGCTCAGGCGGTATGCGAGGTGACAGGCAAAGACACCGGACAACCAGAAGCTTGCGATGAATGCGAGGTTGTACGCAGCAAGCGGCGTGAGTCCGAGGAGCTGCAGCGGCGTCGTGAAGACCGCGATCCCCGCAAGGTGTTCGGAGAGGGCGAACGCTCCGGGCATCGGGACAAAGATGGGAGCGTTCCACCAGGCGTCTGTGAACGGGAGCGCCTGGGTGTTCCACCAGAGGATCCACGTGTTCAGGATGGGATCACCCGGATCGTGCGGCACACGCGATGACAACCGCGTGACGACCGGCCACGTCCAGGCGAGCGCCAGCACGAGGAAGCTGGCGTATGGCAATGCTGAATGCCGAATGCTGAATGCTGAGGTAATTCTGAATTGGTTCCTTACTTCAGCGTTCAGCATTCGAACATCAGAATTGCGGCGGAACGCGTGCTAGCGCGTTCCAGTTCCCCGCCCCGCGCCCTGCGCACGCGGCAGCGGTTTGCGCGGAAGCAGCTGGTCGCGGTTCGCCGCGTTGTACACGAACGTGGCGACGATGACGGCGTTCTTGCGCATGTCTTCTTCCTGGATGCGCTCGTACACGTCCATGTTCGAGTGGTGCGTCCGCGAGTTGTACTCGACCGGATCCTGGATGAACTGGAAACCGGGCAGGCCAACCGCGTCGAATGACTGGTGGTCCGTGCCGCCCGTGTCACGGATCGTCAGCGTATCCATGCCGATGTTGTTGAACGGCTTCATCCAGGCTTCGAAGATGGGTGTCATTGCTTCATTGCCCTGCAGGTACACGCCGCGAATCGCGCCAGTGCCGTTGTCGACGTTGAAGTAACCGGCGAACTTCGCGTGCGCGGGCTTGAGCGCCATCGTCGTCCGATCCGCAAAATGCTCGGTGACATAGCCGCGCGAGCCGAGCAGCCCCTGTTCCTCTCCGCCCCACAGCCCGATCCTCACCGTGCGGCGCAGCTTCACGCCGCTCTGCTTCAGGATCCGCATCGCTTCCATCATCACTGCGGATCCGGCGGCATTATCGGTCGCGCCTGTGCCACCGTGCCAGGAATCGAAGTGTGCGCCGAGCATGACGATCTCGTCCGCCTTGTCGGTGCCGGGGAGCTCGCCGACGACGTTGAACGAGGAGGTGTCGTCATGAAACGTGTTCTTGATGTCGGCCTCGATCTTCACCGGCATGTTCTTCTCGAGCGTACGGACGATGCGGCCGTAGTGCTCGACCGCGACGACGATCTGCGGCAGGCCGAGGTCGGTGACGTTGGGGGCGCGATTGGCGGTGTTGCCGCCGAGGAAGAGGGTGCCGCCGTCACCGCGTCCGGCGCTGATCAGCCCGAGCACACCCTCGTCCTTGTAGAACTGGTTTCGCTGCGCGGCGAACGACTGCGCGCCACCGCGACCGCCACCGGGCCCACCCGCGCGTCCGGGGGCGCCGGCACGGCCGCCGCCACGGCCTCCGCGAGGCGTGCTATCGGTTTCAGTGGTCAGATCGCGCAGCTCCTCTGTCGTGTAGCGCTGCGCCGGGGGCGTCCACAAGGCGGGGACATCACGCAGCGCGGCCGTGAACACCCACTTGCCTTTGAGCTGTCCCTTGAACTTCGCGAGGTCTTCGGGGGTTTCGATCACGGCGAGCACTGCGTCGCCCGACACCTGGCCTTCGGTGCCCGGCGTCCACGCGGTCGACATCCCGATGAGCGGGAAGCTTCCGCCTGGCGTCGTGGCCTGCATGTAGAACTTGTCGTTGGACCAGCCGCGGCCGAACGGACCCGTCGGCGTGACCCAGGGTTCGAGCTTCACGTTCACCAGGCCCCACGAGCTCATTTCCTTGACCGCCCACTCGCCGGCTTTACGGAACCCGGGCCCGTTCGTGAGGCGCGGACCGTAGACATCGGTCAGCCAGCTCATGATGTTCATGACCTGCGAGCGCGCGAAGCCTTCGTCCTTGATCTTGTAGATCGCCTCGTAATCGAGCTTTTCCTGTGACTGCTGTGCGGCGAGGGGAACGAAGGCGAGCGTCGACGCCAGCGCAGCGGCGGCGACGATAGGCCGGTGCCTGAATCTGAGTCTCATTGAATCCTCCCGAAAAAATCTTACAAAGATGGCAGGTGGAAATCATATCGCACCGCGCCGCTTACAGTTTCCGCCGGTGGTCGACAGACTTGTAAGTGAGAAAAAGTGCGAACCGCGCCATTTTCGAACAAATACAGGGGGTCAGCGTGGTCTGACGGTTGCACGAACGGGCGCCAACATGTCTGCTCTTGTTTCACCAGCACGCCCCGAGGCGCCGCTCTTCTCCGACGGCATCGGCGATCGCGTCGTTTCAACCGACCCCACTACCGGCGAGCTCGTGCAGGTTCTGCGCATCAATCCTGCGCTGACTGCCGTACCCTCCTTCGAGTTCGCGCTGCGCGAGCGTGTCGCACGCCTGGCGAACTTCCGCCATGTCTACTTCGCGCGCGTCCGCCGCGTCGACCGCGCGCCAGGGTATCCCACGGCGCTGTCGCTCGTGTCTGATCACATCGAAGGCACGAGGCTGTCCGAGATCCTGCGGGTGGCGGAAGAGCGCAATCTTCATCTGGATATCAACGCGGCGCTGTGCCTCATTCGCCAGCTCGTCCCGGCGCTGGCGCTGCTGCACGAGAACGCGCGTGACGCCGCGCACGGCCTGGTCGCGCCGGAACGTTTGATCGTCACGCCGCAGGGACGTCTGGTGATCGCTGAGCACGTCTGCGGTGCGGCAGTCGAACAGATGCAGTACGGTCGTGAGCGCCTGTGGCACGAGCTGCGTGTCGCGATGCCACCGAGCGCGGGCATCCCGCGGTTCGATCAGCGCGCCGACGTGACGGGCGTCGGCGTCGTTGCCCTCTCGCTCATTCTCGGGCGTCCGCTGAAGAACGACGAATTCCCCCGCGGGGCCGCGGAGCTGTTGAACGCCGCCCGCGAGCGAACGGCGCTTGGCGAAGAGCAGCCCCTGACGGCGCCGCTTCGGTCGTGGCTTGCGCGTGCGCTGCAGATCGACGTCCGCCGCGCGTTCGCGTCGGCGCCGGAGGCGCTCGCCGCCTTCGACGAGATCACCGCCGACGGATCGATGTACGTCGCGGCGCCAGTCGCGCTCGAGACGTTTCTCTCCCGATACATTTCCGCGGTATTGACGCCGCCGGCGCCCCTCGCGGCGGCCTTGCCGGTGCGTGCCGTCGAACAGGTGCGCCCGGCGACGACTCCGGAGGCAGCGCCCGAGATCACCGAGCTGCTCAGCGAGCCCCTGCCTGCGGCCATGGTGGAAGCCGTTCAGGGCGCCCCGACCGACGCACCCGAGCCGTTGTTCAACGCGGACGAGCCGTTCACTGTTCACGTTCCGCAGGCTGCGCCGGCGCGCGCCGCCGCGCGCAGAGGTGCACGCAAGTGGTTCGCCGCGGCGGCAGCGCTGATGATCCTGGCAACGGCCGGCGTGGCCGGATACAAGACGATCTCCAACAGTCCGCCGCCAGCACTGGCGACGTTGGCGGTGCAGTCGAACCCCGTCGGGGTGCCCGTCTTCGTGGACGGCATCGAGCGCGGCGTCACTCCCGCGCGGATCACGCTCGCAGCTGGCGCACACATTCTGGAGCTGCGCCGCGGAGTGCCTCGGGTCATTCCGCTCACCCTGACCGCGGGTTCCGATGTGTCGCAGTATCTCGAGTTCGTCGAGTCGCCCGCGACCGACCGGCTCGTCGTGCCCGAAACGCCGCCGGCCGCTCCAGCCGCCGACACCGCGACCGCGACCGCGGCCGCGCCGCTCGCCGGCTGGGTGGCCGTGAAGATGCCCTTCGCCGTAGAGATCCGAGAAAAAGGGCAGATGCTCGGCACGAGTGAAGCGGATCGTTTGATGATCGCTGCCGGTCAGCACGAACTCGAACTCGTCAACGAGCCGCTTGGGTTCCGCGTGACACGCGTCGTGAGCGTCGCGCCCGGAAAGCTCCTGACGATAAACATGGAAATCCCCCGGGGCGTCGTCAATCTCAACGCGGCGCCGTGGGCGGAGGTCTTCGTCGACGGCCAGCGTGTCGGCGAGACGCCGATCGGCAATCTCTCGATGCCCATCGGACCGCACGAGATCGTGTTCCGGCACCCGCAGTTCGGAGAGAAGCGTCACGCCGTCTCCGTGACCGTCGGAGTTCCCGTCCGCATCAGCGTGGAGATGAAGTAATGAAGATCCTGGTGATTGCTGCAATGCTGCTGGCGGCCGGCGCGGGCTTGAACAGCCAGGCGCCAGCCTTCGCCCCCAACGGGGCCGCCAGTCGAAATGGCAATTCGATCGATGCCGCGCGTGAGCTGTACGCGTCGGCGCGATATGACGAAGCGCTTGCCTTGCTGAACGGCCTCGGCGCTTCCGGCGGTTCGTCGCCCGCGGAGCGAAGGCTGATCGAGCAATATCGATCGCTGTGCCTGCTCGCGCTCGGACGCGCGGACGAGGCGGGCGCGGCTATCGCCGCCGTCGTTCGTGTCGACCCGTTTTATCAGCCGAGCGAGGCGGAAGCGTCACCTCGTGTGCGCGCCACGTTCGCCGACGTGCGGCAGCGCCTGCTGCCCGACCTCGCATCCGCTCGATATGTCGAGGCCAAGCAGGCATACGACCGGAAATCGTACGCCGAAGCGTCGGTCAGATTCCGCGAGCTGGTCGCGCTGCTCGATGATCCCCAGATGGGTGGACGGTTGAGCGACCTGCGAATGCTCGCAGCCGGTTTCGTCGAGCTCGCCACGTCAGCGGCAGCGCCGCCACCGGTCAAGGAGAAGGAGGTCGAGACGGCTCCTCCCCCGTCACCCGTCGAACCGAAGAAGTCGGCGGCACCAAAGATCTACACCGCTGAAGACGAGGGTATCGTGCCTCCAGTGATCATTCACCAGGATGTGCCTCAGATCCCGTCCGCGATCGTCGGCATGACGAAAGACAAAGGTGTGCTCGACCTCGTCATCGATGAACAGGGACGGGTCATCAACATCGCGTTGCGCTCGCGCGTGCACCCGATGTACGACAGCGTACTGATGGCGGCCGCACGCGAATGGAAGTACAAGCCGGCACAACTCAACGGCACGCCGGTGAAGTACCGCAAGCTGCTGCAGATCTCGATCAAGCGGTAGCGCTGCTGTCTTGTCGGGTGCACCATTGAGGACAAATGTGCACTCTTCACGGCTCAGCCGGTTTGCCCTGAGCCGCCCGTAATTGCGCATCTGATAGTCGATTCCGCGCTGGCAGGAAAGTCGCAATGTGCCGGGCGGAATGAATACTTCCGAACGAGGAATCTCACTAGCTGATCTTTCAGCTGCTATACGCCTGCACCCGTCGCAGGCGGCCGCGATCACAGCGGACGTCATCCGACGAACGCGCGAACACCTGCTAAACGGCATCCCTTCCGCGGATGCGATTCGTCTGACACAAGACGGATCCATCATCGCCGAGGGTGACATTCCTGACGGCGACAGGGTCGAACGCGCCGGGCGGTTGCTCGACGCCATGCTTCCCGCATTCGACGCGCCTCCGGAATATCGTGCGCCGGGGGCGCTTCGCATAGTCGTCGCACGCGCATTGAGAACGCTCGACCTTCCGCCATACCGGTCGCTTGACGACTTCGATCAGGCGCTGGGTCGATTCGTTTCGGGTGATCCGTCCGAGGTCGTCAGTTCCCTCTTTGAGAGCTGGTTGACGTCGCGCCCCCAAGCAACCCCAGCTGCTGCGGAGGAAAACGTTTCCGAATTCGCCGAAGCATCGGGTGGCCTCACGATCTCGGATATCCGCCGCGCGCGGCGGTCGACCGGTCTGACACTTTCGGAAGTCGCGTCGCGAAGTCACATTCCGGTCTCGCTCTTGCGGGAACTGGAATGGGGTTACTTTCCGAATTGGCCGAGTGATCAATACGGCCGGGTGCAACTCGTGCGCTACGCGCGCGCCGCGGGGCTCGACGAACAGGTCGTCATTGAAACGGTCTGGCCGCTGCTGCAGCACGCGCTGCGGTCGCACGCCACGCGCGTCGTCGAAGCGGCTGTGGTGGAAGACGAACCACCTGATTCAGAAGCGCTCGTCATGCGCGCGGCGGCGGTTCCACCCCCACCCGCAGGTCCCGCGGCCTCGTCTCTGAAACGGCGCACGATCCAGGCAGCGCTCGCCATCGCGGCGCTTCTTTCCGTCAGTTTCGTTCCGGCACTGTGGCTGGAACACGACCGTGCTGAACCAACTGCCGAGCATCTAGTCGTTTCAGACAACAGTGAGCCGCGGCGTGAGGCCGCCGGTGTGACCCAAGCAGTGGATCGTCCCGAGGTGCCGCGACAATCCACCGATCAGGTTCCGCAGTTGAAGTCCGATGCCTCCCCTCAGCTGCGGCCGGTGTCTCAGCCGCAGCCCGCGCCTCTGCCTGAGCCGGCGCGGCTGGACGATGACGTGGCGTTCTCGCCCGCCTTCGCGACCAGCGGATCGGCAGTCTTCTATCACTCTGCCGCAGTAGGGAACAGCGCGATCATGCGCGCTGATACGGACGTGAACGGGGAGGTGCTGCGAGTCACCAGTATCGTGAACGACGATGCGCAGAATTTCCATGCGAGACCCTCGCCCGATGGCCGGATGATCGCGTTCGACTCGGATCGTGAGGGCGAGCGCGCCGTCTACATCGCCGACGCCGAGGGACGCAACGTGCGGCGGGTGAGCGGCGAAGGGTTCGCCGCGGTGCCGAGTTGGTCCCCCGATGGCCGACGCCTCGCGTTCGTGCGGGCAGAACCAGAGCGGCCACGGGTCTGGAATCTGTGGACCGTCGACCTGGCCAGCGGTGACACTACCCGCCTCACGTCTCACCGGGTCGGTCAGCCCTGGGGTGCGGCCTGGTTCCCGGACGGCCAACGCATCGCGTACAGCCACGAGGATCGCCTGATCGTTCGCAGCCTGGACGGCGACTCTGAGCGAATCTATCCTTCCCCGCGTAAAGGGCAGCTATTGCGGACCCCCGCGGTATCGCCGGATGGCCGCCGGGTCATCTTCCAGGTCTACCAGGATGGGGGTTGGATCCTCGATCTCGAGGATGGCACGATGACGAGGATTCTGACGGACCCAACTGCCGAGGAATTCTCGTGGTCGCCAGACGGCCATAGGGTGGCTTACCACAGCCGTAAATCCGGGACTTGGAGCGTCTGGATGATGGCACCCCGCTAGGGTGTTTACCCGGTTGCCACAGCCGTAATATCTGACGTACACTGCCGGCTTCAGATGAGCCGGCAATTTATTCTTGTGCTTGGAGTTGCAGCCATCCTTACCGCTGGATGCGCCGCTGAGCCTCCCATCCGGAAGGGAGGCTCCGACCTGCTGCTTCCGGCCGAGTTCGAAACGATCAGCGCTCGCGTTCCGCGCAACGCAACCCTCGATAGCCTGTTACGTCAGCACGAGCTCGCGGTCGGCCTGGTCGACGCCGCCGTCAAATCAGTATCCGGCGTCTTCAATCCACGGAATCTGCGCGCCGAACGTCCTTACAGACTCGTGCGTTCCTTTGACGGAGTGCTTCGCGAGTTCGAGTATCAGATCGACGCCGACAACTTCCTCCGCATCTTCAATCCGGATCACAAGAGGCCCGGCGAGCTCCAGGCCGCCGTCCTGCCAATCGAGAAAGAGACGGAAGTTGCCGCGATCACCGGCACGATCGGCGGCGACACGAGCTCGCTCATCGGCGCCATCGATGCCGCAGGGGAGAAAATCCAGCTTGCGCTGGAGCTTGCGAACGTATTCAGCGGCAGCATCGATTTCAACAGCGATCTTCAGCCGGGCGATGCGTTCGAAGTCGTGTTCGAGAAATCCACGCACGCGGGTGAATTCGCGGGTTACGGCGACATCATCGGCGCCCGCTTCGTTGCCGACGGACATGCGCACCAGGCGTTCCGCTGGACGGATCCGCAGACCGGCAAGGCCGCGTTCTACGACGAGAATGGCCGCTCCCTTCGACGTTTCTTTCTGAAGAGCCCGCTTCGCTTCGAACCGCGGATCACGTCCGGTTTTTCGCTGCGCCGCAAGCACCCGGTGCACGGCGACTATCGCGCGCATCTCGGTGTCGATTACGGAGCGCCGTATGGGTCCGCCGTGGTCTCCGTCGCTGCCGGAGTGGTCGTCTCGTCGGGTTGGGCGGGGGGCGGCGGCAATCAGGTCCGCATACGTCACGCGAGCGGATACGAGAGCTACTACCTGCACCTCTCGCGTTTCGGTAAAGGGATCCATGCGGGCGCGCGCATCTCGCAGGGTGAGGTGATCGGATACGTCGGCGCGACCGGCACCGCCACAGGGCCGCATCTCGATTACCGCCTTCGCAAGAACGGCAATTTCGTAAACCCGCGCATCGAACACGGCAAGCTCCCACCAGGCGAGCCCATTGCGACCGCAAATCTTGCCGCCTTCCGCGCGCAGGTCGATCAGCTGCAGGCGCGAATGGCCACCGCGCTGGCCTCGGCCTCCCCGTCAAAGCCAGACGCCGTGAAAGCCGTCCAGTAGGCAGAGTCGAACTCCACTTCACAAATTCCAACTTCACACTCGAGATTTCACTGGCAGGTTCCGGAAGCCGGAAGCCGGAAGCCGAATATAGAATGTCCGGATGGCCTCGATTCATCCGTTCCGCGCGTTGCGGCCAGCACCCGCGAGCGCGGCAGCCGTGTCGTCGGTTCCGTACGACGTGGTGAGCACCGAGGAAGCGCGGCAGCTCGCATCGAACAATCCGCTCAGTTTTCTTCACGTGACGCGATCGGAAATCGACCTTCCACCCGGTACCGATCCATATTCGCCCGCGGTTTACGAACGTGCGTGTGAGAACTTCCGCGTGCTGCGCGAGCGTGCGCCGCTCGAATTCGATCCCGAGCCGTCGCTCTATGTGTACCGGCTTCGAATGGGCGCTCACGAGCAATCGGGCATCGCTGGTTGCTTTTCTGTGGACGAGTACGAGTCCGATGTGATCAAGAAGCACGAGCGGACCCGTCGAGACAAAGAGGACGATCGCACCCGGCACATCATCGAACTGCGCGCTCAGACGGGCATCGTATTTCTCACCTACAAGGCATCCACGGGCATTGACACGATCGCGGCGCAGATCAGTGCCGGCGAGCCTATCTACGACTTCACGGCGGATGATGGCGTGCGCCACACGGTGTGGCGCGCCGGAATCGATCAGTCACGCGCACTTGTCACGGGGTTCAGCCGTCTTTCCGCGCTCTACATCGCGGACGGCCACCACCGTGCCGCGAGCGCCGCACGCGCGCGCGCCGAAGTGCGCAATCGCCCGGGAAGTACAAGCGGCGAGGCAGACGCGAACACGTTCATCGCCGTCGCCTTTCCCGACAATCAGATGCAGGTGCTGCCGTACAACCGCACGGTCAAGGACCTGAACGGTCAGTCTCCCGATCAGTTTCTCGACCGCGTTGGCCGAGTCGCCGCGGTGTCGGACGGTGCGGCGACACCGGCGCGCAAGGGTGACGTGCGGATGTACCTCGCCGGCCGGTGGTATGCGCTCGACTTCACCGGCGTGCGCCCGCAGGATGAGTCGCGGGCGAGCTCGCTGGACGTCGCCCTGCTGCAGCGATCGATCATGGAGCCGCTGCTGAACATCGGCGATATCCGTGCCGACAAGCGCATCGATTTCGTCGGCGG
>Ga0247830_10000904_pt1 | contig 11574 bp, 9 predicted proteins | sample 12C_Control_Day5_FD_207766 | JGI IMG/M metagenome (GOLD analysis project Ga0247830, IMG submission 207766) | Soil microbial communities from agricultural site in Penn Yan, New York, United States - 12C_Control_Day5 | ecosystem: Environmental > Terrestrial > Soil > Agricultural land | place: USA...
ACCCGGGTGGTGCATCAGCACGACGGCGCCGCGGATGCCGCCGTCGCGGATCAATACGTTGCTGCCAAGGCCCAGGACGGTGACCCGCGTCGTGGGCGGGAGGCTCCGCAGGAATTGCGCGAGATCGTCGCGATCCGCGGGCACGTACAGCAGATCGGCGGGGCCGCCCGCACGCCAGCTCGTGTGGCGCGCGAGGGACGCGTTGCGGGCGAGCGTGCCGCGCAACGCGTGGAAGGCGAGCGGCTCGTGCATCATCATGCGGCGCCTGCGAGCTGTGCGGGCACCGTGCCGATCGAGCCGGCGCCCATCGTGACGACGACATCACCGTCGCGCGCGACATCGCGGATCGCCGGTGCCATGTCGCCCACCGTCTCGACGAACACCGGCTCGACGCGTCCGGCAACGCGCACCGCCCGCGCGAGCGCGCGCCCATCGGCGGCGACGATCGGCGCTTCGCCCGCCGGATAGACGTCCGCGAGCACGACGGCGTCGGCTGTCGACAGCACGCGCACGAAATCCTCGAACAGGTCGCGCGTGCGCGTGAAGCGATGCGGCTGGAACGCGAGCACGATGCGGCGGCCGGGGAAGCTCTCCCGCGCCGCCGCGAGCGTCGCCGCCATTTCCGCCGGGTGATGCCCGTAGTCGTCGATCAGCGTGAAAGCGCCACCGCCTTCGAGCGGCACGTCGCCGTGACGCTGGAAGCGGCGGCCGACGCCCTTGAACTCGGCGAGCGCGCGCGCGATGGCAGCGTCGGCGACGCCGACTTCCCGACCGACCGCAATGGCGGCGAGCGCGTTCTGCACGTTGTGCACGCCGGCGAGCGCGAGCTCGATCGGCAAACTGGCCCCCTGGCCTTCGGCGACAAAGCGCATCCGGCCGCCGGCATTGGTGACTCCGGTCGCCCGCAACTGGGCACCGTCGGCGAGTCCGTACGTGACGACGGCCTTGGCGACGTCGGGCAGGATCGCGCGCACGTTCGGATCGTCGACGCACAGCACGGCCACGCCGTAGAACGGAAGACGCTGGACGAAATCGACGAACGCGCGCGTGAGGCGCGCGAAGTCGCCGCCATAGGTTTCCATGTGATCGGCGTCGATGTTCGTCACGACCGCGAGCACGGGCGTCAGGTACAAGAACGACGCATCCGACTCGTCGGCCTCGGCGACGAGGAAATCGCCGTGGCCAAGGCGCGCGTGCGTATCGGCGGCAAGCAGCCGACCGCCGATGACGAACGTGGGATCGAGCCCGCCCTCGGCGAGCACCGATGCGATCAGGCTCGTCGTCGTCGTCTTGCCGTGCGTGCCGGCGACCGCGATGCCCTGCTTCAGGCGCATCAGCTCGGCGAGCATCAGCGCGCGCGGCACGATCGGAACGCCGCGGCCGCGCGCGGCCTGTACTTCGGGGTTGTCGGGCGCCACCGCGGTCGAGACGACGACGGCATCCGCGCCGTTCGCGTGGGCCGGGTCGTGGCCGATCGCGATGTGGACGCCGAGGCCGCGCAGCCTGCGCGTCACCGGCGTCTCCGCAAGATCCGATCCGGAGACGCGATAGCGCAGCGTCGCGAGCACTTCGGCGATGCCGCTCATCCCGGCGCCGCCGATCCCGACGAAGTGCACGTGCTTGACCTTGTGCTTCATGCTGGGGTGGCCAGGGCGATGCACGCGTCCGCGACGCGCTCGGCGGCGTCGCGCTTGCCGACTCGATAGGCCGCGAGCGCCATCGTCTGCGCGTCGCTGCGCGTCAGCGCACCGAGAATGCCGGCAAGCGGCGCGTCGGGACCCGTCAATTGTGATTGCGGCAGCACGATCGCGCCGCCGGCATCGAGCAGGAACTTTGCGTTCGCTGTCTGCTCGTCGGCGATTGCACCGGGCAGAGGCACGACGATGGCGCCGAGGCCCACGGCCGCGAGCTCGGCTACGGTCAGCGCACCGCCGCGGCACACGACGATGTCGGCCCACGCATAGCGTGCCGCCATGTCGGCGATGAACGGCACGCATTCGGCCGTCACGCCGGCATCGGCGTAACGCGCGCGCAGCGCGTCGATATGGCGCTCGCCGGCCTGATGCACGGTGAGCGGGCGCTGCGATTGGGGCAGGCGCGCGAGTGCGTCGGGGAGCGCGTCGTTCAGCGCCGACGCACCGAGGCTGCCGCCGACGACGAGCAGGCGCAGCGGTCCCTCGCGGCGTTCGAATCGCGTCTGCGGCGGCTCGATTGCGACGATGTCGTCGCGCAACGGATTGCCGACCCAGGCGGTGCGTTTCGCGGCCGCGCCGCGAAGCGCGCCGGGGAACCCGAGCAGGATCCGGTCGGCGCCGTGCGCGAGGATCCGGTTTGCGAGCCCGGGGACGGCGTTCGCGTCGTGCACGACGAGCGGCCTGCCGCTCGCGACGCCCATCAGCGCACCGGGAAACGACGCGAAGCCGCCGAAGCCGAGCACGACGTTCGGGCGCCGTCGCCTGATGATGCGCAGGCTCTCGATGCACGCGGCGGCGAGCGCGTACGGGCCGAACAGCAGCGTGCGCAGTCCCTTGCCCCGAACGCCGCGAAACGAGACGCTCTCGAACTCGACGCCGTGCTGCGGCACGAGCCGCGCTTCCATGCCTTCGCGCGTTCCGAGCCAGAACACGCGGCAGCCGCGCGCGACGAGCTTCGCGGCGACGGCCAGGCCCGGGAACACATGGCCGCCGGTGCCGCCGGTGGTGATCATCACCGTCGCGCTCATTCCGTGAATCCCCTCAACAGCCGGCGATTCTCGTAATCGATGCGCAGCAGGACCGCAATCGCGATGCAGTTGACGACGATGCCGCTGCCGCCGAAGGACAGCAGCGGCAGCGTGAGCCCCTTCGTCGGCAGCACGCCCATGTTGACGCCCATGTTGATGAACGCCTGCACGCCGATCCACACGCCGATGCCATGCGCGACCAGCGCCGCGAACGGCCGCGACAGACGGGCCGCCTGGCGGCCGATCGCGTACGCACGGAACAGCACCCATGCGAACAACGCGATCACGGCGGCGACGCCGACGAAGCCCAGCTCTTCCGCGATGACGGCGAGCAGGAAATCGGTGTGCGCTTCGGGCAGGTAGAGCAGCTTCTCGACGCTCGAGCCGAGACCTACGCCGAGCCATTCGCCGCGGCCGAACGCGATCAGCGAGTGCGAAAGCTGATAGCCCTTGTGCAGCGGGTCCGCCCACGGGTCCATGAAATTCGTCAGCCGCTGCACGCGGTACGGCGCCGCGATCAGGATCGCTGCCAGCGCCACGGGCAGCAGTACCGCGAGACCGAGGAACAGCCTCCAGTCGAGGCCGCCGATGAACAGGATCCCGAACGCGATCGCGAGGATCACGACGAACGCGCCGAAGTCGGGCTCCAGCAGCAGCAATCCGCCGATCAGCACCATCACGACCGACAGCGGCGCGAAACCGCGCAGCAGCGTCTGGCGCAACGGCTGCTCGGCGTGGAGGAAGGCCGCCTTGCGCACGGCGTAGCTCGCCGCATACAGGATCACGGCGAGCTTCATGAACTCGGACGGCTGGATGTTGACGATCAGCAGCGACAGCCAGCGCTTCGACCCGTTGACCGACTTGCCGATGCCCGGTATCAGCACCAGCACGAGCAGCAGCGCGCCGCCGATGAAAAGCCAGATCGCGCCGCGCTGCCAGACCTTGACCGGTACCTGGAACGCGACGAACGCCGCCGCCAGCCCCACGGCGAGGAATGCCGCGTGGCGCACGAGGAAATACCAGGCGCGGTAGCCGGTGTGCGCGGACGCTTCGGCCATCGCGATCGACGCCGAATACACCATCACCAGTCCGAACGCGAGCAGCAGCAGCGCCGACCACGCGAGCGACACATCGAAGTTGAGCATCGCGCGCGGCTCGCGCGGCAGCGGCCGCAGCGGCGGCTTGCGGACGGTCGCCGTCGCGGTGAGGCGCTTACGCATCGACGTCCGCGGCGAGCGCCGCGTTCACCAGATCGCGGAACCGGTTGCCGCGCTCGACGTAATCGCGAAACTGGTCGAGGCTCGCGCACGCCGGCGACAGCAGCACGGCGTCGCCCGGTTGTGCGATTTCGATTGCGCGCGCGACCGCCCGGTCGAGCGTCTGCACCTGCTCCACACGAACCTGCGTCGCTGCGAGCGCGTGCGCGATCTGCGCCGCATCGCGGCCGATCAGGAGCACCGCGCGACAGCCGCGCGCGACGCTCTCGGCGAGCGGCGCGAAGCTCTGGCCCTTGCCGTCGCCGCCCGCGATCAGGATCGCCGGCCGGCCGATGCCCTCGAGCGCGACCTTCGTCGCAGCGACGGTCGTGCCCTTGGAATCGTCGATGTACACCACGCCACCGGCATCGGCCACCGGCGCCATCCGATGCGGCAGCCCGCGGAACTGCGCGAGCGCGTCGAGCACCGGGCGGCCGATCTTCGCGACCGATGACGCGAGTGCAAGCGATGCGAGCGCGTTCAGCGCGTTGTGGCGGCCGACGAGCGCGAGCCGCGACGCGTGCATGACGAGCTCTCCGCCGCGCGCGAGCCACGCGCCGTCCGGGCGCTGCACCAGTCCCCATTCCTCCTCGGACAGCGGCACACCTGCGCCGAACGTCTGCACGGTGCGGCCCTTGCGCCGCATCAGGCGCACGATCGGATCGTCGCGGTTCAGAATCTGAACAGTGGCCTGCGCGAAGATGCGCGCCTTCGCGCCGGCGTAATCGGCGATGCCCGCGTAGCGGTCGAGATGGTTGGCCGCGACGTTGAGAACGGCGGCCGCGACCGGCCGCAGGCTCGACGTCGTCTCCAGCTGGAAGCTCGAGAGTTCCAGCACGAACACCTGCGGCCATGGCTCTCCTGCCTCGCGGCGCGCGAGCTCGTCGAGCACGGCGTTGCCGATATTGCCCGCGACGACGGTCGTCAGTCCCGCGGCGGCCGTGAGCGCGCCGGTCAGCGAGACAACCGTCGTCTTGCCGTTCGTGCCGGTGATCGCGAGCACCTTCTGGTCGGCCGGCAGCGCTCGCGCGAAGAGCTCGATGTCACCGACGATCTCGACGCCGGCATCGACGGCCGCCCGGATCGGCGCGGCGCGCGGATCGACGCCGGGACTGATGGCGATCAGCTGCGCGCCGTCGAACGTCGAATCCGTGAACGGGCCGGTCGTAAGCGCGACTCGCGGAAACTCGGCTGCGAGCGCCCCGCGGTTCGGCGGATCGGTGCGCGTGTCCGCGACCCGCACGTCAGCGCCGTGGCGCGCGAGATGGCGGACGAGCGACAGTCCCGTCGTGCCGAGGCCCAGCACGACGGCGCGCGTTCCCTGGAATCCCATATGCATGTTCATTTCAGCGCAGTTTCAGCGTCGAGAGACCGAAGAGCACCAGCAACATCGTGATGATCCAGAAGCGCACGACGACCTGGTTCTCCTTCCAGCCCTTGAGCTCGTAGTGGTGGTGCAGCGGCGCCATTCGGAACACGCGCCGCCCGGTGGTCTTGAACGAAATCACCTGGATCATCACCGACAGCGTCTCGACCACGAACACGCCGCCCATGATGAACAGCACGATCTCCTGGCGCACGATGATCGCGATCGCCCCGAGCGCCGCACCGAGCGCGAGCGCGCCGACGTCGCCCATGAACACGTCCGCCGGATACGCGTTGAACCAGAGAAAGCCGAGGCCCGCGCCGCCGATCGCGCCGCACACGACGGCGAGCTCACCGGCGCCCGGAATGTGTGGAAAGCCGAGATAGCGCGCGAACACCGCGTTGCCCGTCACGTAGGCGAAGATGCCCATCGCCGAGCCGATCATCACCGTCGGCATGATCGCGAGACCGTCGAGGCCGTCGGTGAGATTCACGGCGTTGCTCGTGCCGACGATCACGAAATACGACAGCGCGATGAATCCCCACACGCCGAGCGGATACGAGATCGTCTTGAAGAACGGCACGATCAGGTCGGCTTTCGGCGACAGGCCGATGCTGAATCCGGTCTTCGCCCAGGCGAACAGAAGCTGCGCGAACGTCGCGTTGTCGGGCGCCGAGACGGAGAAGGCGAGATAGACGGCGGCAACGACGGCGATCAGCGATTGCCAGAGCAGCTTCGCGCGCGCGGACAGTCCCTTCGGATTGCGCGCCACCACCTTGCGCCAGTCGTCGACCCAGCCGACGGCGCCGAAGCCGAGCGTCACGAGCAGCACCACCCAGATGAAGCGGTTGTCGAGATCGGCCCAGAGCAGCGTCGTGACCGCGATCGACACCAGGATCAGCGCGCCGCCCATCGTCGGCGTGCCGGCCTTGATCAGGTGCGTCTGCGGCCCGTCGTCGCGCACTGCCTGGCCGATGCGCATGCGCGCAAGCCACGCGATCATCCGCGGCCCGACCAGGAACGAGATGACGAGCGCGGTCATCGTCGCGAGCACCGCGCGCAGCGAGATGTAGCCGAAGACGTTGAACGCCCGCACGTCCTTCGCCAGCCATTCGGAGAGCCAGAGCAGCATCAGTGCTCCGTTCCGCCCGTTGCGCCGGTCAGCGCCGTCACCACGCGCTCCATGCGCATGAAGCGCGAGCCCTTGACGAGCATCGTGACACCGGCCCGCGACTCGGCGGCGACGCGCGCCGCGAGCACCTCGACGCTCGCGAAATGCTCGCCGCCTTCGCCGAACGCGCTCACCGCATCGCGCGCGAGCTCGCCGGCCGCGAACAACCGGGCGATTCCGCTCGTCCTCGCATACGCACCGATCTCGCGATGGAACTGCGGACCGTCCTGCCCGACCTCGCCCATGTCGCCGAGCACGAGCCAGCGTGGGGCGGCACAAGCGGCGAGCACGTCGATCGCCGCACGCACCGAATCGGGGTTGGCGTTGTACGTGTCGTCGATCACCGTCGCACCCGAGCGCGCGGACGTCGTCACCAGGCGACCGCGAACCGGGCGGAACCGCTCGAGGCCGAGGGCGATCGCGGTCACCGGAAGTCCGGCCGCGTGCGCGACCGCCGCCGCGGCAAGCGCGTTGCCGGCCATGTGCCGTCCGGGCACTCGAAGCAGAAAGCGCGCATTGCCCGCCGGCGTCGTGACGTCGAGCGAGGCGCCGTCGGGTTGCGCGACGTAGCGTGCGGTGACGTCCGCAGGTTGCTCCGTGCCGAACGTGACGACGCCGACGCCGGCGTCGGCGGCCGCCCCACGCCAGTACGCCAGGTGGGAATCGTCCGCGTTCAGCACGGCAGTGCCGCCGGCCGGCAGCGCGCGGATCGCATCGGCATGCTCGGCCGCGACCTCGTCGACGCTGCGCATGAATTCCTGGTGCTCGCGCTGCGCGTTCGTGATCACGGCGATCGTCGGCTGCGCGACCTGCGCGAGCTCGCGCGTCTCGCCGCGATGATTCATGCCGATCTCGAATACCGCGAGGCGATGCGACGCGCGGAGCGTCAGCACCGCGAGCGGCAGCCCGATTGCATTGTTGAAGTTGCCGGGCGTGGCGGCGACGGCGCTTTCGCCTTCGGCCGCGTGAAAGATCGCGGCGATCATCTCCTTGGTCGTCGTCTTGCCGTTGCTGCCCACGACGACCACGACCGGGATGTCGAAGCGGCTGCGCCAGAACGCGGCGAGCGTCCCGAGCGAGCGCAACGGGTCGGCGACCGCGATCAGGTTCCCGTCGAGCGACGCCGCACGGCTTTCCGCGACGAGCGCGGCAGCCGCGCCGTTGGCGAGCGCGTGCGTCACGAAGTCGTGGCCGTCAAAGCGCTCGCCTTTCAACGCGACGAACAAATCGCCGGGGGCGAGGGCGCGCGTATCGGTCGTGACGCGGGAGAAGTGAACTGCCGCGCCGACGACGGATCCACCGACCGCGCGCGCGGCCATCGCCGTATCCATCATGCGCCCCTCCTGCGCGCCAGCGCATCCGCAACACATCGCGCGTCGGAAAAGGGGATTCGCTTGCCGTTCGCTTCCTGATAGTTCTCATGGCCTTTGCCCGCGAGGACGATGATGTCGTCTGCGCGCGCCTCCGCGAGCGCGAGCTCGATCGCGCGCCCGCGATCGAGCTCGATCACCCAGGGCGCCGCCTGCGACTGCAACCCTTCGACGATATCGGCGGCAATCCCGCGCGGATCTTCGCTGCGGGGGTTGTCGCTCGTGACGATCACGCGGTCGGCGAGACGCCCCGCCACCGCGCCCATTTGCGCGCGCTTGCCGCGATCCCGGTCGCCGCCGCAACCGAAAACGCCGATCAGGCGCCCGCCTTCGGCGAGCGCGGGACGCAGCGCCGTCAGCACTTGCGCGAGCGCGTCCGGAGAATGCGCGTAGTCGACGATGACGACCGGGTTCGCGCCGCCGCCAAAGCGTTCCATGCGTCCCGCGGGCGGCGTCACGTGCGCAAGTGCGTCCAGGGCGCGGTCGAGCGCGATGTCGCTCGCGAGCAGCACGCCGAGCACGCCGAGCAGGTTCTGCACGTTGAACGCGCCCGCCACCGGAGCCTCGAGCCCGCCGCGTCCCTGCGGTGTCGTGACGTCGATCGTCATGCCGGCGGGCCTCACGTCGACGCGCGTCGCGACGATGTCGGCACCGTCGGCGCCATAGGTGACGAAGCGTCGGCGGCCCGCGCGCGCGCGCCGCACGAGCTCGCGCCCGAACGGATCGCCGATGTTGATCACCGCGGCGCGCAGACCGGGCCATTGCAGCAGGCGCGCCTTCGCCTCGCCGTACGCCGCCATCGTGCCGTGATAGTCGAGGTGATCGCGCGTCAGGTTCGTGAACAGCGCGACGTCGAACTCGACGCCGTTGACGCGCCCCTGGTCGAGCCCATGCGAAGACACTTCCATCGCCACCGCCTGCGCGCCTTCGCGCAGCCACTGCGCCAGCGACTGCTGCGTGCGGCAGGCATCGGGCGTCGTGTTCGTCGACGGCGACAGCGCGCCGGCAAAGCCGTTGCCGAGCGTTCCCATGACAGCCGTGCGCCGCCCGCAAGCGGTCAGCGCCTGCGCGATCCAGTGCGCGCACGATGTCTTGCCGTTCGTGCCCGTGACGCCGATCACGAACAGCGCCTGCGACGGGCGGCCGTAGACGGCGGCCGCGATCGCGCCGAGCCGTGCCTTCAGGTCGGCGACTGCGACGTGCGGCACGCGCCAGCCGGCGTCCCAGTCGAAGCCGCGCGCCTCGAACAGCACCGCCGCCGCCCCGCGTGCGACGGCGTCGCCGATGAACGCGCGGCCGTCGCGCGTCGCGCCCGGGTAGGCCGCGAAGGCGATCTGCTGCGCGGCGTCGCGGCTGTCCGACGTGATGCCCGCGAGGTGCGGCAAGCGCGCGACGAGCGCGTCGGCCTGCGCGGCGAGAAGACGTGGGCTCGCTTCCTCGATCTTGCCCACGCTAGGTTTCCTCTTCCACTTCACTGCCCGGCGGCGGCAGCACGACGTTGTTGACCGGCGCATCGGTCGGCACGCCGAGCATCCGCAGCGCGGCGCCCATGACGCTCGAGAACACGGGACCCGCGACGCTGCCGCCGTAGTACTGGCCGCCGCTCGGCTCGTCGATCATCACGGCCACGACGAGGCGCGGATTCGACACCGGTGCCAAGCCCACGAACGACGCAACGTACTTGTGCGTGTATTCGCGGCCTTCGATCTTGCGCGCCGTGCCCGTCTTGCCGGCGACGCGGTAGCCCGCGACCTGCGCCTGCGGCGCCGTGCCGCCGGGAAGCGTCGCGAGCTCCAGCATGTGCCGAACCGCACGCGCGGTCGCAGGTGACATGATCGGCCGGCCCGCGACGGCGCCCGCGGTCTTGAACAGCGCAACCGGCTTCACTTCGCCGTCGCTCGCGAACGCCGTATACGCGCGCGCGAGTTGCACGAGGTTCACCGAAAGTCCGTGGCCGTAGCTCATCGTCGCCTGCTCGATGGGCTTCCACGTGGACGGCGCGCGCAGCCGGCCACCAACCTCGCCCGGAAAACCCGTCCCGGGCGGGGTCCCGAACCCCGCCTCGGAGAACAGGCGCCACAGCGTCTGCGCCGGAAGCGCGAGCGCGATCTTCGCCGCGCCGACATTCGACGATTTCTGGATGACCTGCTCGACGGTGAGCGGTCCCGCGCGATGCGCATCGTGGATCGTCTGCCTGCCGATCGTGAGTTCGCCCGCTTCGGTATGGATGATCGAGTCGGGCCGCACCTTGCCGGCCTCGAGCGCCGCGGCGACCGTGAACGGCTTCATCGTCGAGCCCGGCTCGAACGTGTCGACAAGCGCGCGGTTGCGCATGCGCTCGCGCGCCGTTCTGTCGCGACGATTCGGGTTGTACGACGGGACGTTCGCGAGCGCGAGGATCTCGCCGCTTTGCGCATCGACGACGACGAGCCCGCCCGCCTTCGCCTTGTTGCGCTCGACCGCGGCGGCAAGCTCGCGAAAGGCGAGATATTGCAGCCGCGAGTCGATCGAAAGCACGAGATCGCGCCCGGCCTGCGGCGCGCGGATCGCGGCGACGTCTTCCACGATGTCGCCGCGGCGGTTGATGATGACGCGGCGGCTGCCCGGCGTTCCGCCGAGCCACGCCTGTTGCGCCAGTTCGACCCCTTCCTGGCCCGCGTCCTTGTCGCCGGTGAAGCCGATGATCTGCGCGGTCACTTCGCCGCCGGGGTAATAGCGACGGTATTCGTTCTGCTCGTTCAGCCCCTTGATGTCGATCGCGAGTGCGCGCTCCGCCGTCTGCGGCGCGAGCTGCTTCGCGACGAACGCGAACTCGCCGTCGCCTTTGAAGCGCGCCGCGAGCTGCTGCGGCGTCGTTTCGAGCACCCGCGCGAGCGCGCGCAATTGCTCGGGTGACGCCTCGACCTTGTCGCGAAACACCCAGAGTGATTTGACCGGCGTGGAGATCGCGAGCGCGTCGCCGTAGCGATCGACGATGCGGCCGCGGTGGGCCGGCACCTCGATCTCGCGCGAGAAGCGCGCGGCACCCTGGCCCTGCAGGAAGTCGTTCTCCATCCATTGCAGGTAGAGCGAGCGGCCGAGCAGCACGACGAACAGCGCGCCCACGCTGCCGAACAGCACCAGCGCGCGCACGCGCGGCAATTCGGCGGGTGGCGCGACGTGCCGGCGCGCGGCGGCTCTCATCGGCCTTCCTTTGCGCCCGCGGGGTGAGCGCGAAGGGCCGCCCCGAGCGCGAACAAGCCCCGAAACGCGTCAGCGCGGAGGGGAGACCAGTGAGCGTTCATGGCGCGCTCCGAGCCTCGACGATTTCGACGCGCGACGACGCGGGCAGCTGCATCCGCAGCGTCTCGCGCGCGACCTTCTCGACGCGCGCGGGCATGCCCCACGTCGACTGCTCGAGCGAGAGCTGGCCGTATTCGACGTCGAACTGCCGTGCGCGCTGCTGCTCGCGCGAAAGCTCGACGGTCAGGCGCCGGGCTTCGTGGCGTGACGTCACAAGCGACAGCGCGCAGCCGACCAGTACGCAGAGCAGCACGATACAAAGCACACTGCCCTCGTAGCGTGCACTGCGGCGCTGCAGGCTCGCTTCCGTCATCGCGGCGACCCTTCGAATGCGGGCGGCCAGCCGGCCGGAAGCGGATGCGGCGTGCGCTCGGCGATGCGCAGCACGGCGCTGCGCGCACGCGGAT
>Ga0247830_10000905_pt1 | contig 11571 bp, 8 predicted proteins | sample 12C_Control_Day5_FD_207766 | JGI IMG/M metagenome (GOLD analysis project Ga0247830, IMG submission 207766) | Soil microbial communities from agricultural site in Penn Yan, New York, United States - 12C_Control_Day5 | ecosystem: Environmental > Terrestrial > Soil > Agricultural land | place: USA...
TCATCGCCGGCGGAATGGTGGGTGCACTCTGGCTCTGGCTCAACTGGAAGCGCGCGGCAGAGCGGGCGGGCTCCCTTCAGCGCGCGCTGGGGGAGCGGCAGGCCGAGCGGGATGCCTGGCGGGCGCGTGCGGCTGAGGCCCTTCAAGGGCTGGCCAGGGCGGTGAGCGAACAGTTCCGGGAGTGGGAGCTTACCCCGGCGGAGAGGGAAGTCGCGCTGCTGCTCCTCAAGGGGCAGAGTCACAAGGAGATCGGCGCCGCCACCGCCCGGAGCGAACGTACCGTGCGCCAGCATGCGGTAGCTCTCTATCACAAGGCCGGCGTGGGCGGGCGGGCCGAGTTGGCGGCGTTCTTTCTCGGTGATCTCGTGCTGCCTCCGGCTACGGTCGATCCCTCGCGCTCCTGACTGACCCGGGCATGAAGGACTCTTCACCTCTCCTTCACGGACCCCTCAAGGCGCGTCCCCCACCTTCGGGGCCACTTCCCGCCAGGAGTCGCACGTGTCCGAGATGCCGCCCGGCCTGCCGAAGCACCCGATCGGCACCTTCGCCTTCGTCGGTGCCTACGCTGTGCTGTTCGTGATCGCGTGGTTCGCCATCTACATCTATATCTTCCTCGCTCGCCAGCCGGTGACGCCATGAACGTTGACCTCTACGAGCGGATCTGGATGTGGGGCGTGGGCGCCATGCTGGCGGTGTTCTTCGGGAGCACGGCCGCGGCCGCGGTGATGAGCCAGATCCATCCTCCCAGCCACATCGAGACCATTGACCCCCGTACCGCGCTGTCCGACCCTCGCTTCAAGCACCAGGGCGTGAGGGTGGACGCGAGCGGCCGGGTCCACGCCACCGTCGTCGGCCTCATGTTCACCTGGATGCCGACCGAGCTGATCCTGCCGGCCGATACGCCCGTGACCTTCCAGCTCACCTCGCCGGACGTGATTCACGGGTTCGAGATCGTGCGCACCAACGGTCAGGCGATGGTGGTGCCGGGTTACGTCAGTCAGTTCACCACTCAATTCGCCGCGGGCGAGTACCTGGTGGCCTGCAACGAGTACTGCGGCGTCGGCCATCACACGATGGCGTCGCGCCTCAAGGTGGTGCCGAAGAGCCAGTGGCAGGCACCCGCCAGGGAGACAGCCAATGTCCAGTGAAGCCATCAAGCCGGGCCTCTCCACCGAGACGCCCTCGCGGGATACGCCGCGGGACGAGGCCGCCGGCAACCGGCTCATTCGCGCCAACATCTGGGTGGCGGTTACGGCATTCGGCGTCGCCGCCGCGATGGCGATGATGCAGGCGATCAGCCGAGCCAACCTGGAGCTGCCCTATCGGTCGGCGAGCATGTACTACATGTCGGTCACCGCGCACGGGATCCTGATGGCGCTGGTGTTCACCACGTTCTTCATCATGGGCCTGGGGTGGGCGATCGCGCAGAAGGAGATCGGTGCGGTGCCGTGGCGCCGTGCGGGGTGGATCGCCTTCTGGCTGGCCGTGGCGGGGGTGGTGATGGCGCTCGCCACCGTGTTCGCCTTCAAGTCGAGCGTGCTCTACACCTTCTACCCGCCACTCCAGGCACACCCGCTGTTCTATATCGGGCTGACCCTGCTCGTGGTCGGGTCCTGGGTCTGGGCAGGCGCCATGATCACCGCCTGGCGACGCTCGCGCGCCGCGCGGGGTGGCCGTCCCGTCTCGCTAGCGATGCACGCCACCACGGCGAATGCCATGCTCTGGCTCCTGGCCACCTTGGGCGTCGCCGCCGAAATGCTGCTTCAGCTCATTCCTTGGTCGCTGGGACTGGTGGAGCGGGTGGATCCGCTGCTGGCCCGCACCCTCTTCTGGTTCTTCGGCCATCCACTGGTGTACTTCTGGATCCTGCCGGCCTACACGATCTGGTACGCCGTGCTCCCGCGGGAGGCGGGCGGCAAACTGTTCTCCGAGCCGCTCGGGCGGATGGTCTTCGCCCTGTTCCTCGTGTTCTCGACGCCGGTGGGATTCCACCACCAGTTCCAGGATCCGGGAATCCCGGCGGGGTGGAAGCTGCTCCACACCTTCAACACGATGATCATCTCGTTCCCGAGCATGGTCACCGCGTTCACCATCGTGGCCTCGCTCGAGGTCGCGGGCCGGCTGCGCGGTGGCACCGGTCTCTTCGGTTGGATCCGGACGCTGCCGTGGGGCAACCCCGTGGTGTCCTCCGTGCTCCTGGCCTGTCTGCTGTTCATGGTCGGCGGGTTCGGCGGCTCGATCAACGCGGCCTACGCGCTCAATTCGGTCGTCCACAACACCGCGTGGGTGACGGCCCACTTCCATCTCACCGTCGGCAGCGCCGCGGCTCTCACGTTCATGGGGGCGTGCTACTGGCTGGTGCCCAAGGTGAGCGGGCGGGACCTGGAGCTGTCGCTGCTGGCCAAAGTTCAACCATACCTGTGGTTCCTCGGCATGGCCCTGTTCTCGTTCACCGGGCACGTCGCCGGTCTGCTGGGTCTGCCGCGGCGCGTGTTCGCCACCTCCTACGGCGATGCGGCCCAGGCCCATGCGTGGGAATGGCTCACGTCGATCTCCGCGATCGGCGGCGTCGTGCTCTTCGCCAGCGCCGGATTCTTCGTGCTGGTCATGGTCGGCACCATGCTGGCAGGGCCCAGACGGGAGCAGGCCCCGATCCAGTGGGCCGAATCGCTGGGCACGCCCAGCGAGGGTTATGCCTCGACGGTGTGGGACCGGCTGGGGTTGTGGTTCGGAGTGGCCGTGGTGCTGGTCGTGATCGCCTACGCCATTCCGCTGTATGACCTGCTGCACCTCACCCGCTACGGGAGCCAGGGGTTCAAGCCATTCTGAAGAAGCCTTCACGAGCGATCCACCCAGACTTCACATGAGCCGGGATACACTCCCGGCTCAACTTCTTTCCTCGAGCGAGCGCCCAATGTCCGAGACCGCATCCTCCTCCCCTGCCAGCCGCCGCAGTTTCATCCGTCAAGGTACGGCGGCCGCCGTCGCCCTGCCGGCAGTCGTGTCAACGCTCGTTGCCTGCGGTGAGACCAAGGCGACCGCCGTACCTCCGAAGGATCCCAAACCGGCCACCCCACCGCCGCCGTCTGCCCAACAGAAGGCCGACCAGATGGACGCCATGCACGAGAAGGGGATAAAGGCGTTCCCGGCGAAGACCGAGGGCAAGGGCAACCAGCTGATGGAGCCGAAGATGGAGGGGCGGGTCAAGGTCTACGATCTGGCTGCCGAGGAGCTGCAGTGGGAGGTCGAGGCGGGGAGGAAGGTGAAGGCGTGGGCGTACAATGGGCAGGTGCCCGGCCCGCAGATCCGGGTCCGGGAAGGCGACCGCGTGCGGATCAACCTCACCAACAAGCTCCCGGAGTCCACGTCGATCCACTTCCATGGCCTCGAGCTGCCCAACGACCAGGATGGCGTGCCGTTCATCACCCAGCCGCCCGTCAAGCCGGGTGAGAGCTACACTTACGAGTTCACCGTGCCCAACGCCGGCTCCCACATGTACCACTCGCACCACAACGCCGCGATCCAGGTTGGTCAGGGCCTGCTGGGCGCGTTCGTGGTGGAGCCGAAGCGACCGCTCGCCGCGCACAAGGCAGAGGTGGACTACGTGATGGTCCTGAACGATGGCTACCACGGCTACACCTTGAACGGCAAGAGCTTCCCCGCTACCGAGCCGGTCGTGTGCACCCAGGGCCAGGTCGTGCGCCTGCGCTTCATGAACGAAGGGATGATGATCCACCCGATGCACCTGCACGGGATGCACATGACGGTGATCGCGAAGGACGGCTGGGACCAGCCGGCGCCCTGGAAGTGCGACACACTCAACGTCGCGCCCGGGGAGCGGTGGGACGTGCTGGTGAAGGCCACCAATCCCGGCACCTGGGCGTTCCACTGCCACATCCTGCCGCACGCGGAGTCGGAGCACGGGATGTTCGGGATGGTGACGGCGCTGGTGGTGAAGCCCGCCGTTGCCTGATGGAGCAGGAGTAAGGTCGCCGAAGAACGAGGTACGACGCGATGGATACGGTCTGAGGCTCAGAGCATCAGCTCATCGTAGGTGATCGTTTCGAAGAGCACTCGAGACGACGTGCTCACGGCTGTCGCATGCTGACAAAGCGGACCGCTTGGCGGGTGAGTTGGCGTACCGGATGGCCGCTCAGGCGCGCCGGCTTGAACACCGACTCCAGCATCGCGGTCTGGGCCGCCTGGTCAAATGCCTGGTGAGTGCTCTCCAAGACCCGGAGCGAGGCCGGCTCGACCTGGCCGGCGGTATCGATTACGAACTCGACCACGACCCGCCCTTCCAGCCCCAGGGTCTCCAGGTGCTTTGGATATCGGGGGGCAGGTTGAAAGACCACGATGGCTGGAGCGAATCGCTCGTCGTTCATCGTAGCCTCGTAAATGGCATCCGACGCCGGTGTGCCAGACCAGACGTCCGCCTTCCCCGTGCCGCCGACCACGCCCGCCCCCAAGCCACCTTCCTCTCCGCGGCCGGTGAAGTCGCGGGGGTCCAGTGCGCGCTGGGTGAGGTCGACCGGCGGGATCAGATCCGGGATGTCCTGAAGGGCGGCAACCGTCTGAAATCCTTTCGGTGGTGGCTCGGCCACTACGACGGCGGGCGTCGGGGGGTCGGGCTTGGCCTCGGGCGGCGGCGGCGGAGCCTTGGGTACGAACAGCAGTACGGGTGTCTCGCGGACATCGGTCGAGGCTGACTGGAGTGCCGCCTGCGTCGCCATGATGGCGAGCGCACCGGCCAGCGCATGCGTCGCCAGTGACGTGCTAATCCAGCGGGGCTTGAGCTGGAGGTGGGCACCGGAGAGGACAAGAACGTCGAACATAGGGGCCTCGCGAGCCGAGCGTGGTTCAACCTACCGGGAGGTCCATGACGGCATCGTGAGCTTGCGAAGAAGAGAGCTTCATGCGGCGTTCGCCGACATCGGTCTTCGCGACCTCCGTCCGGCGATGGCAAGGAGCCCAGGTTGTCCCATCCGCACGGCCGATATAGCGTGTAGGTCCACGCTGGCCGGAGATCGCAATGTTTCGCCTTCTGATCACGGCGACGGCGCTAGGTGTCGCCCTCACAAGCTGCCGCTCCTCCCAGCCGTCGGGCACTCCCACCGGCAGGTCCGCGGACCAACTGGCCCGTGACAATGCCATCACCAGCCCGCAGGAGGAACCCGATACCACACCGCCGGCCGACGTGTCCCATGGGGAGGCGCCGATCGGCGGGCCGGCCGCCGAGCCCGCACCGGTGCAGGCACACCTCGCGCCGGCGGAGCGCACCAGACTCCACCGGATCCGCCTCGAGATAACGCACACGACGGTCACGATCGCGCCGGGCGTCCGCTACGCGGCCTGGACCTTCGGCAACGGGGTACCTGGCCCCGTCCTCCACGTCCGGCAGGGCGACACCGTCGCCTTCACCCTCATCAACCGGGCGAACATTCCTCACAGCATGGATTTTCACGCCGCGGAGATCGCGCCGAACAAGTACTACGTGAACGTCATGCCCAACGACTCACTGCAGTACAGGTTCGTGGCCCGGGTGCCGGGTGCCTTCATGTATCATTGCGGCACCGCCCCGGTGGCGATGCACATCGCCAACGGGATGTACGGCGCACTCATCGTGGATCCCGCGAAGCCGCGCCCGCCCGCGAGGGAGTTCGTCCTGGTGCAGAGCGAGTTCTATCTGGGACCCACTGTCGGTCAGGACAGTGCTCGCACGCTCGGCTGGGAGAAGCTGCTTGGGCAGGCGCCCGATCACATCGTGTTCAACGGTCGCGCCAGCCAGTATGCCGCCCACCCGATCGACGTCCGGCCGGACGAGCTGCTACGGCTCTACCTCGTCAACGCCGGTCCGAACCGTATCAGCTCGTTTCATGTGGTCGGCGGCATCTTCGAGCGAGTATTCGAGGACGGGTCGCAGGCCAATCCCCTGATCGGCGTGCAGACGGTGAACGTGCCGGTGGGAGGTGGTGCCATCTTCGAGGTGCGGCTGCGTGAGCCGGGCGATTACCCGTTCGTGACCCATGCGTTCGCCGATGCGACGAAAGGTGCGGTGGGGGTTCTTCGGGCGCTGCAGCCGGGACAGAAGCCGGGTGGCCCGGGCGTGGCGATGGCGCACTAGGCGAGGCGCCTCAGATCCCGAGCGTGATCTCGTCGTAGGTGATCGTCTCGAACAGGACTCGCGATTCCGACGCCACCTCTCCCCAGCGCACCGGTCCGAGCGATTCCTCGACCTCGCGGCACCAGTACTCCAAGGCGCTCAGGAGCGTGACCGCGAGCGAGGAGAACTGCTTCGAGTGATGGGAGAGCCCCACCTGATGCCTCATGTTCTCCAGCAACTGGCCCACCAGCTCTCCTGCCGCCCACAGGTGCCCAGGTTGAGAACCGATCAGCAGCCCATGCAGGCTGTAGACTGCCCGCCGCTCCCGCTCGAACCGGCGCTTGAAGCCGGTCTCGAGATAGTCGACGGCGCGCCATCGGAGCCAGATCCCGGAGGTCTCACTGCGGGCGGGGTCGATAACGCTCCTGACTTCCCGAAGCCACTGCTCATGCAGCCCTTGGAGAAAGGGGAGCATTGGTGTCCTGACGGCGGGCTGACTGCCGACGTCCAGCGGGGCGGTTGCGGTCATCGTCCGGTCCTCCCTCGGGAAGGCTGAGACACCATGAGCGTGGTTCAAGCTAGAGCCCGGTCCATGATGGGAGGGTGAGTCCGGAAGGAAGGGTGCTTCATGCAGTCTTTCACGGTCTTGGCGACCGCTCCGATTCTGTATAGTGTTGTGTCTCCCCCAGCGACGTCGAAACTGCGTGAGCCCCCGGCGGCTCGTCGTTCCCGTGCCGCCTCCCTGTCGCCCCAACAGAAGGGTTGCGTCGGTATGCGACTGAATTCGTCGGCATTTCTCGGCTGTCGCCGCCTGTACCGTCTCCTGCTCACCATTCCGTTGTCTCTCGCTCCCATCCCCATCGCCAGTGCCCAGGACGTCGGTACCGTCACCGGTACGGTGACCCGCGCGGCCGATGGCGCCGCGCTGAGCAGCGTCTCCGTGTTCGTGGAGGGGACGGGCGTCACCACAGTGACGAACACCGACGGGCGATACACCCTGCGCCGGGTACCCGCCGGCCCGCAGACGATCGTGTTCCGTTGGCTGGGCTACGCACCCACCAACGTGAAGGTGGTGGTCGAGCCGAACGGCACCGTCACCGCGGACGCCGCGCTGGAGGCGGTGGTCGTCTCCCTGGGCGAGATCGTGGTGGAGGGCGCCTCACGTGGGCCAGAGCGGATCGTGGAAGCGCCGGCGGCGATCTCGGTGGTGCCGCAGGAGGCGCTGCAGAATGCGGCGGTGACCGGCCAGGCCCCCATGGCGCTCCAGAGCGTTCCGGGCGTGGACATCGTGCAGAGCGGGGTCAATGACTTCAACGTCAACGCCCGCGGGTTCAACTCCACCCTCAACCGGAGGGTGCTCACACTTCAGGATGGCCGCGACCTCGCGATCGCGTTCCTCGGCGCACAGGAGTGGAACGGGTTGACCCAGCCGCTGGACGAGCTGGGCAAGGTGGAGATGGTGCGAGGACCCGGCAGCGCGCTCTACGGCGCCAACGCCTTCAGCGGCGTCATCAACATCACCACGCCCGAGGCGCGCGAGGTGCTGGGCAACAAGTTCACGATTGCCGGCGGAGAGCTGGAGTCGTTCCGGGCGGACGGGCGGCACGCCAGCCTGCTGGCGGACGGCCGTATCGGCCTGCGGCTCAATGGAGGCTTCAACCAGAGCGATACCTGGTCCCGCTCCCGGACACTGGCGGACGGCACGTCGCTCCAGCAGGAGTATGAGGACGCGACCGACGAGCCGGTGCCGCTCACCAGAGAACGGCTGGCGCTCAACGGCCAGACCGCGGATCCCGTCACCGGCGAGATCAGCGGCGATAGGGACCCGCTGCGGAACATCTATGGCAGCGGCCGGCTGGATTACTACCTCGACAACGGGTCGGTGGTCACCGTGGACGGCGGGGCGGCGCGGGTGGAGAACGAGATCTTCGTCACAGGCATCGGCCGGGTGCAGGTGGACGAGGCGATCAAGCCCTACGCCCGCGCCGCGTGGGCGGCCGAGCGCTTCAACATCTTCGGCTACTGGAACAGCCGGACCTCGCTGGACCCCCAGTTCTCCCTCACCTCGGGGCTGCCGATCGAGGAGCGGTCCGACATCTTCCACCTCGAGGGGCAAAACAACTGGAACTTCAGCCAGGAACGCGGGCGGGTGGTCTACGGGGCCTCGTACCGGAACACCATGGTCAACACCTCCGGTACGCTGATGAATCCAGTCAACGACGACCGGAGCGACGCCCTCTACTCCGCGTACGGCCAGCTGGAGTACCGCATCACGCCGAAGGTGCGGCTGGTAGGGGCGGCACGATTCGACGACGGCGACCTGATCGACGGGCAGTTCTCGCCCAAGGGCGCTGTGGTCTTCAGCCCCGACGAGAATCACTCCTTCCGGTTCTCGGTCAACCGCGCGTTCCAGACTCCGAACTACTCCGAGTTCTTCCTGCAGGTGCCGGTGCAGGCGCCGAGCGCCGGTCCCGCGACCCTCGAAGGCTCGGTCGAGACCTACTATGCCGCCCTCCAGTCGGCACCGCTGCCACCCGGCTCCCTCGCCGGGCTGACCATCACCAACGACCTTCCGTGGAACTTCTCGGCCCAGACCCAGGCGCTCGCCCTCGGCAATGCGGACCTCGACGTCGAGACGGTGACCGGCTGGGAGGTGGGCTACAAGGGCACCCTCGGGGAGCGGCTGTACGTCACCGCAGACGCGTACATCAACGAGCTGCGGAACTTCGTGACCGACCTGCTGCCGGGCGTCAACCCCAGCTATCCCACGTTCGTGCTGGACGAGACGGCGAACGTGCCGGCCGAGCTCACCGCGATCGACCAGCGCCTGGCGGGCTTCGGGCTGCCGGCGAACCATCCGCTCCGCGCGCCCATCCCGCTGCTCCTGGGCGGGTACTCGCAGTTGGTGGGCGGCACCACCGTCCTGGGCGGCAACGCCTTGGCGACCTTACCCGACGGCAGTCGCGCGGTCGTGATCTCCTACACCAACGCGGGCACGGTGACCGAGCGGGGCATCGAGCTCGGCGTTGGATACCAGCTCACACCTGAGTTCAGGGGTGACGTGACCTTCACCGGCTTCGGCTTCACCGTGGACGAGGAGGAGCAGGCGGTGGGAGACCAGCTCCTGCCGAACACGCCGAGCAAGAAGGCCACCTTCTCGGTGAGCTACGCCGGGCAGCAGGGGTTCGATGGGAACGTGACCCTGCGCCTCACCGACGGATACGAGTGGGCGACGGGCATCTTCCAGGGCTACGTGCCCGCGAACGAGATGCTCAACGTGAGCGCGGGGTACCGGATCAACAACAACGTCCGGATCCATGCGACCGCGACGAACCTGTTCGACGAGCAGCGGTTCCAGATGTTCGGCGGGTCGGTAATCGGGCGGCGGGTGCTGGGGGGGATCACGGCGAACTTCTAAACGCTGTCACCCTGAACGCAGTGAAGGGGGCCATATCGAGCATGGCCCCCTTCGCTTTTGCTCAGGGTGACAGGTACGGCTACTTCTTGAAGCTGAAGAAGGCGTGCGGACCTTCAGTGTAGCTCACCCCGCCGGCCGCAAAGACCAGCTCGATGCTCTTGCAGCTCCCTGCGTAGGTCGTGGGCGTCTTCCAGTTGAACTGGTAGTTGCCCCCGCCCAGGTTCTGGAGCCCGGAGCTCCCGCTGGCGTATTCCTCCACTTGGTCAGCGGTGCCTCCAAGTGGGCAAGTTATGCCCACCGCCTTGATCGTCACCGTCGCCAGATCCGTCACCGGCGCTCCGAGCGCGTTCCGTAGTGTCCACTTCAGCGGGATCGCCTGACCGGCCTTGGAGACGTTCATCGTAGTGGGCCGGTCGACCGGGGCGTAGAACCCGGCGAAGTCGTACTTCACCGTCAACGAGTGGCTGCGGATGTCGTAGCCGCCGTCGTCGTCCGCCACCTTGATCCGGATCGTTACCGGACCGATGGTCGGGAAGTTGCACGAGCTCGTCGCCGGCGACGTGGCCGAGGCGGGGGCCGCGAAGGTGCCCGAGCCGCAATCCACCGCCAGCGTGTGGGTGTCGTTGGTGCCGTCGTCGTCGAACGCCACCTTGAGGCCCAGGGTTCCGGCCACGGTCAGCGTCGACGGGAGGTCCGTGCCGTCCGACTTGGTGAACGCCGTGACTTCAGGGTCGGCATTGGCGATGGAGATGGTGGCCTGGCTGGCCAGGCTAACGCCGCCATCGTCGTCGGTGGCGACGAGGATCACCTTCAGGGTGCCGTTGTCGTTGCAGGTCACCTCTGCATCAGCCGCGGTGTCGTCGTCAATGCTGCAGGACCCGCCGCCGTCGATGCCGCTGTTGTCCAGCGTCCACTTGAACGTATGGGTATCGTTGGTTCCCTGGTCCGTGGCGGAGCCATCGAGGTTGAACGCGGTTCCCTCGACTCCGCCTGTGTAGCTCCCGGCGTTGGCGACCGGGTTGACGTTCGCGACGGCGATGGTCACCTGGCTGGCGACGCTCGAGAGGCCGTCGTCGTCCTTGGCAACGAGGCTCAGCTTGAGCGTCCCGTTGTCGTTGCAGGTGATCGTCGTCGTCGGATCGGTGTCATCGGTGATGCTGCACGAGCCGCCGCCGTCGATTCCGGTGTCGTCCACCGTCCACTTGAAGGTGTGGCTGTCGTTGGCGCCTTGGTCCGTGACGGAGCCGGTCAGGTTGATCGCGGTCCCCTCGACGGCGCCGGTGTAGGGGCCGCCGGCGCTCGCGACAGGCGCCACGTTCGACAGAGTCAGAATCGCTGTGTCGGTGTCCTCCCCGCCGTCGTCGTCCTCCACTTTCAGCGTCAGCGTGACTTCGCCGTCGTCGGTGCAGCTGATCGTCGGATCCAGCGCGTTCTCGTCGCTGAAGTCGCACGTCGCGCCCGGATCCACATTGGCACCGGGGGCGTACGCCCAGGACCAGGTGAGGACGTCGTTCTCGCCGACATCCGACACGGTGCCGTCGAGCTGAATGACTTCGCCCTCGTCGCCGTCGTAGCCCGGCCCTGCATCGGCGACCGGATCGGCGTTCGTGAACGTGACAGTGGCCGTGCTAGCGACGCTGGTGCCGCCATCGTCATCGCTCACGACCAGACTGACGGTCGCGGAGCCGTTGTCGTCGCAGGTGACCTTGGCGTTCTTGGAGGCCGGGTTGTCGAACCCGCAGCTGCCGCCGCTAGTGATGCCGCTGTCGTCCACCGTCCAGTGATAGCCCAGGTGAGAATCGTCGTTGTCACCCGGATCGTCGCCGGACCCGCTCAGCTGGATCGCCGAGCCTTCGGCGGCCGCGGCGTACGGTCCACCCGCGGCGGCGACGGGATTCTCGTTGGTCACCTTGAGATCGGCGTTGTCGCTCACGGGCGGGGCCGTGCCGTCGTCCACCGTGAGCGTCAGCGTGAACTTTGCTCCGGTCGCGTCATCGCTGTCGTCGGTGCAGGTGACCTTGGCGTTCTTCGCCGCCTCGTTGTCGAAGGT
>Ga0247830_10000906_pt1 | contig 11569 bp, 10 predicted proteins | sample 12C_Control_Day5_FD_207766 | JGI IMG/M metagenome (GOLD analysis project Ga0247830, IMG submission 207766) | Soil microbial communities from agricultural site in Penn Yan, New York, United States - 12C_Control_Day5 | ecosystem: Environmental > Terrestrial > Soil > Agricultural land | place...
CCTCCTTGGCGCGCCAGTAGGCGGCGTCGAACATCTGGCTGGTGGTGCCGAAGCCGGTCAGGCCGTCGAGGATCTCGTAGCCGGCCGGGCCGCCGGCCGGCAGCCCCTTGCCGGCGAGCTCCATGCGTAGGCGGTCGCGGGCGGCCTCGTCGACGAGGATCGAGCCGTCGCGGACCTCGAAGCGCACCCCCTCGGCCTCGAGCGTGGCGACCACCTCGCCGGCCGCGGCGGCGTCGAGGCCGGAATAGAGCAGCGCCATCGACGGGGCGCTCGAGGTGCGGGCGATGCCGAAGATCGCGGCGGCGACGGCCAGCGCGCCGAGCACGGCGATCAGCCGGCGGCGCGGGTCGAGGCCTGCCCAGAGGGTCTTCAGCTGCTGCAACACCTGTCCTCGTCGCGTCGGAGACTGGCGCGGATACTCGGTTCGCCTTGCTTAAGAAATGGTTAGGGATGGTTGCGTTAACTGCGGGCGAAAACCGGAACGCCGCTCAAGCCCGAGGCCTCGATGACCGACGCCGCCGCCGATCCTGCCGACGCTGCCGCCCGTGCGCCGAAGAGGAAGCCGCTCGGGCTGATTCTCGGCATCCTCGCCGCGCTCGCCCTCGGGGGCGGCGGCTTCTACGCGGTGCGCTCGGGGATCGTCGACCCGGGCAGCCTGATCGCGTTCGGCGGCGGCGGCGGCGGGCACGGGGGTGGCGGGCATGGCGGCGGCGAAGCGGCGGTGCTGCCGGACGGCGTCGCCTTCGTGCCGATGGAGCCGATCCTGGTCTCGCTGCCGCCGGGCTCCTCGGCGCGGCTGCTGCGCTTCGCCGGCCAGCTCGAGGTCGCCCCCGAGCACGCCGCCGAGGTGGCTGCGGTGATGCCGCGGGTGGTCGACGTGCTCAACACCTTCCTCCGGGCGGTCGAGCCGCGCGACCTCGAGCAGCCGTCGGCGCTGGCGCCGCTCCGGGCGCAGATGCTGCGGCGGATCCAGGTGGTGGTCGGCGAGGGCCAGGTGAAGGACCTGCTGATCACCGAATTCGTGCTGAACTGAGGGACCGGGCATGGACCTGCTGATGAACGGCCTGCTGACGGTGGCGACGCTGTTCGCCGGCGGCTATTGCTGGGTGCTGGCACGGCGGGTGCGCGACCTGAAGTCGCTCGACAAGGGTCTCGGCGGGGCGATCGTCACCCTGACCCGGCAGATCGAGCTGGCGCGGACCACGCTCGACGAGGCGCGGGCCGGCTCGACGGCGAGCAAGCAGGAGCTGCAGCAGCTCCTGGCCCGCGCCGACGCGGCGGCCGGGCAGCTCCGGCTTCTGCTCGCGGCGGCGCCAGCGGCGCCCCCCGCCGCTTCGCCTCCCGCCGCGTCGCCGCTGGTTGCGGCGCCGGCGCTCTCCCCGGAGCCGACGCTCACCCGGGCGGCGGAGCCGCTGGCCGGGCCGGTCGAGCCGCGGGCCGAGGCGCCGCGCCGCGCCCCGGCGAGGACCGCCGGGCCGCTCGTCTCGATCTTCAAGGCGGCGGAGGTGCCGGAGCCGGCCGAGGCGGCGGCCGAGGTGCCGAAGCCGCGGGCGCTGATGCCGATCGAGAACCCGCTGCGGCGCTTCCGGCCCGACGCGGCCGAGCCGGTGGTGGCGAGCGAGGACGACATCCTCGAGGCGCTGCGGGCGCTGGCGGGACCGGGGCGCTGACCTCCATGCGTGCGGGCAGCATTCCGATGCTCAGCGGCGTCGGGCTGATCGTGGTCTGCTTCTTCGCCTCGGCCGCGATCCGGCTCTCGGGCAGCGGCTGGGCGCTGGCGCAGGGCGTCGGCGAGGTCGTCGAGGGCGCGGTCCCCGGCGACGCGATGCTGGCGGCGCTGCGGGAGCGCGAGGCCGAGCTCGACGCCGAGGAGAAGCGGCTCGCCGAGCGCAAGCAGTCGCTGGGCGTCGCCGAGGCGAAGCTGGCCGAGCAGCTCGCGGCCTTCGAGAAGGCGCGCGCGAACCTCGAGAGCACGCTGGCGATGGCCGACCAGGCGGCGGAGAAGGACATCGCCCGGATGACCACGGTCTACGAGAACATGAAGCCCGCCGAGGCCGCGAGGATCTTCGAGCGGATGGACGTCAAGTTCGCCGCCGGGCTGCTGGCGCGGATGCGTCCCGATCTCGCCGCCCAAGTGCTGACCGGCATGGACGCCGACGTGGCCTACGCCGTGACGCTGACCATCGCCAGCCGCAACGCCGGCGTCCCGACCGAGTGAGCGGCGGTAGAGCCTTTGTTAACGGCCGCGCCCCTAGACCGGGGCGAGCCTTGGGTCGAGTGAGCGCATGATCGGGATCGTCGGCATCGTCATCGTCTTCGTCATGGTGTTCGGCGGCTACGTGATCGCCGGCGGCAAGATCGGCATCATCCTGCACTCGCTGCCCTACGAGATGATGATGATCGCCGGCGCCGCGACCGGCGCCTTCGTGATCTCGAACAACAAGCACGGCATCACCCACACGCTGAAGGACGTGGCCAAGGTGTTCAAGGGGCCGCACTGGAAGACCCAGGACTTCCAGGACCTGCTGTGCCTGATGTTCCAGCTGATCCGCATCGCCCGGGCCAACCCGGTCGAGCTCGACCAGCACATCGAGAACCCCGGGGAATCGTCGATCTTCAGGATCTATCCGAAGATCCTCAAGGACGAGGAGGCGGTGGCGCTGATTTGCGACACGCTGCGCTCGGCGTCGATGAACTACGACGACCCGATGCAGGTCGAGGAGGTGCTCTCGAAACGGATCGAGAAGTCCTACGCCGAGGCGCTGCACTCGGCGCACACGCTGCAGATGATGGCCGACGGGCTGCCGGCGCTCGGCATCGTCGCGGCGGTGCTCGGCGTCATCAAGACCATGGCCTCGATCGACCAGCCGCCGGAGATCCTCGGCAAGATGATCGGCGGGGCGCTGGTCGGGACCTTCCTCGGGGTGTTCCTCGCCTACGGCATCGTCGGGCCGTTCGCCAGCCGGGTGAAGGCGGTGATCGACGAGGACCAGCAGTTCTACAACCTGATCCGCGAGGTGATGGTCGCGGCGCTGCACAACCATGCGCCGAACGTCTGCGTCGAGGTCGGGCGGCAGAACACCCCGGCCAACCTGCGGCCCTCCTACAACGAGCTCGAGGGCGCGCTGAAGGCCTCGAAGGCGAGCCTCGCGGCATGATCCGGCCGGGGCTGGCGCTGGCGCTGGCGCTCGCGGCCCCGGCGGCGGCGCAGGAGGGCGGGGCGATCCGCGGCGGGGAGCACGCGGGCTTCACCCGGCTGGTGATGCAGGTCGATCCGATGACCGAATGGTCGCTCGAGACCGGAGCCGACCGCGCGACCATCCGCTTTCCGGGCAAGCCGCTGCGGTTCTCGACCGGCGGGATCTTCGATCGCATCCCGAAGGCCCGGGTCCGCGACGTCACCGTGGTGACCCGCGGCACGGTCACGGAGATCGAGGTCGCGCTCGGCTGCGACTGCCGGATCAGCACCAGCTTCGTCGGCGCCCGCTACCTGGCGCTCGACATCGCGGATCGGGACGCGGCAATGCCTGCGGTCGCCGTCCTGCCGGAGAGTCCCGCAGCGCGGGAAGCTCGCGAGACGACGGCGGTCGCCACCGCGGAGGAGCTGCTGATCCAGCAGATCGAGCGCGCGGCGGGCCAGGGGCTGGTGCAGATGGCGGCAGCCGCTCCCGACGCGCCGGAGCCGGACGGCGGGCCGCAGACCGCCGTCCGGCCCGCCGAGGCGCCGTCGCCCGGTCCGGTGGCCCCGGCGCCCGGGGAGCTTGACTCCGTCGTCGCGGCGCTCGACGAGCACGACCAGATCGACGCGGTGACCGTCTACGACCGCGACGACGCACGCGAGATCGCGCGGCGGGCGCAGGCGGCGGTGCCGAGCGCCTGCCTGGCGGACGCGGCGCTCGACGTGGGCGGCTGGGCGACGGGTGGCCCGTGGGCGGAGCAGCGGGCGGCGCTGCGCAGCCGGCTGGTCGGCGAGTTCGACCGGCCCGACCCGGAGGCGCTGCGCGCCCTTGCCCGCTTCTACGTGCGGACCGGGTTCGGGGCCGAGGCGCGCGCCCTGCTCGACGGTTTCCCCGAGGCCCCCGGCCTCGACGATCGGGCGCTGCTCGTCGACCTCGCGCGCGTGGTCGACGGCGAGGACACCGCGCCGGACGGCCCGCTGGCCCTGCCCCACCCCTGCCCCGGCCGGCACGCGCTCTGGGTGGCGCTCGGCGGCGTCGCGCCGGCGTTCCACGACGCGACGAGCTTCGCCGACGCCGAGGCGGCGTTCGCCGAGCTCCCGGCCGACCTGCGCGCCAGGCTCGCGCCCCGGCTGATCGGCCGCCTGCTCGACGGCAGCCGTCCGCAGGAGGCCCGCCGGCTGCTCGACGCGAGCGCGCGCAGCGGCGCCGGCCCGCTGCCGGCGCTGCGGCTCGCGGAGGCCCGCACGCTGGCCGCCGAGGGCCGCGACGAGCCGGCGATGCGCGATCTCGCGGCGCTCGCTGCCAGCGGCGATCCGGTGCGGATCGAGGCGCTGACCCGCCTGGGGCGGCTGGCGCTCGATGCCGGACTGCCGCTGCCCGATGGCCTGCTGACCGACCTACGCTCCGCCGTGCTCGAGGCGCGCGGCGCGTCCGGCGAGCCGGAGCTGCGCGCGCTGCTCGTCGAGGTGCTCGCCGGGCGCGCCGAGATCACCGCGGCGGTCCGGGAGGCGCGGGCCGCCGCCGTCGCGCTGCCGGCCGAGGCACCGCGGTTCGCGGCGCTGGCGGTCGCGGCGCTCGCGGCCGCCGATCTCGCTGCCGTCGCCCCGGCCGCCTATGCCGAGACCGCGCTCGGCGCCGCCGACCTGATCGCGGCGGTGCCCGCCGACGCACCGGCGCGGCGGGAGATCGCCGGGCGCCTGGTCGAGATCGGCCTGCCCTCGCCGGCCCTGCGCGTCGTCGCCCCGGCGGTCGCGTCGGGCGACGGCGCGGCGCGGCTGGTCGGTGCCCGCGCGCAGGCCGCGCTGGGCCGTCCGGTGGCGTCGCGGACCACCCTCGCCGGGCTAACCGGACCCGGCGCCACCGCCGGGGGGGCCGCGGACTTCGCGCTCGACCGCGGCCGCGCCGGCAGCGACGCCTGGCCCGCGGGCGCGTGGCCCGGCCCCGGTATGGCGCCGGTGCGGCTCGCGTTCCCGGGCCCGGTGACCGGTGCCGACGACGCCGTCCCGGCCGCCGCCTCGCCGGGCGAACCGGTGCCCGACCTCTCCCGCCCGAGCCTCGACGCCGCACGCCGGCTGCTGGCCGCCGGTCCCGAGGTCGGCGGGCTGGTCGCCCGAGCCCTTTCCGACCACCGCTGACCGGCAGCAGCGTCGGGCACCCCGCCGGTCCGGCCGCCGGAAGCTTCATCGCGCTCACCAGCGTCGCACCAAGCCGCCGACCCCCTCGAAGGCGCCCGGAGCCAGCGCGCGCGCCAGCAGCCGGTCGGGGTTGGTCGGCGGCGGATAGTCGAGGCTCCGCCCCACCTCCCGCGTGAAGCCGAACCGCCGGTAGTAGGGCTCGTCGCCGACCAGCACCACCCGCGTCCAGCCCAGCGCCGCCGCGCGCTCGAGGCTGTCGGCGATCAGCAGCGCCCCGAGGCCCTCGCCCTGCCGGGTCGGATGCACGGCCACCGGGCCGAGCAGCAGCGCCGGCGCCCCGGCCTCGCCGATCCGCACCGGCCAGTAGCGGATCGCCCCGGCCAGGGCGTCGTAGTCGTCGCGCGCCACCAGGCTCAGCTCGGCGACCGGCGCCACCCCGTCGCGCAGGCGGTAGGAGCTCAGCGCCGTCCGGCAGGGCGCGAAGGCGAGGTCGAAGAGGTATTCGACCTCGGCGCTGTCCTGCGGCGTCTCTCGGGTGATGCGGATCATGGGGGATCGGAGCGGGGACGGGCTCGATCCGGCCCTAGCACGCAGCGGGGATCGCGGCCAAGGCGCATTCCGGAAAAAAACCGTGCCGGGGCCTCGCGGCCGCGCCGCCTGCGCTCACGCCGGGAAGCCGCGGAAATCCCGTGCGAAACCGGCGGCACCGCGGCGCCCTCCTCTGGAACCTGTCCCAAAATTTTTCATCTTAAGAGCGAGTAAACTCCAACCCGTTAAACTTTTGGTAAGGAATCGGCGCCAGAAAGGGGGTGTCCAAACGGACGGGCTGCTTGCAAATCCTCAGACCCTCCAGTCTGGATAGAGCGCCCCTTCTCTCCTCCCCCCCAGAGAGAAGGGGCGCAATTTCCCCCAGCGCCTCAAAGGCTTAAACGTCGCCTAGCACGGCGCCCGGGTTCAGGATGCCCGCTGGATCGAGCGCCCGCTTGATCGTCCGCATCGCGCCGAGCTTCCCCGGATCGCCGTAGCGCGCCAGGTCGCCGGTCTTCAGCCGCCCGACCCCGTGCTCGGCTCCGACCGAGCCGCCGAGCGCGTGCACCAGGTCGTGCACCGCCTCCTTGACCGGAACCCGCAGCGCCTCGAAGTCGACCCGCGACCGCCCGCGCGGCGGGAAGACGTTGTAGTGCAGGTTGCCGTCCCCGAGGTGCCCGAAGCAGTTGACCCTGAGCCCCGGGTCGAACGCAGCCACCAGCGGCCCGCCGCGGGCGATGAACTCGGCGAGCCGCGACGGCGGCAGCGAGATGTCGTGGCTCGATATGGCGCCGATCCGCCGGTTCGCCTCGGGGATCGATTCGCGCACGCCCCAGAACACCGCCCGCTGGGCATCGCTCTGCGCGATCAGCGCGTCGGTGGCAGTGCCGGCGTCCAGCGCCGAGGCGAGGGCTGCCTCGAGACGATCGCCGAGGTTCGCCCCTGCGCCGTCGCCGGCCTCGACGAGCACCCGCCAGCCGGTACTGGCGTCCGGCGGCCGCGGCAGCTGCGGCATCGCCTCGGCGAGGAACGCCAGGCCCTGCGCGCTGATCAGCTCGTAGGCCGAGACGGCGCCGCCGAGCGCGTCGCGCAGGGTGGCGAGGAGCTCGAGCGCCGCGGCCGGCGACGCGACCGCCACCCAGGCCGTGGCGGTTTCGGCCGGCTGCGGGAACAGCCGAAGGCTGGCGGCGGTGATGACCCCCAGCGTGCCCTCGGCGCCGATCAGCAGGTGCCGGAGGTCGTAGCCCATGTTGTCCTTGACCAGCCGGCTGAGCCCCCGGACCACGCTGCCGTCGCCGAGCACCGCCTCGACCCCGAGGCACAGGTCGCGCGCGTTGCCGTAGCGCAGCACCGCGACGCCCCCGGCGTTGGTGCCGAGCAGCCCGCCGATCCGGGCCGACCCCTCCGACATCAGCGACAGCGGGAACAGCCGCCCGGCGGCGCGGGCGGCCGCCTGCACGTCGGCGAGGATGCAGCCGGCCTCGGCGACCAGCACCCCGTCGACGAGGTCCAGGTCGCGGATCCGGCTCATCCGCTCCACCGACAGGACGACCGGCATCGGTCCGTCGCCGGCGACCTGCCCGCCGACGAGGCCGGTGCCGCCGGCATAGGGAATGATCCCGACCCGCGCCTCGGCGCAGAGCGACACCGCGCGGGCGACCTCGGCGGTGGTCCGGGGCAGCAGCACCGCAGCGGCCCGCCCCGCGAACCGGCGGCGCGGCTCCTCGAGGTAGCGCGGCTCCGGCGGTCGCACCGCGTCGGAGCCGAGCGCCGCGGCCAGCCGCCCGATCAGGTCCGGCCCCGCGGCATTCAGCTCCGTCATTGGATCCCCCCGCTGCGGTCCGCGCGCAGGCTGGCATAGAGCACGTGGTCGCGCCAGCGCCCGTCGATCTGCAGGTAGCGGCGGGCCACGCCCTCGTGCCCGAAGCCGCAGCGGTCGAGCAGCGCCCGCGAGGCGAGGTTCTCGGGCAGGCACGCCGCCTCGATCCGGCTGAGGTCGAGCGCGGTGAAGGCGTGCTCGACGAGCGCCGCCAGTGCCTCGGTCATCAGGCCCTGCCGCGCGAACTCCTCGCCGATCCAGTAGCCGACCTGGCCCGACTGCGCCGGGCCGCGGCGGATGTTGTCGAGGGTGATCGCGCCGACCAGCCGGTCGCCGGTGCGTTCGATCAGGAAAAGCGGCAGCGCCTTGCCGTCCTCGCGCGCCCGCGAGGCCCAGTAGACCCGGCTGCGGAACGCCCGCTGCGACAGGTGGTCGGCCGACCAGGACGGCTCCCACCGCGTCAGGAACCGCTCGCCGCGGCGGCGCAGCTGCGACCAGGCGACATGGTCGCCCATCCGCGGCAGCCGCAGGACCAGCCGGGGCGTTTCGATGGCGGGCGAGGCGTTGCGTCGGAAGCCCAGCACCGGCGGGTCAGGCCGCCAGCCGCCTCGCCAGCTCGCCCCGGCCCGGCGCGGCGCGCACCGGCCCCAGCAGGGCGATGGCCGGCTCGGCCCGCGTCGCGAGCCCTTCGGCGAAGGCCCGGAGCCGCTCCGGCGTCACCGCGTCGATGCGGGCGAGCGTCTCCTCGATGCTCGGCACCCGGCCCCAGATGCTGAGCATCCGCGCCAGCCTCTCGGCGCGCGCCGAGGCGCTTTCCAGGCCCATCAGCAGCCCGGCCTTGAGCTGGGCGCGCGCCCGCTCGATCTCGGCGACCGAGACGCCGTCCGCAGCGCGGCGCAGCTCGTCCATGGCGAGCTCGGCGAGCTCGCGGATCTTGTCCGCGCCGGTGCCGGCGTAGAGGGTGACGAGCCCGGTGTCCTCGTAGGCGCTGGCGTGGGCGAAGATCGAGTAGCAGAGGCCGCGTCGCTCGCGCAGCTCCTGGAACAGCCGGGACGACATGCCGCCGCCGAGGACCGTCGCGTAGATCTGCGCGGCGTGCGCCGCCTCGTCGCGGGCCGAGGGCCCCTCGAAGGCCAGCGCGACGTGCACCTGCTCGAGGTCGCGCGCCTCGCGCCGCTCGCCGCCGGCGAAGCGGGCCGCCGCCAGGTCGAGCTTCGGCCGGCGCTCGAGCTGGCCGAACATCCGCTCGACGTCGGCGCGGATGCGATCGGCATCGACCGCCCCGGCGGCGGCGACGATGATCCGGTCCGGCCCGTAGTGCTCGGCGACGAAGCCCGCCAGGTCGGCCCGCCCGAAGCGGCCCACCGATTCCGCCGGCCCGAGGATGGTCCGCCCGAACGGCTGGTCGGGGAACGCCACCTCCTGCAGCCAGTCGAAGATGATGTCGTCCGGCGTGTCGAGCGCCTGGCCGATCTCCTGCAGGATCACCCCGCGCTCGACCTCGATGTCGGGCCCCTCGAACAGCGGGTTCAGCACGATGTCGGCGAGGATGTCGAGCGCCCGCGGCACGTCCGCGGCCAGCACCCGGGCGTAGTAGGCGGTCATCTCCTTGCCGGTGTAGGCGTTGATGTAGCCGCCGACGTCCTCGATCTCCTCGGCGATCTCCCGGGCGCTGCGCGTCGGGGTGCCCTTGAAGGCCATGTGCTCGAGGAAATGCGCGATGCCGTTCTGCTCGACGCGCTCGTGCCGGCCGCCGGCGGTCAGGAACACCCCGACCGCCGCCGAGTGCAGCCCCGGCATCGGCTCCACGGCGATGCGGAGGCCGTTGGCCAGCTCGTCGATCTCGACCGTCATCGCACCGTCTCCCTCCCGATCACGTCCTCGATCGCCGCCAGGTCGTTCGGCACCCGGGTCATCCGCTCGGGCCGGCGCATGAGGTCCGCCATCCACGGCGGCAGCTCCGGCCGCAGCCCGCAGGCGGCCTCGACCGCATCCGGGAACTTCGCCGGGTGGGCCGTGGCGAGCACCACCATCGGCACCGCCGGGTCGCCGCGCCTCAGCCGCGCCGCATGCAGACCGACCGCGGTGTGCGGGCAGACCACCTCGCCGGTGGCGCGGCGGGTCTCGGCGATCGCCGCCGCGGTCTCCGCTTCGGAGGCGCTGGCGCTGTCGAAGTCGGCGCGCAGGCGATCGAGGGCACCCTGCGGGAGCGCGAAGCCGCCGCGGGCCAGCTCGCCGGCGAGCGCGACCACCGCCGGGCCCTCGCGGTCGTGGAGCTCGAACAGCAGCCGCTCGAAGTTCGAGCTGACCTCGATGTCCATCGACGGGCTGATCGACGGCCGCACGCCCTCACGCCGGTGCTCGCCGGTCTCGAGCGTGCGGTGCAGGATGTCGTTCTGGTTGGTGGCGATCACCAGCCGGTCGATCGGCAGGCCCATGCGCTTCGCCACCCAGCCGGCGAAGACGTCGCCGAAGTTGCCGGTCGGCACCGTGAAGCTGACCTTGCGGTGCGGCGCGCCGAGGGCGACGGCGGCGGTGAAGTAGTAGACGGTCTGCGCCAGCACCCGCGCCCAGTTGATCGAGTTGACGCCGGCGAGGCCGACGCCGTCGCGGAAGGCATGGTCGTTGAACATGTCCTTGACCCGCGCCTGAGCGTCGTCGAAGTCGCCGGCGATGGCGAGGGCGTGGACGTTGGCCTCGACCGGCGTGGTCATCTGCCGGCGCTGGACCTCGGAGACGCGGCCGTCGGGGAACAGGATGAAGAGCTCGATGCCCTCGCGGCCGCGGAAGGCCTCGATCGCCGCCGATCCGGTATCGCCGGAGGTGGCGCCGACGATGGTGATCCGCCGGCCCGACCGCTTCAGGCTCGCCTCGAACAGCCCGCCGATCAGCTGCATCGCCACGTCCTTGAAGGCGAGCGTCGGGCCGTGGAACAGCTCGAGCAGCCAGTCGTTGGGGCCGAGCTGCCGCAGCGGGGCGATCGCGGGATGGCGGAAGCCGGCGTAGGCACGGGCGACGATCGCGCGGAACTCGTCATCGGTGAAGGCGTCGCCGACGAAGGGGCGCATGACGCGGAACGCGGCCTCGGCGTAGGGCAGGCCGGCGAGCGCGGCGATCTCGGCGCGGCCCATCTGCGGCCAGGCCTCGGGCAGGTACAGGCCGCCGTCCCGGGCGAGCCCCGCCAGCATCGCCTCCTCGAAACCGAGCTTCGGAGCGCTGCCGCGGGTGGAGACATGGAGCATGCGGGGGATCGGGTCCTTCAGTCGGTGCCGCGCTTGATACGCCATAGCCACAGGACTGTCATCAGGGTCCAGACCGCGGCGAGGCCGAACCAGGTGACGGCATACCCGAGGTGGTCGTTCGGGATGGCGACGCTCACCGGCAGCGGGACCGGGCCGCCGCCGGGCTCGGCCTCCGCGGCGACGACGAGCACCGGGGCGGTCCCGAGGTCGGCGGCCATCAGCGCCACGTCGCGCCCGGTCCAGATGTTGCGGGCTCGGTCGGGTGCCGGCGGCCCGTCGTCGGGCCAGACGAGGTTGCCGGTCACCGCCAGCGGCCCGGGCGGGCGGGCCGCGTCCTTCGCCTCGATCGGCGCGAAGCCGCGGTCGACCAGGATGCGCCGGCCGTCCGCCAGCTGCAGCGGGGCGACGATCCGGTAGCCGACCCCGCCGCCGGGGCCGCCGGTGTAGACGTGGATCTCGCCGGGACGCAGGGTGCCTTCGGCGCGCACCCGCAGGTAGCGGTCGGCGACCGGGTCGGGGATCTCGGGGACCGGCACCGGGGCCGCCGCCAGCCGGGCGCCGATCTCGGCGAGGATCCCCCGCTTCCACTCGAGCCGCTGCAGCTGCCACACCCCGAGCGAGACCAGGACGGCGACCCCGAGCAGGCCGACCAGCAACGGCGCAATG
>Ga0247830_10000907_pt1 | contig 11563 bp, 6 predicted proteins | sample 12C_Control_Day5_FD_207766 | JGI IMG/M metagenome (GOLD analysis project Ga0247830, IMG submission 207766) | Soil microbial communities from agricultural site in Penn Yan, New York, United States - 12C_Control_Day5 | ecosystem: Environmental > Terrestrial > Soil > Agricultural land | place: USA...
ACGCGAACGCCCGGGCACATCTTGGCCCACCAGACCGACAGGCCCACGACCACGCCGGGACGCGCGTCGTCCGAGACGCGTGCCGTGGCCAGGAACGACCCGCGGTCGTTGAACGTGCGGACCTGTCGCCCGTTCTCGATGCCGCGCGCGGCCGCGTCCCTCGGGTGGATGGTGAGGCTGGCCTCGCTCTCGCGCCGCACGAACACCGGCTGGGCCGAGAAAGTGGAGTTCAGGAAGTGGTGCGCCGGGGGCGAGATGAACGCCAGCGGGTAGCGCGCGGCCTGCTCCGGGTTCGACGTGGGGCCTTCGCGCGGCGGATGGTAGGTCGGCAGCGGGTCGAGCCCCAGGTCCGCCAGGCCGTCCGCTCGCAGCTCGCACTTCCCCGACGGCGTCGGGAACCCGCCTTCTGCGAACGGCGCGTACGGATCCGCAACGCTCAGGCGCACCGTGCCCTCGCGCTCGAGCCGGTCGAAGTCGGTCCCGCGCAGGTGCGGGTGCTCCCACTTCAGCGCCTGGCGCGCCATCGTCTCGTCGCTCTCGCGCAGGCTCGGGTGGTCGAGCCCCAGGCGCGCGGCCAGCAGGCGGAACACCTCGGTGTTGGGCTTGCTCTCGCCCACGGGCTCGATGGCGGGCTTGCTGAGCGAGAGGTACAGGTGCCCGTACGCCTTGTGGATGTCGTAGTGCTCGAGCGTCGTGGTGGCGGGCAGGACGATGTCCGCGAAGTCCGTCGTGTCGGTGCGGAAGAGGTCGTGGACGACGACGAACAGGTCGTCGCGCAGCAGCCCAGCCCGCACGCGCTCCTGCTCCGGGGCCACCGCCCCGGGGTTGCTGTTGTAGACGAATAGCGCCATCACCGGCGGGTCGAGCCGGTCCGGTTCGAGGAGCCGGCCCAGCTCGCTCATGTTGAGCGTGCGCGTGCCCTTCGGCACCAGGTCGGGCCGCTCCAGCGCATCCGCGTCCACCGGGAACGTGCCCGAGGACGAGAGCAGCACGCCGCCGCCCACGTGCCGCCAGGCGCCGGTGACCGCCGGCAGGCAGGCGATGGTGCGAACCGCCATGCCACCGCCCGCGTGGCGATTGAGCCCGTAGTTGAGCCGGATGGCCGAGGGCTGCGTGGTCGCGTACTCGCGCGCGAACGCCTCGATGTCCGCCGCCGGCACCCCCGTGACCTTCGCCGCGCGCTCCGGAGTCCACTCGCGGGCCCGCTCGCGGAGCTCGGCCGCGCCGACCGTGTAGCGCTCCAGGTAGTCGCCGTCCTCCATCCCGTCGCGGAAGATGACGTGCATCATCGCGAGTGCTATCGCGCCGTCGGTCCCGGGGAAGGGAGCGATGTGCTGGTCCGACTTCTCGGCCGTGCGCGACCGGTAGGGATCGATGGTGACGACCTTCGCTCCCCGAGTCCGCGCCTCCTCGATGAATGGCCACAAGTGCACGTTGGAGCTGACGATGTTGGCCCCCCAGGCCACGATCAGCCGCGCGTTCACGATGGCCTCGGGATCGAAGCCCAGGCTGCGCCCGATGGTGGCCTTGAGCCCGGCCGAGCCCGCGCTCGCGCAGATGGTGCGATCGAGGAGGCTGGCGCCCAGCGCGCCGAAGAACCGCCGGTCCATGCTGCCGTAGGACAACAGGCCCATGTTGCCCGCGTAGGAGTAGGGCAGGATCGCCTGCGCGCCGTGGCGCGCGATCACGTCCTTGAAGCGCGACGAGATCTCGTCCAGCGCCTGGTCCCAGGTGATCCGCTCGAACGTCCCTTCGCCCTTCTTCCCCACCCGCCGCAGCGGATGGAGGATGCGGTCCGGGCTGTAGACGCGCTCCAGGTAGTGGTTGACCTTGGCGCACAGGAACCCGGCGGTGAAGCGGTGCTCCGGGTCCCCCCCGATCCCGACGGCGCGCCCGTTCTCGACTTCGACCGTCATCACGCACGTGTCGGGGCAGTCGTGGGGACAGACGACTTTGAGGGTCTTGCGCTGGGGGGCTACGGCGGTGCTCATCGAACCCCCATGGTACGACACTGCGGCCCGGTCAGGCTAACGGCGGCGTTCAGGGCTTGATCGGCGTGGGACGGCCGGACGCGTCCACGGCGACCATGACGATCTCGGCCTCGGTCACCTTGACCTGCTCGCCGGTCCCGGCGCCCCAGCGCTCGACCATCACGGTGACGCGCACGGTGATGGACGTGCGGCCGATGCGAACCGTTTCGGTGAAGAAGCTGACGATGTCGCCCAGCAGCACCGGCTGGTGGAATTCCACTTCGCGCATGGCCTTGGTCACGAAGCGGTGCGCGCCCGCCTTGCGCGCCTCCACGGCCGACGCCAGGTCGATGTGGGACAGGATCACGCCGCCGAAGATGGTCCCGGAGACGTTCGTGTGCTTCGGAAGCAGCAGGACCTTGATCGCGGGGATGACGTCGGTCACGGCCGGGCTCCGGAGGGGCGCGAGGCCGGAGTGGCGGCCGGCGACGGCGAAGGGGACGGCTCCCCTTCCGGGTCGGCGTCGGGGTCGGGTGTCGGCTCCGGCGTGGGGGTGGGCTGCGGGCCGAGCTGGCTGGGCGAGAGCAGCTTGCGCGGGAAGCGCTCGTCGCGCTGCGCGGCCTCGTACAGGAAGGACGCGAGCACGACCGAGGCCTGCATCAGGTCCTCCTTCTGCAGCCGGTCGTACACGTCGAGGTTCGTATGGTGCGTGCGCGTCGCGTAGTCCGCCTGGTCCTGGATGAACTGGAACCCGGGCAGGCCCACCTCGTCGAACGAGAGGTGGTCCGTACCGCCGGTGCTGCGGTTGGTGACGGTGGTGGCGCCCAGGTCGCGCAGCGGCTCCAGCCAGGCCTCGAACAGCGGCGCCACGGCCGCGTTCTGCTGCGTGTAGACGCCGCGGATCTTCCCGGTGCCGTTGTCGATGTTGAAGTACGCGGACAGCTTCGCGTGCTCGGGCTTGAGCGCGAGCGCGCCGCGGGGGCGTCGGCCCTCCTGCGAGCGTCGAGCCTCCTCGGCGTCCGAGCGGGCGGCGAAGTGCTGCTCGACGTAGGCGCGCGAGCCCAGCAGGCCCTGCTCCTCTCCGCTCCAGAGCGCGACCCGGATCGTCCTGCGCGGCTTGACCTCCAACGCCTTCAGGATGCGGACCGCCTCCATCACCACCGCCGAGCCGGCCGCGTTGTCGGTGGCGCCCGTGCCCGCGTGCCAGGAGTCGAGGTGCGCGCCCGCCATCACGACCTCGTCGGTCGCGCCCGGGATCTCGGCCAGCGTGTTGGCGGACGGCTCGTCGCCGTCGTGGAACGTCGCCTTCACGTCGATCTCCAGCTCCACGTCCTGCTTCTTGTCGAGCAGGCGCAGGACGCGGTTGTAGTGCTCGGCCGCCATCACGAGCGCGGGCACGCCCGGGTTCCCGTCCTTGTCGCGCGACCCGCCGCCCATGACCCGCACCAGCGTGCCGTCGCGCTCGCTCACCTCCACCGTGGCCAGCACCTTCTCGGCCGCGAGGAACTCGGCCAGCTCGCGCTGGAAGCGGCGGCGCGCTCGGCGGGGCTCGTCCCCTTCGTTGTCGCCCGCGGAGCCGACGTCGAAGCGGGACAGCGACTCGAGATCGTCATCGCTGTAGCGGTTGAACAGCGGGCGCTCCGGCGCGCGCAGGGTCCGCTGAGGCGAGAGGAGGATGACGAGGCCTGCCAGCTTGCCCTTGTGCCGCTCGAAGTCCGACCTGGTGCCGATCCGCACGCGCTTGACCTTGCCGCGCACCGGCCCTTCGGTGCCCGGCGTCCAAGCCTTGGGCAGCGCGATCAGCGGCACCACCTGCGGCGCGACCATCCGGACCGACGAACGCTCGTAGCTCCAGCCCCGGCCGAAGGGCCCCCAGGACTCGACGCGGGCGTTGGCCAGGCCCCAGCCGGCCAGGCGCTCCCGCGTCCACTCGTTCGCGCGCTTCATCTGCGGAGACCCGGTCAGGCGTGGCCCGATGACGTCCGTCAGCTCCTGGACGGTGTCCATGACCTGCGAGCGCTTCAAGCCCTCCTCGCGGATGCGCGTGACCATGACCAGGTCCACGGGATCCGACGGGACAGAGCGCGCGCGGGCCAACGGGACGCAGAGCGCGGCGAGGAGGGTCGCGACGGCAAGCCTGCGGACCATCTCTTAGGTCTCCTGTGATTCCCGTCGCGCCCCCGCCGACGGGCCGGCCATGTTACCGCGGAGGACCGGCGCGAGCACCGCGGCCGCCACCAGGGCGCCCGCCAGCGCGTCCAGCGCGTAGTGGAACTGGCCGTAGACGGTGCCGAGCGTGAGCAGGATCGCGAGCGGCGCCAGCACCAGCCCCAGCCCCCGCCGGAACCGCAGCGCGCACGCAGCGGCCACCAGCGAGACGGCGACGTGCGACGAGGGGAACGCGGTCCCCCACGCCGCGCCGGCATCGAGCAGGCGGTAGGTGAGGCGCGCCGGGGCCACTGCGGTCGCGGCGTTTTCGGCCGGGGGGAACGAGTAGTGGGGCCCGGCCACGGGGAACGTGAGGAACACCGCGTAGCAGAGGTAGAACGCGACAGACATCGCGAGCACCGTCCGCCGCGCCCCGCCGACGTCGCCGCGCAACCAGGGGCCGAGCGGCGCCGACGCCAGGAGCGCGTAGTACGAGAGGTACCCGACGTGCAGGACCGCGCTCAGCCACGGCCAGGGCTGCGCGCGGATCCAGTCGTGCGCGGGCTGGCCGCCGAACACGGCCGCTTCCCATCGCTGGATCGTCAGGTCGTGGCTGCTGCCCGCGGCGCGGTTCAGCACGCCGATCGCGGTGTAGAGGCCGACGGTCAGCAGGAGCGGGTAGAACTCTCCCAGGAACCGCGCGAACGCGCCGCCTTCGCGCGCACGCGGGGCCAGGAGGGCTGCGGAGGCGGTCACCGTGTACACGAGCGCCACACCGGCAAGGCCTCTCCCTTCGGACGGCCAGCGCCAGAGGGTGGCAAGCGCCGCGAACGCCACGTACGCGAGCGACCATCTGTCGACCGCAAGAACAGAAGCGCGGCCTGCGGGTCTCACGGGATGCGCTTGGCGAGAAGCCAGCCCGACTCGCGGTACCACGTCGCCGTCGCGGCCAGCCCGGCCGTGAGACCGGTGGCCGGCGAGCAACGTGCGTCGCGCTCGAACTCGCGCGAGAGGCAGGTCCAGGCGGGCGCCAGCAGCTCCGCCGCCTTGTCGCCCGTGAGCACGGTGCGCCGGCCCGTCAGCCGGCCCGCCCAGCCGCTCACCTCGAGAACGATCCGCGCCAGGGCCGACGGGAGCGGCACCAGGTTGACGCGACGTCCGAGCGCGCCGCCGATCGCCTTGAGCAGCTCGCGCTGGGTGACGATCTCCCGATGCGCGAGGTGGTAGATGCGGTTGAGCGTCGCCGGGCGCTCCGCCGCCGCTACCAGCGCCTCCCCCAGGTCGGCCGCGTAGACGAGCGAGAGCTGCTGTCCCCCGTCGCCGATCATCGGGACGGTGCCCTTGAGCGCCCAGCGGAACACCCGCAGCAGCTCCCGGTCGAACGGCCCGTAGACGGCCGGCGGCCTCACGATCGTGAACGGCACGCCGCTCTCCATCACCATCTGCTCGCCGTCGGCCTTGCTCTTCCCGTAGGCGCTCACCGGAGCGGGCCGGTCGGCCTCGTCCAGCGGCTGTCCGGGACGGGACGGCCCGCTCGCGGCCAGCGAGGACACGTACACGATGCGGGCGGCCGCGGCCCGATGCGCTGCACGGGCGATGCGCTCGGAGCCCTCCACGTTGACGCGCGTGAGCTCGCGCGTGTTTCCCGCCGTGAGGCCGGCCACGTGGAACACGATATCGGTGCGCGCGACCAGGTCGCGCAGCGCCCCCTCGTCGTCCAGGTTCCCCGCGACCACGTCCCAGCCGTCCGCGCGCAGCTCGGCCTCGGCCTCCCGGCGGCGGACGAGGCACGTCGCGCCCCAGCCGCGGCGACGCAGGGCGCGCAGCAGGTGACGGCCGACGAAGCCGGTGGCGCCGGTGACTGCCGTCCTCATGCTCCCCGCACGTCGACGCCGCTCACCGCCAGTCGCCCGAGAGCTGGAACGCGGCCCAGTGATACGGATGCGCCCCCTGCCGCAGGCTCGCCACCTGCGCGTCCTGCAGCGCGCGGTCACGCGGCACGCCCTGTCGCAACCGCTCGTAGAACGACTCCATGAAGCGCGCGGTCGAGCGGTCCGAGATGGCCCACAGCGAAGCCAGCACCGAGCGCGCACCGGCGTGCTGGAACGCGCGGGAGAGGCCGATGAGCCCTTCGGCCGTGGCCTCGCGGCCCAGCCCCGAGTCGCAGGCGGAGAGCGCGACGAGGTCGGCGTCGAGCCGCAGGCGGTCGCGCACCTCCCACGCCCGCAGCAGCCCGTCGCTCGGAGGCTGACCCGCGGCCGAGGGCGCCATGACGAGCGCGGAGTCGAGCGGCGAGCGCGCGTCGATCAGCCCATGCGTGGCGAAGTGCACGTAGCGCACGTCCCTGCCCACCGCGAGCGCTTCGGACTCGGTGGCCGCGGGTCCGAGGTACCGCCGAGCGCCGGCGCCGAACAGCGCCGCAATGCGCTCGACCTCTTCGCGGCTGTAGGGCAGCGGGCGGAGCGCGTCGCGGCCTTCGCGCGACCCCGCGTCAGCGGGCTCCTGGCCCGACCCCGGCGTCGGATCCCCGAACGCGGCCAGGCGCGGCGCGGCGTCGGCCGTCGCCCTCCTCGTCTTCTTGATCTCCGCGTACACGCTGGCCGACGCGACGGTCGGCAGCGGCTTCCACTCGGCCGCGAACGTGAGCGGGTCGCGCCGCCGCACGAGCGCCCCGAACGGCAGCAGGTGGAGCGCGCCGTCCGGCGAGATGAGGACGCGCTCCGCGTCGTCGACCGCACGGCCGGCGGGCTCGAGGAGCTCGGCGTAGAGCCGCTCGCCCTGGGCGACCAGCGCGGGCTCGACCTCCGCCGCGTCGCGGCCGCGCTCGATGAGGCCGCGGAAAGCGACGACGCGGTCGCGCAGCGCTTCGGCGTCGAGCGGGATGACGAACGCCGACACGGCCGGGCCGGCCACGCCGGGCCCGCGCACCACGAACGCCGCCGTGGAGCGTCGCAGCACGGCGTACGCCACGAGGACGACGCCGGGATCGAGCGCTCCCCGCGCGCGGGCCAGGTCGACGGGCCGCGGCTCGGTCGGAGCCTGCTCCCGCTGGCCCAGGAGCGACAGCATGGCGCGCGCCTGCAAGCGCTCGCGCACGGCGAACGCCTCGCCGGGACGGCCCAGCGACAGCAGCAGGTCGATCGGGTCCTGGTACAGGACGGCGTAACGCGCGGTGAACCCGGCGCGGTCGCCCAGGGCCAGCTTGCCCCGCTGCGCGTCCATGATGTCGAGGGCGCGTCGCCACTTGGCCAGCGCCGCTCCCGTGCGCCCCTGCTCCCGGTCCACCAGCCCCAGCGAGTGCCAGTCCGTGGCCTCGTCGCCGCTGCCGGGCGCGAGTCGCCCGCGGACCGCGAGCGCCTCGGTGAAGCACGCCCGCGCCTCCTCCAGCCGGCGCTGGCCGAGCAGCGCCTCGCCCAGGTTGTGCAGCGTCGCGCCCAGCGTGAGGCTGTCGGGCGACAGCGTGCGCTTCATCTCCAGCGAGCGGCGCAGGTGGCGCTCGGAAGCGACGAAGTCCTCGCGCTCGCGCGCCACCGCGCCCAGGTTGTTGAGGCTGGCCGCGACGTCGCCGCCCTGCGGGTTGAGGCGCTCCCGGATGGCCAGGGCGCGCCGGTGGAACCCCTCCGCGCCGGCCCAGTCCCGCCGCGCCTGGGCGACGTTGCCCAGGTTGTTGAGCGACCCCGCGACCTCGACGCCGTCGGGCACCGCCTTCTCGAACACTTCGAGCGCGCGGCGATGGTAGGTCTCGGCCTCCTCGAGGTCGCCCTGCTCGCGCGCGACGACGCCGAGCCGGTTGAGCACGTACGCGTGCTCGACTCCGTTGGGGGCCAGACGCTCGATGAGGGCGAGGGCCTGCCGGTGCAGCGCCTCCGCCTGGGCGAACTCGCCCTTCTGCGACGACACGCTGCCCAGCGCCGAGAGCGTGTTCGCCAGGTCCAGGCTGTCCGGAACGCGCCGCTGCTGGATGTCCCGCGCGCGGGCGTAGGCGGCGTCCGCTTCGCCGAGCTCGCCGCGCGCGAACGCGATCGCGCCCAGGTCGTGCCACACGAGCGCCAGTGCCGGGCTGTCGGGCGCCAGCGCTTCGCGCAGCTCGCGCGCGATCGCCAGGTGCGACGCGGCCAGCGCGACGTCGTTGCGGCGGCGGGCCAGGCGCGCGAGCTGGTAGCGGCTCTGCGCGACCGCGAGGCTGCGCGCGGACGCTGCCTCGCGCAGTTCGAGCCCGCGCTGGGCCGCGAGCGCGGCCTCCGCCAGCGCGCCCGACGCGCGCAGCGCGTCGGCCTCCTGCTCGGCCGCCATCGCCAGGTCGAGCGGGCGACCCGACAGCGCCGACCGGGCCGACCCGAACGCGCGCGCCGCGGCGTCCCCCTCGCGTGCCGCCAGCCGGGCCCGGCCCGACTGCATCGCGGCCCAGGCGCCGGCGTCGCCCTGCAGGCGGTCGGCGAGCGGTTGCCATTCCCGCGCCGCGGCCGCGGGATCGCCCTTCGCCTGGCGCGCGCGGTCGAAGCCGGCCGCATCGGCCCGCGCGAGGGGCGGGCGCACTTCGATCTCCCACGCGCCCGCCCGCACCGTCCACGAGCGCGCGCGCCAACCCCGTTGGCCGTGCAGCGTCACCTCTCCCAGCGGCGCCTGCTCGATCTCGACGCGGGCCAGCGCGAACGGCGAGGACAGAGGGCCGGACTCGCCGCCGCGCTGCCACGACGTCAGGACGTCGCCCGTGCGCACGCCGGCCCGGCCGCCGGCGCCAGGCGCCGCGGCCTCGACGACCACCACCGACGCGTCGGGGACGCGCCGGCAGCCGGCGGCGAGGAGCGCGCACGCGACCGCGAGGGGGACGGCGGCGCGCATCACGACGCGGGCGGGAGCCCGGCCAGGAACTCGTCCAGCGCGCCGTTCACGACGTCCGGCTGCGTGAGCATCATGAAATGCCCGACGCCGTCGAGCCACCGCAGGTCGAGATTCGGGGCGAGGCCGCGCAGGAACGCCTCCTGGTCGTCGCGATAGCGGGACGTGCGCGAGAGCAGGGCCTGGACGGGCAGCTCGAGCGGGTCGTCCGCCCACAGCGCCGGGTCGTCCATCTCCGCGAGCGTGCTGGCCATGACGTGCTGCGGCGTCGTCAGCATGCGCAGCCGGATCTCGATGCCGGACACGATCGGCGTGTGGTCCGCCACCATCATCTCGACCAGCCCCAGCGCGCCCTTCATGTACTCGGGCCCGCGCAGCAGGCCGAGCAGGTCCGCCAGGTGCTCAGGCTCCCTCCAGAACGGGCGAAGGGCGGCGTCCACCAGGACGATCGCCCGGGCGCGATCCCGGAAGCGCTGGTAGAACTGGCGGACGATCGATCCGCCCACGCTGTGGCCCACGAGCACGGCCGTGCGCTCTCCCGCGCCGTCGAGCACGGCGCCCATCGCCGCGGCGAAGAGGTCGTGCGTGTAGGCCACCTGCGGCTTGTCGCTTCGGCCGTGGCCGGGCAGGTCCACGAACAGCATCGTGGCCCGGTCGTGGAAGCGCTCCGCCTGGTGGCGCCAGAAGCTGTGGTCGCACGCCCAGCCGTGCACGAAGAGCAGCACCGGCCCGCCCGTCCCCACCTTCTTGTAGTGCACGCGCAGCCCGTCCACGGTGGCGAACCGCGACTCCGTGCCCGAGAGCAGCTTCGCCGGGGGCCTGCGCGGCTGGGGGGTTGCCACGGCGGGGTTATACCAGACGCGGGGTCTTCTTTACGGCGGCCAGAATCGCTACGGACGGGAACGGGCACGGTCACGTTCACGATCACGTGGCCGTGCTCGTGCTCGTGCCCGTCCGTCACCATCTGGAGTTCATTCGCACGCGCCGGGGTCCCCCGGACCCCTATAGCCAGAGTGTGTTGGCGTGGAAGTAGAAGTCGCGCGCGGCCAGGGCCAGCGCGACCGCCAGCACGACGGCCGTCGCCGCGCGGCGCCAGGCCGGGGGTCGTATGGCCGCCACGCCGGCCCCGACCAACAGGCACAGCAGAGGCGAGACGAACTGGTCCTCCTTCGCCCAGCGCAGCATCTTGGGGAAGAAGGCCGGGTCCTTGAGCAGCATGATGAGCGCCCAGGCCAGCAGCCATGCGATCAGCACCGGCCGCGCGGCGGGACGGGCGCGGCGCAACGCGAAGGGCGCGGCCACCAGGCCGGCCACGAGCGGCACCGCGAAGCCCAGCGCCCAGATGCGGTAGCTCTGACGTCCCTCGTTGCGGAAGATGCCCAGAACGGTGCGGCCCGAGAAGATGCTCCCTTCCGCCTCGACCGTCGGCGTTCCGCGCAGCAGGCCGGGGACGTAGTGGCCGTAGTAGAGCGCGAGCGCCACCAGGCCGCCGAGTGCGACTGCGGCCGCCACACCGACCCGCGCGCGGGCGCTCAGTCCTCGCGCGTCGACGAGCAACAGCGCGTAGAGCACGACGCCGAAGAGGCCGACCTGCACCACCAGCGCCGAGTAGCCGAGGACGGCGAGGCCCAGTGCCGTGCCCATCAGCACGACCGGGCGGACGGCGGTCATGCGATCGGCGCCCGCGGCCAGCGCCAGCAGCGCCGCCGTGCCCAGCGCGGCGCCGAACGTGGCCGGCGCGTGCGCGCGTCCCACGTGGTGCCAGACGGCCAGGTCGAGCAGGTACAGGGCCGCGGCGAGCCATGCGGCCCGCTCGTCCCACACACGTCGGGTCGCCACGAACAGCACCGGTGCGACCGCGAGCGCCAGCAGGACGTTGACGCCGGTCATGGCCCAGAGCGGGTCGGCGCCCAGGCGGGACAGGCCGTAGTAGACGAAGTACGGCAGGGGCGGGTACGGCACCAGGAAGCTGGCGCCGAAGAGGTCTGTCGCGGGAGCGGCCGTCTGGGACGCGGTCGGCAGGTGCGACCCGTAACGCAGGAGCGCGCCGTACTCCCAGGGGACGTCCGCGAAGTCGAGGATGCGGTCCACGTGCGTCTGCAGGTCCGGCGGGTTGTGGTCGGGGAAGAACGGAAGGCTGGCGCGCAGCAGCAGGCCGCCGGCCAGGATCAGGGCCCAGGCCACAGCCGTGCGTTCGTCCGCGCTGGCCGTCCGGCGCAACAGGAAGCGCGTGAGGAGCCCCGCGCCCAGCGCGAGCGGCACGAGGCGCGGCACGGCCGTGACGGTCGGCAGCGGAGCCACCTTCACGAGCGCGATCAGCACCACCGCCGCGACGAGCCCCATGCCCCACGCGATCCGCGGGTGGAGGCCCAGCGCGCGGGCGAAAAGGGCGACGAGGAGCGGCGCCGCCGCGAGCGCGAGCGCCCAGGGCCAGGCCAGGACGAGGCCCTGTGTCGACTCGACCGTGACCTCGTCCACGAGGATCTCGGGCCGGCCGGCGTGCGCGCCGGCCACCACCGGGCGCGCCCGCAGGAACAGCGCCAGCGTCATGCCGTCGGCCCGCGCGGCCGCTCGCGGCACCTCGAGCACGTAGCGGTCCCACGGCC
>Ga0247830_10000909_pt1 | contig 11557 bp, 11 predicted proteins | sample 12C_Control_Day5_FD_207766 | JGI IMG/M metagenome (GOLD analysis project Ga0247830, IMG submission 207766) | Soil microbial communities from agricultural site in Penn Yan, New York, United States - 12C_Control_Day5 | ecosystem: Environmental > Terrestrial > Soil > Agricultural land | place...
CGGCGGCTCCGGCGCGCGTGCTCGCGGGCGCGCCGCCGGACGTCGCGCACTTCACCGAGGACGGCGTGCGGTTCGCCGTCGATCTCGCGGGTGGCCAGAAGTCGGGCGCGTTCCTCGATCTGCGCGCACTGCGCCGCGCGATCGCGACCACCGATCTCGCCGGCGCGCGCGTGCTCAATCTGTTCGCGTTCTCCGGGATGCTCGGCTACGCGGCCGAGCTCGCGGGGGCGGCGCACGTCACCAACGTCGATGCATCGGAGCGCGCGCTCGCGTTCGCCGCCGCGCACCACGCGCGCGATGCTGCGAAGCACGCGTACGTCACCGCCGACATCTTCAAGTGGCTGCCCGCGCTGCCGGCGGGCGAGCCGTACGACCTCGTCATCGTCGATCCGCCCTCGATGACGAGCCACAAGGCTCAGGTGCCATCGGTGCTCGCCGCCTACAAGAAGCTGTATCGCGCCGCCGCACCGCACGTGCGCCCCGGCGGGATCCTCGTCGCCGCGTGCTGCACGAGCCGCATCGAGCGCGCGGTGTTCCATCGCACCGTCGCCGGCGCCCTCGGCAGCGACTTCACCCGCGAGCGCGAGTTGCCGCCCGAGCCGGATCATCCGGTGGGCTTCCCGCAGGCCGATTATCTAAAAATCGGCTGGTGGCGCCGCCGGTAAGCGATCTCCATGCTGCCGCGACGTCGCAGGTGCGACGTAGGCTGTCGCATGCGACCTGGCGGGGTGTCGCCTCAGCCGGCGCGCGACAGCTTGCGGTAGTTGACCAGGTGACGCATCGCCCGGCGCAGCGCGAGCTCGTCCTCGCCGCGGCGACCGACCAGCTCGAGGAGCCGCGCGAGGTTGAAGTGCGCGTCCGCGAGCCCGCCATCGAGCGCGAGCGCGTGCTCGTACGCCGCGATGGCCTCGCTCGTCCGCCCCTGGTCCTCGACGACGACGCCGAGGTTGAACCAGTAGAGCGCGACCTCGGGTGAGCTGCAGATCGCGAGGCGGTAGTGCGCCTCCGCGACCGCGAGCGCCCCCTGCCCATCGCTCTCGTGGATCACCCGACCGAGATTGTTGTGCGCGTCCGCAAGATCCGGACGGCCCGCGAGCGCGCGCTCGTACCACCGAGCCGCCCCCGCCGGGTCCGCGGCCTCACGTGCACAGCCCTCCTGGTAGAGGGCCGTCGCACTGGTGCCGCGGCGGAACCCGCGCCGTTCGCCGAGCTGGAGTCGAACAAGATCGCCCACGCCTCGACGCTAACCACGGGGTCTGACATCGAGCCCTTTGTTGTAGGATGGCGCCGTGGGCGATTCGCACGGCACCACCCTCAGCTTCCACGAGGATGGCAAGAGCGGCCGGTTGGGGCCGAAGCCTGAACCAGTGTTGATCCTGGTCCTCGAAGGGGGCCGGCCGCGCGCCGGCTCGATTCGCTTGCGGCTCGGGGAGCTGACCGGCGTGTCGCTCGGGCGTGGCCCCGAGCGCGCAGCGTCGATCACGTCTCCGGGCTCCGGCACGGAGCTAACGGTCCGCGTACCGGATCGATGGATGTCCTCGAAGCACGCGCGCATCGAGCCGAGCTTCGGCCGCTGGGTGCTCACCGACACCGAATCGAAGAACGGCACGATCGTCGATGGCCACACCACCAAGCGCGCCGTGCTCACCGACGGCTCGCTGATCGAGCTCGGCCACACGCTGTTCATCTTCTTCGAGCGGCTGCCGATCGACGGCGACGCCCCGACCATCCTCGAGCTCGCGACCACCGACGGCTCGTGCGGCACGATCACGCTGATGCCGTCATGGCAGACCGAGCTCGCGCGCCTGCGCCAGATCGCGTCCTCCGAGATCCCGATGCTCATCGAGGGCGAGAGCGGCGTCGGCAAGGAGGTCATCGCGCGAGAGATCCACGGTCTCTCCGGCCGCAAGGGCGCGTTCGTGCCGGTCAACTGCGGTGCGCTCCCCGACAACCTCGTCGAGAGCGAGCTGTTCGGCTACAAGAAGGGCGCGTTCTCCGGCGCGCAGTCCGATCACGACGGGCTCGTCCGCGCCGCGAACGGCGGCACGCTGTTCCTCGACGAGATCGGCGACCTCCCCGCCAGCTCGCAGGCCGCCCTGCTCCGGGTCCTCCAGGAGCGCGAGGTGCTGCCCGTCGGCGGCACGCGCCCCGTCGAGATCGATCTGCGCGTCGTCGCCGCGACCCACCGCGACCTCGACGACATGGTCGCCGACGGCAGCTTCCGCCACGACCTGTTCGCGCGCCTCGCGGGCTTCCGGGTCACGGTGCCGACGCTCAACCAGCGCCGCACCGACCTCGGCCTGCTCATCGGCGCGCTCCACCAGCGCCTGTTCCCCGACGACCACCCGGGCTTCGACATCGACGCCGCGCGCCTGCTGCTGCGCTATCCGTGGCCGCTCAACGTGCGCGAGCTCGAGCAGGCGCTCGCCACCGCGCAGGTCCTCGCCGGCCCCGAGCTCGTGCGCGGCGAGCACCTCCCCGACTCGGTCCGCACCGGGCGCCCGCCGGGGTCTCCGCGCCCGGTCGTCCTCAGCGAGATCGATCAGAAGGTCCGCGATCAGGTCGTCGCGGCGCTCCGCGAGCACCAGGGCAACGTCTCCGCCGTCGCCCGCGCCCTCGACAAGGACCGCAAGCAGATCCAGCGCTGGATCAAGCGCTTCAACCTCGACCCGGCGACCTACCGATAGCCGGCCGGGCAACCCCGCCGCCAGCTGGCGCGTCCAAGGTCGTGGTGGTCGTCGAGTGCGTCGTCGCAGCGACAGCGCATGCGACGTCGCGACCGAGCTCGCGCTCACGCGAATTCAACGACCTGCATCCCCACCGCACGCGCACGCCTCTTGCTCGTGCCCTCTCCGTTCCCGCGCAGCCGGCCTGAGCCTCCCAATCGCACAAACTCGCGCCGGCTGCGCGGTCGCACTTCATCCCGCCACGCGCGTCGCGAGACCGAACAGCTGGCGCTCGGCCCACGCGTCGAACCTGGAGGGCGGGCGGCCCTGCAGGCGGCGGATCGCGGCGGAGCGCGCGGGGGTCTCGATGAGACGTCGGGGCATGCGCCCGTAGAGCGCGGCGAAGGCGCGGAGCCCGTGCTCGACGAGCGCGGGGGAGGCGCGGAGCTCGAACGCACGCGCTAGGTGCGGCGGCAACAGGCTGGCCGTGATCGCTTCGGCGATGCGGCCGAGCGGTGGCTGGATCGGGGCCTGACGCCCGAACAGGAACTGGCCCATCTCGCGCGCGGCGGCGGTGACGCCGAGGCGATCGGAGGCGAGCATCGTGGTCATGTAGCGTGCGTGCTCGTCCCAGGTGGCCGGCAGGTCCGTGCGCGGAATGCCGAACAGCTGCGCGAAGCGGTGGAGCTCGACCACGTAGCGATCTTTGAGCGGCGTGGCGAGCGGCCCATCGAGGCGCTCGCGCACGACGAGCGTGGTGTCGAGGAGCGTCGCGTGCACCCACCGTAGCGCGTCGGCGTCGTTCGCGTGGTACGGCGTGCCCGCGGGGTAGCCGGCGATCGCCTCGGGCAGCTGGCCGCGCACGCGGGCGTGGACGGTGTGCACTCTGCGCGCAGCGGCGAGCGCGTCGTCGAGCTCGCCGAACAGCATCGCGAACACGTTGCGAAACGTACGCTGGAAGCGCCCGGTGACGTCCGTGCGCGTGCGCGAGTGGTGATCGATCGCGTGCGCGACGAAGGGGTGCGCGAGCTGCAGCAGCGCCGCGCGTCCACCGCCGAGGAAGACGCCGAGATCGCCACCGAGCCGCCACACGAGCGAGCGCGGACCGAGGATCCCCGCGCGCGGCTCTGCCACGTCGTTGCACAGCGCGGCGAGCGATGCTTCGAGCTGCTCTCGCGAGACGACGGGCACCGATCGATCGTCAGGCGCACGGGCTTCACCGTCAAGCCGCGTGCGTGGCCGACACATCGCGCGTCGAGGTCACGCGAGCGCCGCCGAAGTGCGCGGGCGCTCCAAGGCGCTCGGAGCAGGTCCGCGGCACATGGGCTGCACTGTCGGCGAAGGAACCATGACCACGCTGGTGAGGACCGTGGATGCGACGGCGAGCGTGCCGATCGACGCACCGGATGCACTCCCGCCGGGCGCGATGGCGGGCCCGTGGCGCGTCGAGCGCGAGCTCGGGCGCGGCGGCATGGGCGCGGTGTACGCGGTGGTGCACCAGAGCATCGGCAAGCGCGCCGCGCTCAAGGTCGTGCACCGCAGCGTGCTCTCGCCCACGTTCAACGTCGAGCGTGTGCTGCAGGAAGCGAAGGTGGTGAACGCGGTCGACCACCCGAACATCGTCGACATCTTCGAGACCGGCCAGCTCGAGGATGGCCGCCCGTACATCGTGATGGAGCGCCTCGAGGGGCAGACGCTCGCCGCCCGCGCGGACAAGGGACGCATGCGCCCCGAGCACGCGATCGCGATCCTCATCCAGGTCGCCGACGCGCTGATCGCCGCGCACGCCGCGCACGTCGTGCATCGCGATCTCAAGCTCGACAACGTGTTCCTCGTCGACAACCCGGCGAACCCCGACGCGCCGTCGGTGAAGCTCCTCGACTGGGGCATCGCGAAGCTGATCGATCGCGACGTGCGCTTCACGATCGAAGGCCAGCTCGTCGGCACGCCGCAGTATCTCGCGCCCGAACAAGCGCGCGGTGCGCAGGTGACGCCGCAGACCGACGTCTACTCGCTCGGCGTCATGGCCTACGAGCTGTTCCTCGAACAGCTGCCGTTCGAAGCGGAGACCGCCGCCGAGATCATGACGATGCACCTGCGCGTGCCGCCGCCGCGGCCGAGCGTGCTGTGGCCCGAGATCCCGCCCGCGCTCGAGCACCTGATCCTCGCGATGATGGCCAAGCACCCCGAGCGGCGCCCGACGATGCTCGAGGTCGTCGGCCGGCTCGCCGCGATCGGCGAGGAGCTCGCGCACCAGCGCGCCGCCGAGATCGCGGCGATGACGCCGCCCGTCGGCCCCGCCGGCCTCGCGACCGGGACGTGCCCACAGAGCCTGGGCACGATCGGCGTGGCCGAGCCCGTGAAGGCGTCGGATTCGCTGTCCTGGCGCTACCAGCCCGCGAAGCGCTGGCAGTTCGCCCTCGGCGCCGCCGCGCTGATCGCGAGCACGCTCGTGTTCCTCGTCAGCCGCGACGACGTCGCGCCGCGCGCCGCCGTGGCCTCGCCGGAGGTGCAGCCCGCGCCCCCGGCGGCCGAAGTCCCCGCGCCGGCGCCCGTCCTCATCGAGATCGAGCCTGCCCCGACGACGAGCGAGGCCACGACGCCGCCTCCCTCGCGTGCAGTCCAGCGTGCGTCGCCCCGCAAGGCCTCGGCCACGCCGCGCCGGCCCAAGGGCTTGCTCGATCCCGACGGCACGATCGATCCCTATCCATGAACGCCCGCACGCTCGCGCTCGCGCTGATTCTCGCCCCTGCCCTCGTCGGCGCCGAGCCGCGCAAGATCCCGCGCCACGCGAAGCAGCTCGCCGCGCAGGGCCGGGCCGCGCACGCCGCAGGTGCCTACGGCGACGCGATCCTCGCCTACAAGGAGGCGTACGAGCTCGCGCCGAGCGCGAGCCTCTTGTTCAACCTCGCGCAGGCGTATCGCCTCGCCGGCAACTGCCACGCCGCCGTGCAGATGTATCGCCGGTTCATCGCCACGGAGCCGGCGGCAGAGGTGCGATCGCTCGCGCAAAGGCACCTGTCCACCGTCGAGCACTGCGCCGATGCGCCGTCGCGGCTCGCCCTCGCGTCCGTCCCGGAGTACGCGCCACCGGTCGACCTCACCGCGAGCGCCGCTCCCCTCTACCCGGGCCGCACGAAGCGCCGGGTCGGCGTCGGCATGATGGTCGCGGGCGGGATCGCCGCCGCGTTCGCGGGCTACTACGCGCTCGATGCACGCGCGTCGTCGGCCACCGTCGAAGCTGCCTACGCGCGTGGCGTGCGCTGGCAGGAGGTGCGGCCGATCGCCGAGGAGGGCGAACGCAGCGCGAAGATCGGGCAGGGCCTCGCGATCGGAGGCGTGCTCGCGCTCGCGGGCGGGGTGACCCTCTACGTCCTCGGACGGCGCGCCGAGCGCGCGGCGCAGGCGTCGTTCGTCCCCACGCGCGGTGGAGCCGAGGTCAGCTGGGCATGGCGCTTCTGAGAGCGACCCTCGCCGGCGCGCTCGCTGCCGGCTGTTACTCGCCCACCCTGCCCGATTGCACCGTCGCCTGCGCGAACGACGCCGACTGCGCGCCCTCGCAGACCTGCGGCGGCGACGGCATGTGCGCGTCGCCCGAGCGCGCCGGAAGGTGCATCGGAGCCTCGCTCGACGCCGCCCTCGATGCACGTGTCCCCGATGCCGGCGTGCCCGACGCGCCGCGGTGCCGGTTCGCGGTGACGATCGAAGGGAAGGGCCGCGTCGTGATCGACGGACTCGTCGAGTGCAAGCACAAGGAGGGCACCTGCGCGTTCGACCTTCCGGTGTTGCCCCACGACGTGATCGCGATCGCCGAACGCGACTGGATGTTCGAGCGGTGGACGTCGGTCGCGTGCGCCGCGCAGGACGACGCCTGCTACCTCGCCTCTTGCACCTCTACGACGCTCATCGGCGTGAGCTTCGTGCACGACGACTGACAGGTCTCGCCGCACGTGCCCGCTCGCCCGAGGAGGCGCCCGCGCGCACGTTGGTCGGAACGCGCGGGGCCGACCGTGCGGTGATCCGAGCGTGAGATGCGGTCCGCTTCGTGCAGCGTGCACTCCCATGGCTTCCACCTCGTCGACGACGGTCGCGCTCGCACGCGGCGCGGCGCCGGCGAATGTGGGCCGCACGCGAGCGAGCGACCGACGTGTACGTCCACAGGGGTTGAGCCGTGGTGATCGCGCCGGCGCCTGGCGGATCGAGGACACGCTCGGCACCGGCGGCATGGCGTCGGTGTACGCCGTGGTGCACACCCGGTTCGGCAAGCGGGCGGCGCTCAAGCTCGCGCATCCCGGGATCCTGGGTCCGCAGTTCACCGCAGATACCTTCCTGCGGGAGGCGCGCGTCGTTCACCTGATCGATCACGCGAGCATGCCGGACGTGTTCGCGATCGGCACCTACGACTCGCGCCCCTACCTCGTCATGGAGCGCCTCGCCGGACGCACGCTCGGTGCGCGGCTGGAGCAGGGACCGCTCGAGCGCCTCGAGGCGATCGAGATCCTGATCGAAGTGTGCGATGCCCTCGCCGCAGCGCACGCCGCGGGGGTCGTCCACCGTGATCTCAAGCTCGACAACATCTTCCTCCTCGAGACGCCGCTCGCCGGGGGCCGCCGCGTCAAGCTCCTCGACTGGGGCGTGTCGCTGATCGTCGGCGAGCCCGATCCGTTGGATGGCGTGATCGCGGGCACGCTCACGTATGTCGCGCCTGAGGAAGTGCGAGGCGACGCCGTCGGACCCGCCGCCGACATCTACTCGCTCGGCGTGCTCGCGTATCACCTGCTCGCCGGCGCGCCGCCGTTCCACTCGCGCAACGAGCTCGAGCTGATCCGCATGCACCTCTATCACGACGCGCCACCACCGTCGGAGAAGTGGCCCGAGGTGCCGCCCGACCTCGCGGCGCTGTTGCTCCGCATGCTCGCGAAGCGCCCGGACGAGCGCCCCCCGCTCGCCGAGGTCATCGCCGGCCTCGAGCAGGCGCGCCGCGACCTGCAGCGCGCGACCGACGGTGCGGCCCGCAGCTGGCGCGACATCCCACGGTTTCCGCCGCTCGACGTCCTCGGTCGTCCGGCGCTGCAGCTGACGCGCAAGGGCCAGCGGCTCGTCGCGGTCACGATCGCGGCGGCGCTCGCGCTGGCCGGCGCGCTCGCCGCGATCAGCGCTTGATGCCGATCACGAGGCCGTCGGGCGTCGGCGCGCACACCGAGTCGCAGCTCGCCGCGACCTGCTGATGGAACGCGCGCATCGCGCGGCCGCGATCACTGTCATCCATCAGCTCGCCGAACAGGTACGCATTGTCGCCGAGCACGAGTCCGCCGGGGCGGAGATTCGCGATCGCCCACGCGCCGTAGAAGTCGTAGCTGACCTTGTCGGCGTCGATGAACACCGCGTCGAACGGTCCACGATCGACCAGCGTCGGCAGCACGTCCTTGCCGGCGCCGACGAGCACCGTCACGCGATCCGCGACGCCCGCCGCGGCCAGGTTCTCGCGCGCGATCTCGGCGTGCCGCGCCTCGTACTCGATCGACCACAGCTGCCCGCCGGCCGGCAGCGCGCGCGCCATGTGGATCGCCGAGTAGCCGACCAGCGTGCCGACCTCGACGACGCGCTTCGCACCGACGAGCTTCAGCAACAGATAGAGCAAGCGGCCGTCGTTGGGGCCGACCTGGATCGCCGGGATGCCCTCGGGCACCGCGAAGGCGCGCGCGAGCCCGGCGTCGTGCGGCGCGTGTGTCTGCGTGACGAACTCCAGGACCTCGCGCGTCGCGTAGCCCTTCCCCGCGCGGCTATCATCGTCGGCCATCGCCGCGAACGTATCACTCGTCGCCGGCGACGTCGTCGGCGACGGCCGCGCGATACGGGCCGTGCTGTGCGAGCTCCCGGATCTCGTCGGCGACCGCGGCCGCCTCGCGCTGCGTGTAGTCCTCGATCGCCGCGGCGAGCCCAGGGTGACGGATCCAGTGCGCGGAGTACGTCGGCGACGGCTCGAACCCGCGCACCAGCTTGTGCTCGCCCTGCGCGCCCGCCTCGAACAGTGGCAGCCGCTGCGTGATCGCGCGCTCGATGCCGGCGTAGTACGCGGTCTCGAAGTGCAGCAGGTCGATGTGGACGTCGCAGCCCCAGTAGCGGCCGTAGAGCGCGCCCGCGGTCTCGAGGAACAACGCGCCCGCGATCCGCGTCCCGCCGCGCACGACCTCCACCATCTGCATCTGGTCGGGCATCGTCTCGGCGAGCAGGTGGAAGAACCGCGGGCGCAGATAGTCACGTCCGCCGTGATTGTCCGTCGTGTTGCGGTAGAAGCGATCGAGATCGTCGAGGCGCGCGGTGTCGAGCTCGCGGCCGGGCACCCACGCGAGCCCGTCGATCGCGGCCTTGACCTTCGCGCGCTCCTTGCGCAGCTGCTTGCGCTTGCGCGACGTCAGCTGACCGAGGAAGTCGTCGAACGTCTGGTAGCCGCGGTTCTTCCAGTGGAACTGGTAGCTCGCCCGCGCGAAGAACCCGGCCTCGGCGAGCGCGGCCTGCTCCTCCGCGGTGCAGAACAGCCAGTGGATCGACGAGCACCGCGTGTCGTCCGCGAGCGCCTGGACCGCGGCGATCAACGCCGCGCGGACCGTCGCCGCGCGCGGTCCGAGCTCGGGCGCGAGCAAGATGCGCGGCCCGGTCGCGGGCGTCGCCGGCGCCGCGATCACGAGCTTGGGGTAGTACTCGATGCCCGCGCGCGCCGCGGCGTTCGCCCAGCCCCAGTCGAAGATGTACTCGCCGTACGAATGCGTCTTGAGAAACGCGGCGACGCCGCCGACGACGGTGCCGCCCTGCTCTGCCACGAGGTACACCGAGGTCCAGCCCGAGCGCGCGCGGCGCTTGGCCGCACCCTTCGCGGTGGCGGGGTCGATCGACCCGGACTCCTCGAGCGCGTGGAGAAAGCCCGACTTGAGGAACGGCGACGGGCCGTGGTCCAGCCGATCCCACGTCTCGCGCGGCAGCTCGCCGACCGCGCCGACGGCGCGCACGACGACCTTCGCGCCCGGTGTGATCGTGCTAGAAGAAGCCTGATCAGTCACGAGAGATATCCATGACCCTCGACCCGGCGCTGAAGAAGAAACTCGACCAGCTGGTCGCATCCGACAACGTCGTGCTGTTCATGAAGGGCACGCGAAGCTTCCCGCAATGCGGGTTCTCGGCTTCCGTCGTGAACATCTTGAACACCATGATTCCCAAGTACACCACCGTCAACATCCTCAGCGACGCGGACGTTCGCACGGGGATGAAGGAGTACTCGGACTGGCCCACGTTCCCGCAGCTGTTCGTCAAGGGCGAGTTCGTCGGCGGCGCCGACATCGTCCGCCAGATGCACGAGTCGGGCGACCTCGAGAAGAAGCTCGGGGACCTCGTCGCGCCGGCCAAGGCGCCGGGGGTGACCGTCACGCCCCGCGCTGCGAGCGAGCTGAAGGCGGCGCTCTCCGAAGGCAGCTCCGGCGACGTCATCCACCTGACGATCACGCCGGCCTGGGAGCACCAGCTCGATCTCGGGGCCAAGGAGGCCTCGCACGTCACGGTCGAGACCAACGGCGTCACCGTGCAGCTCGATCGCGCGAGCGCCGGCCGCGCCGAGGGCGTGACCATCGACTTCATCGAGGGCGCCGACGGTGCCGGCTTCAAGATCGACAACCCGAACCGCCCCGCGACCGTCCGCCAGATCGACGCGAAGGCGCTCAAGGCGCTGCTCGACGCCGGCAAGATCAAGGCGTTCTACGACGTGCGGACCGACAAGGAGCGCGCGGTCGCGTCGATCGCGGGCGCCAAGCTCCTCGACGACCAGACGATGGCCGAGGCCGAGGCGCTGCCCAAGGACACGCCGATCGCGTTCCACTGCCACCACGGCACGCGCAGCCGCGCCGCCGCGGAGCACTTCCTCAAGCAGGGCTTCACGACCGTGTACAACCTCGCCGGCGGCATCGATGCCTGGTCGCGTGAGGTGGATCCCAGCGTCCCGCGCTACTGATGAAGATTCGCAGGTGGTCGCGCGTTATAGCGTGCGACCCATGCGCCACTTCCTCGTCGCCAGTCTCGCGCTGTCCTCGACGGTGTCCCCCGCGTTCGCGGACGTCGAGGTGACAGAGATCAAGCTGCTGCCGGCGGGCGCCGATCCATGCAAGGAGCTCGGCGGCGACGCCAAGACCTGCAAGAAGGTCGCGACTGTCCGCCTTCCGGCGTTCATTCCCGCTTGATCGGCATGCGGACCGGCGGCACTGTCCGACGCCATGTCGAAGCGCTCGCTCGTGCTCCTGATCGTCGCGGCCTGTGGCGGCGGTGAAAACTCGCCGCCGGATCCCGACGCCCCGGAGGTGCCGCTGGGGCCCACGGCGAACGCCGCGCGCGAGGTCCTCGACACCAAGCTCGCGTTCGATGTCACCGCGATGAGCGGCACCGCGATCGTGACCGTCGGCCCGAGCAGCGAGCCCGGCGCGACGTTCGAGGTCGGCGACCTCGTGCTCGACAGCGTACGCCTCGGCGACGCCGACCTCGCGTACATGGCGCGCGAGACGCTGGGGATGACGACCGGGCGCGTGATCGATCTCGCGCTAGCCGCGAGCGACGCGCCGACCGAGGTCACGTTCGCCTTCCACTACAAGGCGCACTCGTCGTTCGATGGCGCGTCGGCGAACGGCTTCACGCTGCTGTGGCCGTACTACTGCGGCAACCTCTTCCCGTGTCACTCGGATCCCGCCGACGGCACCACGCTGTCGCTCGAGGTCACCGGCGTACCCGCGGGCAAGCAGGCGGTCTATCCGGCGATGGTGAGCGAGGCGCCCTCGTACCAGATCGCGTGGAGCATCGACGCGTACACCGAGCTCGAGCTCGGCACGACCGAGGCGGGCACGCAGCTCTCCGTG
>Ga0247830_10000910_pt1 | contig 11549 bp, 12 predicted proteins | sample 12C_Control_Day5_FD_207766 | JGI IMG/M metagenome (GOLD analysis project Ga0247830, IMG submission 207766) | Soil microbial communities from agricultural site in Penn Yan, New York, United States - 12C_Control_Day5 | ecosystem: Environmental > Terrestrial > Soil > Agricultural land | place...
AGCCCAGGACGACGAGATCGGCCTTCCTCCCGTTCGCGTGCAGCACGATCACGCGAGCCGGGTCGCCGTGGTCCTCGACCGTTCGAACCGGGACGCCTTCGCGCTCCGCACGCTCCCGGAGGCTTGTCAGGAGTTCGAGGCGTTCGCTCGCGTGCGTGGAAAATCGATCATCAGCGGGCACCGCGTGAAGGATGTACAGCCGGGCCTTACTGACCCGGGCAATGCTGAGCGCTCGGTCGAAGGCGTTGCGGCTTGCCTTCGTAAGATCGATTGCGCACAGGATTTTCTTCATCGTTTTCACACCGAGCCTCCTCACCAATCAACGTCGCCGGCGGTCTCGTTCTTGGCGGATCCGGAACCCGCCGTCGCACCAAGCGTCCTTGGCGGAGCGTCGGCCAACCTTTCGCCACGTCCGACTCGCTCCTCGTACCTCAGACTTCGTGGCCGCCTGGATCCGATGCATGATCAACGCCCAGCGCTCCCAAGGCGAATTGGTTGCATCAAGTCCTGCGGCTGACGGGATGACCTCGCCGGAAAACCCTTCAGCGTCGTATGCTGCGTTGCGCTCGCGGAGTCGCAACGTTGGAAGCCGACAGGACATTTCGATGTCTGAACCCGCGATGACACCGACGCTCATGATACGGAGGTCGACATGACCGGGCTGAACGGCAAGGTGGCGATCGTTACAGGAGGAGGGTCTGGACTCGGTGAAGCGATCGCGAAGGCGCTTGCACGCCATGGTGTCACGGTCCTTCTGTCCGACATCAACCTTGAAGGCGCCCGGAGAGTCGCTGAGGAAATTAGAGGTACGGGCGGCACCGCGGGCGCCGTGCAGCAGGACACCGCCCGGCCGAAGGACGCCGAGAGAGTTGTGAGCGACGCGGTGGCTACCTACGGTGCGCTGCATTATGCCGTTAACAACGCCGGCATCGGGGGCGCCCAGGCGCTCGCCGGCGAAGTCGATCTCGCGGACTGGGAACGTGTCATCAACATCAATCTGAACGGAGTTCTTTATGGCATGCGCTATCAGATTCCGGCAATGCTGAAGGCCGGAGCACGCGGCTGCGCGATCGTCAACATGGCGTCGATTCACGGCACGGTTGCCGCCATCGGCAACGGAGCCTACACGGCTGCCAAACATGGTGTCGTCGGGTTGACCAAGAACGCAGCAGCCGAGTACGGACCGCAGGGACTCCGAATCAACTGCGTCGGTCCGGCATATATTGAGACGCCGCTCCTCGCAAACCTTCCGGTCGATCACAAGAACGCGCTCGTTGCACGTCACCCGCTCGGCAGGCTCGGGCGGCCCGACGAGGTCGCGCCGCTCGTCTGTTTTCTCTTATCGGATGACGCGTCTTTCATAACCGGCGGGTATTACCTGGTAGACGGGGGGTACACCGCGGTGTGACGCTGCTCGTGCCGGTTATTCTCGCGGTGTGGACCTCACGACTTGTCCCCGACTGGTAAAAGAGACACCGGCATTGCCGCTCTGACCGAACATGACGGCTTCGATCAGGGGCTGGTCGATGTTTGCCGGCCCATTCCAGCGAATCAGAAAATTTGCTCCAGGCCCACCGGCCGCATCCGACCGCTGGATGACGAACTCGACTGAGGCGAGCGGCGGCAGCGCGGATGGTTTATCGAGGTAGTCCCTGACCTGTTTTCCTGTCGAATCGTAATACCGCACCCACTCGAGTGTGATCGGATGCACGGAGCTGGTGTTGCGCACGCTGACCGTTGCAGCCAGGTCGACGGTTTGCGCCCTGGCGCTCACGCCGAGATAGAGACTCGAGTAAACGGGCACATAAACGATCGTGCCGTCTGTCGATGTGGAAGGACCCGCCGGCGCCGGCTGCAGCCGCTCGCTGGCGCTGCTGTGAGTTGGTTCACCGCTGTAGCGGTACGAACCGAGGAACAGACCGCCTCCGAACAGCAGGACGGCGAACATCACGCCCTGCCAACTGATTTGAGAGCGCATCCGAGACTCCTTCCTCCTCCACTCGGGTCGACGTTGATGCCGAGTCAGGACCTCGAAATTTAATCTCGGCGCGCCGACCACGTTCGCAAGCCGCGATGGAGCGACAGCGACGCAGGATACCAGTGTCGCTCAGGAAGGTGAAACGATCCGAATCGTGGAACGTGAGGTTAAGTCGCCGGCGCCGTGTCGGTCATCTCTTGCGTCCGGCTCATCTGACGTTCCCTTTGACGCACCCGACGAGAGTGGAAGGGCGTGAAGTATGCTGCTGTTCAGACGTCGTGTGCGCCATTGAGGTACGTCCCACATATTCCCGGTTCGATGGCGGCGTCCGCACCCGGAATCGACTGTTGCACGGTGAACGGCTGATTCCACACTGAAACCCTCCGCACGAGGCTGCAGCTGGGCCTTCGAGCGGCAGTCCAAGCGGAAGGCGCACGTGCCGTCTGCAGTTCACATCGCTGTGATCCTGACCCCTTTTCTGGCGATGCCGCTCGCCGCCTGGTTGGGGAGTCGACGTTTTGGGTCACTGTTGCTCGCCGCCGTCCCGGCGGCGCTCACCGCCTACTTTGCGCACACCTTCGTCGCCATCAGCCGCGACGGACCGTTTAGCGTCACGACAAATTGGGCTTCAGCGCTCAATCTGTCGCTGGCGTTTCGATTCGATGGCCTCAGTCTGCTCTTCGCAGTTCTCATCACCAGCGTGGGTACGCTGATCGTCATCTATGGGCGGAAGTACCTCGAGTCCCATCTCTACTTGGCCAGGTTCCACGTCACGTTGTTTGCCTTCATGGGCTCGATGCTTGGCCTCGTCCTGAGCGACAGCGTCATCCTGCTGTTCGTGTTCTGGGAGCTGACAGGATTCACGTCATTTCTGCTCATAGGGTTCGAGCACGACCGACCGGCAGCACGTCGCGCTGCCACGCAGGCCCTGATCGTCACCGGCGGGGGAGGCCTCGCGTTGCTCGCCGCAGGCCTCCTCATCGTCGCGGCCGCTGGCACGCCGCTGTTGTCAGATGTGATGAACTCGGGCGCGCTCGTCGGCCACCCGCACTACGAGGGCATCGTCGTCTTGGTGCTCTTCGCCGCGTTCACGAAGTCCGCACAGTTCCCCTTCCACTTCTGGTTGCCTAACGCGATGCAGGCACCGACGCCCGTGAGCGCTTACCTCCATTCCGCGACCATGGTGAAGGCGGGCGTGTACCTCGTCGCCCGCATGACGCCGATTCTCGGTGGCGCCCCGATCTGGACAGGCACGATCACCGTGATCGCCACGCTGACGATGGTGATCGGCGCGATCCGCGCGCTGCTCGAGACGGACCTGAAGCGTGTGCTCGCGTACTCCACGATCAGCGCTCTGGGAATCCTGATGCTGCTGTTCGGGATGGGGTCGCCGCAAGCGGTCACTGCTGGCTTTGTCTACCTGATCGCCCATGCCTGCTACAAAGGAGCTTTGTTCCTGGTCGCAGGAGCCGTCGAGTACGAGACCGGCACGCGAGACGCCGCATCACTCGGAGGACTGCGCCAGACGATGCCGCGAACCGCCATCGGCGCCGCTCTGGCTGCCGGCTCAATGGCCGGCATACCGCTGTTCTTTGGTTTCATCGCCAAGGAGCAGCTCTACGAAAGCGTCCGCCTGTCAGCGCTTCCCGGCGTCTGGAGTGACGTCCTCGTCCCGCTTGCTATCGCGGCCAGCATGTGCCTCGGCGCAGCGGGATTCATCGCCGGCATCGCGCCGTTTCGTGGCCGTTCGATGGCCGCATCGGCGTCGCATGACGCCCCGGCGTCGCTCTGGCTCGGGCCGTTGATCCTTGGCGCCGTCGGCGTGATTCTAGGCATTCTGCCGGCGCTCGCTGCAGACCCCGTCGCGCTCGCGTCGGCAGCGGTGACCCGCGAGGTCGCAGCGGTTTCACTCGTGTTGTGGCATGGCTTCAACACAACATTTGCACTGGGCATGCTGACGCTCGCTGGAGCGGTGGGGCTGTTCACATCACGCCGTCGGTGGTGGCGGCTTAGTTGGCCCGCCGCTCTGCACGCAGAACACCTGTACTCATACACCGTCTCCGCCATTGATACCGTGGGCCGCCGCATCGCTCCCGCGCTGCAGAGCGCGTCGTTGCGTTCCTACGTGCTCACCGTCGTTACGACCGCTATTGCCTTACTGACACTTGCGCTTGGTGCTGACGGTACCCTTCCGCCACCGCGGCGCTGGACACCCGTTCCGCTCAACGAAGCCCTCCTGGCGGCCCTCATCGTTGCCGGCGCCGTCACAGCAGCGCTCACCCGGTCTCGCATGGCCGCGGTCTTGTCACTCGGTACGGTTGGCTATGGAGTGGCGGTGCTCTATGCACTCCTCGGCGCGCCGGATCTCGCGATGACGCAGTTCGCGGTCGAAACGCTGACCGTCGTCATCTTCGTACTCGTCTTCTACCAGCTGCGCGGATTCGGCGATCTCTCATCTCGACTGATCAAGATGCGTGACGCGATGGTGGCCGCCGTCGCGGGTACGCTCGTCAGCACTTTGGTCTTGTTCATCGGCGCATCCGGTACGACATCACGGCTGGCCGACTACTTCGCGGACGCCGCGCCGCGTCTCGCGCATGGACGCAACATCGTCAACGTCATCCTCGTCGATTTCCGCGGTTTCGACACGCTGGGCGAAACCACCGTGCTCGTCACCGTCGCCATCGGCGTACGCGCCCTGCTGCTGATGGGGAAGGACCGTAGTCAATGACCTCGACCATCCTGCAGACAGCTGCTCGCGTTCTCATGCCGCTCCTGATGCTCTTCGCGGTGTTCCTCTTACTGCGCGGGCATAACCAGCCAGGCGGTGGATTCGTCAGCGGCCTCGTCGTCGGGTCGTCGTTCGTGCTGTATTCGATCGCATTCGGAGTCGACGCAGGGCGGCGCGCACTTCTCGTCAGGCCTTCCACGCTGCTCGGGGTGGGGCCTCTCGTCGCGTTGACGAGCGGTCTTCCAGCCGCCATCACGGGACAGCCCTTCATGACCGCAAAGTGGACGGAGGTGCCCATGGGGGGGACTGCTGTTGCTTTAGGTACACCGCTTCTGTTCGACATCGGCGTGTTCCTCGCCGTCGTTGGCGTTGTGTCGACGATTGTGTTCACGTTGGCGGACGTGAGCCTCAGCGAGGATTGATATGGAACTCGTACTCGCAATTCTCGCGGGTGTGCTCTATGCGACCGGCCTGTACCTCATGCTGCGCCGACGGCTGGCCCAGCTGATCATCGGGCTCGCTCTGCTTTCAAACGGTTCGAACATTCTCATTCTCGCCGCCGCCGGCGTGACCCGGGGCAGGCCGCCGCTGATCGAAGATCCTCCTTTGCCGGCAAGTCAATTCGCAGATCCCGTTCCGCAGTCCTTGATCCTCACGGCGATTGTCATCGGTTTCGGAGTGCTCGCATTTGCGCTCGTACTTGCTCATCGTGTGCACCGGTCGGCCGGCTCCGACGACATCGACATGATTGGACCCGACTCCGCCGCGACTTCGTCGGACAAGCCGGACCGGGCGTGATGATGCTGGCGCTGCCGATCCTCGTGCCGCTGGCCACGGCCATCTCGCTGCACTTGCTGCCGCAGCGGCGCCAGTTGCTGCGGGTGGTCGCGTTCGTCGGCGCTCTACTGCTCCTCGGTGTCGCGGCTGTCATTCTCGTCCGCGTGCGTGCCGATGGCATTCAGGTGCTGCAGATCGGCTCGTGGCCGGCGCCCTACGGCATCACTCTCGTTGCCGATCTTTTCAGCGCGCTCATGGTGGTGATGGCCGGCATCATTGCGGTGGCGGTGACGGCGTCGTCATTTTCGGGCGTCGACCCGCGGCGTGAGGCGTTTGGCTATCACTCGCTCATTCACGTGCTGTTGATGGGCGTCTCGGGAGCTTTTCTGACTGGGGACATCTTCAACCTATACGTGTGGTTCGAAGTGATGCTGATCGGCTCCTTCGTTCTGATGTCCTTACACCGCACGCGCGCTCAGCTGCATGCGGCGTTCACGTATGTCGGCCTCAACCTGCTGGCGTCAGCCTTCTTCCTGACAGCGATCGGACTGTTGTACGGACAGGCGGGCACTCTCAACTTTGCAGATCTGGCCCGCGCCTGGCCGGAGCGCCGTACGCCAGGACTCGACGCGGCCCTCTCGATGCTGTTTCTGACAGCGTTTGGCATCAAGGCCGGCTTGTTCCCACTGTTCTTCTGGCTTCCGGCCTCGTATCACACGCCGCCGGCGGCCATTGGCGCGCTCCTCGCTGGCCTGCTCACGAAGGTCGGGATCTACGCGATGATCCGAGTGTTTACGTTGTTGTTCCCTGATCCGACGGCCACCGTCTATACGGCGCTGTTGATGATGTCGGCCGTGACGATGGTCGTGGGCTTGATGGGCGCTCTCGGACAGCACGATCTACGTCGTGTCCTGTCGTTCAATCTGGTCGGTCATATCGGCTTCACGACCGTCGGCCTGGCGTTGGGGACGCCAGGTTCCCTGGGCGGTTCCATCCTCTACGTACTGCACCACATGCTCGTGATCTCGACGCTCTTTCTCGTGAGTGGGCTGTTCTTGCGGCAGAGGCGCACGACGGACCTGCGCGTGCTCGGCGGCCTTTATCAAACGCAGCCGCTGGTGGCGTGCCTCGCGATGGTCCCGCTGTTCTCTCTGGCGGGAATACCTCCACTCTCTGGATTCCTGGCGAAACTGGCGGTGGTGGGGCCCATGATTGGCCAGAAACAGTACACGCTTGCGGCGATCGCACTCACGGTGAGTCTGCTGACCGTCCTCTCGATGGCGCGGGTGTGGGAAGAGGCGTTCTGGAAGCCAGCGATCGATCATGCCTCTGCGGCCACTCACCAGCCGCGTCTCGGCGGGACGATTCTCGCGCCGGTGGCGTTACTGGTGAGTCTGACGATCGGCTTCAGCATCGCCGCGGGTCCTGTGTACGGTTTGGCGTCCCGCGCGGCACAGCAGCTGCTCGACGGCGACGAGTACGTTCGTGCGGTGCTCGGAGGAGGGGGTCAGCGTGCTGCTCGGTAACGTGCTCCTTGCGTTGGCGTGGGCCGCACTTCAGGGAGATTTTTCGCTCGGCACGTTGGTGACCGGGCTCGTTCTCGGGTACCTGATCCTCCTTGCACTGGTCCGCGGCGGCGTTCTGCAGACGTCGCCGTACATCGGACGGGTCCATCGCGTGGTCGGCCTGATGACGTATTTTCTGTGGGAACTGGTTCGCGCCAACCTGCGCCTCGCGCTTGACGTGGCGACACCCCGGTATCACATGAAGCCCGGAATCATAGCCGTACCGCTCGATGTCACCCGGGACTCTGAGATTCTGCTGCTGTCGATGCTGATCAACACGACCCCGGGCAGCGTCGCGCTCGACGTGTCGCCCGATCGCAAGCTCCTCTACGTTCACGTCATGTACATGACGACGCCGGATGCGGCGCGGCGCGAAATCAAGACGGGGTTCGAACGCCGGGTAATCGGCGTTCTCGGCTGATGCTGATCATGGATGCACTGACCACTCCGTCCGTCGTCGCACTGACCATGCTGGCTGCGGCCGCGTGTCTGACGTTTATCAGATTGCTGAAGGGCCCAACGCTCCCCGATCGAGTCGTCGCCATCGACCTCATCGGCGTACTGATGGTGTGCACCCTTGTTGTCGCGGCCGCCGCGACCGGGCAGCAGGCCCTTCTCGATGTCGGAATGGTGGTCGCGTTGATCAGTTTCGTGGGAACCGTTGCGTACTCGGCTTACATCGAGCGGATTCGACCATGATGGAATGGCTGTCAGGGACCCTGTTCATAGCTGGTGCAACGCTGGCGCTGCTGGCAAGCGTCGGCGTACTACGAATGCCCGACGTGTTCACCAGGATGCAGGCGTCGACCAAGGCATCGACGCTCGGTCTCGGGTGTCTGCTGGTCGGACTGGCGATCCGAAATCCCGAGTCGGCCTTTGTCGTCCGCGCCGTGAGCATCGCGGCGTTCATGGTGTTGACCACCGCGGTGGGCGCGCATGTCATCGCACGAGCTGCCGCTCTTTCCGGTGCGCCGCTGTGGAAAGGGACGATTGTGGACGAACGTCCAGCCGAGACGACGAGTGCCGATGGTCGACAGTCCTGAAGTGTTCCGGTGAGCGCAGTCTGAAACATTGAACGTCCCGCGCCGATCGAGTTTCGTTTCAGAATGAAACGCCAGTCTCAAAGTGAAACTGCATCATTCACCCACAAGGGGCATTTGCACGCACTTTCGAGCGGCTCGTAGATTGCTCTATTGGTGGGCGAGCGCGATCGCCGGCCTTGCTGCTGTCTCGCGCTCGAGACTGGACATGTTGATTTCCTTCATCCGCTCGTTCGGCGCCCGCCTCTGTCACGGGCGTGTTGCGCGCGCGAATCGCATGGACCGCCGGCTTTGGCGGTCGCCAGGGTTCGCGCCGGCGCTTGACGGCGGCGAGGCCGCCCGTCCCATCCGTCCATAGGTCCGCGACAGTCGTACACACCTGAGTCGATCATGCGGGCCGCAGATGGCGCCGCTGAACAGGCGCGGTGGGGCGTATCGCGAGTCGGCCCAGACTACGCACTTTTCATTCTTGGGGAGACAAACATCGTGAACGGTTTGTTGAAACCGCTGGAAACGTCGGCCCGCACTCGCGTGAACATGGTGCAGAAGGTCGGTTCGCGCATGACGGTGGCATGCGCCGATGGACACGAACGAGCGGAGCGCGAACAGGTGTCGCGATGCCGCTTACGTGATTGCCGTCGAACGCGTGGCGCGTGCGTGCCGCGAGAGGGGGTGGGTCTGACATGAATCCGTATTTGATGGTCGGTTCCAGCTTCGACACCAAGGAAGCGACATCGCTCAGCGCTCGCCTGTCGGCCTGGCATGACGCCATGGTGGCCCACGAACGCCGCCTCGGCACAGGCAGAACAAACGACGTCTGCGACGACGAGTGCCCTCACGCGGAGGCCCGCACCCTGTGGTCCGAGGCCCTCGCGGAGTTCGGATCGCGCGCGCACGAACTGACGTTCCTGCGCTCGCGTGCAAACGAGTCTACCCGCCGCTCGAAGGCTGGCGCCGCGGCACGGGAACCGATGGCCGAAGCCGCCGACGACGGGTATCCCTCGAGTCGTGTTTCCTCCGACGCCCTTCATGGCATGGAGCTGTGATCGTGACGCTTCGACAGACGCTGGGCGGCGACGCTCGCCGGATTCATGAACTGGTCGACGAGCTCCTCGACGGTGAAGACAGCCTCATCGTGCTGATCGACGGGCGGCGCGCCATCAGCTTCGCGGAAGGATTCGGTTTATCGCCATGCCAGCTCGAGCTCGTGACGATTGATATTGAGCGGGCGGTGAGGGCCGTAGCAGGGACAACGCGCCGCGTTCGTGAAAACCTGCCATTGGGCACAGGGTGCGAGCGAGCACGGCGAGCGAGCCACGCGAACGGACCGCGCCGACGAAGCGACGCGCGAGAGAGCGTGTCGGGGAGTCCGAGGGGCGAAGCCCCTCGGCTAGGACTAGAGGAAGATCATGCTTCAAACGAACACAAGGACAGATCCGGCCGGCTCGCCGCTCGACCTGTTGGACGCACCTTCGTCGCCGCATCTGCCAACAATTGAACGTGTCGCAGTTCGGCGCCAACGACAGAGCGAGCTCGCCATGGACGAGGCCCTCGGAGAGTCCTTTCCCGCGAGCGACCCTCCAGCATGGAACCCGGGAATGGCGCGTCCGATTCCCCCCGACACGTCACGAGACCACGCGGACGACATCCGACTGAATGCATCGCGCGACGAGATTGCTTCTGGTTCTCCAGGTGTGATCGACGTGTCGCGCCGCTTCGCTTCCGAGCGGACGCGGCTCCAGGCGCTCATCTCACTTGCGGGGGTAGCCGGTATTGCGCTGCTGGTACCGTTCGCCATTCTGCTGGTGGGACTACCGATCGCGCTCGCCGCTCGAGGACTGCTGGAGGTTCTCGTCTGGTTCTTCCCGACGCTGGGTTGATGCGCCATTCGAGGGCTTTGATCCCGCGACGAGGTCATAAAATGGCTGGTACGGTGAAGGCCCACACACGTCGCGACGGCACACCCGAGCGCAGGGACCTGCACCTCGCAGAATTGCTCGACTTTCGGCCCGACCAGGGGATTATTCGACTGCACGAGCAGCGAGTCGTCATCCTGAGCGCAGCGGCCATGGGCCTCCTCCGTAAAGAGTTGGTCGATACGCTGGGCCTCGAGACAGCCAGACGGGTCGCGATTCGCTTCGGGTTCGCCGACGGATACCACGATGCGGTAAACCTGCGCGAGCGGTCGAAGTGGACGAGTCCGTTGGACGGCGTTCGGGACGGCGCAATGCTTCAGACGCTCGAGGGGATCGTTCGTACAGAAGTTCGCCGGCTCGACTACGACGCCTCAACCGGTCGTTTCGAGGAGGACGTGTTCTGGCACGACTCATACGTCGCCGAGCAGCACGTGCACCACTACGGGAAAGCCGCTTCTCCCGTGTGCTGGTCCCTGGTTGGTTATGCCAGCGGTTTCGTCAGCGCATGCCTGCGAAAGGAGATCTATTTTCGCGAGACATCGTGCGTGGGGCAGGGCGCGAAGCACTGCGTGGCCATCGGACGCGACGCAGACAGCTGGGGAGCAGAAATCGATACCATCCGCTCGGATTTCCACGCCGCGAATGTCGGTCAAGAGGTGGAGCGGCTGCGGGAGGCCGTCGGCAGACGCCTGAAGGAACTGGATCGGCGCGAGCGACTGCTCGAGCGCCGCGAGCGTGAACTGAACCTCCTTCGCGAGCGCATCAACCGTCACGCGGCGGCGAAGCACTTCGTCGCCGGCAGTCGGGCCATGCAGGATGCCCTGGAGCTCGCCGCGCGAGTGGCTCCGCTCGATACGACCGTTCTTGTCTACGGTGAGAGCGGCACGGGGAAGGAGTTCATCGTCCGCTTGATCCACGATCAGAGCCCGCGCGCGGCCGCGCCGTTTGTCAGCATCAACTGCGCGGCTCTCACAGAAACGCTGCTCGAATCGGAACTGTTCGGCCATGTACGAGGCGCGTTTACAGGAGCAGTGCGCGACAAAGCGGGGCTGTTCGAAGTAGCCGGCACCGGCACTATTTTCCTCGACGAGATCGGCGAGGTGGCCCCGGCCGTACAGGCGAAGCTGCTGCGCGCGTTGCAGGAGCGCGAGATTCGACGTGTCGGCGGTGAACGCAGCATCAAGGTGAATGCGCGTGTCGTCGCGGCAACGAACCGTGATCTTCGTGCCGCTGTCGAGGCCGGCACGTTCCGCGAGGATCTCTATTTTCGACTGGGCGCCTTCATCATCACCGTGCCCCCGCTGCGCGATCGCCGCGAGGACATTCCCCCCCTCGTCCACGGCTTTCTCGTTCGAGCAGCGTCGCGGATGAAGAAGGACGTCAGCGCGGTATCGGCCGATGCGATGTCGGCGTTGATGAACTACCGTTGGCCTGGCAACGTCCGTGAGCTCGAGCACGCCGTCGAGCGGGCGGTCATCCTTGCGAATACTGCAAGCATTCGCACACGCGATTTGCCACCCGAGATTACGCAAAAACCACGAT
>Ga0247830_10000912_pt1 | contig 11541 bp, 14 predicted proteins | sample 12C_Control_Day5_FD_207766 | JGI IMG/M metagenome (GOLD analysis project Ga0247830, IMG submission 207766) | Soil microbial communities from agricultural site in Penn Yan, New York, United States - 12C_Control_Day5 | ecosystem: Environmental > Terrestrial > Soil > Agricultural land | place...
GTGCGGTCGCCGTGCAGATGGCCGAGCTCGCGCTTGCCGACCACGAACGCGGTCGCGCCGAAGTTGCCCGGCTGTGTGGCGACGCCCGGCCAGGAACCGACCTCGGCCCGGATCCGCTCCGCGGTCACCACGAGAAGGCGACCGCCCGGTCGTCCGGCGTCAGTCCGCCGCCGGCGTACGTGGACGTGCCGTCCCCGTGCAGCTCGCGAGCGCCGGCGACCAGCGCGCCGTAGGCGGCGCTCGCCAGCAGGCTACCGGTGGACACGCGGCGGACGCCCAGCGACTCAAGCTCGGGCACCGACGGTGCGCCGGGTAGCGCGAGCACGTTCACCGGCACGCCGACCGCACCGACCAGCCGGGCGATCTGCGACGGGTCGCGCAGGCCGGGCGCGTACACCGCGTCCGCGCCGGCATCCCTGTACGCCGAGAGCCGGGCGATCGTGTCGTCGAGATCGTCGACGCCGTGCAGATGGTTCTCTGCGCGCGCCGTCAGCACCATCGGCTCGTCGAGCCGGTGCGCCGCATCGGCCGCCGCGGCCACGCGCTCGGCGGCGCGGCCGGCGTCGTCGATCGAGTCGGTGGCCGGGTCGTAGTCCTCGATCGAGCAGCCGCTGGCGCCGGCCTCGGCCAGCAGCGTCACGGTCTCGGCCACGCCCTCGAGATCGTCGGCGAAGCAGCGCTCGCTGTCGACGGACAGCGGCAGCGGAGTCGCGGCGGCCAGCTCGGCCACGTGGGCCACCAGCTCGTCGCGCGTCACGTGCTGGTCGTTCCTGCCGAGCGTCCACGCCAGGCCTGCGCTGGTTGTGGCGAGCGCCTCGAACCCCAGGCTGGTCAGCAGGCGGGTCGATCCCACGTCCCACGGGTTCGGCATCACGAAGATGCCGTCGTGCTCGTGCAGCGCGCGGAACCGCGCACGGCGTTCGGCGATGGTCATGCGAACCTCCGGGTCAGCCGTTGAAGCGGCGCAGCACCGGCCACACCTTCGGTGACTGGTGCCCGATGTACCAGAACCCGATGGTACCCACGTGGTAGCGGTTCGCGACGGCGACCTTCGCCTCCAGCGACCGCGCGTTCTCGAACCAGACCGTGTGCTTCACGCCACCGGCGCGGTAGGTGAAGGTCGGCGACTGCGATGCCGCGTCGAACACCAGCGGCGCATTGTGCGCTGTGCGCAGCGCGCTCGCCTGATCCCACTGCACCGACGTCGTGCCCTTCTTCGACCAGTTGTAGCCGTACAGCGGGACGCCCAGCTCGACCTTGGACGACGCGATCACCGACGTGGCGTAGCGGACGACATCCTCCGTCCACGAGATGTCCGCGATCGGCCCCGGCGACCCCCACGGTCCGTGCTGGTCGTAGACCATCAGCCGCACCCGGCTGGCGACGCGGCCGAGCGCCGCGTAGTCGAACACCCACTTGTCGATGCCGTACGTCGTGTGGCCGTCGGCCGTCTTGGCCATGACCGTGATCGTGCAGCGCTTGTGCATCGCGCGCAGCTTCCCGCACAGCTCGGTGGCGAATGCCGTGAACCCGGTGCGCAGCCGCTGGCCGACCACCGGGTTGGTGGTGTACGCCATCTTCTCGTAGTCGATGTCGATGCCGTCGAAGCCGTTGTCGGTGACCAGCTTGACGATCGCCGCAACGTGCGCGTTGCGCTTTGCCGGCGTGTTGAAGATCAGCGAGGCATCCGCCGGCCCCCACCCTGCGGTGACGCTGGGCACCACGGCAACGCCCTTCGCGCGGAGCGCCGCGCGCTGGGTGGGATCGAGGATGCCACCGCCTGCGCTGAAGGTGGTCAGCGATGTCGTCTGATAAGAGAACGGGCTGACGTACCGGAACGACGCGGAGTGGGCGAGCACCGTGTCCAGGCCGTGCGTGCCGTCCCAGTAGGGCAGCCACGTCGCCAGCACGCGGCCCTGCGGGCGTTGCGCGGCGCTCGACGACGAGAGCGCACAGGTGAACGCAAGCACGCCGACCAGGGCAATGCCGAGCAGCAGCCGAGCGTGTGGGACGGACCGGGCCATCGCTCTCATACTGTATGGAGCGGGCTGCGATCGCCACCCCCGGCGGCGCTAAGGTGCAGCGATGGGTGGCGACGATCCACGCCGGCCCGGCGACGGGCACGACGACGAGCGGCTCGACGAGGCTCTCGAGGAGAGCTTCCCGGCGAGCGACCCGCCCGCAGGGAACGGCTCCGTGATGCCTCCGGCGCCGTCCCGCCCCGATCCCGACGACAAGGAGGGCTAGGCACCAATGGCCAGCCGCACCGCCACTGAGCAGTTCGCATCGACGCACGCCCACCCCACGCTCGGCGGATCGGAGCGCCGCGAGATCGGCGCCCTGCTCGAGCGCTCACTGATCGACCTGATCGACCTCTCGCTGATGGCCAAGCAGGCCCACTGGAACCTCGTCGGTCCCCGGTTCCGGGCGCTGCACCTGCACCTCGACGAGATCACGGACGAGCTGCGCGAGCAGTCCGACATCATCGCCGAGCGGTCCGTGCAAATCGGGATCTTCGTCGACGGCCAGTCCGGCCACGTGGCCGAGCACACAGAGCTCGACCCGTTGCCGCAAGGGGCGATCGCGGACGAGCGCGCGATCGAGCTGCTCAGCGAGCGGCTGGCGGGCGCGATCGACCGCGGACGCGACGCCATGGGCAAGCTGGGCGAGCTCGACTCGGCGAGCGAGGATCTGATGATCGCCGCCGTGCAGGTGCTCGAGAAGCAGCTGTGGATGCTCCGTTCCCAGGAGGCGGTGGGCTGACCGCGGCGTAGACTCCTCCGGCCGAATGCCGGAGAGCCCGCTCGCAGACGCCGTCGACCGGTTCCTGGCCGATCCAGGGACCACCTTCACCGTGCCCGGGCACAAGCGGTCGCCCGAGCTGGCCGACGCGCTGCTCCAGCTCGACCTGCCGCTCGTCTCCGGCGCCGACGACTCGCGCATGACGGGCGACGTGCTGGGCCGTGCCGAGCGCCTGGCCGCGCAGCTCTGGGGAGCGGACATGTGCCGCTTCTCGGTCAGCGGCTCGACCCACGGCAACCAGGCGTTCGCGCTGGCCGTCGCCCGTCCGGGCGACAAGGTGATCGTGGCCCGCACGCTGCACAAGTCGCTCCACGCGGGCCTGGTGCTGGCAGGCCTCGAGCCGGTCTGGGTGCGGCCGGAGGTGGACGCCGCCACCGGACTGTCCCTGGGCGTTGCCGCCCAGACGGTCGAGCAGGCGCTGGCCGAGGCGCCCGACGCCCGCGCGGCGTTCCTGGTCGAACCCAGCTACATCGGCCGGCTGTCGGACATCGAGGCGATCGCCGAGCTCACGCATGTCGCCGGGGTGCCGCTGGTGGTCGACCAAGCGTGGGGCGCGCATCTGGGCTTCCACCCCGCCCTCCCAAAGCACGCGATCGCTCGCGGCGCGGACGGCATGGTGACGTCGACGCACAAGAACCTGACCGCCTTCACTCAGGGCTCGATCGTGCTGGCCCGTGGCGAGCGCATCGACCTGGCCCGGCTCGACGAGTGCTTCGAGCTGCTGCACACGACCAGCCCGAGCGCCGCGATCATGGCCTCGTCCGACCGGGCGCGGGCACTGATCGAAGAGCGGGGGCCGGAGCTGCTGGGGCGGACGATCGAGATCGTCGCGGACGCCCGCCGGCGGCTGTCGCAGGTGGAGGGTCTGACCGTGGTAACCGCGGACGATCCGACCAAGCTGGTACTGGCGCTGGCAGGCACGGGCGCCGACGGCTTCGAGGTGGAGCGCGACCTGTTCGGGCGCGGGATCCGCCTGGAGATGGCCGACCGGGACACGCTCGTCCCGATCGTCACCCTGGCAGACACCCCGGAGACGGTCGGCCGGCTGGCCCACGGCGTCGCCAACTCGATCGCCGCGCGCCGGGGCGAGCCGCGGCCCCCAGCCTCGTCGACCGTCTGGTCGCTGGTGGCCGAGGTGGTGATGAGCCCTCGGGATGCGTACTTCGCCCCCCGTCGCCGTGTGGCCTGGCGCGACGCGGTCGGCCGGATCGCCGCCGAGACAGCGGCGCCGTATCCGCCAGGCATTCCGGCGCTCGCGCCCGGCGAGCTGATCAGCTCCGAGATTCTGGGCGCCCTGCGCGCCGAGGCCGCGGCCGGCAGCCGGATGGCGTACTGCAGCGATCCGACGCTGGACACGCTGCTGGTCGTCGACGCGTAGCGGGAACCGCGGCGGCGCGGTCGCCGTCACACCGGCATGAGGATGATGCTGCTCGCCGTCTCGATCATGCTGGCCGTCGCCGCGTGCGGCGAGACGAGGTCGGCGCCACCCGCGTCCGGCCCGGCGCTCGAGGTGCTGCCCGACGTCGCGGTTGTCGCCTGCACCGCAAACGGCACGAAGCTGCTGACCCCCGCCGTGCAGCCGCAGCCGGACGGCATCCACATCGAGCTGCGGCAGGAGAGCGGCGATCCGGCAACCCTCTCGACCGACACCGGCGGCGGCGGGAACCCGGGCGAGCGGATCGTCCTGACGAGCGCGCCGGACGCCACTCGCATGGGCTGCATGACCGACGCCGACTGGAACGCCGATCCGCCCGCCCACCGGGGCTGGGTGACGCTGCAGGTGCACGACCAGCAGGGCCTGTGGGTGGACGACCGGCCCGCGCCGGCGCAGTGCTCCAGCGCGATCTACGACTACGACACGAGCGCGCCGGGAACCCCGGAGAAGGATCTGGCGGAGCTCGTCGCCCGGCACTTCAAAGTCGGCCCGGGCGAAACCGTGGAACGGGCGGGCTACCCGGAACAGCGTCCGATCGAGTATCGCCTGGTGCGTGACGGCGTGGTGGTCGGCGTCGCGCAGTTCACCCCGAGCACGACTAGCGGCTGGCTAATGGAGAGTGTCACCGACTGCCGGGACGCGTGACGGCCGCCGGGCCGTAGTACCCTCGTGCTGATGGTGCGGCGCGCATCCGACGCGACGCTCGTGCGCAAGGCCCGAAACGGGTCGCGCGACGCCGCCGGTGAGCTGTTCGGCCGCTACTGGCCGGGGGCGTGGCGCGCCGCGCTCGTTCTCACCGGGCGGCGGGAGATGGCGGACGACGTCGCGCAGGATGCGTTCGAGCGGGCGTTCGCCGCGCTGTCGCGGTTTGACGAGTCGCGGCCGTTCGGCGCGTGGCTGCACCGGATCGTGGTCAACCGCGCGCTCGACCTGATGCGCCGCGAACGGCGGCTGGTCGGGCTCGACCAGGTGGCCGAGCCCGAGTCGCCGTGGCGCGACCTGGACGCCGAGGATCGCGAGCTGCTGAACGCCGTGGCCACGCTCGGCCTGCAGCGGCGCACGGTCGTCGTGCTGCGCTACGGGCTGGGGTACTCGCCGACGGAGATCGCCGAGCTGCTCGAGCTACCGACGGGCACGGTCAACTCGCGGCTGGCGCGGGCGCTGGAGGAACTGCGGGCGATCCGGGAGGAGGCCGATGCCGAACGAGCTTGAGCAGCAGCTCGAGCGCGCCCTGAGCGCGACGCGGGCAACGCCGCCCGAGTCGGCGCGGAAGGCTGCGCTGGACGCGCTGCCGCCGGCGCCCCCGCACCGGCGGCGCGGACGGGTGCCGCTGGCGCTGGCGCTGGGGATGGCGATCCTGCTCGCCTCCGCCGTCACGCTGTACGCCAGCCCGGACGCGCGGCAGGCGGTCGGCCTCGACACGTACACGCCCAAGCACGTGTTCGCGACGGGGCCGAAACGGCTGCAGGTGCCGGACGGGGCGTCGGGCATCGCCGTACTCGCCGGCGGCCGGATGTGGGCGACCGCGCACGCCGTCAGCATCAACGGCGCCAGGGCGACGGCGGTCGAGCTCTCGCCGAACGCGCTGAACATCGCCGTCGGCCGGGGACGCGATCTGGTCGCAGTGCATACGAACGGCAGCGGCGAGCGGGTGCTGCGACGGACGGAGGGGCAGGTGGTCGCGATCTCCTGGGCGCCGAACCCGATCGAGATCGCGTACGTGGTCAAGGACGGCGCGCACTACCGGCTGCACCTGATCGAGGGCGACGGCGACAACGACCGGGTGATCGACCCCTCGGTCGCGCCTGTCCGGCCGACCTGGCGCTGGGATAACGGCGCGCTTGCGTACGTGTCGGCCAACGGGCACGTTGTCGTGCGCGACCTGATCCATGCTCGGTCGACCGTCTTGCCGGGAGGGTGCCTCGGCTACGCCGAGCAGGTCGGGTACGCACCCACCAGCTCGGCGCTGGCGGCCGCGAGTGCCGGGATGGTCGCCGTCGTGGGCGCACACGGCCCGGCCCATTGCCAGCCGATTCCCGCCGGAGTCGTGATCGGCCCACCCGGACCCGCGAAGGGCCTCACATGGCTCAGTCCAACGACAGTCGTTGCTTCCAACGCGCGCAGCGTGTCGCAGTTCCGCTGGTCGGATGGGAGGCTGCGAGTTCTCCGGCGGCCCCAGGAGACGCGCGGCAACCCGGTGGGAATCGCTGCCCTCCCCGGGAACCGCCTGGTGATCGCGCTCGACAGCCCCCGGCTGCGGATGATCGAGGTCGACGCGAACACGCTGCACATCCGCCGCGTGCTGCTGGATGCGCCGCCGACGGACGGCGCGGCGCCGGTCAGCCTGCGCTGACGCGCTCGTTGAAGTCGGCCGCCGCCTCCTCGATGCCAGGTTTGGCATCGGGATCGACCGCCGCCTTCACGTGCGTCATGAACTGCGCGGGCGCGGACGGATCGAGCTGCTTGACCCGGCTTCCGCCGGGGACGGTCAGCAGCGCCTTGGCCACCGCCGCCCGCGTGGCGAACGCGGCGGCGGTCATCCCGCGCACCGTGTACTCGCCGACCGCTCCGTGATGCTTGCGGGTGTAGATCGCCCGGCTGCGCTCCATCTGGTAGATCCGCCGCTCGGGCACGCCGCTGGTGGTGGCGTTCTCGTAGTGCACGAGCGACGCGTGCGGGAAATAGGCGATCTCGTAGCCGGCGTCGCGCAGCCGCAGGCACAGGTCGGGATCCTCGGAGTAGATGAACAGCTGTTCGTCGAACCCCCCGATCGCCTCCAGCGCGATCCGCCGCGCCAGGATCGCCGCGCCGCACACCCAGTCCACCTTGCGGATCGCCTCGCCCCGGGACTGGATCCAGAACGCGCGCTGCAGGGTCAGCGTCGTCAGCGCGACCCGCGCCGGGGAGGGGAAATGGAATGCCGAAGGCTGCTCACGGCCGTCCGGGTAGAGGATCCGCGGCCCGGCGGCGCCGACCCCCGGGTTCTGATCCATGAAGCGGCACATCGCCGTCAGCGACCCGGGGTGGAGCACGGTGTCCTCGTTGAGGACCAGGACGTAGCGTCCGGCCGACCGCCGGATGGCCTCGTTGTGGTTGGCGCCGAAGCCGTGCCGCTGCTCGCGCTCGACCACCTCGGCGCCCGGGAAGCGCTCGCGGACCGCCGCGGCACTGCCGTCGGTCGACGCGTTGTCGATCACGATCGTCTGCAGCGTGATGCCGTCCGCCGCGCCTGGCAACGACTCCAGGCAGGCCAGTAGGAGATCCCGGTTGTCGGTGTTGACGAGGGAGATCGAGATGTCGGGCTCGACGCTCACCGCGTCAGACCGGCAGCCTCGAGCTCCTGCGACGCCGAGTCGACCGTGTCCGTCGCCTGCTGCGTCGCCACCCAGCCCAGCAGCTCCCGCATGCCGTCGTCGAACCGCATCTTCGGCTCGAAGCCGAGCAGCTCGCGGGCGAGCGCGATGTCCGACACGCAGTGGCGGATGTCGCCGGCGCGGAATTTGTTGACGATCTCGGGCTGGATGTCCTTGCCCAGGCCGCGCGCCAGCTCGCGGGCGACGTCGAGCACCGTGGTCGGCACGCCGGTGCCCAGGTTGACGGCGCGGTAGTCGGCGCCGCCGGTCTCGAGCGCCGTGATGCAGCCTGCCGCGATGTCGGAGACGTGGATGAAGTCGCGGCTCTGCAGGCCGTCCTCGAACACCAGCGGGGCGTTGTCGTTCAGCAGCCGGCCGCCGAAGATCGCCGCCACGCCCGTGTACGGGTTGGACAGCGCCTGGCGGTCGCCGTAGACGTTGAAGAACCGCATCGCGACGGTCGGCAGCCGGTGGGCGCGCCCGATGGCGAGGAACATCTCCTCGTGGTCGCGCTTGCCGACGGCGTAGATCGACATCGGCCAGATCGGCTTCGTCTCATCCGTGGGCAACGGCTCCAGCGGGGCGCCGCACTCGTCGCAGACGAGCTCCCACTCGCGGCGGTCGAGCTGCTCGTCGCTTCGCACCTGCGGTGCGACCAGGCCGTGCAGCGGGCAGCGGTAGCGGCCCTCGCCGTAGATCGACATCGAGGAGGCGACGAGCACGCGGCCGAGCTGGTCGCGGCGCTTGGCGATCTCCTCGAGCACGATCGCCGCGCCCATCGCGTTGATCGAGGTGTAGCGCTCGATCGCGTACATCGACTGGCCCACCCCGACCGCGGCCGCGAAGTGGACGACCGTGTCCACCCCGTCCATGGCGCGCGCGACGGCGTCGCGGTCGCGCACATCGCCGATCTGCAGCTCGATCTCGGGGCTCAGGTAGGACGGGCGCTGGCCGCCCTCGTGCACCTGCGGATCGAGGTTGTCCAGCGCGCGGACGGTGTGGCCCTTGGCCAGCAGCGCGTCGCCGAGGTGAGACCCAATGAAGCCGGCGCCGCCGGTGATGAGGACTCGCATGCGCCGGATGCTACCGGTCGCCGTCCGCCAGCAGCGGCAGCAGAACGTCCTCGCGGGCGTAGTGGCCGACCACGTCGAACCACTGCTTCTCGGCTGCGATCGCGCCCAGATCGCAGTCGGCGACCAGGATCCCGTCCGCGTCGACGAGCGGCCCGGCGACCAGCGCGCCGTCCGGGCCGGCGATGCAGCTCCAGCCGTGGGAGAGGGTGCTGCCCGCCTCGATCGGCAGCGGGAAGTCGTCCGGGTAGTCGGCCGCGGTGACGTGCTGGCAGACGCCGACGGCGTACGCGCCCGCCTCGACGGCGATCGTCCGCAGCAGCGACACCCACGCCTCGCCGTAGTCGGCGGTCGGCGCGATCCAGATCTGCGGGCCGCCGCGGTAGACGGCGTAGCGGGCGAGCGGCATCCGGTTCTCCCAGCAGATCAGGCCGCCGATCCGGCCCAGCGGGGTGCTGACGACTCCCAGGTCGCGGCCGTCGCCGAAGCCGTGGAACAGCCGCTCCTGGAACGTCGGCATCAGCTTGCGGTGGCGGTGGAGGACGCCGTCGGGGCCGAGCAGCAGCATCGTGTTGTAGAGCGTGCCGCCGGGCCGGTCGGACTCGCGCTCGTTGACGCCGACGGCGCAGATCAGGTTGCGCTCGCGGCACTCGGCGACCAGCCGGGCGACCTCCGGCCCGTCGACGGCGACGGAGCTCTCCCACATCCGCTCCCAGATCGCCGACCCCGCGGCGCCGTCGCCGACGATCCCGCCGGCCCACGCGTTGGTCGGGTAGATCGAGAGGAAGCACTCCGGCAGCACCGCCAGCTCCGCCCCCTGCCCGGCGACGTCGGCCAGGAGCGCACAGGCCTTCTCGACGCTCGCCTCGAGGTCGAGGACGACAGGCGCAGCCTGGATCGCGGCGATGCGGACGGTTCGCTCCATCGGCGCGAGCCTACACCGGCAGGGTCGGCACCTGGAACCGTGCGAAGACGGGATCGCGGGCGACGATCGCGAACCCCTCGAGCTGTGCCTGGGCGACCAGCACGCGGTCGACGTCGTCGCCACCCTGGTGCGCGAGGGCCCCCGCCAGCGCCGCGTGCTCAGCCGTGACGGCCAGCGTGCGGAACTCTGGCTCGGCCACGTGGTCGAGCCACTCGTCCGGGATCTCGACGCGGCTCTCGGCCCGCCATCGCTCGATCTCCCAGATCGTGGCGGCGCTAATTGCGACCTGATTTTCTGGATATGCCATTGCCTTAGTGGCATTCGGCTGCATCCGCTCGCCGCCCTCCAGCCACCAGAGCAGCGGCTCGGAATCGACCAGCAGCCTCACGGCGAGCCGTCGCCGTGGAAGACGACGCGCCCGCGCAGGGCGCCCGGCTGCCGGCGTGCGGTGCCCGGGGCGATCGGCTGGAGCCGGACGAGCGGCGTGCCGGCACGCGCGATCAGCACCTCCTCGCCCGCCAGCGCACGCTCGACCAGCCGCGACAGCTGCGTCTTTGCCTCGTGCATGTTCGCAACCACCCCACTAGCTTAGCTCAGCCGAGCTACGAGTGCCCGGCACCGACCCCGGCACGGTGCCCGGCACGCGTAGACTGCGCCCCGTGAGCGACGACTGCCTGTTCTGCCAGATCGTGGCCGGCGCGGTGCCCAGCATCCGCGTCCACGAGGACGAGCGCGCGATCGCGATCATGGACATCTACCCGGCGACCCGCGGCCACGTGCTGGTGATCCCCCGCGAGCACGCGGACGACATCCACGGCGCGTCCGACGACGACGTGGCGCACTGCGCATCGGTCGCCAAGCGGCTCGCCGGGCGGGCGATGGCCACACTGGCCGCCGACGGGGTGACGATCATGCAGAGCAACGGCGCCGCCGCCTGGCAGACGATCTTCCACTACCACGTGCACGTCATCCCGCGGTACCACGACGACCCGCTGGAGCTGCCCTGGACGCCCGCTCCGGCCGATCAGGACGAGCTTCGTCGCATAAGCCAGTCTTATTCGACGGATTAGCTGGGCTTCTGTAAACTTCGGCAGATGGGAGACCTTCCGGCATCGACGGACGTGCTCGTCGTGGGCAGCGGCGGCGCCGGTCTGGCCGCGGCCTGGGCCGCGCACCGCGCCGGCGCCCGCGTCACCGTGATCACCAAGGGCACGGCCGCCTCCTGCAACACGGGCAAGGCGCAAGGTGGGATCCAGGCGGCGATCGGCCCCGACGACTCGCCCGAGCAGCACGCCGGCGACGTCTACCGCTCCTCGCACGACACCGCCGACCTCGAGCTGGTGGAGGCGCTGACCGGCGACGCGCCGGGCGCGATCTCCTGGCTGGAGGGGCTCGGCGTCGAGTTCTCCCGCGAGGGCGACGGCTATCGCCTCGCACGCTGCGGCGGCGCCACCGCCAAGCGGCTGCTGCAGGTCGGCGACCGCACCGGCCACGCGATCGCCCACGCACTGCGCGGCGCGATGGCGGCGGACGGCGTGCCGATCGTCGATCACACCACGCTGATCGCGCTCGACCGGCCGAACGGGCATTTCGCAGTCACCGTCGAGCAGTCGGGCGAGCGGCGCACGGTGGACTCCGGCACCGTGGTGCTGGCCGCCGGCGGGCGCTGCTTCGCCGAGGCGCGCGAGCGCGGGGTGCTGACCACCAACGGGCCCGGCGCGACCGGCGAGGTCGGCCGGATCGCCGCCGAGATCGGCGCCGAGACGCGCGACACGGATTCATTGCAGCACCACCCCAACGGCGGAGCGTGGCCGCCGCCGCTGCAGGGCTACTCGATCCCTGAGACCACCCGGGCCTACGGCGCGCTGCTGGTGAACGGCCAGGGCGAGCGGTTCATCGACGAGCTGGCGCCTCGCGACACCGTGGCCGACGCCATAGTCCGCGAGTGCGAGGAGG
>Ga0247830_10000913_pt1 | contig 11540 bp, 28 predicted proteins | sample 12C_Control_Day5_FD_207766 | JGI IMG/M metagenome (GOLD analysis project Ga0247830, IMG submission 207766) | Soil microbial communities from agricultural site in Penn Yan, New York, United States - 12C_Control_Day5 | ecosystem: Environmental > Terrestrial > Soil > Agricultural land | place...
TCCCTGGCGGTACAGTCGGTTCGCCTCCCGGCAGGAATCGCACCGGCACCGGGAGTTCGTGTACGTGCTGTACCTGCCGTGATTCACAGGGCTAGCCACGCTCGTTCTCCGGGCGGGACAGCGCCTCGCGGGCGATGGAGCGTAGGTACTCGCTGGTCGGCACGCCAGCAGGAGCGTTCGCACCGTCCAGCACGGAGATGCGCTCCAGCGCCTCCCGCAGCCGGTCGCGCTGGACTTCCATGGCGGCTGCATGCATGACCACTTGCGAGTACGTCATCGCGTGCAGATGGTCGAAGCTAGCCACGCTCGTTCTCCGGGCGGGACTCCTCGAATACCAGCCACCTGTTGACCGTGCGAACCGGGTGGTCGTGGTTCCAGCGGTTCCACTCGGTCACGCGCGCAACGCCAACTCTGCGCTGCTCGTCCATCCACAAGCGACTCGCGAGGTCGCGGGCTTCCTGCTCGTCGTCGCGCGTCGCTACCACCCTGACGCTAGCCACGCTCGTTCTCCGGGCGGGACACGGACGGATCCAACCCCCACGACTCCCAGCGCCGCCGTCCGAGGTCGCGTACGAACGCCTGCATCGACTCCGGCGTGTTGAACGAAGCCGTCCAGATCCGCTGCAAGTCCTCCCGCAGCCGGTCGCGCTCGGCCTCCAGGCCCGTAATCGAGTCCATCAGCCAGTCGATGTGGTCGGTGATTGGCTGGTCGGCCATCAGATCAGCCCGCACATCCTGGCGGTGTTCGGCCACGGGTAGTAGCCACGGCCTGAGCGCCTTGCGCGCTCCGCCACGATCATTTGCTCGTACGGGGACCAGCGGTCCGCCGTGCCCTTCGCTCGGAGCAGGGCGGAGCCGTAGCGGCTCATGAAGTCGTAGTCCATCTGCAGGCCACCGTAGTAGCCGTTTCCGGTGTTGCTGTTCCAGGCTCCCTCATGGGAGTGGATGCAGAGCCAGGCGCTCACGTTGCCGACCTGATCGGCGACGGCGCAGTGGAGGTTGGCACGTGACGCCCACAGCCGGTGCGCCCACTTGCGGAACGCGACGGAACGCGATCGTTCGGCTGCGTACGATGTAGGCGTCCTGGAGCGCCCGAGCGAGTTCTGGCAGCGCCAGGTCCGGATGCGCTCACGGCGGAGCGCCTGAATGAGGGTGCCGTCCCCCAGCTTGACTGCGGCTGGCTGCCCGGAGGCGTATTCGACGTCGTAGGCGCGGCCCAGTGCGAACAGGCAGACGAGGGTGGCGCAGATGAATAGGAACCAGCTCATAGCGTCTCCTTCCCGGTGTTCGGGGTCGTGACTCCGTGTTGACGTGCGTGGTCAGTGACGTTCGAGATGTTGATGCTGGTCGGCCGGATTCCGCCCGGCTGAGGGTCGCCGTGGCTCAGCTCCGGTATGAAACCGACGTGCGGCCCGAAGACGTACCCCGGCCTGCGGTTGCGCTCCCTCCGGTGCTCTAGGAGGACGAGCAGCATCAGGACGAGCCAGGGGATGAACCCGACGGCGCAGCCGAGCAGGAAGCCTTGCGTCCAGGCACTCATGTGTGCTTCCCGAAGTCGAAGAGGGCGAGAGCTACGTCGAGGTCGACGGTGAGCGTGTCGAGGTTGTCCGGGTCGAACGTCGCGTCCCGCAGTCTCTGCGCCGCCTCCACCGCCTCCACCAACGCGAGCACAACGCCTGCGCTGAACCGGGTCTTATCCGGCTGTAGCGCAGCGGCCTCTTCGCGCAGCGCCGGGATGCTGATGCGGTCGCTCACGCCTGCTCCCCGAAGTCGAAGCGGGCGAGGGCGTCGCGAAGTCGGTTTCGCTTGGCGGCCATGCCCGGACGGGCTTGCGGACGCGCGACAACTTCCCGCGCCGCCTCCACCGCCTCCACCAGCGCGAGCAGTTCGTCGCCGTACAGCCGATAGCCGCGGCCGTCCTTTGCGCCGTCGCGCAGCGCCGGGATGCTGATGCGGTCGGTCACTGGCGCGCCCGGATCATGTCGGAGATCGCAGCCACCTCAGCCTGGCAAGCGGCAGCCCGGACGCTGTGCGGCGGCAGCTGCTGCGCCTCGTTCGCGATCGCCATCCTGGCCTGGATGAGCGCGAACAGCGCCGGGGTCATCGGCTTGACGGTCTGCTGGCTCACTCCGCTCCCTCCTGCGGTCGGTGTAACTCGTAGGCCTCGGCCTCGTCGCGGTCCCAGGCGCGCTCCTGCTCCTCCAGGCGTAGATCGCCTGGCTCGCGGGGGAGGCGCTCATCCACGGCTGCGTCCTTGAGGCCGCGACGCACCCCCGCGAGGAGGTGCGTCATGAACGGGTCCGGCACGTTAGGCACGAGAGCACCACTTGTAGCCGCGCGAGCGCCGCTCCTCCGGCCACCTCGCTGCCAGTTCGCGCGCAAACTCGGCCAACCGACGAGAGCTGACGCGGCTTGCCCCCAGCGCCTCTGCTTCCGCCACCCGCTCGACGGGAACGTCGAGGTGCGGGCGAGTGGTCTTCTGCTGCAGCCTCAGGCCCAGCCTCTCTGCGGCCTCTTCCAGCTCCAGCATCGAGTTGGCCGTAAGGTGCGCGTAAGACTTCCTCCCGCGCGCTCTACGGAACCTCGGCTCGTCAAGGTACAGTTTCATGCCCGAACCATGCCCGACCGCTCCCTGAATGTAAAGGGTGGTTGCTGAATCAGCCACGGATTTCCTCGCTATTTGCGGGAATTTCGTAATGCGGGTCCAGGGAAGGAAGGTCGGCATGCCCGGCGCACGTCATGGGATCGCCCGTAGTGGGTCCGTGCCCGCAGTAGACGCACCGGCCGCGCAGGATGTGCAGCCGACCCAGCCGCTCCCAGGCCGGAGCAGGCGGGGGAGGCCCTATGTTCTCCCCCGCCTCAACGGACGCGGTTCGCGCCGCGCCCGGCTCAGGCTCCGGCACCAGGACCGCCATGCGCGGACGGCGCGGCCCCAGCCTGCGAAGCTGCTCAGCCTCGACCGTGTCGAGGTACTCGGCCCTCCAGCTCACTTCGGCCCGATCCGGAGCGCGTCCATGATCTTCCTGAGCGCCTCCTCCAGTGGTACCGAGAATGCTTTGACCAGGTCGCGGGCTGCAGCGTTGAGGCGCTCCTGGTCATCCATGAGCGTCACTCGTCTGCCCCCAGGGTTTTACGCAGCTCGGCGCGGGCCTGCCTCACTACCCCCAGTCTCGTCCCAAGCCTCGCTGCTACCTGGCGCTCCGAGTATCCGAGCAAGGAAATCGGGATCTCGATCTGCTGCAGGATGCCCATCTGTCGGGGCGGCAGGCTCTCCAGTTGCTCCCACGAGAAGATCCAGGCTCGACGGCTTCTGGATGTCTCGCTCGGCTGTTCGGCCTGCGAACTGCCATCGTTTACGACCGTCACCGGAGCGCCCCCAGTCGACGGCCCTGAGTGGGAGCTGGTACTCCAGCATCCGTGTGAAACTCGCGCCCGGCCCAGGCCGGAACCGTAGGCTCATCTCGTACGCCTTCATGAAGAGATAGCACGTCAGCTCCTCGAGGTCTGAGTGATTCAGCCTGCTGCTGTGCTTCCGCTGGTAGCGGTCCGCAGCCCGCGCGACTACCGCCTCGACATCCTCGCAGTCCCAGAGGGTCCAGGTCGCGCTGAGCACCGCGCATGAGTATGCCTCCCGTACCGGCCGTCGTCACTCTCCCACCCGCGCTCCCATGCGGTTCTCGCCATAGATCCGGGCGCGCTCCACTTCCTCCTCCGCCGAGCCGCACGCCACCATGTTCGCCCGGAAGTACGAGACGATGCTGATCCGCTCGAACCCCGGATCACCGACGATCCGGCCGTGCAGGTCGCGTTCCGGCTCAGGGCTGAGCGGGGTGTTGCCGTGCCAGGCGTGCGCGTCCATCAGGAGCACGTCCCCGTCCTGCATGTCCACGCCGCAGCGGAACTCCGGGAAGCAGATCCAGCCACCCTCGAACTCGCCCTTCCGCAGCACAGCCAGCGTAGAGAACCCCTCCTCCAGGTCGCCCTTGTCCTTGTGCACAGCGGTCGCGTACGTGTTGTTAACGGTGATGGTCGTGAACGGGGTGCCGGGGACGAGCCACTCAGGATGGGTCGCTCGCGCTGCCTTCGCCTGCGCCGCGTACCGCTCCGGGACGTGCTGCCCGAGCAGATCCCCGATGTGCTGGAACGTCGGCCAGAGCGCCTGCCACCGCTCATTCTCCCTGCCGGTCCAGGCGGTCAGGCGGCAGTACTGCTTCACCCCGGCAGGTCCGAAGCTGCCGATGATGGCGCTGTCGACCATCTTCCCACGGGTGCGCCCCTCGCGCGCATCGTTGCTGCGCCCGCCAGCGCCGTAACGCTTCGCGCCTGAGGCGATGCCACGGTTGTCCGTGTAGCTGCCCTTCAGGGTGGCGAGCACCTCCCAGGCCGTCGCGCGCAGCTCGCCCAGGGCACCGGGCAGGTAGACGCAGAGCGGCTTCCCGTCCGGCTTCATGACGCGGGCCGGGCCGGTCAGCATCACGTCCACATCGGTCGGCTCCAGCATCTTCCCGACGAGGTTCTCCATGTCGGCCGGGTCGAGGCTGTTACGCGCACGGATCTCAGTCATGCTCATGCCTTCTTCCTCCGTCTCTTAGGCTTGGATGGGGGCTGAAACCCGAGCGGCACCCGGCGCAGCTCCAGCTCCCTCAGCTCCTGCTTCTCTTCGTCAGTCAGCTCGCGCGCTGGCGCGTAGCCGTTGCCGGAGGGGTTCGCCCGGACAGGCTGCAGCCAGTAGGGAGTCCGGTGCCAGGGTGTCAGCTCGACATCCATCCTGCTACCTCCAGACGTTCGTTGAGGTGCGGCCGGACTTGAGCAGGATCTCCGCGACCCCACTCTTGCGCTTCTCGTTGCGCCGGACATGCTCCGGCCAATGCTGCTCGAGCCGTCGGACGTTCTCCTCCACCTTCGCAGCGTCAGCGACGACGCCACCCGCGTTCTGCCGGTACCGGGTTTTCGGTGCGTAGTAGTCGAGCCGGATGACGCCCCCGAACACGTCGTTGTGCCGGAGGGTGCGCTCGTAGTCGCCCTTGCTGTCCCCGAACACGACGTCCAGCCGAGGGTCCGGGTCGATGATCTCACCGTAGAAGCACCCGATGCAGAAGTACAGTCCCTGCCTGGCGCGCAGATCCATGTAGAAGGCGTTCGCTGAGGGTGCGACGCCCCACATCTTGAGGCCCGAGCTGCTGAGGGTGGCGAACCCGTCCTGCGCGACCTGCGCGAGGGGTGCGTGCGCCAGCCCGCCGTCCTCATTCTCGAGCTGCAGGATGTCCTCAATGTCGTCATCCATCCAGACGACGTGCTCGCCGGGCTGGAGGCAGGTGCGGCGTGCGTACGCGCGCGAGGCCTCGAGTCCCTTCTTCGTGATCTGGATGTCGATCTCGCTGAGCCACGGGTCGCCTTCGAACGCCCCCGTGTAGATGTACGCCTGCTCCGTGTCGGCGACGAGCACCAGGATGTCCTTGGCCGGGTAGCCGCTCCGGAGCAGGTACGCGAGCGTCTTCTCCTGGATCGCCTCAGGCCGGTTGTAGGACGGGATCACGACCCTCACTGCGACCTCACCCTCGCCGCCTCCTCGCCCGCTGCCTTCAGCATGGTGGCGACACGGCTCGTCAAGCCGTACGCCTTCATGAGGATCTCGATGTCCGCGTCCAGCTGGCTGGCCTGTTCCTCCGTCACCATCAGGACGCGCTCCACCATCCGGTTGCTGCGGGCGAGCGTCGCTGCCCGCTCCGCTGCCCTCTCGGGATCCTCCGAGTACTCCGGCTCGCGGCCCAGGCTGATCGTCTCCGTCTGACCGGCCTCGAACTGAAGCGTCTCCACATCGTCGAGCGTGTAGCCGGTTCCGGTCAGGTCATCCACCTCGCCCAGCACGCTCAGCTGCTCAGCCTTGTCCTGAGTCGCGAGCCGGGCGAGCTGGTTGTCCGCGACGAGGTACGCGCTCGCCTCCGCCGTCGACTTGAACTCGTGCGGGATCGCCGCGATGTGCGTCCATCCGAGGAGGACAGCTGCCTTCCGGGTGTGGTGACCGGCGACCAGCACGTTCACCATCGCGGCCGTCTCCCCGTCCTCGAGCGGCATGCCCTCGTTCACGAGCCGCACCGGGTTCTGATCCGCGTCCCGCACTAGCAGGGCACGCGTGAACGTGACGGCGCGCGCCTGCCCGAACCGGAGCAGGCTCTTCGCGATCTCATCCGTCTTCCCGATGTTCGGGTTGCGCGGATGATCGAACAGGCTGTTGATCGGGACGAGATGACCTGCGAGCGCGGCGGCACCCACCCAGACAGCGCCCGGCACCGCGACGTTCTTGGCCTCCTCACGCTGCTCCAGTTCGTGCTGTTGCTCCTCCATGCGTTGGCCTCCTAGACCTTGACCGACACGGCCACCTCGGCACGTGGGTCATCGGGTGTGTACCGCTTCTGCGCAGCCTGATCGACGACCTGAGCGTCGTCCTTCCAGACGATACCGTTCAGGGCATCCTCAAGTGCGCGGAGCAGCTTGGTAGTGTCCGGACGGACGGACGGGTACTTCGGTGCACCGGGGAACACGCCTCGCTTCCCGATGTGCGATTTCGGGCGGGGCATGTAGAAGATGACGCTGAGGCGTAGCGGTCCCTCGAACGGTGCGCGATGAGCCATTAGGACGCGGGCTACCTGCGCGATGTTCTGCCGCCAGGCGTAGACGTCAGTGTTGTCCTCGATGACGCGCGCCCTGCCGTTGCGCCCACCGACGATCTGCTTCGAGCCGCCCGGCTGCGGCACCCCGAACGCCGTGAACTCCACGCCGTACGCATCCACGTGGAACCGGCCGGTATCCAGGAAGCTACTCATGCCTGCCTCCAAGGGTGCGTTGCCGGGTGCAGGTGGCAGCGGGGGCACAGAATGCGGACGTCGTGCAGCGACTCGCGCCCGACGGAACGGTAGGACACGTGGTGCAAGTGGAAGTGGCGCATCGCCTGCTTCGGCCGCTTCCCGACGTACACCGCATCGCAGCGTTCGCAGCGGAATCCAGCCAGTACGATGCGCCGCCACTTGAGCTGCCGCCAGCGCGGACTGCGCAGCGCAGCGAGGTACGCATCACTCGGCATCCCACAGGCTACCTTGCAGAGCCGGTAGCCCGGCGAGGATCTTCTGCATGCACGGCTCGCAGCGGAACCGGGGCAGCGGGCGACGGCACGCGATGTGGTTCGTGCCGCCCTGGTGCCGCTTCTTCTCCCAGCCCTCCACGGCCGACCACACCGTCTCGAACCGCTCGTCAACTTCGCGACCGCACTCTTCGCACGTGATGTGGTACGGACTACTCACCGGCTGCCTTCCCCTCAGCGTCAACGTAGTGCTGTGGCACTGGACCTTCGTGAACGTCGTACACATGCTCCGCCAGCTTCAACGCGGAACGGAACCGCAAGCCGCACTCGTAACAGCCCATGCCGTCATCCTGCGGCGACGCTCCCTCTAGCCGGGTGAGTCCTTTGTTGACCTCAATGAGTGCACGATCCAGGTGCTGCCGGGCTGAGAGTAGGTTCGCCGCTAGATGCTCACGCTGGCTGGTCATGCTCCTTCCCTTCGAAGCCGGGGCGCAGTTCGCCCCCCCATCCTTGAATGGTTTCCCCCCCACCTGCGGATCGAACGGGGCAGGTTCCGGGGACGCTTCCCGCTACTCTCGCGCGGTGTATCTCCCCGGCCGGGCTGCTGGCCGCTTGTCATGGCCAGCCCGTTACATAGGATAGGGAGCGCAGCGCCGAACCACGCGCTATGCTTCTCCCTGGTTGCTTCCCATGCGGCCATTATGCCTGCTCCACCGGGAAACACAAAATTCTCGGCCGGAGCAGGCATTTATCTTGCCTCCCTCGTGAGCCCGCACAGGATCTGGACGAACACGTTCAGGGTCCAGAACGCTCCCAGCGCGATCAGGGCCGCGTCGAAGGTATCCATCTCGACGTGGCGAGCCACCCCTATCACGACACCGCTGGTGCCGAGCAGCACGGTTGACTGGTGCAGCAACTGCATCCCGTAACTCACTTCGCACCTCCGTTCAGAGACGCGGCCAGCACGCGCCGCGCGATCGCGGACTTCGTCGAGCGCGTCCGGTTCGCCTCAGCCGCCATCCGCCAGTCGAGCATCGGCGGGACCAGCAGGAACAGCTGATCACCGGCCGCAGCCTTCGGCACCCGGTTCTGCCCGTAGACGGGATCCTTCACCTTGAACTCGCGGGCCAGCTCCCGCAGGACGAGGTTGCCCAGGCTCAGGCTCTCCTTCTGCGCGCGCCGGACGAGCTCCTCCTTCAGGTCCGCGCCGACCCCGACGTTCAGGTAGAAGTACCCGTCCCGCTTCCTCTTCCGTTCACTCATCATTCCCTCTCTCCATTGCCAGCTCCTCGATATTCTGCGTCGCGAACACGAGCGCCACGATGACGGCGTGGTAGCGTCGCAGCCTGCTTGTCTCGTCGTCGAACCCTAGGCGTTCGGCGAGCGCGATCGTGAGGGTCTCGAGCACCTCGGCCCCATCCTCGACGTCGTCGGGCACGCTGAGCGTCCAGTCCTTCTTCTTGCGTGGCGGCAGTTCCTCCCCGGTGCGTTCCCTCTTCGCCTTGAGCGGCTTCCTGCAGCTCTCGCAGAGCACGCTCGAGGCCGGGTAGTACCGGTCCAGCCAGTACTGTCCTTTCTTCGCGAGGATGTACTGTTCCTCCAGGGGCGAGAGGGAGTCGCGCACCGCATGAGCGATCGCCTCCCACCCCGGACTGTGAGTCTCGATGGCACCGTGGCAGCCGGTGGTGCCGGAGCCGCAGAGCGGCACAATGTTCGCGGCCACGTCATCGCCCCGGAGGCTGCGCGGAACGAGGTGATGGTAATTCACGCGGCAGGCGGTGCAGCCGCAGCCACGGCACGCGCCGTGTTTATCAGCAACGATCAGCTCCCACTCGTTCCAGTTCGCGACGTAGCGAGCGGGCTGCTTTAGGTCAGCAGGCATCAGCGTTCACGCTCCGCTCGGCGCCACGTGATCTCGTTGGTGACATCAACGAGGCGCTCTTCACTGCCCACGTCCCGTTCCAGGTAAGCGGAAGCCAGCGCCCGCAGCAGCGCAAGCATGTCCGGGTGCGGCGCATGACTCGTTCCGAAGATCACTTCGCACCACCTCTCCAGGGGCACGTGCCCCAGAACGAGCAGCCCGTAGGACTGCACCACCAACCAGCCTCCGACGCCCCAGGCCACGTCCCCTCCGGCCCGTACGTCTCCCAGTAGAACCGCATCGTCCGGGCCGTCGTCTCCAGGAGCCGCTCGAAACTATCCGTCTGTGGCTTCGTCCGGCTCGTCGTCAGCTCCTGGTACGACTGCTTCCCGGTCTTCGTCTGCACCGCCAGGTGCCAGCGGAACCCAGTCGCCGGGTTTCCCTCCTCAGCCTTCAGCCAGCAGTACCCGGTCGCCTGCACGCTGCCGTCCAGCTCCTTCTGGTTCCGCTTCTTCGCGCCGGTCTTGTAGTCGATGATCTCGCCGGACACCTCCTCCAGGTCCACTTTCGCGACCATCGGGAACCCGTACCGTGTCGGCACCTCCAGCCATCGCTCCACCGCGACCGGCTGCACGGTCGGGGCGAGCACCTGCATGTAGCCCGGCTGCGCCCCGACACCGACGATCGCGTTAATGACACCCTGCTGGAGGTCGTTCTCCTTCCGATCCCAGACGATCTCGGTCCGGCCGATCTCCTTCTCCTTCTCCTCCGTCCAGCTGCCGCCCGCGATGTCGCGCATCGTTTCGAGCGGCAGATCCTGGAGGGTGTGGATCTTGGCCTCGAAGTTCACGGCGAGCGCGGAGTGGAACGCGCGCCCGAACAGGCTCGACGCCCGGATGTGCGCGCGCTCCCCCGCGTACCGCTCCCGCCTGAACTGCTCAGGGCACTTCCAGAACTTGTCGATGGCGGACACGCTCAGCCGCTCCACACCAGGAGGCGCGAGTGGGGGCACGTCACGCCTGAGTGCCGTGAAGGCGTCCTGGATGATTTGAGCGGCTTCCGGTGTCACTCAGGAGCCTTTGACCTTTGCGGTTTTGGCCAGCGACTGCGCGTCGCGGGAGCCGTCATGATGCTTCAGCTCCTTCCGGTGTAGGAATGCGTTCCTGCTCCCGCAGGTTCTCCTTGTACCGCTCGAGCCGGTCGGCCAGCTCGGCGGCTGCCTTATCGTCCAGCGCCCGGACGAGGCGCGGCCAGGACTCCGTCGTGCTCGCGGCCGACTGCACCTGCTCCTCCGTCAGGGCACCCTTCCCGATCAGGTCATCCACGACGATGATCAGGCGACGCTGTTGCTCCGACGCGACCCAGGATGGAGCGGGCGGCTGGCTCGGCCCGGCCGGTTCGCCCTCCGGGAAGTCCCGGATGCGCGGCTCCTCGGCGGGAGGATACGAGGCGACGCTGTCCTCCGGCGTGCCGTAGTCGGCGTCGTACTGCCTGCCCTCCTCCGTGCTCACGGCGAACACTTGCGCTAGCACGTTCTTGAACGCCATCGTCATCGCCTTGTTCGTGCTCTTGTCGCCTGAGTCGGTGCCCTCCCCCCAGACGGTTGCGACGACCGAGTCACCGGCCGGGCCGAAGAACGTGTACTGAACGAGCAGGTTCACCTCGAACATCACGGTGCCCTGCCTTGTGGTACGCTGGTCGGTCAGCCGCTCCAGCACGTTCGGCACCACTACGACACCGTACTTCCCGAGCAGCGGGTTCAGCTCCTTCATGACGTCGTCATGCCCACGGAACTTGAAGCCTTGCTGCTGGTTCGTCTGCTCCTTGCCGATCGCGGGCAGCTCGTTCAGGATCCTGCCGAGCCGCACATGGATCGAGTCTGTCATTGCTTCCTCTCTTTCATTTGGCGGCACTCGTCGCACCACCACTTATCCGGGTTCGACAGGATCGGCTGACCGACGGCCGGGTGGCCGCACCGCAATACGGCGGTGCGCCCCCGCTGGGTGAGGAAGAGGCCTCCGTGCGGCATACGGTACTCGCTCCAGGCAGCCATCTAGCCGTCGCCCTTCTGAGGCTTGGAAGTCATGTGCCACCACCCGCAATCCGGGCAGAGGTACGCCCGGCTCGCCATCTGCCCGTGATGGTTCTCCCACCGTCCGCTCACCCAGGCACCCTCGATCGCCTTCATGACGCGCTCCTCCGTCACGTACGCGATCTTCCCGCTGGCCGGGCAGCGCAAGTCGCTGGACGTCAGCGCCTTCATCGGTCCAGCTCCGGGTGCAGGTAGTCGCTCAGCTGCCGGTTCAGCCCGGCGTTCAGCTGCTTCAGCTGCGCCACCTCCCCAGGGCGCGGGAACGTAATCGTGAGCACGTCCCCGACCATCAGCGTGTACTTGCGCTCGCTCATAGCACGTCCTCCAGGCTCATCTGATCCGGGGCGACCTCCGGGACGGTTCCGTCCACCAACGGCGCGGGAGCCGGACGGCCGGTGTAGCGCTCACCCAGTTGGTACCACCACTCGCCCTGGTGCCGCACAGTCACGATGTTGTGCCCGTCCTTGCGCAGCTTGCTGATCACGTTCGGGTTGCCGCGCAACCGGGAG
>Ga0247830_10000915_pt1 | contig 11539 bp, 11 predicted proteins | sample 12C_Control_Day5_FD_207766 | JGI IMG/M metagenome (GOLD analysis project Ga0247830, IMG submission 207766) | Soil microbial communities from agricultural site in Penn Yan, New York, United States - 12C_Control_Day5 | ecosystem: Environmental > Terrestrial > Soil > Agricultural land | place...
ACCGAGCTCCTCCTCGCCGCCCGCGCCGAGGCCGAGCGCGTCCTCGACGAAGATCCCACTCTGGCGCGCCCCGAGCACGCCGGCCTGCGCCAGCTCCTCGCCCGCCGCGAGGCCGCCGCCGAGGCCTTCGGCAGCGAGGGCGGCTGAGAGGGGACACGTTCCTGGATCGCAACATCCCGGAATCGCACCCCTTTATTCGCATACCGCGACGAAATCTCGCGCGGGCGCGGCGCTCGGTTCGCGCGAAAATCCAGTCGCGGTATGCCCGAAAATCCTTTGGATTGCGGGGCCTTGCGACCCAGGAACGTGTCCCCCTCTAGAGGAGCTTTTCGAGCAGTCGATCGAGGTGGTCGAGATCGAGGTAGCGGATGGTGATGGTTCCGCTCTTCTTGCCGTCGTGGTCCTCGACGAGCTCGACCGGGCCGCCGAGGGCCTTGGTCAGGCGCTCCTCGAGGTCGCGGGCGGCGGCGGACTTGCCGGCGGGGGCGCGGGGGGCGCGGCTGGTCTTGGCGGCGCGGGCGTTGGCGTCCTGGGCGTCGCGGACCAGCTTCTCGGTGGCGCGCACCGACAGGCCCTTGGTGATCGCGGCGCGGGCGGCGGTCTCGATGGCCGCCGGCTCGTCGAGGCCGAGCAGGGCGCGGGCGTGGCCCATCGACAGGCGGCGGTCCTCGACCATGGCGCGCACCGCGGTCGGCAGCTTGAGCAGGCGGACGGCGTTGGCGACGGTCGAGCGCTCCTTGCCGACCCGCTCGGCGACCTGCTCCTGGGTCAGGCCGAACTCGTCGAACAGGCGCTGGTAGGCCGCGGCCTCCTCGATCGGGTTGAGGTCGGAGCGCTGCAGGTTCTCGACCAGGGCGCGCTCGAACGCCTCGCGCGGGTCGACGTCCTGGATGACGACCGGGACCTCGTGCAGCCCGGCGCGCTGCGAGGCGCGCCAGCGCCGCTCGCCGGCGATGAGCAGGTAGCCGCCGTCGGGCCGCGCCCGCACGATCAGCGGCATGATCACGCCGTGGGCGCGGATCGACTGGGCCAGCTCGTCGAGCTCGGTCTCGGCGAAGTGGCGGCGCGGCTGATCGGGGCTGGGATAGACGTCCTCGATCGGCGCCTGGAAGTAGGTGCGCGGACGGCCGGGGGGCTCGACCGGCGCGGCGGTGGCCGCCGGCGGCGCTGCACCCGGCCCGGCCGCGCCCGGGCCCGGCATCGACGGCATGAGCGCGCCGAGGCCGCGGCCGAGGCCGCGCTTCTTGTCCTTGGGATCCGGGGTCACGCCGCCACCCGCTTGAGCCGGGCCAGGAACTCGTCGGCGACCGCGAGGTAGCTCTTGGCGCCCGGGCTGCGGAAGTCGTACAGCAGGGCCGGCTTGCCGTGGGACGGCGCCTCCGACAGGCGCACGTTGCGCGGCACCAGGGTGTCGAAGACCTTGTCGCCGAAGAAGCTCTGCACCTCGCCGCGCACCTGGGCGCTGAGGTTGGTGCGGGCGTCGTACATCGTGAACAGCACGCCGTCGATGGTGAGCCGCGGGTTGTAGGCGGCGCGCACCCGCTCGATCGTCGACGACAGCGACGAGATGCCCTCGAGCGCGAAGTACTCGGCCTGCATCGGCACCACCACGCCATCGGCGGCGACCAGGGCGTTGAGGGTGAGCATGCCCAGCGACGGCGGGCAGTCGATGACGATGTACTCGAAGTTGGGCGTCACCTCGGCGAGCGCGTCGGACAGGATGCGCTCGCGCCGGTCGGCGGTGATGAGCTCGATCTCGGCGCCGACGAGGTCGGTGGTGGCCGGGGCGACGAACAGGGTGGTGATGTCGGTCGGCCGGATGACGTCGCCGATCGCGACGTCGCCGACCAGCGCGTCGTAGACCGACAGCTCGACCTTGGCGCGCGGGTAGCCGACCCCGGACGACGCGTTGCCCTGGGGGTCGAAGTCGACCAGCAGGACGCGGTGGCCCTTGCTCGCGACAGAGGCCGCCAGGTTGATGGCGGTCGTGGTCTTTCCCACGCCCCCCTTCTGGTTGGCGACCGCGACGATCCGGGTCATGGCCGACGCGGTTAGCACGTTCGTCTGACGACCGGAATCTCGTCGGACCATTGATTCGCGCGGGCAGGGGGACGTGCAAAAAACTTGGGCTCTGTGATCCCATAGACTACGTTGGGCGCAGATGTAGGACATGTAGTCCTCATCGCAGGGAGGCCCGACGATGTCCGCTTTTCCGCGCGTTTACACTTCCTTTTCCGAGTTCGAGCGTGAGGAGCTTCGCAAGCTGGATTCGCTTCACACCTCGGTGTCCGACATGGTCGAGGAGCGGTTCAGCGAGGAGCTCGATTTCGGCAACGGCGATGGCGCTCCCCGCCGCCGCGGCCGCCCCCGCAAGCACCCGCGCTGAAGGTCGGTCACGAGGCCCGCTCCGCAGGCCTCAGCCGATGCCGTACTCCTTCAGCTTCTTGTAGAGCGTCGACCGATCGATCTCGAGGATGGCCGCGGCCTGGGCCTTGTTGCCCCCGGTCGCGGCGAGCGCGGCCACGATGCCCTCGCGCTCGAGCTCGCGCAGCGATCGGGCCGCCGGCGGGACCGTCGCAGCCGCTACCGGCTCGGCCGCCACCGGCGCAGCCGGCGCCGGCGCAGCGGCGGTCAGCTCCGGTCCCGGCACGACGATGCCGGGCAGGCTGGTCGCCGCGCCCGCCACCGTGGCGCTGGCGGCGCTGGCCGCCGAGATCGCCATCGAGCCCAGCGGTGGCGTCGGCGTCGCCGTCCGCCGCGCGGTCGCCTGCACCCGCACGCCGAGGTGCGGCGGCAGGTCGCCTTCCTCGATCCACTCGGTGCGGCCGAGCACGACCGCGCGCTCGACGGCGTTGCGCAGCTCGCGCACGTTACCCGGCCAGGCGTGCGCGGTCAGCGCGCGCATCGCCTCGGGGCGGAACCCGACCACCCGCCGGCCGACCTGCTGGCGCATGCGGGCGAGGAAGTGCTCGGCCAAGAGCGGGATGTCCTCGCTGCGCTCGCGCAGCGGCGGCACCACCGCGTGGACGACCGACAGCCGGTAGTAGAGGTCCTCGCGGAACAGGCCGCGCCGGACCATGTCGCCGAGGTCGCGGTTGGTGGCGGCGACCAGCCGGACGTCGACCGAGATCGGCCGGGTGCCGCCGACCCGCTCGAAGCGGCGCTCCTCGAGCACGCGCAGGAGCTTGGTCTGCAGCTGCAGCGGCATCTCGCCGATCTCGTCGAGGAACAGGGTGCCCTTGTCGGCGGCCTCGAACCGGCCGACCTTCTTCTCGGTGGCGCCGGTGAACGCGCCCTTCTCGTGGCCGAACAGCTCGCTCTCGATCAGTGTCTCGGTCAGCGCCGCGCAGTTGACCGCCACGCACGGGCCCTGGGCGCGGCGGCTGGCCCGGTGGATCGCCCGCGACACCATCTCCTTGCCCGAGCCCGACTCGCCGCCGAGCAGCACGGTCGCGTCGGTGGGCGCGACCCGCGCCACCAGGTCGAACAGCGCGAGCGCCGCCGGCGACCGACCGATCAGCTCGCCGGCGCCGAGTCGCTCCTCGAGCGCGGCCTGGCCGCGGGCGAGCAGGCCCTGGGTCTCGGCCGCGCCCAGCGCCGCGCCGGCGATCTGGGCCAGGCAGGCGGCGGCCATGACGTCGAGCGAGTCCCACGGCGCGGCGCCGCGCCGCTCGGCATAGAGGATCGCGGTGTCGTCGCTGCCGGCCAGCGGCACGGCCAGCGCGGCGCGCGGCGCCGCCGCGGTGCCGGCCTCCACGGCGAGGGCGCGGCCATGGCCGAGCACCTTGTCGACGATGTCGCGGGGCAGGGCCAGGCTGGCCCCGGCCGGATCGCCGGGCGCGGTCGACGCCGCGATCGGCACCGCGCGCGCGCCGTCCTTGCCGATCACGAAGCCGCGGTCGGCGCCGAGCACGGCCAGGCAGGCGTCGGCGGTGGCGCGGGCGACCGCCTCGCGACCCTTGCCGATCTCGCTGCGCAGGCGATCGCCGAGCGCGGCCAGCGAGGCGAGATGGCGGCGGGCTCGCTGCTCGCCGGGCGCGCCGGCCAGCGACATCAGCTCGCGGGTGCCGACCTCGATCGTCACCTTGGCCGGCGCCGGTGGTCGGGTCACCGCGACCCCCTCGGCGGGCAGGAAGGTCAGCCGGGTCTGACCGACCACGATCTCGTCGCCACCGTCGAGGCGGTGGACCGTGACCGGCGCGCCGTTGACCAGGGTCCGGTTGCGGCTGCCCTCGTCGACCAGGCACAGGGCGCCGTCGCGCAGCTCGATCGAGCAGTGGTGGCGCGAGACCGCCGGATCGCTGAGCTGCGCGGCGTTGTCGTCACCGCGGCCGATGCCACCGCCGCGCACGGGGATCTCGAACTCGCGGCCGAGGTCGGGGCCGTCGATCACGATGAGGCGGGCCAGCGGCACGTTGCGATGGTACCCCGGCGCCCGACCGCGCTGGAGCCCGCCGCCTGATCGCGCTACACACGGGCCATGGGTCGCGTAGTCGGTCTCGCCCTGATCCTGATCGCCGCGTGCGGCGGCAAGAAGTCGCCGACCACCCCCGACGGGGCCGGCGCCGGGACCGGCACCGGCGGCGAGGTGATCGCCGCGCAGACCCTGCTGAGCTGGGGCCTGCAGGGCTACAACCCCGAGGCGTCGAACCCGGTCACCAAGATCTTCCTCGAGGTGACCGACCACAACGGCGCGACCAAGTCGTACCCGGTGGGCGAGGCGCGGGGCGCGTGCACGCCCGCGGCCGGCAACGGCGCCGACATCATCACCGCGCTCGCCTGTATCCAGGTGGTCCCCGGCGTCGAGCTGCGCGCGGTCTTCCGTGGCCAGGACATCATCGTGCTGTCCCGCCGCGTCGACGAGGCCAGCGAACCGGCTGACGAGCTCGCCTTCCAGGAGGTGACCAGGGTACCGGTGCCGGCGGGCGCGAGCGTCAAGCCCGCGCCTTAGCGAACCGCCGAATAGGGGGGCGTTCCTTGACGCCCGCGCGCCCGCGCGGTAACCGGCACACATGCCCGACGACGCCGATCGCGCGCTCGCGGAGTTACTGCGGGCGCGGGTGCGGCCCGACGGCCAGGCCTGGCTCGACGACGCGGTCGCGCGGATCGCCGCCGGCGCCGCCGACGTCGCGGTCGCGTTCCCCGCCGCCGGCCGCCAGGTCGGGCGCGGCGGGCTCGACGCCCCCGGCGCGACCCTGACCGCCGACGGCGGTGACCCGGTCTCGCTGGCGGCGTGGCGGATCGACGACGCCGCGCGGGTCCGCCTGCTGCTTGCCGACGCCCGGCGCGCGCCGGCCGGCGCGCTCGCCCGCGCGCTGGCGCTGTACCACCAGGGCGACGCCCGCGAGCGCACCGGCGCGCTGCGCGCGCTCGCGTTCCTGCCCGGCGCCGCCGCCGACGCCGCCGCGCTGCCGGCCGTGCTCGACGCCATGCGGGTCACCCAGGGCGAGATCTTCGAGGCGGCGATCTGCGACAACCCGTACGCCGGCCGCCACCTGCCGCAGCACGAGTGGCGCAAGGCCGCCCTCAAGGCGATCTTCAACGGCTTCGCGCTCGGTCGCCTGGCCCGGCTCGACGAGCGCGCCGACGCCGAGCTGGCCGCGAGCCTCGTCGACTTCGCCACCGAGCGCGAGGCCGCGACCCGGGCGGTGCCGCCCGAGCTGTGGCCGGTCGCGGCGCGGTTCCCGCCGCCCGGCCTGGCCGCCAAGCTGCTCGGCTACCTCGAGCACCCGAGCCCCGAGCACCGCGCCGCCGCCGCCGAGGCGCTCGGCCGCCTGGCCGCCGCCGACGCCCGGCTGCGCCCGTTCCTCGCCGATCGCGCCGACCGCGAGCCGGTCGCGGCGATCGCCGCCGCCCTGCGCCGCGCCCTGACGCCCTAGAGGTTCCGATGCGGATCTTCGAGCCCCATGCCCACATGATCTCCCGGATCACCGACGACTACGAGCACATGGCGCTCGCCGGCGTCGAGGCGGTCCTCGAGCCCGCGTTCTGGCTCGGCCAGCCGCGCACCCACGTCGGCACCTTCCTCGACTACTTCGACACCTTGCTCGGCTGGGAGCGCTACCGCGCCGCCCAGTACGGCATCCATCACTTCTGCGCGATCGCCCTCAACCCCAAGGAGGCCAACGACGAGCGCGTCAACGCCGGGGTGATGGAGCACCTGCCGCGCTACCTCGAGAAGGACGGCGTGCTGGCGGTCGGCGAGATCGGCTTCGACGACATGACCGCGACCGAGGAGCGCTTCTTTGCCGCCCAGCTCGAGCTGGCCCGGGTCCACGGCCTGCCGGCGCTGATCCACACCCCGCACCGCGACAAGAAGAAGGGCGTCGAGCGCACCCTCGACGTGCTGCGCGACGTCGGCTTCCCGATGGAGCGCGCGCTGGTCGATCACAACAACGAGGAGACCGTGGCCCTGTGCGCCGGCACCGGCTGCTTCATCGGCTTCTCGATCTACCCCGACACCAAGATGGACGAGGGGCGGATGGTCGCCATCCTGCAGCGCTGGGGCACCGACAAGATGATCCTCAACAGCGCGTGCGACTGGGGCAAGAGCGACCCGCTCAAGGTCGCCCGCACCGCCGCCCGCATGAAGCGGGGCGGGTTCAGCGCCGCCGAGGTCGACAAGGTGGTGTGGCACAACCCGATCGCGTTCGTCGCCCAGTCGGGCCGGCTCGACGCCGCCGAGCTCGATCGCCGGCCGGTGCTCGACGGCGAGCTGTGGCAGGGCAACAGCATCCTGCGCGGCCAAGGCGCCTAGGCGAGTCCATGCACCTGCGTCTGTCCGGGGGCCGGACACTCCACCTCGGCTACTGCTACAACGTCCTGCCCGGCGAGACCGTCGCCGCGCTGGTCGAGCAGGCCCGCCGCATCTGCGGCCCGGTGCGGGCCCGGCTCGGCGTGGCCCGCATGGGCGTCGGCCTGTGGATCGCCCGGCCGGCCGCGACCGAGCTGCGCGATCCGGCGGCGCTGACCGCGCTGCGCGCCGCGCTCGCCGCCGAGGGCCTGTACGTGTTCACCCTCAACGGCTTTCCCTACGGCGGCTTCCACGCGCCGCGGGTCAAGGAGCGGGTGTTCGAGCCGAGCTGGGCCGATCCGGCCCGGGTCGCCTACACCGTCGACCTCGCCGCCATCCTGGCCGAGCTCCTGCCCGACGACGTCGCGACCGGCTCGATCTCGACCGTGCCGCTCGGCGCGGCGTCGGTCGATCGCGCCGCCGGCGGCGACGGCCTGCGCCGCGCCGCCGACCAGCTCGACGCGATCGCCGCCCGCACCGGCCGCCGCATCGAGCTGGCGATCGAGCCCGAGCCCGGCGCCGGCTTCGAGCGCGCCGACGCGCTGGCCGGGTTCCTCGGCGAGCTCGGCGGCGGCGGGCTCGGCGTCTGCCTCGACTGCTGCCACGCCGCGGTCGTCGACGAGGAGCCGCGGGCGGCGTTCGCCGCGCTGGCCGCGGCCGGCGTGCGCTGCGCCAAGATCCAGATCTCGAGCGCGCTGGTGGTGCCGCGCCCCGACCGCGACGGCCAGCGTGCGGCGCTGGCCGCGTTCGACGAGCCGCGCTTCCTCCACCAGGTCCGCACCGCCGCCGGCGGCGCGATGGATCTGCCCGAGGCGCTGGCCACCCTCGATCGCGGCGCGCCATGGCGGGTGCACTTCCACGTGCCGGTCCACGAGCGCGACGTCGGCGCGTTCGCCACCACCCGCGACGCGATCGCGCCGGTGCTGGCGGCGGCGCTGGCCGGCGCCGGCGAGCCGCCGCACCTCGAGGTCGAGACCTACACCTGGAACGTCCTGCCCGACGACCGGCGGCCGCGCGATGACGCCGGCCTCGTCGAAGGCATCGCGCGCGAGCTGGCCTGGACGCGGGACCTGCTCGCCTCGCTGGGAGCCCACCCCGCATGACCTCTCCACGCACCCGCCCGGTCGTCGTGATCGACGTGGTCGGGCTCACCCCCGATCTCCTCGTCCACATGCCGCGCCTGTCGGCGCTCGCCGCCGCCGGCTTCCAGGCCCCGCTCGGCACCATCCTGCCGGCGGTGACCTGCTCGGTGCAGTCGACCCTGCTCACCGGCGCGCTGCCGCGCGAGCACGGCGTCGTCGGCAACGGCTGGTACTTCCGCGAGCTGTCGGAGATCTGGCTGTGGCGCCAGTCGAACCGGCTGGTCGGCGGCGAGAAGCTGTGGGACGCCGCGCGCCAGGCCTACGGCGCCGACGTCACCGTCGCCAACCTGTTCTGGTGGTACGCGATGGGCGCGTCGACCGACGTCGCGGTGACCCCGCGGCCGGTCTACTACGCCGACGGCCGCAAGGGACCGGGCGTGTACACCCGGCCGGCGGCGCTGGGCGAGCAGCTCGCCCGCCGCTACGGCGAGTTCCCGCTGTTCGACTTCTGGGGCCCGCGCGCCGGCCTGCCGTCGTCGCGGTGGATCGCCGACGCCGCCCGCTGGGTGTTCGACCAGCAGCGGCCCAACCTGACCCTGGTCTACCTGCCGCACCTCGACTACGACCTGCAGCGGTTCGGCTCGCGCGGCCCCGAGGCCAAGCTCGCCGCGGCGGCGATCGACGAGGTCGCCGGCGCGCTGATCGATCACGTGCGCGCGTCGGGCGCGATCGTGGTCGTGCTGTCCGAGTACGGCATCACCGACGTCCACCGCCCGGTCCACGTCAACCGCGCGCTGCGCGAGGCCGGCCTGCTCGAGGTGGCCTACAACCCGGCCGGCGAGCTGCTCGATACCTTCGCGTCGGCGGCGTTCGCGGTCGCCGACCACCAGATCGCCCACGTCTACGTCAACGATCCCAAGGTGCTGCCGCGCGCCCGCGAGGTGGTCGCGCAGCTGCCCGGCGTCGCCGAGGTCCTCGATCACGACGGCAAGCGCGCCGCCGGGCTCGATCACCCGCGCGCCGGCGATCTGGTCGCGATCGCCGACCCCGAGGCCTGGTTCACCTACTACTACTGGCTCGACGACGCCCGCGCGCCCGACTTCGCGCCGACCGTCGAGATCCACCGCAAGCCCGGCTACGACCCGGCCGAGCTCCTGTTCGACGGCGGCGCGGCCAAGGCGCGGGCGGCGGTACGCCTGGCCCAGAAGGCGCTCGGCCTGCGCTACACGATGGACGTCATCCCGCTCGACGCCACGGGCGTGCGCGGGTCGCACGGCCGCCTGCCGGCCCGCGACGGCGAGGGGCCGGTGCTGCTGTGCAGCGAGGGCGATCAGCGCCGCGAGCGGTTCGCGGCCACCGACGTCAAGGGCTTCATCCTCGACCTCATGCGGCCGCGGTGACGAGCTCGAACGCGCGCCGCGCGATCCGCGCCGCGTCGTGCGAGTGGCGCGACAGCTCGAAGCAGGCCGGGCCGCGATAGCCGACGTCGGCGAGCGTGGCCAGCACCGCGCGCACGTCGAGGTCGCCCTCCCACGGCACCAGGTGGTCGTGCTCGGCCCGGCGCATGCCCTCGACGTGGACGTTGACCACCTCGGCGGCCCACGCCCGCACCGTGGCCTCGGCGCCGGCGGCCTCGGTGATGTGGGCGTGGCCGACGTCGAGGGTGAGCTTGAGCGCCGGATCGCCGACCAGCGCGCGCACCCGCGCGAAGCCGGCCATGTCCTCGACGTACATGCCGGGCTCGGGCTCGAAGCCGATCACCACGCCGGCGGCGCGGGCCCGCGCGCACACCGCGCGGAGGCCTTCGGCCAGGCGGTCGTCGAGCGCGGCGCTGGGGCCCGGGCCGGGCGCGTCGTCGGCCGCGCCCGACCACAGCGACACTACCGGCGCGCCCAGCGCGGCCGCGGCGTCGATGGCGCGGGCGAGGAAGTCGATGCGCACCGCGCGCTCGCGCGGATCGGCCGACAGCAGGGTCGGGCGGTGCTTGCGGCGCGGGTCGAGCAGGAAGCGGGCGCCGGTCTCGACCACCGGCACCAGGTCGCGGGCGCGGCAGGCGGCGGCGACCTCGGCCAGCTCGGCGGCGTGGCCGGCGGCGAACGGATCGAGGTGGTGGACGTCGAGCGTGATCGCGATGGCGCGATAGCCGATGTCGGCGACCACCGCGATCGCGTCGAGCAAGCGGTGGTGGGCGAAGCCGTTGGTGTTGTAGCCGAGCCGCATGGCGAGCTAGGTCGGCGAGAAGAACTGCTTGAGGATCAGCGCCGGGACCGCCAGCGCGGCCACACCGACCGCCCAGAACGGACAGCCGGCCACGGCGGCGATCGCCGCGTCGATCACCGGGATGAGCAGGATGCCGCCGCCGATCGCGCGCCCGGTCGACGGGCCGTCGTGGCGCCGCCACACCGGCGCCCAGTTGCGCCAGCCGAGCCACAGCGCGAGCGCGACCCACGGCCAGGCGAAGCCGCTGCGCGGCAGGCAGGGGCACGCCAGCAGCGCGATCAGCACACCGGCCGCCAGCAGGGCGAGGAAGCTCAGGCCGGTGCGCGCGCGCCGGGTGGTGTTGCCGTCGACCTCGTCGCGCGCGATGTAGGTCAGCCCGGCGACGTACAGCGCCAGCACCACCGGGCCGGCGATCGCCACCGCCGGCCAGCTGGCCTCGATCGCGATCCCGGTCGAGATCGCCAGCGCGACGTCGAGGCCGCGGCACGAGCCCATGACCAGCGGGCCGAGCCGGGTGTGCTTGAGCCCGAGGTCGTAGGCGAGGATGCACCCTGCCAGCACGCCGGCGACGATCGCCGGCGACCGGCCGATCGACGCCGCCAGCAGCACGCCGCCGGCCAGCAGGGCGAACCCGAGCAGCGCCGCGACCCCGACCCCGACCTCGCCGCTCGGGATCGGCCGGGTCGGCCGCTCGCGCGCGTCGATCTCGCGATCGAACACGTCGTTGAGCACGATGCCGGCCAGGTACAGGCAGCCCGAGGCCAGGATCACCAGGCAGGCGCGATCGGGCACCGACAGGCCGAGCCCCCACAGCACCAGCAGGCCGGCCATCGCGTCGGCGAACGCGGTGAACACGTTGGGCGGGCGGACCAGGCGGAGCAGGGCGCCGATCGTCATGCGGCCTCGTCGGGCAGGAGATGGGCGAGCAGGGTCTGCCACTGGCGCTCGAGCCGGTGCTCGGCGGTGCCGAGCGGGCTCTTGAAGAACAGCGCCAGGTGGTGGAGCGCGCCGCGCTCGCCGCGGCGCTGGGCCAGCTCGACCAGCCGGATGAGATCGATGCACAGCGGCGCCGCCAGCGCCGTGTCGCTGCCGCGCCAGGTCAGCTCGAGCGACATCTGCGCCCCGCCGAAGCCCTCGAACACGATGCGGTCCCAGGCCAGCTTCCAGTCGCCGTAGCTGGGCACGTAGTCGATGCCGACCCGGCTCTCGGGCGCGTAGCCGAGGATCGCGGCCAGCGGCGCCGCCTTCGACCGCTGCTTGGCGGCGCGCCGGCCCGGGTCGTCGAGCGCCCGTCCGTCCTCGTTGCCGAGGATGTTGTGGCTGACCCAGCTCTGCACCCGCAGCCGCCGCACCGCGAACATCGGGGCCAGCACGGTCTTGACCAGGGTCTGGCCGGTCTTGCCGTCGGCGCCGGCGTGGACCGCGCCGCGGGCGCGGGCGAGCG
>Ga0247830_10000918_pt1 | contig 11532 bp, 9 predicted proteins | sample 12C_Control_Day5_FD_207766 | JGI IMG/M metagenome (GOLD analysis project Ga0247830, IMG submission 207766) | Soil microbial communities from agricultural site in Penn Yan, New York, United States - 12C_Control_Day5 | ecosystem: Environmental > Terrestrial > Soil > Agricultural land | place: USA...
GCCCCGGCCGCTGGTGCGCGCCTCGAGCAGGGCGGCGAGCACGCCGATCACGAGGTACGTCGACCCGCCGCCGAAGTCGCCGACCAGGTTGCTCGGGAAGTGCGGTCGCTGGGGGTCCTGGCCGAGCCCGTGCAGGGCGCCGGTGATCGCGATGTAGTTCATGTCGTGGCCTGCTGCGTGGGAAAGCGGGCCGGTCTGCCCCCAGCCGGTCATCCGGCCGTAGATGAGTCGCGGGTTGCGGGCGAGGCACTCGTCGGGGCCGATCCCGAGCCGCTCGGTGGCTCCCGGTCGCATGCCCTCGACCAGGATGTCGGCGGTCTCGACCAGCTGGAGCACCGCCTCGACGGCGGCGGGGTGCTTCAGGTCGAGGGCGACGCTGGGTCGGCCTCGGGTGAGCAGGTCGGTCTCGCGGCTGCCGCCGGCGGTCGCCGCCCCACCCGGGCGTTCGACGCGGATCACGTCGGCCCCGAGGTCGGCGAGGATCGTGCAGGCGTGCGGGCCCGGGCCGATCCCGGCGATCTCGACGACCTTGACCCCCCGCAGGGGGCCAGTGCCCTGACCGAGTTCAACACCCATGCTTCCGCATCATGACAGGTCCACTGTCACGGTAGGAGGTGGTGTCTCAGGTCAGTGGTGGCCGGCGTGGGCGTCGTGCCCGTGCAGCTCGTGGACAACGGCATGGCCCTTGCCCCGGGTGATCATCCACTTGTTGACCGGCACGGTCAGCACGAACGCCACGGCCAGCGAGGCCGCAAGGGTCACCCAGAAGAAGGCGTCGGACAGGCCGGCCTCCATCGCACCGGGTACGGCGAGCAGGAAGGCGTTGTCGACCAGCTCCATCACCAGGATCGACACCGAGTCGGCCGCGAGCGCCGTGCGCACCGCCGTACCGACGTCGAGACCTGCCCTCCGCACCCCGGTGAAGGTGAGCAGGTAGCCGAAGAAGAACGCGAGGACCACGGCCAGGAGGACGCTCGCGGTGGTGCCCCACCCCCACCAGGTGGCCAGCACCATGCCGAGGACCTCACCGATGGCACAGCCGGTGAGGCAGTGGAGGGTCGCGGAGACCGCGGTCCGCCAGGAGTCCATGGAGTGAACTTATACCCCCTAGGGGTATAGGTCAAGTTAGGTTCGGACAGTGATCAAGGACCTGACCGACGACGAAGCCCGGCGCGCGATCGTGCTCAAGTGGGGCACGGTCGACCCGGACGTGCTGCCGGCGTGGGTGGCGGAGATGGACTACGCCCTGGCACCGCCGATCCACGACGCGCTGCTGGATGCGGTGAACACCGGGGTGACGGGTTATCCGGTGTTCGACCCGGGCGGCCGGCTGGGCGAGGCGTACGCCGGGTTCGCGGCGCGGCACTTCGGACAGCGACTCGACCCGGCCCACGTGATCGGGACGGTCGACGTCACCGCGGGCGTCCGGGTGGCCCTCGACGTGCTGAGCGACCCGGGACCGATGGTGCTCCCGCTCCCGGCCTACCACCCGCAGCTCGACGTCGCCCAGATCACCGGACGGGAGCGGTGGGACCTGCCTCTGGACCCGGACGCCGAGACCGCGATGTTCGACCTCGACCACCTCGACCGGCTGTTCGCCGATGGTGCGCGGACGCTGCTCCTGACCCAGCCGCACAACCCGTGCGGCCACGTCTACACGCGGGAGGAGCTCGAAGGCATCCGCGACGTCGTCGTGCGGCACGGCGCACGGGTCATCAGCGACGAGATCCACGCACCGCTGGTGCTCCCCGGCGCACAGCACGTCCCCTACCTCTCCCTTGACGGCACCGCCGACCACGCGGTGGCCGTGGTGGCGTCGTCCAAGGCGTTCAACACCGCGGGGCTGAGGTGCGCGCAGATCGTGACCACCGACGACGACACCCGCAAGCGGCTGGTCGAGGTGCCGATGGCGCGCAACGACTCGTGGTCGTCCCTCGGCGCGGTCGCGGCGATTGCTGCCTACGAGGACGGCGACGCCTGGCTGGCGGCCCTCGTCGAGCGGCTCGACCAGCTCCGCTCGTTGCTCGACCGGTTGCTCGCCGAGCACCTCCCCGACACGAGGATGCGGCGGCTGGAGGCGACGTACCTGCCCTGGCTGGACCTGCGCTCCTATGGCCACCGGGACCCGGCAGGGGTCGGGCTGGCCAGGCAACGCGTCCTGCTCTCCCCCGGCCACGCCTATCACCCCGGCCTCGACGGGCATGCCCGCCTCAACATGGCCACCTCGCCCGAACGGCTCACCGAGATCATCCGCCGGCTCGGCGCCGCGCTGACCGGGTAGGAAACCGCGGATCTACAGGTTGGAGGTCGGTCCGTTCTTGGCCCGCTCCGCCGGCTGGGCGGCGATCACGTCGGCGTACCACTCGAACGACTTCTTGGGCGTACGCCGCAGGGTCTCGTAGTCGATGTGGACCAGACCGAACCTCTGCGCAAGGCCCTCGGCCCACTCGAAGTTGTCCATCAGCGACCAGGTGTAGTAGCCGCGGACATCCACCCCGCGCTCGATCGCGGTGGCCACGGCCCGCAGGTGGGCGTCGAGGTAGTCGATCCGGCGCTGGTCGTCGACCACGCCGTTCGCGTCGGGCTCGTCGGAGTAGGCACAGCCGGACTCGGTGATCATGATCGGCGGCAGCGCGGCCCGGTAGCGGGCGCGGAAGATGATGAGCCACTCCCGCAGCGCGTCGGGGACGACCGCCCAGCCCCGGTCGGTGACGGGGTAGCCGAGCGGCTCGAGCATCTCGAACGGCATCTCGGACTCGTCCGGGGTGGCCGCCACCTTCACCGGGCTGTAGTAGTTGACGCCGTAGAAGTCGAGCGGCTGCCGGATCGTCGCCATGTCGCCGGGCTGGACGAGGTCGTCCATCATGAACGCGAAGTCCGCCGGGTAGCGGCCGAGCAGCATCGGCTCGATGAACAGCCCGTTCCAGATCGTGTCGAAGAGCTTGGACGCGCCGACGTCGGCATCGTCGTCGCTGGCCGGCCACACCGGCGCGTGGTTGTTGGCGCACCCGATGCTGGTGGCACCGGCCGCACGCAGGGCGATCGCCGCACGGCCGTGCGCCAGCAGGAGGTGGTGGGCCACGTGCAGTGAGTCGAAGTAGAGCTGCTTGCCGGGTGCGTGCTCGCCGATCCCGTAGCCGAGGGTGGTCACGACGTTGGGTTCGTTGATCGGGATCCAGTGCTCGACCCGGTCGGCGAACGCGTCACCCACGATCGCGGCGTAGTCGGCGAACCGGTCGATCGTGTCGCGGTTCAGCCAGCCGCCGTCATCCTCCAGCGCCTGGGGCAGGTCCCAGTGGTAGAGCGTGGCCATCGGCTGGACGCCCGCCTCGAGGAGGCCGTCGATCAGCCGGTCGTAGAACGCGAGGCCCTTTGGGTTTGCCGGGCCCGACCCGGTCGGCTGGATCCGCGGCCAGGCAATCGAGAAGCGGTATCCGCCGGCGCCGAGCTGCTTGAGCAGCGCGACGTCCTCCTCCCACCGGTGATAGTGGTCGCACGCCACGGCCCCACTGGTGCCGTCGGCGATGCGTCCGGGCTGCGCCGTGAAGGTGTCCCAGATGCTGGGACCGCGGCCGTCCTCGGCCACGGCGCCCTCGATCTGGTACGCCGCCGTGCTGGTGCCGAACCTGAAGCCCGGGGGGAATTGGGGAAACACGGTTTCATTGTCTCTATGTCCGTCGAGGTCCGCAGGGGAAGTGTCAGGTTCGTAACTCGCGGCGAGGGCCGGACCACCCGGCACTCGTTCTCGTTCGGCGACCACTACGACCCGGAGAACGTCGGGTTCGGACCGATGGTCTGCCACGACGACCACCTGCTGGGCGGTGGCACTGGGTTCCCCGACCACCCGCACCGAGATCTGGAGATCGTCACCTGGGTGCTGTCCGGTGCGGTGGTGCACACGGCCTCCGTCGGCCCGCCGAGCACCGTGGGCGCGGGTCAGGTCCAGGTGCTTTCCGCCGGGTCCGGTATCTCGCACAGCGAGATCGCCGAGCCCGGGGCGGGCGCGACGCGGTTCATCCAGACGTGGGTTCGGCCGGACGAGTCCGGTGCCGCGCCGTCGTACGCCTCCGCGGTGGTCGGCGATGCGGTCGCCGCGGGCGGCGGGCTGGTGCCGGTGGTGTCCGGACGCGACAGCGCCGCGGTGGCCAGGATCGGTACCGCGTCCGCCACCCTGCACGCGGCCGTCCTCGACGCGGGCGAGTCGGTCAGCCTTCCGGACGACCCGCTGCAGCACGTGTTCGTGGCGACCGGGTCCCTCGCCCGCTTCAGCCTCGCCGAGCCGCTCTCGGCCGGCGACGCCCTCCGGATCAGCGACCGGCCCGGGCTGAGCGTGACCGCGGCTTCCCCCACTCAGCTGCTGGTCTGGTCCTTCACCACTCCTTGAGTTGTCAGCGCTTGCCCTTGAGCGTGAGGGAGACGGAGTCGGTCACGCTCTCGCTCCCGTCGGAGACGGTCACGACGGCGGTGTACGTGCCGGCCGACCTGTAGGCGTGCTCCACCATCGCCCCGGCGCCGGTCGAGCCGTCGCCGAAGTCCCAGCGGTAGGTCAGGGTGTTGCCGTCGGGATCCGTGGCTGCGGCCGTGAAGCGCTGAGGTTCGCCGACCTTGGGCCGACCCTTGTCCGAGGTCGTCGTCACGGCGGTGATCTCGGGTGCCGCGTTGGCCGGCGCCTGGTTCTCGGCGCCGATCGTGTAGGCGCACCCGCTCGTCGCCGTGTCGGCGTCGGGCACGAGCAGGACCAGCGAGCGCCGCCCGACGATCGAGACGCCCGCGATCTGCTCCCCCGCGCTGACCGAGCCGGGCAGACCGAGCTCGGTCCACAGGGCGGACGGGAGGGTCACGGTGACCTCGTCAGCGGCGGCGTCGAACGACCCGGGCAAGCCGGTCGCCAGGGTCGTCCGGGTGGTCTCGAACTTGCCGAGCACGAACGTCTCGCCGTCCTCCTGAGTGCGCGTGGCGCCCAGGTAGTAGCCACCACCGCCCAGGCTGAAGTTGACGTCGAAGTACTCACCGGTGCCCTCCAGCCCGCCGGGCGACTCGGCCAGGTCCGAGACCTTCCAGTGGAATGTGACGTCGCTCGTCGCGGGGTCGGTGGTCAGCCAGCCCTCGGTGATGTCGAGCCCGGTCGCGTTCGGCCCGCCGGTCTCGGTGCCGAGCGCGCCGGTGGCGTCACCCTCCGGGTCTGAGAAGCGACCGTCGGTCGGGCAGGCCGCGCCGGGCGGCACGGTCGCGGTCTGGCCGGTGAGCCGCTCGACCGCCGCGAGCACGTCGACCAGCCCGTGGCCCGCGTCGAACGACGTACCGCTGGTGCTGTTGGGGTTGCGCGAGTCCGGCTCGTAGGTGCGCGACCCGAACTGGTACGCCGTGTCGACGAGCAGGTCTTCGATCGCCCCCGGCGACAGCCGCTGGCCCGACTGGGCGACGGCCGCCTGCTGGAGCAGGGCGACATACCCCGCGATGTGGGGCGCGGCCATGGACGTGCCGGAGATCGTGTTGTAGTCGGGGTCGGTGGTGTCGAGACCGGTGGAACAGACCGGGAGGTAGACCCGGCAGGCCGCGGTGATGTTGGTACCCGGGGCCGAGATGTCCGGGTAGGTCGACGGGTCGCCCGCCAGTCCTCGCGACGAGGACGAGTTGAGCGCGTTGTCGCGGCTGCCCTGGTCACCGTCGTCGTAGTTGGCGACCGAGAGCACGCCCGGGGTCGGGTCCTGCGAGTAGGGGTTGACGACGTTCTCGGTGCCGTCGCCGCCATCGTTGCCGGCAGCCCAGACCACGTTGACGCCCTCAGCCACGAGCTCCCGCTGGATCAGGACCTGGGGAGCGTCGGCCTCGAAGTCGCCTCCCCCCGCCGGGCCCCATGAGTTGTTGACCACCACGATCGGCGCGCAGGAGCCGTCGCCACACGGGTCGGCGTGGTGCTCCAGCACCCAGTAGAGACCGAGCGATCCGCCGTAGACGCTGAGCGTCGCGCCCGCGCTGACCGAGACGATGTCCGATCCGGGGGCAGCGCCGCGCAGCTCGCGACCCGAGGAGTCGGTGACGATGGAGCCGGCGGCGATGGAGGTGACGTGGGTGCCGTGCCCGCCCAGCGAGGGGGTGTCGGTGTCGTTGACAGCGGTGGCGTCGACGAAGCAGCCGCTGGCCGCGGCGAAGCCGTCCGGGTAGTCGCCCGCGAGTAGCGGGACGGCGTCGGAGCAGACGACCTTCATGTTCCGCTTGACCCTGGAGTCGCCGTTCTCGTCGGCGAACATCGGGTGGGTGCCGTCGGTGCCCGAGTCGACGACCGCCACCGAGAAGCCGCGGCCGGTCAGCTTGTCGAGGACGCCGTCGCCGTCGATGTCGACGGCACCGTCGTGGACCGGGATCGCTCGGGTGGCCTGGTGCGAGGTCTCGGTCAGTTCGAGGACCTCCTGGTCGGCCCAGTCGACCCGGGTCACGCCGGGTGTGGTCGCCAACGCGCCCACCTGTGCGGGAGTTCCGACCCCGACGGCGATGCCGACCCGGTCGAGGCTGGTCTCCGGCTTCAGCCCGGCCGCGCGGGTCGCCGCCTCGGCTGCCTGGATGCTGCCGCCGGACTGCACCATGACCCGGACCGCGGCACCGGGGCCGACGTCGTTCAGGTGGGCCACGAGCGAGGGCTGGAGGATGGCGTCGCCGCCCGCGACGGCGGACTGCGACTGAGCCGGGACGGCCATCAGGGTCACCGCGGCGGCGGTCGCGGCCGCGACGACGAGTCGGGACAGGTGACGGGGCATCATGCGGGTCTCGCTTCGCTCGGCATCGACCGCCCCGTGGGTGAGGCGGGTCACCCCAACAACGACGCCGCGCCCTATTGGTTAGCCAGACACCGACAGCGGCATGATGCAGGGATGGCGACCTCAGAGGTGCACCGCGAACCCTTCCTCCATCTCGTGGACGTCGCTCACGACCGGGCACTCATCGCCTGGGGCGCCTTCTTCTTCACCAGGACCGATACCGGCCGCTGGCGGATTCTGGACGACGAGGAGCTGGGCCGCGTGGGGAGGCGCGACAGCATCGGGAGCAGCACCGCGCCGTACGGCGCCGCGACCGTCCAGCTGATCGACGACGCGGGACGGGTGGTGGCCGAGGAGTCGACCGCCGACCGGACGTGGGCCTGGGTCAAGGGCCTCACCCCCGACACCGACTACCGGTACCGGGTCCTGGTCGACGGCGAGGAGTGGGCCGTCGGGGAGCGCTGGGACTGGGTGCCCAGCGCCAGCGGCGGCTACGACCTCGCCCCAGCCGGCCGGAGCTATGACCTCCGCTTCCGGACCTGGCCCCACCCCGACACCGGGACCGAGCCCGTGCGGTTCGTCGCGCTCGGTGACTACGGCGTGGGCATCCGCTCCGACTCGGAGTCCAGCCGCCGGCAACGGCGCGTCGCCGAGGTGCTGGACCGCCTCGTGGCCGACGGCGACGTCCGGTTCGTGCTCTCCCTCGGCGACAACATCTACCGCGGCGAGCAGGGCCACGTGGACGACGAGAGCGGCGGCGAGGACGACGACTGGTACTCGAGCTTCTTCCAGCCCTACCGCTACGCGATCGCCCGGGTGCCGGTCTTCCCGGCCATCGGCAACCACGACACCAGCGACACCGAGGGCAGCGACGACCGGGCGCAGATGGAGGACAACTTCCACATCCGGGAGCGGTTCCAGGACGAGACCGACCGCGCGTCCACCGACCCCGGCCTGTTCTACCGGCTGCGGTACGGGCGCGACCTGGAGCTGGTCTGCCTGGACACGTCGATGGACAGCGCCGACGAAGGGGTGCACCGGTTCTTCCAGGCCCCGGAGCACCGCGACTGGCTGCGCGCGACGTTCGCGGCCGACGGCGCCCGCTGGCTGATCCCCTTCTCCCATCACCCGGCCTACTGCGCCGGGCCCCACCACGGCAACGACACCGAGATCCAGGAGACCCTGCTGCCGCTGTTCGACACCGCCGGGGTGCGACTGGTCCTGGCCGGGCACGAGCACAACTTCCAGGTCAACGAGGTCGAGGGTCGCACCTATCTCGTCTCCGGCTCCGGTGCCAAGGTCCGCGAGGAGGTTCCGGAGGGTTTCGCCGACGCCGGGACGACGGCGTGGGCTGCCCAGGCCCACCTGCTGCTGGTGGAGGTGGACGGCCGGGACGCCCGGCTGACCCCGGTCTCCGGGCTGCTGGCGGACGGCACCCCGCATCTGATGACCGCGCTCACCCCCCAGAACCAGATCGTCGAGCCTCCCTGGGTGATCCGGCGCTAACGCGAGTCGGCGCTACTGCTGCGCTGAGTACGGCCGAGTCGGCTCAAATGCCGGGTTCAAACCCCTCGAGTCGGCGCTACAGCTGAGGGCTGTTCCGGCAGTCGCGCCGACTCGGCCGTCAGGACGCCGGCATTCACGCCGACTCGGCAGTTACGGCGAGCCAGCGATCACGCACAGCGCGCCCGGCTGGATCTCCACGACCGCCGGCTCCGAGTCGAGGCCGGGAAGGACGCCGAGCGCCTCGCCGTCGCCGCCCAGCGGGATCGGGTTGCGGGCGTCGCCGCGCAGCTCGACCCGCTTGCCCCGGAGCACGGTCACCTCGGGGCGGTTCACGTGGGTGCCGTCGTAGACGGTGGGGAGGGAGCGGAGCAGCTCGAGACGCGAGGCCGCCTCGATCACGACCACGTCGAGCACCCCGTCGTCGATGACCGCCGCCGGCGCGATCTTCATGCCCTTGCCGTAGTAGGCGGAGTTGGCGATCACGACCGTGGCGGCGGCGTACTCCTGGTCAACGCCGTCGACCGAGACCCGGTAACGACCGGGCTGGTAGGACGCCAGCGAACGGACCGCGGCGTAGGGATACTGAAGCTTCTTGGGCAGCCGGACCCGGTCCACGAGTGAGGAGAGCATGCCGTCGCCGCCGACGGAGACCACCACGTCACCGCGGGACTGCGCGGCCTCGAGGAGCTCGCGTACGGCGTGCGGTCCGGGCGAGTAGGTGACCTCCACCCGGGCGCCGGCCTCGCGGAGCAGTCGGGCCACCGGGATGACGGCCTGGGGCGCGGCGCCGCCGCCGGAGGCGGGGTTGACCAGGAAGGTGAAGTGGCGGGTCATGGGATGAGCACGCCGGGGTTGAGGATCCCGGTCGGGTCGAGCTCGGCCTTGACCGCCCGCAGGATCGAGACGCCGACGTCGCCGATCTCCTGGCGGTACCACGTCTTGTGATCGGTGCCAATGGCGTGGTGGTGGGTGATGGTGGCGCCGGCTGCGGCGATCGCGTCGCCTGCGGCTGCCTTGGCGGCCTCCCATTGTGCGATCGGGTCGTCGGTCTCCTTGGCGGCGACCGTGAAGTAGAGCGAGCAACCGGTCTCGTAGACGTGGGAGATGTGGCAGAGCACGATCGCCCCCTCGCCGAGGGAGGTCTCGAGGGCACCCTTCACGGCGGTGTAGAGCCGGTCGAGGTTGGACCACCAGGTCGCGGTCTCCAGGGTCTCGACGAGGACGCCGACGTCGAGCATCGAGTCCCGGAGGTACGGCGCCCGGAACCGGCCCTCGACCCAGGACCGGCCGGGCTCCTCACCGAGTTCGGTGCCGCCGAGGACGGGGAGTACGGCGGCAACGGCGGCGCGCCGGGTCTCGACCGCGGCTGGCGTCCCTTCGTAGCCGGCGATCATCAGGCAGCCGGCGGCGGAGTCGGACCCGATCTCGTCGGGTCGGGCGAGATTGATCCCGGTCTCGGCCTCGTCGGAGAGCCGGATCACGGTCGGGAGCAGCCCAGCCTGGGCGAGCGTGCGCATCGCCGCCGCGCCGACCGCGAAGGATGGCCAGCGCCACCCGTCGTAGACCTTGAGCTCGGGGAGCCTGCGCACCCGGACGGTCACCGAGGTGATCACCCCGAAGACACCTTCGGACCCGAGCATCAGCTGGCGCAGGTCGGGCCCGGCGGCGCTGGCCGGGGCAACACCGAGGTCGAGCCGCCCCGAGGGCGTGGCCGCGGTGAGGCGGACGACCATCGCGTCGAAACGGCCGTAGCCGGCGCTGGACTGGCCGCTGGATCGGGTCGCGGCGAAGCCGCCGATCGAGGCGTACTCGAACGACTGGGGGAAGTGGCCGAGCATCAGGCCGTGCTCGGCGAGCAGCTCCTCGGCCTCGGGGCCGCGGAGGCCGGGCTCGAGGGTGGCGGTCATCGACACCTGATCAACGTCGAGCAGCCGCTTCATCCGGACCAGGTCCAGGGAGATGACGCCGGCGTACCCCTCGCGGCGCGCGGCCAGACCGCCGGTGACGCAGGTGCCCCCACCGAACGGGACGACCGCCAGGTGGTGCTCGACCGCGAAGGCGAGCACCGCGGCCACTTCGTCGTGGGTGCCGGGCCGGACCACCGCGTCGGGGGCGTCGTCCAGGTCGCCGGCACGGGCGCGAAGCAGGTCGGGAGTGGACTTGCCGCGGGTGCGGAGGCGCCGGGTGTCGTCGTCGGTGACCACGTGCTCGGCTCCCACCAGTGTGCGGAGGCCGTCGAGCACCGCCTCCTCGACCTGGCCGGCCGGCACGCTCGGGTCCTCGGTCGCAGGTCGTTCCTCGAGGCCGAAGGCCAGCTCGATCAGCCCACGGGCGGAGTCGGGAAGCGGTGCGGCGGCGGCCGGGTCGCCCCAGCGGGTCGGATGCATCTCGCGGCTCATGGGTTACAGTGTGACATATGACGTCACTTCGTCACATCCCGGATCTCGACGAGCGGGAGGGCGCCTACCTCGACGCCGCCCGCGCGTGCATCCTCGACGTCGGCTGGCGGCGTACGACGCTCACCGAGGTGGCCCGTCGCGCGGGGGTGTCCCGGATGACGATCTACCGCACCTGGTCCGACATGCCCCGGCTGCTCGGCGACCTGATGACCCGGGAGTGGGGCGATGTCGTCGCCGCCATCACCGACGGCCCCTCGGCGGGCTCGCCGGCCGACCGGCTCGTCACCGCACTCGTCGGCGGGGTCCGGGCGCTGCGCGACAACGAGCTGTTCGTGCGGATCGTCGAGCTCGACCCCGAGCTGTTGCTGCCCTACCTGCTTGCCCGTCGCGGTCGTTCCCAGGACGCGATCCTCGGGCTGGTGGAGGAGTGGGTCCGGGCCGGGCAACAAACAGGCGACGTCCGCTCCGGCGACCCGATGGCGATCGCCCGGGGGCTGGTCCTGACGACCCACGGTTTCGTGCTGTCGTCGCACACGATGGTCGACGACTCGGTCTCGGAGGAGGCCCTCGACGCCGAGCTGGTCGCCGTACTCACCCGGGCGTTGACGCCATGACCGCGACCCTGATCACCCCTGGGCTGGCCGGCGCACCGTCCGAGGTGGACGTGGTCGTGATCGGCCTGGGCGTCACCGGAGCCGGAGTCGCGCTCGACGCGGTCACCAGGGGGCTCTCGGTGCTTGCCGTCGACGCCCACGACCTCGCCTTCGGCACCTCCCGGTGGTCCTCCAAGCTGGTCCACGGCGGCCTTCGCTACCTCGCCCACGGACAGGTCGGCGTGGCCCACGAGAGTGCCGTTGAACGCGGCCTCCTCA
>Ga0247830_10000919_pt1 | contig 11531 bp, 10 predicted proteins | sample 12C_Control_Day5_FD_207766 | JGI IMG/M metagenome (GOLD analysis project Ga0247830, IMG submission 207766) | Soil microbial communities from agricultural site in Penn Yan, New York, United States - 12C_Control_Day5 | ecosystem: Environmental > Terrestrial > Soil > Agricultural land | place...
GCGTAGTCGAGCCCTTCCTTGGGGTCGGAGACGAAGAAGCGGGCATCGAACTCGAAAACAGTGGTCTGTTTTTTGCCTCCCTTGTCATCCGTCTCGAAATCGAACTCGGCAAGGAAGCCGGGGGCGACGCTCGCAGAAGCGATTACGTGCTGGTTGGTGAGCAGCAGTCCCGGAGCGACCAGGAAGCCCGAGCCCTGCGGGCGACCGTCGCGGAAAATGATCCGAGCTACCGCATCGGCGGCGGTGCGACCGCGGGACAGAAACGACACGCTGACAAAGTCGTACGTGAGACCGATGATCGATTCCGGGCCTGCCTTCGGTTGCGGCGCCGCCTCGGCCATTGCCGGCTGCTCGATTGCTTCCGCCGTCTCCCGGATCTCGCGGGCGAGCTCTTCCGGATCGAATTTCTTGCGCAAGGGCGTCTCATCGAGCTTTGCGCGAAGACGGGCGACAGCGCGGTCTTGCTGCGTTTCGGCCCCAAGCGGATTTCCGTGACCGATCTGCTGGAGACTTCGTGCGATCTGGTCTCTCGCGGAAACAAGCCGGTCGGAGACCACGTCGTCGAGAGCACGTTGCGAAATATCTGACATGTGCGCACCAATACGAATAGCTCAATGTAGGCCCAATCTATCGCGATGGAGTGGGGCCCTGCAAGCGGCGACTGTCGCGAACAACAAAAAGGTGAATGAGCCCACCGCCGCCTGATGGCACCCGCGGATTGTCTTCGTTCTGTTGCAGAGCGCGATGTAGGCTCAGGGCCCAATCTTGCTGATGCGCGCAGTCGGCGGTGCAGCAAACCTCCGCGAGCACGCGTGGTCGGCGCTCGACGGCAGCTGGGCCCCGGATAGCCTCCGCATGCGCGGCGGCTTCCGGGGATGCAGCCTTCACCATCACGGCTCCTTGCCAGCCTTCGCCTTGGCTCCCTTCGCGGCGGCGGCGGCGGCTTTGGCCTGTTCGGCGGCGTCCTGGGCGAAGATCTCGTCGAGCTCCTGGGTGTGGCTCTTGGCGCGCTCCTGAAGCTTCTCGAGGTCGGTGTAGTGCCTGTAGTCCTCGTAGAGGCGGCGGCGGTCGGTGGTCATGAAGGTGTCGACGGCGAAGCGCACGTCGCGCTCGGAGAGGCCGAGGCCGCGCAGCAGCTCGCGCGTGAGGTCGAGCGAGGAGAGAAAGGTCTCGCGGCGGATAACCTGGACGCCCAGGTCCATCAGCTGGTGGGTGTGGCGGCGGTGGCGCGAGCGCGCGTAGATCGGCACGTTGGGATAGTGCTGCTTGACCATCTGGGCGGTGCGCAGGGACGCCTCGACATTGTCGATGGCCAGCACGAAGGCGCGGGCCTTGCCCGTCTGCGCCGCCTCCAGGATCTCGTGCCGGCTGGCGTCGCCGTAGAAGGCGCGCGCGCCGAACTTGCGCACGGTGTCGACGTGCTGGGGATCGGAGTCGAGCGCGGTGAAGGGGATGCGCTTGGCGAGCAGGATGCGGGCGACGATCTGGCCGACGCGGCCAAAGCCGGCGATGACGATATGGCCGTCGTTCTCGGGCGGAGTGTCGAAGGCTTGCGCCACCACCGCGCGCGGGGCCAGGCTCTCGTCGATCAGCAGCAGCAGGGGCGTTGCCGCCATCGACAGGGTGACGGCGACCGACAGCAGGTCGGCGACGGGCTTGGCGAGCACGCCGGCATCGACGCCGGTCGTGAACAGCACGAAGGCGAACTCGCCGCCCTGGGCGATGGCGAGCGCGAAGCGACGTGCCGGCCCCGACTCCAGCCCGGCGCGGCGGCCGAGTGCGTAGAGCACGCCGCTCTTCACCGCCAGCAGGCCGAATACGATCGCCGCGACGAGGTAGGGGCTCTCGACCGTCAGCTTGAGGTTGAGCGACATGCCGACGGCGGTGAAGAACAGACCGAGCAGCAGGCCCTCGAACGGCGCGATATCGGCCTCGATCTCGTGGCGATAATCGGAATCGGCGAGCAGAACGCCGGCGATGAACGCCCCCAGCGACGCCGAAAGGCCGGCGTGCTCCATCACCAGCGTCACGCTGACCACGGTCAGCAATGCGCAAGCCGTCATCGCCTCCTTCACCCGCGTGCGCGCAACGATGCGGATCAGGCCGTCGAGCACGTAGCGGCCGACGATCACCACCAGCAGGATGATGCCGATCGCCTTCAGCGCGGACAGGACCTCCATCGGCGCGGCTTTTCCCGCCGTGACGGCGAACAGGGGGGTAAGCGCTATCAGCGGGATCGCCGCCAGGTCCTGGAACAGCAGCACGCCGAACGCCATGCGGCCGTGGCGCAGGGCCAGCTCGCCCTTCTCCTCGAGCACCTGAAGGGCAAACGCGGTGGACGACAAGGAGAGGGCAAGACCGGCGAACAGTGCCGTGGGCCAAGCAAGGCCAAGGGCCAGGGCAATGAGGGCAAGGAGGGCGGCAGTGATGGCCACTTGGGCGCCGCCAAGGCCGAAGATGGCCGCGCGCATGGCCCAAAGGCGGCGGGGACGAAGCTCGAGACCGATGAGGAAGAGGAGGAGGACGACGCCGAACTCGGCGAAATGGAGTACCGAGGTGACCTCGTAGATGGAGTAGACGAAGCCGAGGCCGAAGGGACCGATGAGGACGCCGACGAGGAGGTAGCCCAGCACGTTGCCGATGCGCAGCAGCTTGGCGAGCGGCGCCGCCACCACGGCGGCGGTCAGGAAAAGCGCCACTTGCGTCAGGGTCACGTCGGTCATGCGCTCTGTCCGGCGGCTCTATCCCGCATTTGCAGCTTCTTGCGGGAAGGAACGACCATTCCCGCTGGGCCGCGTGTAGATAGGGATTTCGGGGCGTCGGGCGCAACGGTGAAATGACAGTTGAGGGGCGAGGACGGCCTCAATCCCCGCCCGGAGCCCTGAACGTATCGCTGTTTCACGTGAAACATCGGCGGCGGGCGTCTCGGTGGGCGCCTACACCCGCGGCGGATGCGGCTTGGGGTGGATGAATTCCCAGGGCGAGGTCTCGCTACCCTGCGCCACCTCGATCTCGATCAGCACCGGCCCTTTGGCCTCGAGCGCCGCCTCCAGGACCGGCCGCAGCGCCTCGGGCGAGGCGACGCGATGGGCCTCGACCCCGAACGATCTCGCCAGCAGCATGAAGTCGGGGTTGGCGAGCGCCGCGCCGATCACGCGGTTGCCGAAATTGGTGCGCTGGTCGCGCATCACATTGCCGTAGGCGCCGTTGTTGAACAGCAGCACGACGACCGCGATGCCGTACTGCACGGCGGTTGCCAGCTCCTGCACGCCGAACAGGAAGCCGCCATCGCCGGCGACGGAGACGACCGGCTTGTCAGGATGCGCCACCTTTACGCCCAGCGCCGAAGGGAAACCGAAGCCGAGCGTGCCCTGATAGCCCTCGGTCACGTACGTGCGCGGGCCGTAGACGGGGTAGCCGAAGTAGGAGGTGAAGCCTACCTGGCTCAGCTCCGTGACGAAGATGCCGTCGCGCGGGAGCACCTCGCGGATGACGTCGAGATAGGCGAGCTGCGGCTGCACCTTCTCGATCGCGGCACGTGCCTCGGCCTTCACGGCGGCGATGCGCTCGGCGACTTTCGCCGAAGCCCTCGTCTTGGCGGATTCCGCAGTCGGCGGCTTGGCTTCGCCCTTGCGTCCCCGCAGGCGGCGCACGGCCGCGAGCAGGGCGCGGACCCCGGCCTCCGCATCGGCGACGATGCCGGCATGCGGGACGAGGCGGCGCATCTCCGCGGGATCGATGTCGATGCGGACGAGGTGCGGCGGCGCCTGCGGGCGGTCGATCAGGGACATCATGCCGGTCCAGCGCATGTAGGGCATCTCGGCGCGCGTGCCGACGGCGACGAGGGCGTCCGTCTCGGGCCACAGGCGATAGGCGGCGTAAGAGGAGACGCCCAGGGCATGGTCCTCCGGCACGACACCTCGCCCGCCGCGGAAGGCCGCCACGGGCGCCTGCAGCTCCTCCGCCAGGGCCTCGATCGCCTCGCTGGCATGCTGGGCGCCGCTGCCCGTGATGATCATGGGCCGCCGCGCGACGGCGACGAGCTTGGCGGCCGCTTCCACCTCGAGCGGCGATGGCGCGGGCGGCTCGGGGATGGCCGCCGGCCGGGGCGGCTCGACGAACCCACTCGAGGCCATCGTGTCCCACGCCATCTCGACCGCCACCGGCCCCGGCCGCCCCGAGAGCATCTGCCGGAACGCCTCGTTGATGGCGGCCGGGGCATCTGCCGGCCGCTCGATGCGAGTTGCCCATTTGGTCAGCGAGCGCAGGGTTGCGAGCTGGTCGGGCAGCTCGTGCAGATGCCCACGGTTGCGGCCGAGGAACGCCGAGGGCACCTGCCCCGTGATGCAAAGCACCGGCGCGCAGCAGCCATACGCCGTGCACAGCGCCGCCGTCGTATTCAGCACGCCGGGACCCGGCACGACGGCATAGACGCCCGGACGCCCGGTCGATCGCGCATAGCCGAACGCCATGTAGCCGCAGGCCTGCTCGTGCCGTGCCCCGACCGTGCGAACCTGGTCCGCTCGCTGCTGCAGGGCGTCAAATAGGGGGTAGAGCTGGGCGCCCGGCAGGCCGAACACGGTATCGACGCCATTGGCGACCAGTGCCTCGACGATCGCCATCCCCCCGGTCATCGTCCCGGCCTTGGCGCCGGTCTTTCCTTTCGCCATCGCGTCCCTGCCCGCCGCAAACCAAAATTTACCACTATCACGGGTCGGCTGCGGCTCGAAGCGGTCGGTCCGAACCCTGTTTCACCGGGAACAGACGGGGTCCAAGACCGCTGGTACCTTCCACCCATGATGCCGCACGGGCATCCGCCCCGAGCTGAAGGAACCGCCCCAATGTTTGCCCTCGACCTCCGCAAGATTCTCGCCGTCGCCCTGCTGGCGACCGCAGTAGCGGCGCCCGCGTCGGCCAGCGATGCCCTGATGACCACCCAGCAGGCCGTTATCGGACAGAGCTACGCCGAAGCCGGTCCGGCCGACACCAGCGGTCTGATCGTCCAGCAATCCTCGCAACTCGAGACCAAGGCTCAGATCGCCGAGCCGAACGCGCCCAAGGCAGCAATGCCGCAGCCGCAGAAGCCCATGGCGCGCCAGAAGGTTACCGAGCTTCGTCCCGCCGTTGTCGGCATGCGCCAGCCGGCCGCTCCCGGCGCCGCCTACCGCGCCTCGCCCCCGCTCATCCTCGGCGTCGGCTACTGATGCCCTAGTTGGTTCCGGACGCTTGGGGAGAAGGCCCGCACTCTGGTCCTCGGACCGGGTGCGGGCTGTTTGCTGTTCGCCCCCTGCTTTCTCATCTCGCGCTTGCCATGAGCCATGCTGACACCGTCCTGTCAGCAGCGCGCGCCGCACACGTTTTCGCGATTTGTACCCACCTCGATAGTTTGCAAGCATGCTCACACGGCAGCGGCGCAGATGGAGCCGCATCAACGCAATCGATTGACACCAGCACGCCCTGAGCCGGCCCGGAACAAATGAACCGGCCCGGAATTCCTGAACCACCGACCTGCCATAGCCGCCAGGCATGGTTTCCAAAGCGAGAAAGTGCCCAGGGGTCAGCGGACCCTCGCCTATGGTTTTGGTCGTCGGCAAACGGCTGTCCGGTCGCCTCGCAAGTGGGCGATTCGAATAGGAAAAGAGGAGTTGAGATGACGGATCGGTCTCAAGGCACGCCCCGCCATGCGGAGCCCCGCCGCACGCAGCAGGAGCGGCTGCTCGAGACGCGGGCCCTCTCACTCGAGCTGGCTCGCCCCCTTTCCCCTGAGGACATGACCGTCCAGCCGATGGACGATGCAAGCCCCACCAAGTGGCACCTGGCCCACGTCACATGGTTCTTCGAGACCTTCATCCTCGCCAAGCACCTCCCCGGCTACCGGACGTTCGATCCCGACTTCAACTACTGCTTCAACTCCTACTACGAGAGCCAGGGACCCCGGCAGCCGCGCCCCAGGCGCGGCGTCCTCACGCGACCCTCCTGCGAACGCGTGCTGGCATATCGGGCCCATGTCGATGACGGCCTCGCCAAGCTGGTGGCACGCGGCCTCTCTCCCGGGTCCGAGATCACGCGCCTGATCGAGGTCGGCATCAACCACGAGCAGCAGCATCAGGAGCTCCTGCTCACCGACCTCCTGGCGCTGTTTGCCGCCAATCCGCTGCGGCCGGCATATCGCGCCGTGCGGCTGGCTGGCGACGCATCCGCTGCCGAGGCGATTCGCTGGGTCGAGTTCGCCGGCGGCATCCACCTGGTAGGGCACGAGGGCGCCGGCTTCTCCTGGGACAACGAGGGTCCGCGCCACGACGTGCTGATCCACCCGTTCCGGCTTGCTGACCGCCTCGTCACCAACGGCGAGTGGCTCGATTTCATGGCCGACGGGGGCTATCGCTCTGCCGCCCTGTGGCTGTCCGATGGCTGGGCCACGGTCAACCGCGAAGGCTGGCACGCGCCGCTCTACTGGGAGGAGCGCGACGGTCAGTGGCTCGCCATGTCGCTCGAAGGCCTGCAGCCGGTCGATCGCGCGAGCCCCGTCGCCCATGTGAGCTATTTCGAGGCCGACGCCTTCGCCCGCTGGGCCGGCAAGCGCCTGCCGACGGAGTTCGAGTGGGAGGTCGCTGCCGAGGGCCTGCCCCTAAGCGGCAATACGCTCGCCACACGCGCGCTGCGGCCGCAACCAGCGCAATCGCCCGCGAATGGACAGCCGCGTCAGATGTTTGGCGACGTCTGGGAGTGGACCCAGAGCGCCTATCTTCCTTACCCCGGCTATCGTCCACCCGAGGGGGCACTCGGCGAATACAACGGCAAGTTCATGGTGAGCCAGCAGGTGCTGCGCGGCGCCTCCTGCGCCACCCCCGACGGCCACACCCGCGCGACCTACCGCAACTTCTTCTACCCCCACCAGCGCTGGCAGTTTATGGGCCTGCGTCTTGCCTCGGAGATCGTGTGATGCCGACACCCAATATGCGCAAGCTGCTTGCCGAGCGCTTCGCGCTCGTCGACGACGAGTTCACCTCCGCCGTTCTTGACGGCTTGTCGCGGCCGCAGAAATCTCTGCCGTGCCGCTTTTTTTATGACGCGCGCGGCAGCGCGCTGTTCGAGGAGATCACGCGGCTGCCGGAATATTACCCCACGCGCACGGAGGCTGCGATCCTCGAGGCCCACGCCGCCGAGATGACGGAGGGGATCGCAGACGACAGCGTGTTGGTGGAGCTCGGCTCGGGCTCGAGCCTCAAGACCGAGACCCTTTTGCGCAAGCTGCCGCGGTCCTGCGCCTACGTGCCCGTCGACGTCTCGCCCGCCGCGCTCGAGGATGCCGCGCAGCGGCTGACGGAGCGCTTCCCGCACCTCGACGTGCGGCCCATCGTGGGCGACTTCTCGCGGCCAATCACCTTCCCCGCCGACATCGGCGAGCGATCGAAGACCGGATTCTTCCCCGGCTCCACGATCGGCAACCTGACCCCCATCGAAGCCGGCCGCCTGCTCGCCGTCCTGCGCAACACGCTCTCCCCCGGTGGCCGACTGATCGTCGGGGTCGACCTCAAGAAGGACCTGCGCACGCTGCTGCCGGCGTACAACGATGCGGCGGGAGTGACGGCCGCCTTCAATCTCAACCTGCTCGCCCGCATCAACCGTGAGCTTGAAGGCTCCTTCGATCTCGACGGCTTCCGCCACGAGGCCATCTACAACGCGCGGGACGGCCGCATCGAGATGCATCTCATCAGTCGCCGCGCCCAGGACGTTACCGCGGCCGGTCGCACCTTCCGCTTCCGGGCCGGCGAGACCATCCACACCGAGAACTCCTACAAGTACTCGGTGCGCCAGTTCCAGGACCTCGCACGTTCCTCGGGCTGGCGGCCCATGCACGTCTGGACCGACAAGGCCAACCGCTTCAGCGTCCACGCGCTCGTCGCCCGTTAACCGCGCGGCGGACCTGCTGCGCTTCCCCTCCCTCTTGCGGGGAGGGGTTAGGGGTGGGGGTGAATCACGCCGCAGCCGGCGCCGCCACCGCCACCTGCGCATCGCGCGAGGCTGCGCGCGTCTGCTTGCCCGCCGACTGCCACACGACCATGCGGCTCTCGAGCGCGCGCGCCAGCATGTAGTAGGCGATCGACAGTACGAGGATCGCGAGGATGCCCGCGAACACGCGCGGGCTGTCGAGGATGGTGCGGTTGAGCGTCACGAGATAGCCGATGCCGGCCGAGGCGGTCAGCATCTCGGCCACCACCACGCCGATGATGGTCAGCGCCCCGCCCAGCCTCAGCCCCGCGAACACCGTCGGCACTGACGCCGGAATGATCACCCGTGTGATGAGCTGCGGCAGGGTCGCGCCCATGCTACGCGCGGCCAGCACGAACTGCGGGTCGATGGTGCGGATGCCCGCCGCCGTCGACAGCATCACCGGAAAGAACCCGTAGATGCCGGCGAAGGCGATCTTCGACTGCGAGCCGATGCCGAACCATGCCGTGAAGATCGGATAGAGGATAACGATCGGCACGGCGTAGAGGCTCGAGAAGATCGGCAGCAGCAGGTTGCGCAGAACGGCCAACCCGCCGACTACTGCGCCGACCAGGATGCCGAGACCGCAGGCGATCAGCATCGACAGCGCCACCTCGTAGAGCGTCACCAGCAGTGCGGCAAAGTAGATGTGTTTGTCGACCCAGAGCACGTAGAGCGTCTTCGACAGCGCCGGCAGGAACAGCTCCGGGATGACCCCGGTCGTCGGCACGAACTCCCACAGGGCGAGCAGGACCACCAGCATCGCCCAGCGGACGGTTGAGGGAGCGGGCCAGCGCATGGGAAACCTCACCTCAGTCCGCTTTTCGAATCTGCTGCCAGATGCGGTCGCGCAGCCGGCCGAACACGTCGGTCGCCATCATCTCGTAGGTGCGCGGCCGCGCCAGCGTAACCTGGATGTGATCGATGATCCGGCCGGGCCGAGCCGACATCACGAGTACCTCGTCGGCGAGATAGACCGCCTCGGTGAGGCTGTGCGTGATGAACACGACCGTTTTCTTGGTGGTGGACCAGATGCGCAGCAGCTCATGTCCCATGGTCATGCGCGTCTGCTCGTCGAGCGCCGCAAACGGCTCGTCCATCAGCAGCACCGGCGGGTCCTGCACCAGGCCGCGCGCGATCGAGACGCGCTGCTTCATACCCCCCGACAGCTCGTGGGGATAGCGCGCCCCGAACCCGTCGAGGCCGACGAGGCTCAGCATGGCCTGTGACCGGCGTCGGCGCTCCTCGCGCGGGGTGCCGCGCAGGCTCAGCGGAAACTCGATGTTGTCGAGCGTGCTGAGCCAGGGAAACAGACTCGCTTCCTGAAAGATGACACCGACCCGCTCGGGATCGGGATTCGGGATCGGCCGGCCGTAACAGAGGATTCTGCCCTCGGTCTGATGCCTGAGCCCCGCCATCATCATCAAGAGCGAGGTCTTGCCGCAGCCGCTCGGGCCGACGATGACCACGAACCGGCCCACCCCAACCGACATCGAGATGTCCTGCAGCGCCGGCACACCCCCCTCGGGGCCGGCATAAACGTGGCTCACGCGGTCGACCTCGATCGCCGCCTCGCCGACCCGGCCACGCACATCGCTCAGGTTCGCCACGTGCTGCATCGAGCCTCCAGGGCACGCACGGCCTCGTTGAACGCGATCGCCACGGCCGCCAGCACGATCACTCCGGCGAACAGCTGCGGCATCTGGAAGTTCTCCCCCCAGTTGGAAATGAGATGCCCGATGCCCGTGCGCGAGGCATACATCTCGGCAATCATCACGCCTGTGAAATTGAAGATCATGGAGATGCGCAGCGTCTCCAGCAGGACCGGCATCATGCTCGGGACGTACACCCGCAGCAGGATCTGCATCTGCGTTGCGCCATACGAGCGCGCCACCATGATATGGTCCTGGCGCACGGACTCCACAGCCGCCGTCGCGCTCATGAGCACGACAAACGCGGTCGTGAAAGCGGCATATGCCACCTTCTGCTGGAAGCCGATGCCGAGCATGAGGATGAACATCGGCAGGAAGATCGACTTCGGGATGCTGAACACGTAGAACAGCACCGGCTTGAAGATCTCGCCGACATAGTCGTTCTCCGCAATCGCGATTCCCGCCGCCGCACCCAGCGGCACGGCGATGATGAAGGCGACAATCACCTCCGCGGCCGTGACGGCCACCGCCTCGTGCACGGCCGGCCGGCCGAGCAGGTCGACCAGCGTCTGCAGCACCAGCGACAGCGGCGGCAGCAGCAGCGGGTTGACCACGCCGCTTCGGGGGAGGATCTCCCACGCAGCCATGACCAGCGCCAGCAGGGCCAGCCGCGTCAGTCTGATCTGGAGTCGTGTCATTGTCGCAGCGCCGGCAGCTGACCTACGCCTTGGTCGGCACCGGCTTGAACTGCGTGACAAAGATGTCCTTGACCGGCGCCAGGTCCGTCATGCCGATGAGGCGCGCCATGTCGAGGGCCCGCTCCATCCACTCGAGCTTCATCTCGCCGTCGCGTGACAAGTGCTTGATGTTGCCGTCGAGCTCGCGTGCCGCGATTGGCTCCAGGATCTCGTCGATCTCGGCGACAAGCTTTACCGCGGCCGCGCGGTTGGCATCGGCGACAAGGAAGGCGACCCCGCCGTAGATGGCGTTCAGCGCCTTCTGCACCACCTCCGGCCGCTCCTTGATGACCTTGTCGCTGGCGATCCAACTGCCTGTCGAATGCGCCGGCACCTCGGCGCCGTAGTCGATTAGCGGCCGGGCCACCTTCTCGTCGATCACCTTGTAGGTCAGCGGGGAGTAGAGCACGGAGGCATCGATGTTGCCGGTCAGCAGGTTCGGTACCAGGCCGCCGCCACCGAGCGGCACGCGCGTGAAATCCATCTTGTGCTCTGCAAGCGTCCAGCGCGCCAGGATGTCGGTGCCGGAGCCAGCCGACGTGATGCCGACCTTCTTGCCCGCGAGCTCGGACACCTTCTTGATTGGCGAGTCGGTCTTCACGACCATGTACCAGCCGTAGTAGCCGTTGGCGCCGTTGGCGACACACCTCACGTTGACGCCCTTCTTGAGGCCTCCCGCGACGCTGGACGACGAGTTGAGGACAAGGTCGGCGGCACCCGCCGCGATCGCCTCGAAGCCTTCGGCCCCGCTGCGATAGATCGTGAGCTCCGCCTTGATCCCCTCCTTCTCGAACAGCTTCTGGCGGATCGCCGTCTCGCAAATGATGGTCGGCCAGTATGTCTTGGTCGGCACACCGATGCGGATCGTGCCGGCTCCCTGGGCAATGGCCGCGCGCGGCATCAGCGCCGCGGCCGCGCCTCCCACCAGCATGGACCTGCGCAGCAGGTCGGGTTCCTCGCGTTGCGGAGCCTTCGACATCGGCATTCCTCCCAGTCATGGCCGGGGCTCGCGTTGACCGCAGCCCTCGTGAACCGAAGCGCCGAGTGTAGTGGACGGCCGCAAGTGGGCAACCGAAAACGGCCCGCCGCGTAAATTGGTCCGGGGGCATTCCGTATCGAGGGTGGGGCACTGCCCATCCCGGGCACCGCC
>Ga0247830_10000924_pt1 | contig 11519 bp, 14 predicted proteins | sample 12C_Control_Day5_FD_207766 | JGI IMG/M metagenome (GOLD analysis project Ga0247830, IMG submission 207766) | Soil microbial communities from agricultural site in Penn Yan, New York, United States - 12C_Control_Day5 | ecosystem: Environmental > Terrestrial > Soil > Agricultural land | place...
ATTGGCCGGAACCGCACCCTGGGCATTTTTAAGCCACTTTTTTCTACGTTTTCCCACTTTATGCGAAAAGCGCAGGCCGGGTCAAGCGGAGGAACGGAAAATCTTTAGTTTCTACAAAGACTTAGCTAAACAATTGGAGGCTGAGTCTGGGTTTCACTTCTACTTTATTATCAATGACTTATCAAATTGATTAAAAGTGAGTTGTTAGGATAAGGACGGAAAAGGCATCGGCGATAATCCGGCCATGATCAACAAGTTCTTCGCGACGGCCGAGGCCGCGCTGGCAGACATTCCCGATGGCGCGACGATCATGATCGGCGGCTTCGGCAACGCCGGCATGCCCGCCGAGCTCATCGATTGCCTGATCGCGCAGGGCGCGAAGGATCTCACCGTCGTCAACAACAACGCGGGCAATGCCGACGCCGGTCTCGCGGCCCTGATCGGCGCCGGGCGCGTGCGCAAGATCCTCTGCTCGTTCCCGCGCCAGACCGATTCCTGGCACTTCGACAAGCTCTACCGCGCGGGCAAGCTGGAACTGGAACTCGTGCCGCAGGGCACGCTCGCCGAGCGCATCCGCGCCGCGGGTGCGGGCATCGGCGCGTTTTTCACGCCGACCGCCTTCGGCACCAGGCTCGCCGAAGGCAAGGAGACGCGCGAGATCAACGGCCGCGGCTACGTGCTCGAATACCCGATCCACGCCGACTACGCGATCATCAAGGCCGATCGCGCCGACCGCTGGGGCAACCTCACCTACCGCATGACGGCGCGAAATTTCGGCCCGATCATGGCGGCGGCGGCGAAATGCACCGTGGCGCAGGTGCGCGAGACGGTCGAGCTCGGCGAACTCGACCCCGAACACGTCGTCACGCCAGGCATCTTCGTGAAGCGCGTGGTGAGCCTGGCAAAGCTGAGGAAAGCCGCATGAAAAAACTCGATCGCCACCAGATCGCCGCGCGCGTGGCGCGCGACATTCCCAACGGCGCCTACGTGAACCTCGGCATCGGGCTGCCAACGCTGGTGGCCAATCACATCCCGAAGGATCGCGAGATCGTCCTGCACAGTGAAAACGGCATCCTGGGACTCGGTCCCAAGCCCGCGCCGGGCACCGAGGACGAGGACCTGATTGACGCCGGCAAGGCGCCGGCAACGGCACTGCCCGGCGCCTCGTATTTCCATCACGCCGATTCCTTCGGCATGATCCGCGGCGGCCACATCGACATCTGCGTGCTGGGCGCGTTCCAGGTGGCAGCCAACGGCGACATCGCCAACTGGCACACCGGCGAGGCGGACGCCATTCCCGCAGTGGGCGGCGCGATGGACCTCGCCGCCGGCGCGAAGCAGGTGTTCGTCACCATGGAACACCTCACCAAAAAGGGCGAGTCGAAGATCGTCGAGCGCTGCAGCTACCCGCTCACCGGCCTGCGCTGCGTGACGCGCATCTACACCGACCTCGCGGTGATCGAGGTGAAGGCAGACGGCCTGCACCTGGTGGAAATCTGCGCCGAAGGGCTCTCCTTCGACGAGCTGCAGCGCCTGAACGGCGTGAAGCTGAATTACCGCGCCGCCGCCTAGCGGCTCCGGCGTGGCCTCGCCCTGGGTCCGCAACGCCGCCTGGGACCTGATGTGGCTGCAGTCCGCGCTATGGCTTGCGCCGCTTGCAGTGCTGCTCGCACTGGGCTTTGACGATCCGACCGAGAGCCCGCTAGACGCGCTGTTCTTGGTTCTGACCGCGCTGTTCTGGATCGGCCATCGCATCGGTTCTGCATGGCTCGCCTATGCCACCACCGCCTACCAGCCGCTGCTGCGCGCCCAGCCGTTTCGCTTCGTCTTCGCGCCCATCGGCATCGCTGCGGCTTGTCTCCTGATACTGCTTCCCGGGGACACTGCTTTCCCGCTCACGCGCGCAGAGCGCGTCGTCGTGCTGGTGCTGATCGACTACCTTTTCCTCACGCATCACTTTGCCGCGCAGCACTTCGGCATGCTGAGCCTGTACCGCGTGCGGGCTGGCCGGGCCGCGTCTGCCTGGACGCGGCGCGTAGACCGCCTGTTCGCGCTGGGCGTCGGCGGCGCGCTCGTGGTGCTGGCCGAGGCGGTAGGCGAGATGAACGTGTTCCAGGGCGAATGGCTCGCCTGGCTCGACCGCAGCTGGCTCGAGTCCTCCGCCGGCTGGCTGCGTGCCGTCGCAGGCGCGTTGGTCGCCACGGCGACCGTTGCGGTATTCATTCTCGAAGCGCGCGAGGCGCGACCCTCGCTGCCGCGCGTGCTCTACGCTGGCGGCGTCGCAATCATGGTCGCCTGTGCGCTATTTACCGAGCGGCCGTTCCTGTTCGTGGTGATGTGGGCCGCGCAGCACTGGCTGGTCGCGACCGCCCTGGCGACGCGCGTCGCGCATGCCGAGCCCGCGCCGCAAGGGTCGCGGCTGCGCAGCGCGCTGCACGCGGTGAACCGCCGCCCCTGGGCCCTGCTTGTGGTGCTCGGCCTGCTGTCGGCGCTGCTGATGCCCGTAATGGAAGTCGAAGCCGCCAGCGCGGAAGGCGTCGCCTACGGCGAGCGCCTGTTCGGCGCGTTTGCCGTCGCGCTGCGCGAATCGGAATGGCTGCCAGCGCTGCTCGCCATCGGCTTCGCAAGCGGGTTCCTGCACTACTGGCTGGACCGCGCGGTCTACCGGCTTTCCGATCCTGGCGTGCGCGCTGCCGCGCGCGGCCTGCTCGCTCCCGCGGCCTAACCGCCGCGAACGAGGGTGATCCTGCGCCGGATGCGCTCCAGCGCAGCCGCATCGCCCACAGCCTCGGCGCGCTTCTCCTCGACGCCGAGCCATGTCAGCAACGGCCTGCGCCAGCCCTGGGCCGAGGCGATCTCGACCGCTGCAGCGATGGTTTGCGGGCTTGCCCTCCCGCGCCTGAACTCAACGCCGGCAGAAACCAGTCTTGAGAGTGGATCGTCCGCAGCGGCGCGCGTAGCGCGGCCCGCGAGGAAATCCGCGTAAGCCAACTCCTCCGGTCCCGCGTCCGCACGCAGCTTCTCGAAACCGGGACAGTCGTCGATCTCGAGGCTTGCCGTGCGAGCCGCACAGCGGATCAGTTCGGCACGCGCGACCAGCGCCGCGTTGCCCGTGCTCGCGAGCTCCCGCCTCGCGAGGGCGAATTCGGCCTCGGCCACGCGCGTATCGCCGCGCAGGTAGGCCTGCTGGAAAGCGTCGAGCGAGGATTTCGCGTTCGACTGCCAGGCGGGTGCAGCAGGCCCGCCGCCACAGGCGGATAGAAAAACAAAGGACGATAAAAACCAAGTCCTCACGGCAGCTTGATCTTGGTGTCGCGCTCGAAGGGCCACTTGCGGTTGATCTCCTCGATCAGCGCGCCGACCTTGCGCAGGCTCGCTTCGACTTCGGCGCGCAGCGCCCCCAGGTCGGCGGTGGCCGACTTGGCGTTGCCGGCGACGGTCTCAGCGTCGGCAAGGATGCCGTCCACGCGCTTCAGGCTCGCGCGCACGTCGCCCAGGATCGCGTTTACCTGCGCCACCGCCTTCTGCGTCTCGTCGATCACGCCGCCTGCGCTCAGCACCCGCTGGTCGGTCTTGGCGAGCACCGAGTCCATCTTCAGCGCGACGCCGTTAAGCGATGCGAGCAGCGTGTTGGCACGGTCGATGGACTCCCTCACCTTCTGCGCGGCCTCGTCGCCGCCCAGCGCCGCGCCCAGCACGCCGTGCTTGCCGGCCATGCGCTCGGTGACGCCGCGCACGTTGGCCAGGCTCTGCTGCAGGCTGGAGCCCGAAGAGGTCATCTGGTCGATGTTGTCCAGCACGGTGCGCAGCGTCGCGACCATCTTGGGAATTTCCTCGGCCGTGTCGCCGCGCAGTACGGGCCTCTCGGAACGGTCGGGCAGCGGCGCATCCTGCAGGTTGCCGCTGAAGGCGCGCAGCTTGGCCGCGCCCACCAGCGGCACGTCGATCACGAAGACGCTCGAGACGCGCAGCCACTTGGTCTGGTCCAGCGGCACGCGCACGCTGATGCGCACCTTGCCGTCATCGCGCAGCCTGATGCGGCGCACGCGGCCGATCGGAAAGCCCGCGAAGGTGAGATCGGTGCCGACGGCGATGCCCTCGGCGTTGTCGGTGATGAGGTAGACGCGCTGCGTCTGGTCGAACACGCCGCGCGCGTTGAGCACGTAGCCGACGAAGCCGCCGACCACTATCACCGTGAAAGCGATGAGGATGCCGACCTTGACGCCGAGGCTGGGCATGAACGCGGGCAGCAGCGCGCGCGCGCGCTCGGCCGGCGACAAAGGCGGCGGCGCCTGATCGGGACCTTTGCCGGGTTGGTCGGCCATGCTCAGGCGTATTTCACCACCAAAGCGGCGGTCTCGATGACGAGGATCGCGAAGAACAGCTTCACCAGGCCGCCCAGCACCACCGCGGGCAGCGAGCGCATCACGCCGCGCTCGGCCTCGAGCGCGGTGGCGGCGGGAATGATCGCCACCGCCAGGCCGAACAGCAGGCACTTGAACAGGAAGCTCGCGAGTTCGGGACCGCCGAACACGTTGGCGACGATGCGCGTGAACTCCGCAGCGCCGGCATTGTTGAAGCCGTAAAAGCTGGTGTAGCAGAGCACCACGGCAACGAGGCAGCCCAGAGTGGTGAGCGAGGCCACGGACAGCGCTGCGCCCGCAATGCGCGGCACCAGCTCGGCATGCAGCGGGTTCGAGGCGCCCGCTTCCTCCATCTCGCCGCTCACCGCGAGCAGCGCGACCTCGGCGCCGATCGCCGCGCCCGAGCGCAGCGCCACGAACAGCGCCGTCAGCACGGGCACCAGTTCCAGCACCAGCACGTTGAGCACCAGTTCCAGCGAGTAGGCCGAGATGCCGTACTTGTGCGCGAACTGCGCCACCAGCTCGATGAGGAACAGGCTGAGCAGCGCCGCGGCCGCGCAATAGCCCGGCAGCACCTGCCAGGCGGTGTAATAGATCTGCCGCACCGCCACTTCGCGCGCTTGCGCGTTGTAGGTCGAGGGCGAAATTGCCGCAACGATGGCAACGCCGCCGAAGCGCAGCACGCGCCGCCAGCTGCGCGGGCGGAACAGGAAGGCTCCTGCGAACCGGGCATCATTCATCACTCGTGAGTCTACCTGCCGATGTATATTTCACAGCAACTACCCGTCGCCGGAGACCCCCCGCATGGCAAGGAAGAAGCCCGAGGAGCTGCGCTCGCACCGCTGGTTCGGCGTCAAGGACCTGCGCTCCTTCGGCCACCGCTCGCGCGTGGCGCAGATGGGCTACGACCGCACCGATTACGCCGGCAAGCCGGTCATCGCCATCATCAACACCTGGTCGGACATCAACCACTGCCACACGCACTTCCGCCAGCGCGCCGAAGAGGTGAAGCGCGGCATCTGGCAGGCGGGCGGCTTCCCGCTGGAGATGCCGGCCATGGCGCTGGCCGAGACCATGCAGAAGCCGACCACCATGATGTACCGCAACTTCCTCGCCATGGAGACCGAGGAGCTGATGCGCGGCTACCCCGTGGATGGCGCGGTCCTCATGGGCGGCTGCGACAAGACCACGCCGGCGCTCATCATGGGCGCTACCAGCATGAACCTACCTGCGATCTACCTGCCGGCCGGACCGATGCTGAACAGCCACTGGCGCGACCAGACGCTGGGCTCGGGCACCGACACCTGGAAGTACTGGGACGAACTGCGGGCCGGCCGCATCACCGAAAGGGATTGGCAGGAGATCGAAGACACGGTGGCGCGCTCGCCCGGCACCTGCATGACCATGGGCACCGCGGCGACCATGATGTCGCTGGCGGAAGCGCTCGGCTTCACGCTGCCGGGCTACTCCTCGATTCCTGCGCCGGATTCCAACCACGCGCGCATGGCCACGCTCACCGGCAAGCGCATCGTCGAGATGGTGTGGGAAGACTACAAGCCGCGCGATTTTCTCTCCAAGGGTTCCTTCGACAACGCCATCACCACGCTGATGGCGATGGGCGGCTCGACCAACGCGGTGGTGCACCTCATCGCCATGGCCGGCCGTGCCGGATTGCCCTTCCCGCTGGAGCGCTACAACGAGATCGCGGCCAAGGTGCCGGTCATCGCCAACGTGCGGCCCTCGGGCGACAAGTACCTGATGGAGGATTTCTTCTACGCCGGCGGGCTGCGCGCCCTGCTCTGGCAGCTGAAGGACCTTCTGGACCTGGACGCGAAGACCGTCAACGGCAAGACCCTCGGCGAGAACATCAAGGACGCCAAGGTCTGGAACGCCGATGTGATCCTGCCGCGCGACAAGCCGCTGAAGAAATCCGGCGGCCTGGTGATGCTGCGCGGATCCCTGGCGCCGGATGGCGCCGTCCTGAAAGTCAGCGCCGCCGACCCGAAGCTGCTGAAGCACACGGGCAAGGCGGTGGTGTTCGAGGACTACAACGACATGGCGGCGCGCATCGACCGCGACGACCTGGAAGTCGACAAGGACAGCGTGCTGGTGCTGAAGATGTCGGGACCGCTCGGCGGCCCGGGCTTCCCGGAATGGGGCATGCTGCCGATGCCGAAAAAGCTCATCAAGCAGGGCATCAAGGACATGGTGCGCATTTCGGATGGCCGCATGAGCGGCACCAGCTACGGCACCTGCATCCTGCACGTCGCTCCCGAGGCCTACGTCGGCGGTCCGCTCGCCTTCGTGCAGAACGGCGACATGATCGAGCTCGACGTCGAAAAGAAGGCGATCAACCTCAAGATCTCCGATGCGGAGCTCGCCAAGCGCAAGGCTGCCTGGAAGCGGCCGCCAATGAAATACGAGCGCAGCTACGGCGCCATCTTCTCCCGGCACGTGAAGCAGGCGAACGAAGGCTGCGACTTCGACTTCCTCGAGGGCACCGCACCCACGCCCGACCCGGAGATCCATTAAGCCGGCCGTGGCTCTCTCCCCCGCCGAGGAAGAGAGCATCCGCGAGTTCCAGGAGCGGCGGCGCGAGTTCAGGCCGCGCTGGTACCGCAACGCCCTGCTGCTCGCCCTGCCCGGCTTCCTGCTGGTGGTGTTCGGCGGCGACGCGCATCCGTGGGTGGTCTGGCTGGGACTCGCGCTGTTTCTCGCGGCCATGGCGCGCGGCGGCCTGCTGGCGCACCGCCACCTGCGCTGCCCGAAGTGCATGCACTTTCAGAAGCCGTCGTGGCGCTACCCTTACCGCATATGCGCAGGCTGCGGCGCGCGCCTGTCAGTCGGCGTGCGCGATTCCGCATAGCGCAAAAAAAGGCCGCCCTCGGGCGGCCTTCTTTACTGCTGCGAAAAGATTTACTGCGGCTTGTTATGCGAAGTTGAAGGCTGACCGGTGACGCCTTCCTTGGCCCTGGCGCCGATCTCTTTGGTCTTGTCGACCGGCTTCTCGATCGCCGTGCGCATGGCGCCTTCCTGCTCCTGCTTGAGCACGTTGCCATTGCCGGCATCGACGAACACCTCGGTCTGGCCCGACTTGGCCGGGTCCCTGACGTGATACGAATAGACCAGGCAGCCGTCTTCGGTCTCGATGCCGCCCTTGGCGATCTTGGCGCCGGGGCCGGCGGTGCTGAGAGCAATCTGCTTGGCCTCGGCTTCCTTCACCGTGGCGGTCTTGAGCAGGGTGGCCTTCGAGGTGGTCTTCTTTGCCTTCATGCTGCAGTTCTTGAACTCCGCAGACGCCGGGAGCGCTGCGTGGAGCGCGAAGGGAAATGCCAGTGCTATCGCAAGAATCATTGGTTTCATTGAGATCATCCCTATAGTGAACTATTGACCATCGATTGTTCTCTTGCCACGCCGCCCCGTCTGTGTGCTGGCGCACAGTAGGCCCGTCTTGATAAAGTGGGATCATATGGACGCACCGCCGATCCTTCATGTGCGCGCCGACCACAAGGGCGCCTTCGTCATGGAGCGCGAGGGCAAGCGCCTCGCGGAGATGACCTACACGACCGCCGGGGCAACTCGCGTCATCATCGACCACACCGATGTGGACGACGCGCTGCGCGGCACCGGCGCGGGCAGGAAGCTGGTGGAAGCCGCCGTGCTGTGGGCGCGCGCGGAGAACAGGAAAATCCTGCCGCTCTGCCCCTTTGCCAAGTCGGTGTTCGACAACACGCCCGCCTACGCCGACGTCCTGGCGCAGTAAACTCTGCAGCGCATGAGCATTGCGCTGCGCGACACCCGCTTTCTGCTTGCCCTGAGCTCTCCGCTCGCCCCGCTGGCGGGCATGCAGATCGGTTTCCATTTCTACACCCTCGCCGTGTTCTTCGGGCTGGTGCCGCTGCTCGACCTGGCCATCGGCAGGCGCGGCGCCCCATCCCCGGCCGGGGAACTCGACCGCCTCGAGGCGAGCGGCTTCTTCCGCGCCATCCTGCTCGCCTACGTGCCCATGCATCTCGCGCTCATCGCCTGGGGTGCATGGATCGTTGGCCAGGGCGCGCTGCCGTTCTGGCATGCCGTGGGGCTCACGCTTTCGGTGGGCCTGGTCACCGGCTCGCAGGGCATCACCATCGCGCACGAGCTCGGGCACAAGCGCTCGCGCCTGGATCGCCTGCTTTCCCGCGTGCTGCTGGTGAGCGTGTGCTACGGACATTTCACGGTCGAGCACAACCGCGGCCACCACGTGCGCGTCGCCACGCCGGAGGACCCGGCGAGCGCGCGCTATGGCGAGTCGTTCTGGCGGTTCCTGCCGCGCACGCTCTGGGGTTCGCTGCGCCACGCCTGGGAACTGGACCGCGCCGAGGTGCTGTGGTCGCTCACAGCCTCGGCGCTCATCGCGCTCGCGCTGGGCGCCGCCTTCGGCCCGCTGGCGATCGCCTGCTTCATCGGCCAGAGCGCGATGGCGATCACGCTGCTGGAGGCGGTGAACTACGTGGAGCACTACGGCTTGCAGCGCCGACGCCTCGCCGACGGCAAGTACGAGCGGCCGGGCGAGCAACACGCCTGGGATGCCTACGAGTGGCTGAGCAACTGTTTCCTCGTGCACCTGCAGCGCCATGCGGACCATCACCTCGCGCCTTCGCGCCCCTACGCAGCGCTGCAGCCGCGCGAAGGCAGCCCCAAGCTGCCGACAGGCTATGCCGGCATGCTGCCGCTCGCGCTCGTGCCGCCGCTCTGGTTCCGCGTCATGCATCCGCGCATCGCCAAATGCTGATCGGCTGCATCGCCGACGACCTTACCGGCGCAACCGACCTTGGGGTCACGCTCGCGCGCGAGGGACTGACCGTGACGCAGGTGAACGGCGTTCCCGATGCCTCGCTCGCGATCGAGCCATGCGACGCGGTGGTGGTGGCGCTCAAGTCGCGCACCAATCCTCCCGAGGAGGCGGTCGCCTGGTCGCTGGCGTCGCTGCGCTGGCTGCGCGCGCACGGCGCCGCGCAGATCTATTTCAAGTACTGCTCCACTTTCGACTCCACTCCGCGCGGCAACATCGGGCCGGTGGCGGACGCGCTGCTGGATGCGCTGGGCGCGCGCTTCACGGTCGCCACCCCCGCCTATCCGCGCAACGGCCGCACCGTCTACTACGGCAATCTTTTCGTCGGCGAAGTGCCGCTGGCAGAATCCGGCATGAAGGACCACCCGCTCACGCCGATGCGCGATTCGAACCTGGTGCGCGTGCTGGCCGCGCAGACCGCGCGCAAGGTCGGCCTGGTAGCCAGCCCGGCGATGAGCGGCGGCGCGGCCGCCATTCACCAGGCGATGGAGAAGTTGCAGGGCGAGGGGCACACATACGCAATCCTCGATGCCATCAGCGACGAGCAGCTCGTCGCTGCGGGGCAGGCCTGCGTCGGAATGCCCCTGGTGACCGGTGGCGCAGGCCTCGCGATGGGCCTCGCACGAGCGCGCGCCGCGGGCCGCACTGCGAGCGCGCCAGCCTTGCCGCGCATCGAAGGCGCGACCGCGATTCTTTCCGGCAGCTGCTCGCGCGCGACGCTCGCACAGGTGGAAGCGGCAAAGGCGAAATTTCCAGCGCACATGCTCGATCCCGAGCGGCTCGATCCTGAAGCGGCGCTCGCCTGGGCGAAGCCTAAGCTTGCCGCCGGACCAGTGCTGATTTACGCCTCGGCGCCGCCGGAGCGCGTGGTGCGGGGGCGCGAGGCCGACGTGGAAGCTGCGTTTCGCCGCATCGCGCAGGGACTCGCGCAGGCCGGCGTGCGCCGCTTCGTCGTCGCCGGCGGCGAGACATCGGGCGCCGTGGTCGAGGCCCTGGGCGTGCGCGCACTCGCGATCGGCCCGGAAATCGACCCGGGCGTGCCCTGGACCGTCGCGGCGGGCGAGCCGCGCAGGCTGCTGGCGCTCAAGTCGGGTAACTTCGGCGCTCCGGATTTCTTTGCCAAGGCCCTGGAGATGCTGCGATGAACGAGAACGCATTGCGCGAGGCGCTGGTGCTGCACGGCCAGTCGCTCTACCAGCGCGGCTACGCGCACGGCAGCTCGGGCAACCTGAGCGCCAGGCTCGCCGACGGCTTTCTCATCACGCCGACCAATTCCTGCCTCGGCCGGCTGGATCCGGCGCGCATCTCCAAGGTCGACCTGGCGGGCAAGCACCTGTCGGGCGATGCGCCCTCGAAGGAAGCTTTCCTGCATCTCGCCATGTACCAGGAGCGCGCGACGGCGCACAGCATCGTGCACCTGCACTGCACGCACTGCGTGGCGCTGTCCTGCCTTGAGAACTTCGCCGGCCTGCCGCCGATCACCGCCTACTACGTGATGCGCATCCGCCAGCTTGCGCAGGTGCCCTACTTCAGGCCGGGCGACCGCGCCCTGGCCGAAGCGGTGCGCGAGAAGGCGAAGAAACATCACGCGCTGCTGCTCGCGAATCACGGGCCGGTGGTGGCGGGCAAGTCCCTGGAGGACGCGGTCTACAACGCCGAGGAAATGGAAGAAACCGCGAAGCTCTACTTCCTGCTCGAGGGCCGCCGCGCCCGGTTTCTGGACGCGGCGCAGATCGCCGACCTGGAGAAACACTTCCCGAGCTAAGCAATAGGCATCAGTCCGGCAAGCTGGCGCCCGAACCGCCCATCTCCTTCGGCAGGTCCTTCATCTTCGGCACCCCATCGCGGATGGGCAGCTTGGTCTCCTGGTAGTGAACGTGGACGCCGGCGCGGTGCGGAAACTCCGGGATCACCGCCGCGTACACGTCGACCAGGCCCCAGGCCGGATGGTCGGTGAACAGGTGCCCGCCGCAAGCCTTGCACCACTTGCGGATGCTGCGCGGCGTCTTGCTGTAGCTGGCAACCAGTTCCTCGCCCTGCTGGACCTTCAAGGATTCTGGCTTCCACAGTGTGAAAGCGTTGACCGGTCCCGCCGACCAGCGGCGGCAGGACTCGCAGTGGCAATAGCCCATCGCGGCAGGCTCGCCGGAGACCGTGAACTTCACCGCGCCGCAGAAACAGGCGCCCTGCCAGGTGTGCTTCATGCTTTCCTCTCGATAACGACCTCGAGGTACTCGCTCGGCAGCACCAGCGTGCCGTCGTCGGAGCGGTTGTCGCGCGCCATCAGCGCCTCTATTTCCAGCTTGAAGGCGGCCTGCTTCTGC
>Ga0247830_10000925_pt1 | contig 11512 bp, 15 predicted proteins | sample 12C_Control_Day5_FD_207766 | JGI IMG/M metagenome (GOLD analysis project Ga0247830, IMG submission 207766) | Soil microbial communities from agricultural site in Penn Yan, New York, United States - 12C_Control_Day5 | ecosystem: Environmental > Terrestrial > Soil > Agricultural land | place...
TCGCTTGGGAGATGTAGTAGTGGTCGAAGAGCTTGGCATTCTGGACGCGCACGACACTCTTGATCTCGAAGACCTGGCGCGACTTTTGGTCGTTTTCATAGAAACGCTGGAGAACTTTCAGGCCTTCTTCGGAGTGGAGGACGACAGGGATCAGTGCAAAGTCGGCCTTGGTGAGGTCCCAGTAGCTGGGCTTAGGAATAACCGTGCCAATGTACTCTCTCGCAGAGTGTGCGTGCTTCTCGTTGAGCTCGTCAATGGATTCTTGCAAGAGCGTGTCCTCTTTCTCGGGCGGGCGCTCAGGACTCGGTGGCTTGGGATTCGTGGTCCGCTCCAGTTCATCCAGGCGATTCTTCACCGTTGCGTACTCCTCGAGCAAGTAGCGTCGCTCTAGGTCAATGAAACTCACTTTGCCCGTATTGTAGTCCTCGAAGAAGCTGTTCATGTTGAAGTGATAGTGGCGCAGCGCGAGGTACAAGACTTTGGGCTCGACCTTGGGAAAGTTCTCCAGGAGAAAGTTCACCATGCTCTCCTTTTCGGCGGCCGAGTATTGAGAGGACTTTGGTTTTTCCGAGGCACCGGAGCCCATGCCTTGGTCTGATGGTCGAAGCGGCACTGCGCCGTGGATCGGAATAGGTGTTGAGAGGCCGCTGTTCACGTGTTTGAGAATCTCGCTCGAGGAGGACCTGTAAGTTCCAGGTCCTCTGATGCCGGGCCGATCGCCACTCGGATTGAGGTGAGCCGCGGTGAAATGGCCACAAGTGCAGATGCCATTGTTCAGGGGCGAACTCGTGAACTGCGTGCACGTGCACGCTCGACACGATCCAATGAGAACAGGGGGACACAGCGTCCCCCTGTTCGCGTCATCCAGAGTTCGCTTCATGCGCGAGTGAAGGAAGTATCGAGACTTGGGACATGGGGAGTGCGCAAAAATCATTCAGTTCAAAATTACATGTCAGTCCGAAATCGTCCTCATGGGCGGGACTCGCCGCCCGGACCTTCCACGAACACATCAAACATTCTGGTGGCCGGGTTGTAGACGCCAACCAACGCGTAGGGTGGTGTCCTCATGGACCACTCGGTGTGAAAGTCGCCGTCGTACCAGTGGTGACCGATTCGATCGGCTATCTCCATGCACATCTCCCGGATCACCTCCATTGTCACTTGCGCCCATGGTCGAGACACGCGACACAGTTCCATGATTGAAGAAGAAAGTGAGTCTACTCATTTTCTCCTTCAATGGCGAAGCTGGCGGCACTCCATGCACGTTCGATGATCATGAATCTCATGTTACTGGGGATTGTGATCGTGTTCGTATCATTGACAGTGCTATTGGGAAGCGAGCACATTTATGAACGCACGGGTCTGGTTTTGTTAGCAGGGACCGTGCTTGCGGGGTACCTCTGCATTTGGTGGGCAACGCTCGGATTGGAGACAGAGGCATGACTCGAAGGGACTCGCCATTTTCCCAAATGTAAATGAAAGAATATCACTCTCTTTTTTTTCTTTTTTTTATCATGGCGTCGTGGAATGATGCGAGATATCTGGATGATGAAATCGCTCTTGCTCAAAGAGAATGGTTTCAGGCCAAGAGGAGGGCTGAAGAGAATCCGTTTGAACAACGTTATCGGGATGAAGCAGAAATGCGCAAGACAGTCTATCTCATGGCCAAGTACCATCGAGCAAATGTATTTCAATTGAATTACACAGAAGAAACACGTGTCTAATATACTCATTCCACGTGTGTCATTTGCTTAAGTAAATGGAAGCCACATACAAGCCTCCTGACTTGGAGCGTCTGCGGGAGTATCTCTTGACAGGACAGTTCGCCAAGGTGCGCGCCGCACTGGAGTTGGGCGACTGTCCCTGGAAGGCTGAACTCGCAGACCTCGTTTCATCTGAAGAGGACGTACTGTGGCTGCTGAAGAACGACTTTCAGGTGACACCGCACGCCTTTTTGCGCTGCTTCCTGGCAACGCGGGACGCGTTCTTCGAACAACATGATGGACTCAGGCTGGCGAATGATCTCACTCAGAGACTCGATCGAATCGACGTCCAACAGCAAAAGATCCTTGAACATTTGGTGGCGACGGGATTCGAGTCCGCCATGATGGCTGCGGTGCGCGCGTATGCGGCACTGCCCTTTGAGGACCGGCCGGAGAAAGTGCGCCTGTTCGTCAGCGACCGTCTCTCCTCCGGCGAGCTGCAAAAATGCGCGGAAGAACTGTCGCTCTATCTCACGCTGGCTTGCTACCCCTTGGACAATGACAAGATCCCGTGGAAGCCAGAGCACTTTGGTCGCGCGGTAGATGATGAGGAAGAAGAGGACTGGGATTTTTGATGAGACTCATTTTGTTGTATGGCACTCCACCATCTCATGGCGTGGGCGGTCATCACACTGGTTTCTATCATCGTACGCGCGCGAGCTGGGCGCTTCGAAAATCTTGCGCAGGTTTGGGATGACGTGATTGCCTCCGCACTCGCAACGGCAGCGCTCACATATGTGTATTACTTGTAGCAACAAGAAAAAAAAGATAAGAGAGTCTTTAATATCGAATGACTTCAATAGGGTATCCTTCGGCTTTGTAGGCCGCGCGAACGTCATCAATGCGGTCGATTTCAGTCGCTGGGATTTCAATCACGTCACGACCCCATGAATACCACGTGATCGTCGCCAGCCCGGTCCGTTTACGGCAGCGCTCGAGCAATTCGTTCGATGCTTCAACCGTCTGTGGCTCGCGGATGAGTTTGCCAATGGAGATTCGCTGGTCCTTTTCACTGTAATGCCACCAGCGTCCCTTTGCATCCACGACTGCTTTTATCGTGGGATACTTGGGATCGCCGTTAAGGTAGAGTTGCTCCAATGTGAACGACATTCTGTGGTGAAAACAATGATGACCCCGCGCTCGCGCTCGGTTATTTTCTTCAAGTGATGACGGATCCCATTTTGTCAGAGGCTAGAGATTATTTGATTTCTCGGCGACTCATGTCTTCATGGGACGTAAGTTTCGCCGACGTGGACTCGGATGCTTTCTTCTACTGGATTGTTACTGGGACCGATGGCTTTCGTCATATGATTTGGTGCATAGGCCTCGATAAAAACGGCGTCTTCTGGCTGAAGTCGACGGGAGGAGAAAGTCGGCGTGACTATTCCGACTGGCCCGACCTTGTCGATGCAATCGAGACCTTGATGGATGTGTTAAGACTGACAGCGGCCGACGTTGACGTTATCGAGCAACGGAGCTTGGCATGAACAATGAAAAACGAATCCTTTTCCATTAAACAACGGGTGGCACAGAAAGGAGGAGCTTGTGAACGGGACAAAAGTCGACGCGCAGCTCCGGACCAATCACGCCAGCTCGCTGCAGGGGTTCTATGATGCCAGTGTTTTCGGAATAGTCCTTGAGTAGTACTTCGTCGTGCGCGAGGGCAATGTCAGGCCGTGTCGTCGAGGCCTTGAGAAAGACATCTCCCTCTTTGTCGATGAGCAGCAAGGCAATGTGCCCGGTCATGGGGTAGCGACCGACCTGGACACTGCTCCCTTGAATTCAACGTTACAATTTGGGATCGAGACAAAACCTTCCATCGCGGCGCTTAAGACAGCAAAGTGGGTCGAAAGAGATCGCGACTTCGTCATTTTCCAATGAGCAACTCACTCAAGCGCAAGCGCAACTCTCGCGATGCCAAACGCGCACGCATCGATGATTTAAATGCTCACACTTCCACGTTCCCGCCTCCTTCGCAGTCATTCGTGTCCTCTCCCGGATGACTAACATCTTCCCTTTCCCTGACATGCTTCCCGAGCACCAAGACGCTCTCATGAGCGACCTGGTTGCAACAGGGAGCCACTGCACGGCCATCATGCTCGCGAGTACGTGCCATCGAGAGCGCGAGCGTTACGCGAGACTGGGCTATAAATGGCCTTTCGCGGCTGCACGACTGAGCGCGGTGAGCAACGGATACGATGATCTCTTCAAGTACCTGCTGGAATACTGCAAACGCGATCGCTTCATGGACAAGGAGTACAATCATTGTACATTGTTCACCATTGGTCAGGGAACCAATGTTGAACTTTTCAAGTGGTATGTTGGGCCTGGTTTCTATTTCAAGATTGACTTCGACCGACTTTATATGTCATGGGATATATTTGTTGGCGTCGTTGCAGAGTATCTGACGGAGGACCAACTTCGCAGAATCTTGTCTTATAGCGACCTTGAACGATGGAATCTGCAGCCTTTTTATTACGTGCAAAAGCGCTTTGGTGCATTGACTCGAGACACCATGCCACTGCGTGAAATCGGACGCTGTGGTACATTGACGGATGTTGAACAACTGGGCGCCGGCGTCTTCTTTGACACCCCCACGGGAGATATATATCCGCTCATCTACGCCGCCATACGAGCGAATAACAGTCACTTGCTCAATGATGTCTTCGAAAAATGGCCGGTTGTTGTCGAATTTCTCCTGGACGAAGAGAATCGATACCCCAATAACTTGGAACGTATGCTCCAAGGCCCATATCTTTCCGTTTCACTCTTGGAAGTATTCAAACGTCATGGAATGAAATTCGATTGTCAAGCAATCATCAAGGTGTTCTTCAGAATGGTTGTGAGACAATACTCTCAAACCAACGAGTTATCCTCAGAGATGCGCGCGCTGCTTGAGTATGGTGGTTGGATTCTCCCGGATGGCTTGGAAACTCGTTGGCAAGTCAATTGCTGGCTTTCCCCTGAGGATGAGAAATCTGTTTTCGGAGGCATGGCCGTGGCAATCCCTGTTAATTCATTGCTCAATGCATTGTAACACGAGTAATCTATTCAGTATACACAGACATGCGTTCCAACACTGCCTCCGCGTAATGTTCAAGCCTCACCGAACGTGCGCTCGTTCGGTAGCCACCTGCAAAGGCGCGAAAGAGCGCCTCTTGTCGGGGTCGCGGCGTGTAGGCGAGGCGTCCGAGCACGTAGGCGAGGCGATCGACCGTCTCCACGTCAGTGTCGTCGACAGCCGTGTCAAACGTAAGCGTGCGCGTGAGCTTGGGGTCACACTGCACGAAGAGGCGCGCTTCGTGGTCGCCGCGCCGCCTGGCACCGACAACGCTGAATCCCATCGCATCGCGACAGTAAATAAAGTGGATGTTGCCCAGAACAATGCCCAGATCGCGCGCAAAGGCAATGAGATCCAGTGCAGAGCGTGGCACCGACCACCGGGCACCTCCCACGAAGCGGTGGGCAGGTCGATGAGGGCTCGCCTCGTGCACGGACTCATAGTCGTCCTCGCCAAGCAGCACGTAGACACCGTCATGTAGGCGCGGGACTTGCATATGGATGGTATCGTCTTCTTCATGGATGAAAAGCGCCGGTTTGTGAACGATAGCTTTTGTTGTGGCCAGACCAGTATCGATGATTCGTGCTGAAAACCAGGCAAAGGGCAGGACGTTGTTTTGGACACCTGTCTCCACTTGGGCAACGGTGTTGTCGTCCACCTCAAAGGCGCGCAGGCGCGGTGGCGCTTGATAGGGGAGGTAAACGCGCGCACTGATTTCCCCGTGTGCAGAGTCAAAGTGCGCGCCGTCCTGAGGACCGCCGCACGTGCGTCCGTGCGGGCCCACCTCAAAGTCCATGACGCGACAGCGCATCGAGCAAAAGGGGCCGCGCCCACAATTGCCACATTGGTGTTGCGTGTTCTCTTGGGTGAGAGATGTGGCGCAGTGGAGACACGACATGTGAAGTGCGCGCGCGTCAATTCGAGGAATGACCAAAACCCGCACGCGCGCGCCGGTTTCTGGAGGAGGAGGGATTCACGCGCGCGCGTCCTTTTTGCCAGATCACATTCTTATCTCTGAACCAAGGAAAAACAGAATATGAAGCGCATCCACGAAGCCTCTGCAAGCAGTGCGACGACCGCGAGTGGCCGCCCATTGAAGAACTCGACGCAGATCACGGGCTACGTCACCGCGTCCAGTGTGAAAGGCGTGGACAAGTTCAATGCGAACCTCATGACCCACAGCTACGACGTTGTCGTGATGAGTGCGTCGACCTCTTCCAAGTCGGAACCAGGCGTGCGCAAGTTGTCCAATGGCTTTCGCCTCCTGCGCCCAGCCCAAGTCAAGGCGTCCAACGCGCTCGTCACCATCTATGAGAAGATCCTCGCCGACTTCAGTAAGAACAAGGAGTGGGCCGCCAAGGTGATAAACGAGGGCCGCGACCGCGACTTTGTGCGCCTCGACCTGGACGTGGGGCCCTTCAAAACGTGGTCCGTGCTTGACATCCAAGAGAACCAACGCCTCCGATTTGACGTCACCGTCAGCCTCTCTGAGCCTCTTATCAAGGCTGGGAATATCATCGAGGCAAAGAGCTTCCAGGCGAAGCTCTGGGGCCGACCGTCCAAGGCGTCCATACCTGCCGCGCCTGTCCCGCCTGCTGCTGCTGCCGCTGGAGAGGCGCCCGCCACGGAAGCGCCGAACACCATCGAGGAGGTGCCCCACTACGAGGAAGGCGTGCCTGATTTCCTGGCTGGTCAGGAAAAGATCCTCACCGCCTTCTTCGGTGCTGAGCAAGTCACCCTGGCGGCGGCGTGTGACTTGTCTGAAATGTCACCTGCGTACATCCTCCAGACATTGATGCCGATTTGCTCACAGAAGCTCGGCAACGAGCGCGTGATTGTGCTGCCCTTGACGGACGCCGTCCTCGAGGACGAGGCAGCCAAAGAAGGACTCGTCGTTGGTCTCAATACCCCCACCTTCTACGAGAGCAAGACCGGGGAAACGTCGGGGCCGCGTGCCGCGCAGACATATGCGGTTGGTAACCCCAAGAGAGCGCTGCTCCCCATCAACATTCCCATCACGGAGTACGTGCGCGTCAGCAAGGAGGATACTGCGCGCACCACCACCCTCGCCGAGCAGTTTCCCATGGTCCATGAGGACGCTGAGCATTTCCCCAACGAAGTCATCTTTTCACGCGTCGAGAGGATCACTGGCAAGATCTACGCCACGCACGCGAGCAAGTCCGGCTTTGCCGACGCGACCAACTTCAGCCATGTGAGTGCCTACAAGAACATCCCCTGCACGGTCTTGGTCCGCCTCAGTGATTCGCGCGTCTCAGACGATGAGAAAAAGGCGTCTGTGATTCACGTGGAGTGGCACACCAAAGAGTTTCTGCTCCAAAACAGCTTCCCCATTTCCAATGACTTTGCGTGGACGATCCTTGGACGCAAGGCCACGACTGGTGGCATCACCTCGTTTGGCATGGACTCGAACTTTGATAAGACGAAAACGTGGGCGATTCGCAACGAGTCCAACGAGCTCCGCGGCAACGTCGACTTGCTTCTCGTGAATGAGGCCGATGTCCCCGTGGCCCCCTACCTCGACCCATCGAAGGGATGGCAGGCGCGCCTCATGATGGTGCCCAACCAGGATGAGTTTGCCAAGAAGCAGGACGCGCAGAAGGTGGCCATCTTGGGCGTCGTCACGCGCGCCAACGCCATCAAGACTCCTGAGGAGGGCGAGGCCTTTGTGCGCGAGTACGTGGCCAAGTACCCCGAGGACATGACGCTCGAGAGTTTCGGACACAACACGTCGCGCCACCGCGTCTTTGTCTGGTTTTACAAGCCCGACGAGGGCATCTACAAGAACGACATGCCCGTCTACCTCAAGCTCCGCGGCGATGAGCCCCCGGCCAAGAAGCAGAAGACCGATGCCGCGGAGAAGAAAATCTAATCGTTCAGTGGATTTTTTGATGTCAACGATTGTATTCAACGACGTAGTCTTTTCCGCCCCCCTTCGTATGTTTATGGAATTTGAGTAATGAGGTGCATCCGCCATGGACAGTAAATATCAATTCCAATACGGGCGCAGAGCGCGTTCATTGAGAGACGAAGCGGGGAGGTCGCTTGTCCCTTGGCGCTCTGCGACAGGGCGTTGCAGTTCGGCGACGAGCCGGTAGCCAGTGTTTGGTCCAATGACCATCATATCCATTTCTTGGACGAGCGTCTTCCCGTTGGCAGCCGGCCAGCGAAACGTGGGCCACGTGAGCGTTTTACCCCCGGTAGTGTGTTTCTTACACTTCATTTCCAGATGCAAACTAAGGTCGACTTTCATCGCCAAGGCCTGGACGAGAAAATGAAATTGGGACTCGAGCTGACCACCAGGCGAGACGAAATCGCTCAAAATGGGATATAGCACATCGTCCTGCGATACCATCGGGGGATACCACGCAAACAACGAATAACTCAGCACGAGGCGCATGTCACGGCCAACAATCACGATTTCTGTGCATTCTCTCAAAGGATTCACGAGACGACGTCCAAAGTAAAAAGGAGAGAGTTCCCTGCTTATTGCAAGAGCCACTTCGGCCGCCACTTCGTTGTAAAAGGTCTGTACTTCACGAAACGTCGGTGTGATCTTTTTCGGATGACGGAGGGCGGCATATTTCTCGATCAATGGCTCAAACCCGTCGTCTAAGGACCCGAACACGTCGCGTTCCATGAGGTGGAGAATGGCCTTTATCTGCACCTCTTCATGGAGGTTACCCAAGACGGCGAAGACGCTATAGGCCGGGAGGTCAGAGATGAGCATGAACTGCACCTCCGGGGGCAGGTCAGCCAACAGCGAACGATCGATTTGGTTGCGACTTGGGACGTGTTTCTTGCCTGTTCCTCGGCCTCGAGACGGTGCTTTGGTCAACACATCAGCACCACCCGTGATGAATCGTTGAGACACCTCGCGCGGGAGATTGCGCCAGATTTGTAACCACTGCCTGTCCTGTGAATCGTTGGCGTGGTCGTCGAAGTCGTCCCTCACGCTCTTGTGCCACTCGGGCGTATCGAAGGAATCGACATCGAAGTCGGGAAAGCACTCGATGACAATCTTGATAATGCGATCACACAACGAAGCCGCGGTTGTAAACAGTGGGCCCCCTGTGCGATACCCGAGTTTCGTTAGCGTCACTTGGAACAGCTGAAAGGCATCCGCCTCGTCGAGACTGTTGACCCCGTTCCCTTTGACGCCGAAGAAGGTCCTAAAGTGGTCACACGCGACGGCGTGGGACTCGAGCCAGCCCTTGACTTGACAGCTGCGGTTACAGTAGCGCGCGACACGACAGCCCGAACACACGTGAAGTGCACTCGGGCTACCGCATCCGAGACAGCACGCACGTGTCGTCATGTCATCCGGAAGGCTGGCTCATAACACGTGTTTTCAGATTAAAACACGGATCAAAACAAAAAACGCGCGTCGTCACCAAAAAAGAGAGTCCCCAGCTGGGCTTGAACCAGCGACCACTCGCTCTGCGGGCGAGCGCTCTACCACTGAGCTATGGGGACTTGAACTTCGTGGGGTTGCGCGCGACAGAAGAGGAGCACCGGACGAAACCACACAACATACGGGCCAGACTCATGCATGTTATTGACTCCTGTACTCAACAATAACGAGAATCTCTCTCATAATGTGGCCGACGGGGGTCTCCGGCATCCTTTTGCCAGGACGACACTGGCGACGACAATGTCCACGAGATGCATGAGAGCAGTGCCACTGAGGAGGATGAGCATGACGATCGTCGAGCCGGGGTTATGCTGCCACAGTTCATGCGCCAGCGCTTGCGTGGTCGTAGACGCGTAGGTGCTCGTCCGAGCGACGAGCGCGTTCGCAAAGTACCAGGCCACGGGCGCAAGACCGAGGATGGCCACGGTCAGCAAGAACATGGCGGAAGCGAACAGGATGCGCGGCGGGCGCGCCTTATCAAGCAATGCGACCACTTCTGCATACTTGTCACCAGAATTGAGGCGCTGGACTTGCCGAGACACTTCATCGAGTTGGCGCAGTGCCGTGTCGTGTGTCATGGGGATGAGAATGGCGACGGCGAACGTGCATGCGTGGCTGAAGCCGATGCTCCCCGAGAGAAACCACGCGGGTTGCTCCGCGGTGACCATCGTGCCGAGCAGCCAGGATGCAAAGAGCATCATGTGGAGGAGTTGCCATACTTGGATGGCGCGTTCTATGAGCGACATGGCTGTTGCTAGGGAACTTCGCTACTCCCCCCTTCCCATTCCTACATGGTCTCCGTACTCAAAAGTCAGGGTGAATTGCCAAACCTTTATTGATTCACTGAATTTACTGGGCTACCACGGGGATATTGAGGCTTGCGCGGGCCTTGTTCCAGAGCTCTGCATCCGAGTGATCGATCGGGACGGTCGCGAGAACGGTGTTCTCATTAATAAAGAGAGACTTGTGATTCCCATCAGTGGTGATCATCAAACGTGGTTCCTCCGTGACGCGCTTGTTGGTGGACTTGATGATGTAGGTAAGCTTGAACTTTTTGAAGGATGTCTCAGCCATGGCAGTCTGTCACAGGACTAAAGAAATGACAAGACCCCGGAACGAGGGAGGGGGCGGTCGCGCTGCTGACCTTCGCTACCCCGCACTTCATTTGTCTCGACATGGATAATAGAGTTTCACTGTCATGGATGTGGCAGTTTGCTTTGCGCGTTCTACTGCTCGACGACGACAAACGAGGTAACAATGAGCGCGACGACTGATAGCATGAGTGACCCGGACACGCTGGGCACCAATTCGATTCGCCACACGTGGGTCCCCTATCTCGTGGGTTTGGTTCCCTTGGTTTTCTGGTGGATCTGGGACCTCCTTTCCTTCATTGGAATCCTCGATGCGACGACGCACTCGTGGGACAACCTCTGCATTTCGTCGATCGTGACCTTCCTCGGCGCTGCCGTCCTTGTTGCCAATTACTTCCAGACCAAGAATCTCCTCCCCGAGGGCTCCGGCGGAGGGAAGTCGTTGGAAAATACCATCCAGCGCTCGACCCTCATAAATGATCTCGAGTTCGAGAAGTTCTACGCCATGGCCGGCTTGTTCTTCTTTTGCCTGTCGCTGGCGGTCTACATCCAGTACAATGAAGTCGACGGCAACACCACATACCCGACTGGTTATTACATCTCCAACGTCACCGACGTCCCCGAACAATTCGTGTATTCGACGCACGGTGTGCAGAAGCTCATTGCCACCAAGATCACGATGGCGATTGGCGCGCTTCTGGCCTTCCTGTGCATCGCCAAGTTCTTCAACACGGACCAGGGCGGTGCCATTGCACTCGTCCTCGCACGCGCGACGGGCAGAGAGCCGGGCTACCCCGGTTTTGCATCAAAGCAGAGTTCGGCAACGTCGAGGCTCGCGAACAAGGCCGCTGGGTCGCAGCGCCTCTAAGGAGAGACGTGTATTGTGAAGTCAAGAAAGGAGATATCTCTTACTTTATTTCCCGAGCACTTTTCGCTTCAACCACAGGGCGGCCCAGGCGGCGCCAATGAGAGCAATGAAGGCACCCGCGATGAGTGTGCCTTGCAGCCAAGGGTTTCCGAGGACCTTCTGCTCAAAGGCCGCCTTCTTCGTGGCGGTAAAGTCGGCAAAGGATGTCATCATGTCTGTGTTCCACACGGGGCGGCCACTAATGTCACACGTGGGGTCGGTGCGCGCGCACGGGAGCAAGGATAAGGGACGTTGTTG
>Ga0247830_10000930_pt1 | contig 11488 bp, 10 predicted proteins | sample 12C_Control_Day5_FD_207766 | JGI IMG/M metagenome (GOLD analysis project Ga0247830, IMG submission 207766) | Soil microbial communities from agricultural site in Penn Yan, New York, United States - 12C_Control_Day5 | ecosystem: Environmental > Terrestrial > Soil > Agricultural land | place...
CGCTCGACCGGCAGGAGGCTCTCGGGACGGGCGTACTGCTCGAGCGTGGTCCCGTCCACGTACTCCATCACGATGTAGTGCATTCCCTCCTCCGCCACGGCGTCGTAAATCGCGACGATGTGCGGATGCGACAGCTTGCCCGCGAGCGACGCCTCGGTGACGAAAAGCTTGCGATAACGCTTGCCGTGCTCCTTGTCGCCCAGCGCCTCGGGAAAGACCACCTTGACGGCCACCTGGCGCTTCTGGAACGGATCGTAGGCGTGATACACCGAGCTGGTGGCGCCTTTGCCCAGCTCCTTGATGACCTCGTACTTGCCTATTTTCTCCAGGACCGAGGGCAGCCCGGGGACGGTGGCGGCGCGCGAAAAATCCATGAGCCACCATACCATATCGGGCCCGCGCAGCCGTGCAGGAAACATGACATCGGCGTGAAGGCCGTCACGTCTCCGCCCGGCCGGCGTGACGGGGTTGGCAGACGGACTCAGCGCCTGCCCTGCTCCCGGCGCAGTTCCTCGTCGAGCTTGCGCAGCTCCCGGAGCCGCGCTTCGGCGCTCGACAACTGGAAGAAATCGCCATCGCCGCTCTTCAGTCCGATCTGGAGCTGCTCCACCGCGGCGGACAGGTTGCCCAGCCGAACGTACGCCTCGGCCTGCGCCCGGTGTTGTGCGAGGCGCCTGTCGAGCGCGGCGTAGGCGCGCGCCTGCAGCAGGTAGAGCCGGTAATCGTCGGTAACCGATTGCAAGCGGCTCTCGACGTAGCGCAACGCTTCGTCGGCACGCCGGGTGTCCAGCAGCGACTCGGCGTAACCGTAGGCCAGCGCGCGGTAGGCGGGATAGAGCTTGAGGGCCTCACGGAAGCACGGCAGGGTCTTTTCCGGTCCATAGGCATCGCGCCCGAACTCGCACGTGAGCGTGTCCACGATCGGGTTCGCCGGCACGAGCTTGCGCAGCGCCGCGAGCTCGGCCCGCCCGCGCACGTAATCGCGATTGCGCATGAGCCCGACGACCAGGCCGTAGCGGCTGGCCGCCTCGCTCAGGAACTTGCGCTCGACGAGGCTGCCCTCGAAAAACGAGATCGCCTCGCGCGGCGCATCGAAATGCGCCCTCAGCTTGGCGCGGATCAGCTGGAAGCCGAGGCTGTCCGGTACCTGGCGGTAGCTCATGCCTTGCATGCGATTCTGGATATCGGCGATCCGCTCGAAAGTCAGCGGGTGCGTGCGCAGGTATGACGGCGAGCCGCCCTCGTAGACGCGCGTGGCGCGCTGCAGCCGCTCGAAGAAAACCGGCATGGCCTGGGGGTCGAACCCGGCCTGCTCCAGGATCTGCAGTCCCACCCGGTCGGCGTCGCGCTCGTTCTCGCGCGTGAAGTTGAGCTGGTTCTGGATGGCGCTCGCCTGCCCGAACGCGGCGGCGGCCTCCGCGGCCTGCCCGCTGACGCGCGAGAGCAGCAGCGCTCCCGCCAGCGCCGCCAGCGAAGTAATCGCGCTCTGCTTCTGCTGAGCGATCATGCGCGCGATATGACGCTGCGTGACGTGGGCAATCTCGTGCGACAGCACGCTGGCCAGCTCGGACTCGCTTTGCGAGGCGAGAATGAGGCCGGTGTTGACGCCGATGAATCCGCCCGGCAGCGCGAACGCGTTGATCTGGCCGTCGCGGATCAGGAAAAAATCGAAGTCCTGCCGCGCGTCGGGGCTGCGCGAGGCGAGCCGCTTGCCGAGGCCGGAAAGGTAGTCCGTCGCCTCGGCATCGTCATAAAAACTGCGATCGGCGCGGATCTCGCGCATGATGCTCTCGCCCAGCCTGCGCTCCTGCAGCGGCGATAGAGCCGCCTGTGACACATCGCCCAGGTCGGGCAAGCCCTCGGCCGGCACGCGCGGCGCGGCAGCAATCAGCAACGCAGCGAGGAGCACGGCGGGGAATGCGCGTAAAGTCATGATGCTATGATAATTCGCCTGCGGGGGAGTTCCTACACCCGGGCGCACCGGCGGACATGAAACGGCTGACCCACATCGATGAGCGCGGCAGGGCCCGGATGGTTGACGTCGCCGCGAAAGGCGAGACGCAGCGCACCGCGCGCGCCGAGGGACGCATCCGCATGCTGCCCGCGACGCTGCGCCTGATTGCGTCCGGCCGCGCCGGCAAGGGCGACGTGCTTGGCGTTGCGCGCATCGCGGCGATCCAGGGCGCGAAGCGTACCGCGGAGATGATTCCCTTGTGTCATCCCCTTGCCCTGACGCAGGTGGCCGTCGATTTCAAGCTGAACCGGGCGGCGAGCAGCGTCGTCTGCACCGCGACGGTCTCAACCGTCGGCCGCACCGGCGTCGAAATGGAAGCGCTCGCGGCGGTCGCGGTCGGGTTGCTCACCGTCTACGACATGTGCAAGGCCGCCGACCGCGGCATGCGGATTGAGAAGGTCCGGTTGCTGGAGAAAATTGGGGGAAAGTCGGGACATTGGCTCGCCCGGGGCGCCCGGCGCGGCTGATTCGCTCCCCTGCCGCAGCGGCGGCGCGGGTGGACAACGTCCACGTTCTTGGCTACATTCGCAGGCCCGGGTGCGGCGGCCGATATGACCGGCCGTGCTAAGAATATGCCTGCCGCAACCGCGGCGGCGCATCAGGCCCAACTCATCAGGCGATCACACATGAACAGCATTCGCAGAACTTTTCTCAAGCTGGCCGGCAGCGCCGGCGCGCTGGCCGTGCTCGGGACGGCAGGCCTGCTTCGCACGGCGGGCGCCTGGGCGGCGACCTGGAACAAGGCGGGTTTCGAATCCAAGGCGCTCGCCGATGCCATGAAGAACCTGGGCGCGACGAACGCCGCAGAGAGCCGCGATATCTCGATCACGGCGCCCGACATCGCGGAAAACGGCGCCGTCGTGCCGATCGCAGTGCTGAGCCGGATACCCAATACTCAGCAGATCTCGATCATCGCCGAGAAAAACCCTTTCCCTCTCGCGGCGACGTTCGAAGTCGCGAACGGCGGCGAGGGCTATGTGTCCACGCGCATCAAGATGGGACAGACTTCGGACGTGTGGGCGGTGGTGAAGGCCGACGGCAAGTTTTTCACCGCCAAGAAAGAAGTCAAGATCACCGTCGGCGGCTGCGGCTGAGCGCCAAGAGGACGACACCATGTCAGAACCGATGAAAATCCGAGCCACCCTCAAGGGTGACACCGTCGACCTGCGGGTGCTGATGCTGCATCCAATGGAAACCGGCCAGCGCAAGAATTCCAGGGGCGATATCGTGCCGCTGCATTTCATCCAGAGCGTCGTGATCACGCACAACGGCAAGACAGTACTCGACGCGCAATGGAGCCAGGCGGTCGCGCGCAATCCCTTCCTTGGACTGCGCATCAAGGGCGCCAAGGCGGGCGACAAGATCAGCGTGACCTGGGTGGACAACAAGGGCGACAAGCGCACCGACGAAGCCACGGTCGCCGCGGCATCCTGAGCGCGCAGACCGGGCCGAAAACAATTCGAGGAGAACGTCATGGTGAATACGCGCGGCGCAACCGCCGCTATCCTGCTGGCGTCACTGGCCGCATCGGGCGGCGCGGCCGCGCAGGGCGCGCCTGACAGCGGGCTGTCCATTGGACGGCAGATGCTGGCCGAGGACAATCCCGGCGAATTGTGGATCGAGCGGGGCAAGGCGCTGTTTCACCAGCAGCGCGGGCCGCGGAACGTCTCGCTCGAGCAGTGCGATTTCGGGATGGGACCGGGCAAGCTCGAGGGCGCAGCCGCCCGCCTGCCCCGCTACTTTACCGACACCGACAAGGTGCAAGACCTCGAAACCCGGTTGATCTCGTGCATGGTGACGCTGCAGGGCTTCAAGGAAGCCGATCTAGTCAAGACCGCCATCAGCGCCGCCGGCAGCAACGGCTCGGACATCGAGGCGCTCGCCCTCTATGTCACCTCGCGGTCCAACGGCATGAAGGTGGATGTGCCCCTGAGCCACCAGAAGGAATACGACCTCTACAAGGCAGGAGAGTACCTGTTCTATCGCCGCATGGGACAGACCGATTTCGCGTGCGTGCAATGCCATGGCGAAGCCAATAAACGCATCCGCCTGCAGGACTTGGTGCACATGACGGAGAAGAAGGGCGCGCAGGAAGTCGCCTCGACCTGGCCCGCCTACCGCGGCGCGCATTACGTCGTCCGCACCATGCAATGGCGTCTCAACGACTGCGTGTGGCAGATGCGGCTTCCGGACCTGAAGTACGGCTCGGATTACTCCATCGCGTTGACCAGCTACCTCAACCGGCAGGGCAACGGCGCCGTGATCAACGTGCCCGGCTTCAAGCGCTGAGACCGGAGAAAACGCCATGAACCAGACAGGATTCAAATGGGTGGCATGCGTATCCGGGGCAGCGCTGATTGCGGGCTGCGCGAGCTATCCCGATCCGCAGAGCACCCGCCTGATGGCGGAGAAGATGGTGCGCGAAGGGTTTGCCGCCAATCCGTCGTTCGCCAAGCGCCTGGAGCAGGACCGCTCTCAGCAGATCTGCAGCAAGATCGGCGATGCTAAGCTCACCCAGGAAGAAGCCGCCGAAGTCGTGAAGCTCGCGCGCGCCTCCATCCGCTACCCGGCCTCGGGCCAGCTTGTGGGCGACTGGAAGCAGGGAGACAAGCTTGCCCATGACGGGGCCGGCGATCGCATCCGCAACGGCAAGCTCGAAAAGCGCAAGGAGAACGGCGCGCTCTGCCAGAACTGCCATGCGCTGGCGCCGGGCGAGATCAACGTCGGCAACGTCGGGCCGAGCCTGACCGGCTACGGCGTGCAGCGGGGCAATTCCGAGGCGGTTGCCAGGCTGACCTACGAGCGGATCTATAACGCCTGGGCGTATGCGCCCTGCTCGAACATGCCGCGGCTGGGCGCCAACGGCCACCTCACGCCCGAGCAGATTACGCACATGGTGGCTTACCTGCTCGATCCGGCATCCCCTATTAACAGGCGGTAAATACCGGCGCGGCTGCGCGGTTTTACCTGCGCGCGTTCGAATGGGCGAATGACCCGCCGTTCAACGCGCGCTTTACGCACTCCTGGATCCATGTCACTCCCACGACGCGAGTTCCTGCAGATGCTGGCGGTGACCGCGGCTTACGGCCTTCCGCTCAACGAGCACGCAGGCGCCGCAGCACAGGCGGAGAAGCTCTATGACCTGGCGCCCGCGCGCAGGGACACGGCTACCCTTCTCCATTTCACCGATTGCCACGCGCAGCTCCTGCCGGTTTATTTCCGCGAGCCCGACGTCAACATCGGGCTCTTCGGGGCGCGCGGCCAGCCGCCGCACCTCGTAGGCGAAGCGTTTTTGAAGCACTTCGGGGTGGCGCCGGGGACGCGCCTGGCCCACGCCTATACGCACCTGGATTTTGAGCGCGCGGCGCGGCGTTACGGACGCGCCGGCGGCTTCGCGCACCTCGCGACCCTGGTGAAGCGGGTGCGGGCGCAGCGTCCGGGCGCGCTGCTGCTCGACGGCGGCGACAACTGGCAGGGTTCAGCCCCCGCGCTCTGGACGCGCGGGCAGGACATGATCGAGGCGTCGCGGCTGCTCGGCGTGGACCTCATGACGGGCCATTGGGAATTCACCTATGGCGCCGCGCGCATGAAGGAAGTGATCGCCGGGGAGTTCAAGGGCCGCACCGAGTTTCTCGCGCAGAACGTCCGCACCGCCGACTTCGGCGATCCCGTATTCCCGGCCTACTCCCTGCGCGAGATCCAGGGCGTGCCGGTCGCGGTGATCGGGCAGGCATTCCCCTACACGCCCATCGCCAACCCGCGCCATTTTGTCGCCGAGTGGACCTTCGGCATCCAGGAGGAATCACTGCAGGCGACTGTCAACGAGGCGCGCGGCAAGGGCGCCTGGGTGGTCGTGCTGCTCTCCCACAACGGCATGGACGTGGACCTGAAGCTGGCCGCGCGCGTTACGGGAATCGATCTCATACTGGGCGGGCATACGCACGATGCGGTGCCCAGCCCGGTCGCCATCGCCAATCGCTCGGGCAAGACGCTCGTCACCAATGCCGGCTCGAACGGAAAATTTCTCGCGGTCGTGGACCTGCACGTACGCGACCGCCGGCTCGCGGAATGCCGTTACCGCCTGCTGCCGGTGTTCCCCGACCTGCTCGATGCCGACCGCGACATGACGGCCCTGATACGCCGTCTGCGCGCGCCGTACGAGCAAAAGCTGTCCGAGAAGCTCGCCGTCACGGAAGGACTGCTCTACCGCCGCGGCAATTTCACCGGCACCTTCGACCAGCTCATCCTCGACGCGCTGATGGAGACCAAAGGTGCCGACATCGCTTTCTCTCCGGGCTTCCGCTGGGGCACGAGCCTGCTGCCGGGACAGGCCATCACCCTGGAAGACGTCATGAACCAGACCGCCATTACCTATCCGCACGTAACGGTCAACGAGCTCACCGGCGAGGCCATCAAGGCCCTCCTCGAAGACATCTGCGACAACCTGTTCAATCCCGATCCCTACTACCAGCAGGGCGGGGACATGGTCAGGGTCGGCGGATTGCGCTATCGCTGCGACCCGACGCGGAGAATCGGCCATCGCATCTCGGGCATGGCCCTCAAGGGCAAGCCGCTCGAGGCCGGAAAACGCTACAAGGTGGCGAGCTGGGCGCCGGTGGCCGAAGGTGCCGGCGGCGAGCCGGTGTGGGACCTCGTCGCCGACTTCCTGCGCGCGAAAAAGGTGGTAAAGCCGGTCACGGTGAACCGCCCCCAGCTTACCGGCGTCGAGGGTAACCCCGGCCTGTCTTAGAAGCCGGGACGGACGCCTAGGCCTTCACCGTCGCCGATGCGCGCAGCATCGCGTCGCGCTCGGCAAACCATTCCCGGGAATACTCGCACTGACGGTAATCGTCGAAGTACGGTCCGCCCAGCGTGTAGTGCACCAGCGAGGCTTCCTGGCGCGGCGAGTCATAGCCCACCAGATGGTTCCAGCAGGCGGGCAGCGCGCCGATGAGATCGTCGTTTCCCAGCCAGTTGAACTGGTGCAGCTCGAGCCCCGTGGCGGCATTCACGAACTCGGGCGTCAGAGCGCGGCACCGGGCATTGTTGAAGAGCATCACGCTCGACCAGTTTTTTTTCTCGTAGCGCGTCTGGGGCTCGCCCAGAAACTTCACGGTCTCCTTCGGCACGTGATCGTGCTTGACCACCATCACCGCGTAGCGGTCATCGCGCAGCTTCCACAACCGGGCGATGTCGTCGAGCATGAGCATGTCGCAATCCATGAACACCGACCACCCGCTGTAGTTGCAGAGGTAGGGCGTCAGGAATCGGGAAAACGAGAAATCGGTGCTCTGCAGCGGGTGACGCTCGCGCGTGAGCACGCCGGCCAGTTGCGACAGCATGAGCGGCGCAATGGAAACGGCCTGCGTGGCGCGCGCGTGGATGCTGTAGGCGAGCACGCTGAAGGCAACCGCTTCACGCGGGTCGTAGCCAATGAACACCGGGATCATGCTGCTGCCCGGAACATTTTGCGCATTCAAGATTTCACGCGGAAGGAGGGCGAATAGCGGCCAAGCATATCAAGGCGCGTCATTCCCCACAATCGGTCCGTTCTGTGTTTTCACTGATGCGTGCGGCAACGCTAGCGGCGATGCGTTGCACGACCGGCTCCCACTCGCCGAAACGTGCCTGCCGATAAACGCGGGCCGAGGGATACCAGAGCATGCGCTCGCTGCCCCGACCATAACGCCATTCCGGAACCAGCGGCGCCATCACCAGCACCGGCTTGCCGAGCGCTCCCGCGAGGTGCACGTTCGTATTGCAGACCGACACCACCACATCGAGCGACGCGATCAGCGCGGCGAGGTCATCGAGGTCCTGCGTCACTCCCTCGAAGTGCACGATCTGCACTCCCCGGTCCGCTACGTAGCGCGCGATCTCGTCGCCGTCCACGGCATGCTGTAATGAAATCCAGCAGGCTCCCGGTAGATTGAGGAGGGGAGTAAGCGCATCGAGCGTCAGCGAGCGGCGGCTGCGCCCGGTTCCCTGGACGCCGCCACGCCAGGAAAGGCCGACCTTCAAACCGGATCCTACGCCGGCGAGCCTCTCGCGCCACCGAGCCATGCGCTCCGGGTCGGGGACAAGGTAACCGCGATGCCGTGGAAAGTCCTCCGGCCGGCGGCGGTACAGGCGGCCCAGGCTGCCGGCCGCGATATGACAATCGATGCCGGTCAGCGCCGCAGCACGCTCGCCGCGGCGCTCGAGCGCCGCGGCGACTACCTCTACCGAGGGAAACGATCGTGCGAACAGCGTGCCCAGCCGCGCATCGCAAAGCAGCGTGATCCGCGGCGCACGCTTGCGTGCGTCGGCCAGCATGGATGCAAACATGATCTCATCGCCGAGGCCCTGCTCGCCGTAAACCAGCAGATGGCCGTCTCCGAGTCGCGTGCCGTCCCATTCCGGGAAACGGGCGTACTCCCGGTGCCAGCGCCTGTCGGCAGTGTGCTTGCGCGCCTCGTAGCGATCCCAGCCGGCGGCGAGCCTGCCACAGGACAGATCGAGAAGCGCCTCCAGGAAATGTGCGCGGGCATCATCCGCGAGTGACTGTCCACGTCGGAACCAGCGACGCGCCTCCTCAACATTGCCGCCGCAATCGAGTATCAATTTTCCCGTATCAACGCAGGCTCGGGCATTTCCCGTGCTTGCGGGATCCAGCTGGCGGTAGAGCGCCTGCGCTGCGGCGACACGGCCTTGATCCTTGAGTATGCTCGCCAGGTTTAAAAGGGTAACGAGTTCCGTCGGATTCAGGCGCAAGGCCTCGCGGCAATACTTCTCCGCCTCTTCCAGGCGCCCCTGTGCCCACAACGCGGCACTGAGATTGACGTGCGCGGATTCAAGATTAGGATCGATATCGAGTGCCCTGCGCGCAAAACGTTCTGCATGCTCGGCGTTCCACGGTTGAAGTGTGCCGGATACCGCGGCGAGAACTACAGGCGAGCCGGGATCGAAACGCAACGCCGCCTCGGCGCTCGCGGCGGCTTCGTTGATGCGGCCAAGCGCCGAGTACGCCCTGGCGAGGGTCAGCTGGCAATCGACGAGATCGGGGGACACCGCTACCACCTGCTCGAGCGACATAACGGCTTTTTCAGACGGGATGCCCTGCTCGAGCATGCGCTCGACCGCGTCCGCCCGCGCGGCAATCTCTGCGGAGCTGAGTTGTGCCCCATGTTGCGGAGGCGCAATGGCTTTCCAGCGCAGGGCGGCCGGCAACATTCCGCGCACCGCCAGAAGGCCCGCACGCATATAGGCTCGCCGGCATTCGCGAAGACGTCCCTGTGCGAGCAGCGCAGCTGCCAAGCCCGCGTACGCCTTTGCATCGCCAGGCTCGCGGCCTATCGCGGCTCGAAGACATCGCTCCGCTTCAGCATGCCACCCGCGCCTAAGATAGGCACGACCAAGGTCGCGGTGCACATCGTTCGGACCATAACCTTCCCGCAATGCCTGTCGGAAGCGGCTGATCGCGCTATCCAGGTCGCCCCGCGAAAAGGCCTCGCGCGCAGCGCGCAACGCTTCAGCGGGCACCTGGGCCGACTTGTCGCGCGTGTTCATGGCTCCGTATCCAGGGAACGGATGGCCAGACTTACCAAAGGTGCCAGCTTGTCGGGATAGACGGTGGCGAGTTCATTCAGTTGCATCGTGAAGCGGGGCAATGCTGCGGGATAGACCCGCCAGAGCCGCCTGTAATGCGCCTCGGCACCCGCCTGGTCGCCGGCTAGCGCAAGCAAGACCGCCTGCCGAAATACGACGGCCGCAACCGGAGCGAAATGCATAACTCGGGTATTGAGCTCGATTTTCTTATCGAGGTCCTGCTCTGAAAGCGGCAGACTGCGCGACAGGATCAATTCGGCATAGGGAGCGAGTACCAGGTCGCGGCGATTTCGCAAGAGCTGCTCGGAGATGATCTTGTCGCGCACTTCCGGCGTCATTTCAGCGGACGCATGCAAGGCGCGCTCGAAACTGCGGAATCCGTGGCAGGCGGTAAACAGGGCGTAGCCGCCCAGTATCAGGCTGGCCGCGGTAAGAACGGGGACGACTCGCGGCCTTGCTGCAGCGAACCGCGTTTCTCCCATCCCGAGCAGAAATGCAGCGATGCCCAGGAAATAGGCGTACCACAGCGGGTCTTCCAACAGGCTATGGACGCCGATCACGCCCAGCAAAGTTAATAGCCACCATCGGTGCAGGTCGAGCGGCGCACGACCGAAGTTTCGTACCCATATGACCACCACTGCCAGCATCACTCCGGCGCCGGTTATGCCGGTCTGCGCGAGTAAATGCAGCACGACGTTGTGGGCATGACGATGCAACCCGTAAAACGGTGCGTCGCCTTGCGCGCTGGCTTCGAAGAACTGCCAGGCGAAATGCCCGGGGCCGGCGCCAACCAGTGGTGAAGCCACAAACGTTTCCCAGGCAACGCGCGCCAACAACAACCGTGGTCCCGTCCCAGTCGCAAGCTCAAACAGCCGTTCCCCCGCGGTGACTACGCCCTCAGGCGCCTGCATGAAGGGAAGTTTGGCAACCCATTGCGCCAGCATAAAGACGGGTATCAGCAGAAGCGAGAGCTTGAGAACCCGGGCGCTCTCAGCGTGCCGTACGTGGCGGTGCCACGCCAGTGCAAATAGAGCGACGGCGACCAGATAGAGCCATGCGCTGCGGGAGCCAGAGAGTGCTAGCACGACAAGGAGTATTGCGATGCATCCAAAAGCGATCGCGGCGTGGAGTGCACCGCGGCCATAGAGATATACCGCTGAAATCAAAGCCAAGCTCACGTAGTTAGCAAAGTGGCCATAGTGACCCAAGTTGCCGTACACCGCGGCAATAATCTTCGGCGCAACCAGAAAATTGAAAGGGGTATCCCAGTGGTAGTGCTGAATCAAGGCTGCGGCGGCTGTTGCCATGCCGCCAACGAGGAGGGACCAGGCAAGCATGATTGCCACCGACGGCAGGCCGATATCCCGCCTCAAAGTTGCGCCCAGCACTGCAATCAATGCGCCCCACAACAGGTAGCGCACCGCATTCAAAGCATTACCAGCATAGAGGGCGTGCCCCAGAATGCCGTGCGCCAGATAAAGCAAAGCCAGGAGCGTCAGTCCGACCGCCACTCCAGGCACTGGAAAATTTTTCGACCAGCCGGGTGCCAGCAGGCGGACCGACGCCGCCGCCAATCCAAGCAATACCGCAAGCCATTCGCTATAGAAAGCGGTGACGGGTAAAGGGTGGTACGGATACAGGAATGGAACCGTCCAGGCGCACCCCATGATCAACACCGCAGCGCGCGCGCACAAAAGGCTGCGACCGCCCATAAGCGAGTCGAACTCAGATATTTCCGGCGAGCCGGCCTGGTCCGCCACTTACGTCGACGCCAGCATGCTATGGCGTCCGCCTGGGCTGAGTGAATCGAGCGCAGAGATATCGGCTGCGGCTCCGGCGATCACGCTGGCCCACTTGCCTTCGTGTTCTTGCCGAAGCAAACGGACA
>Ga0247830_10000937_pt1 | contig 11477 bp, 9 predicted proteins | sample 12C_Control_Day5_FD_207766 | JGI IMG/M metagenome (GOLD analysis project Ga0247830, IMG submission 207766) | Soil microbial communities from agricultural site in Penn Yan, New York, United States - 12C_Control_Day5 | ecosystem: Environmental > Terrestrial > Soil > Agricultural land | place: USA...
CGAGCCGCTGCGCGCGTTTCTCGGCGCGGAGGCGCTCTCCCCGACCTCGGGGCTCACGCGCTGCATCGCCGAGCGCCTGGACGCGGGTCCGATCGCGCAGGAGATGGAGGCGTCGCTCGTGCGCCTGCGCGGGCGCGAGCTGCCGCTCGGAGCGGCGTCCGGACGCACGCTCCAGCGCGCGTTCGAGGCGGGACTGGCGGGCGAGGTTGCCGAGTGGGCCCTGCTCGCGGCGGCCGCGCAGCGGAGCGACTGCGCGCACGCGGTCGATTGGAGCCGCGCCCGCCTGCGCGAGGCGATGGCGCGCGCGAGCGGCGAGGCGGACCTCGGCGCGCCGCTCCTCGCGACGAGCGAGGCGCAGAAGGCGATCGACGCCTATGCCGCCGAGATCGGCGACGTCGAGCAGCAGCTGCCCGGCGAGCGCGCGGAGGGCGACCTCCTGCTCGCGCGTGACGAGCGAGGCGCGTAGCGCGCCGGGCGTCAGCCCAGCCGGCGCAACAGCCGCTCTGCCTCCGCCAGCACCGACTTGGCGCTGCCGGGCACGTTCAGCGACTTCCGCACCAGCGAGCTCGCCATCAACGTGCCGTCCGACGCGCGGTAGAGATCGATGCGGAACTGCAGCTTCAGGGGAATGCGGTAGCGGCCGGCAACTGCGCCGCCGCCCGCCGCGCCCTGCACGGGCATCACGCCGGCAGAGACACGCACGTCGACGGTGTCGGTCGGGCTCGCGTTCGCGAAGAAGAACGCGCGCCGGTGCTCGGTCGAGAGATACGAAACGAGCTCGGCCGAGATCGGCAGTGCGAGCCGCTCCCCGAGGAAGATGCGCTCGCCGTAGTTCATCATCGCCTCGTAGCGCGCGAAGTAGACCAGACCCGCGCCGTTGAGGTCGCTCTCCGGCACGATCCGGTACTCGACCCCGGGCGCGCCGACCGGCTCGAGCGGCACGAAGGCGTCGTCCGACAGCGCCTCGATCTCCCCCGAGCTCTGCACCCGACCCTGCATGCTGATACCGAGCGGCGCCTGTTCGAGCTGCTGCAGCCCCGCGCCATCGGCGCCGGCCGGCTTGTAGACCTTGAGCCGCAGGTTTCCGCCGCCGCGCGCGATGAAGGCGTTCGTCATGCAGGCCCAGGAGCCGCCCAGGTTCTGCAGGTCCTCGCGCCGCTTGATCGCTGCGACCGCCTCGTCGGAGATCTCGCGATCGTCGATCACGAAGAGTCCCTCGACGAACTTCGAAGCGTAGAAGCGCACGCGGTTCTTCACGTGGACGTGTACATCTTCACCGAGCAGATCGAGGCTGTGGCGCTCGCCGAGGAAGAACTCGACGTCGATCACGGAGCCGTAGAGGCGCTCACCGCGCTCGTTGGCGATGCGCGAGGGCCGCGTGTGCAGGGCCTTCGCGATCGACTCCCACTGGTGGGCCGCGAGCTGCTTCAGCAGCTCGACCTCCGAGAGCTTCTCGCCAGGCGCCATGTGGGGCATCTGGACGACGAAGTCGTAGTCGTTCCAGTCACCCATCGGCGCTCAGCTCGCTGCGCGGATGCGTTGCGCGACGGCGCGCAGGGTCGTGAACTCCTCGATCAGCGCGACGTCCTCGATCTCGACGCCGTGGCGCTCCAGGATGTGCGCGAGGAACATGACTGCCGAGAGGGAGTTCACGTAGCCGTAGTCGAACAGATGGGCGTCCGCCTCGATCTGCGCGGCTGCCAGCTTGCCGTCGGAGAGCTCCGCGACGACGCCGCGAAGCTCGACGACGAGATCCTCGATTCCGTCATCCGAGCCGGGCTCGGGGATCCGCTGCCCGAGAGACATGCTCCGCTCCTCGTCTTCCGCGCCACGTCGATCGCCGCGGGCCCTGCCCTCGAGCGACGCGGCAGTATAAAGCATGCGAACCGGCGGGGGGCTCAGTGTCCGCTGTCGCCGTCGGCGGGCACCAGATACCAGTCGCGGGTCGGCAACGAGCCGGCAGGATCGATGCAGACGCCCGTGGCGCGCGGCAGGTCCCGCGAGACGAAGCCCGCCGCCCGCGCGGCAGCCTCGCGCTCGGGCAGCAGCCCGCGCACCGCGATCGCGTCGACCTCACCCGCGTACCAGTCCGCCAGCGCCTCGAGGAGCGCCGGGGTCTCTGCGGGCGGCAGCGAGCCCCAGAGGTCGAGCACGCCGAGCGTGCGCATCTGGCTCGCCGTCCCGCGCCAGCGGCGGTAGGCGCCGACCAGCGCGCGCCCGCGCTCGCCGCGATAGACGAAGAGATCGCGCGTCGCGTCGCCGCCCTCGAAGTAGCGCCAGCGCAGGAACTCGGGCGAGCGCACGGCGGCGAGCTGCGCATCGAGCTCGGGCAGCGGGAGCAGCGCGTCGGCCTCGATCTCGTCGGGCGACGCCACACGCCGCAGGCGGCTACGGTCGCCGCGTCGGATGGCCCGGGGCCGCAGCGCGGCGAGCTTCGAGGCGGCGCGCGCGAGACCCGGCGCGAGCTTCCTGCGCAGCAGCACCTCCTCGACGAGGGGCGGCCAGCGCAGCACGCCGAGGAGCTCGCGGTCGGTGCGCGCGATCGGATAGCCGCCGTTGCGCTCGTAGATCCCGCCGCTCGCGTGATTCATCGTCGTAGAGACGTGCGCGAAGCCCTTCACGGCGAGCAGGCGGCGCAGCAGCAGCAGCCCGAGCCCGCGGTAGGCGGCGTCGACGTAGTAGCCGCCCGAGATGCAGACGAGGTGCTCACTCGCGCCGGATCGGAAGCGTTGCGGCGAGCAGAGCAGCGCGCCGGCGACGCGCCCCTCGGCGTCGCGCCCGAGGAAGCCGGCCGGGATGCCCGTCGCGCGTGCCGGGTTCTCGAAGAGGTACCAGCGCATGTGCGCAACGGCGTCGCCCCGCTCCGAGTGGTCCGCATCGCTCTGTGACGCATAGAAGCGCACCAGGTCGGGCAGGTCGCCGGGCTCGAGCTCGCGGATCTCCGTACGGGCCACGGGGCCAGCATACGCGAGCGCCGGCGCGCGCCCATGGTCGTCAACGCCGCGACGTGGCGGAGAGCGACGCGAGGCGCTCGGCGTACTCCACCGCCAGACGGTCGTACGAGTAGCGCGCCGCGATCTGATCGCGGCCCGCGTCGCCGAGGCCGCGCGCGAGCGCGGGATCGGCGGCCAGGCGATCCACGGCGGCGAGCAGATCGGCCTCGTTCTCGGGCTCGATGCAGAGTCCTGCCCGAGCACCAGCGACGAGCTCCGCCGCGAAGCCCTCCACGCCGAGCACGATCGGCTTCCGCATGGCCGCCGCCTCGAAGATCTTCGAAGGCAACACGGTCTTGAAGAGCTCGGTGCGCGTCAGGTGCACGAGACACGCGTCCGCCGCCGCCAGGAATTCCGGCATCGAGGCCTTCGGCTGGCGTCCCGTGAAGACGACCTGCGAGAGCCCCTCGCTTCGGGCCTGCGACTCCAACTCCTCACGCACCGCGCCGTCGCCGACCAGCAGGAAGCGCACGTCGTCGCGGCCCGCCTCGCGCAGCCGACGCGCAGCACGCAGCACCACATCGAGCCCGCAGCCCATGCCGATCGTGCCGAGATACGCGCATACGAAGCGCTCGCCGAGGCCGTAGCGCTCGCGCACCTTCGCCCCGTCGGCGCCGGCGAGGAAGGCCTCGAGATCGACGCCGTTCGGGATCACGTCGATGCGCGCAGGATCGACGCCCTTGCCGACGAGCTTGCCGCGGTAGCCCTCCCCCACCGTCACGATGCGCGAAGCCGCAGCGTACATCTTGCGCTCGAGCCACTCGAGGAAGCGCAGCAGACGCCGGTTGCGCATGGCACCGACCGCCTCGATCGACTCCGGCCAGAGATCCCGGATCTCCAGCACGAAGGGGAGCCCGCGCGCGCGAGAGACCAGCACGCCCGCCCAGCCGCAGAAGAACTGCGGCGAGGTGGCGATCACGACGTCGGGGCGCCGCACGCAGAGCCCCGCCAGCGCCGCCGTCAGCATGTACGACACGAAGTTGAGAATCCGGCGCGCGGTTCCCTTGTTGGGCGCGAGGTAGGTCCAGACACGGATCACGTCGACGCCCTCGCGCCGCTCGCGCTGGAGCGGGCGGTTGCGGTAGCCCTCGTAGACGACGCCGTCCGGCACGTTCGGCACCCCCGTGACGACGGTGACGTCGTGCCCGGCCGCGACCCAGCGGCGCGTCAGCTCGGTGACGCGCGTGGCCGGCGCGTTGCCTTCCGGGTGGAAGTAGTGCGTGAGGAAGAGGACGCGCATCTAGAACGCGAAGGCCGACCCGGCGACCCGCGCGCCGGTCGCCGGGTCGAACTCCAGCGGCGCGTCGCCGTCAGCGACGCAGAAGCCGGTCACGGCGGGCGCCGTCGTGGCGTACGCCAGCGCGTGGTTCGCGACGGAGAGGCCGAGCTCGGGCGCGTACTGCGAGGGCTCGAGCGACAGCTCGCCCGGACCCGCGAAGGCCACGCGGAAGGCACCGCCCGGATGCGCGATGCGCGCCTGGCGCGGCCCGTCGAGCACCGGCTGACAGTCCGGGTGCAGGTGCAGCCGCGAGACACCGCGCACCGCCGCGCGCGCCTCCACCTCGTCGCGCACGAGCAGCACGCCCTCCGGATGCCAGCGGTAGCGGCGGCGGTGGCGAGCGCGCGCGGGCAGGCGCTCGTAGCCGTCGTGCCAGGCGCTGAGGCGGAAGCCCCCGCCGCACGCCTCGAAGGCGACGTCGCGCGGGTGACCCCGTCGCGCCACGCGGAACGCCGACCAGAACTCGCACTGGTCCTGGCCGTCGATCTCGACGGTGTTGTGCGCGCGGGTCGAGCGCGCGTACGCGCGCGCCTCGCCCGGCACGTAGCTCGCGACGCCCGAATCGACGATCACTCGACGCCCACGCAGGGAGAGCTCGAAGGCGAGCAGGTCGCCGTGCGCATGGCCCGGAAGGTAATCGGGGCCGATCGGCGCAGCATCGCAGACGACGAAGTGGCCTTCCTTTCCACGCGCACCGAAGTAGCCCGTGTCCGCGAGCGCGAAGGGTCCCGCGGCCGCCGGCGGGCAGAGCTCCGCAGGGGGATTCGCGACGCCGAAGACGCTGTCGTTCAGCAGCGCGATCTCGCCGTCGGGATGACACAGGAGAGCCAGCGCGTCGCGCAGCCGCGCGAGCGCCGGACGCACGCGCGCCGCCAGCGGCTCGCTGCCGCTCTTCGCCAGCGCGTCGAGCAGCCAGACGGTGCGTGCGTGGTACATCGGCGAGCGCTCGAAGTGGCCGCCGTCGGGCAGCACCTGCACGGGCAGCTGCTGCTCGAGTACCGCGTCGCCGCTGGCCTGCCAGCGTTCTGCATCCGCGCCCGCGAAGCAGGCGCCGACGAGCGCGAGGGCCGCGCCGTTCTCGAGCAGATGGTTCCCGAGCAGGTGGTACTCCAGGTGACCCGTGAGCCACTCGGCCTGCAGCCACAGCGATCGCCAGAGGGCGGCGCGCAGCTCCGGATCGGACGCACAACGCTCCCCGTGGAGGCCGAGGAAGTAGCGGCACCAGACGCCGATCCGCAGCGAGAGGGGATACGGCTCCCAGCCGACCTGCGCACGGCGCAGCGGATGCCGCGCGATCCAATCGAGCGCGAGCGCGCGCCCCTGTTCGTAGGGGAGCGCGAAGAGGTACTCGAAGTAGTGGAGGTTGTAGGCCCACAGCTTGGGCAGTCCCTGCCCGTCCCAGCGCGGCGGCCAGCCGAGCGCCTCGCTGCGGTTCAGGAACTCGAAGCGGCCGGCCCGCATGGCCTCGGCGCGCAGCCGCTGCGCGCCCGGCGGGACGAACTCGCCGCGCGGTACCGCACGCGCTCCCGGGTCGGGCGGCGCGGGCCGCGCGGCGAAGGCCTCCGGGCGCTCGAGGGCGCGGTGCACCCGATGCACGACCTGTCCGACGAGCTGCTCGCGGCGCAGCCAGCCAAGCGTCCGCGCCAGGCGGAGCAGCGACATCGCGCCGTCAGCGCCGGGGAGAGCCCGCCGACCACACGCGGTCCGGCGGGCGCAGGTGCGAGAGGCCCGCGCGCTGGCGCGCGATCAGGTCGAGCATGTCGAGCAGGAATGCACTCACCGCCAGCGCCACCGCCAGGAGCACCAGCAGTGACGCCAGCGCGGCGCGCGACCAGTGCATCGTGACATGACCGCTCGTGAAGTATTCGAGCACGCCCGGCCAGACGACGACCCCTGCGACGGCGCAGAGCGCCAGCGCGAGCCACCAGCCCTGCGGACGCCGGAGCACGCGCGCGGCGAACGCCGTCGGACCCGCGTCGCGCGTCGCGCGGCCGTGCGCGAGTGCCGCCATGCGCTCTGCCACCACGGCGGCCGAGACGATCAGCCCCGCCACCGTCGCGAGCAGCGACGCCATCAGCAGGCGGTAGATCATCCACTCCTCGATCCGGCCGTGGCTCGCGTAGAAGCTCACCGGCAGCCACGCGAAGACGAGGGAAGCCAGCGCCGCGACGCCGCCGACCAGCAGCAACGGCCGCGCGGGCCGGTGCGCGACGGCCGCCTGCACGATGCAGGTGAGGAAACGGACGCCGTCCTTCACGACGGAGAGCTTCGAGCGGCCGACGCGCTCCGCGTAGGGCATCGGCAGCTCGACCAGGCGCAGCTTGTCCTCCATCAGGATGCGTGCGCTCATCGCGGGCGTGAAGTGGAGGCCGTCGGGCAGCGGGTTCAGCGACTCGAGCGCGGAGCGCCGCAGCACGCGCATGCCGCTCGCCGTGTCGGCCACGCGGCGCCGGCTCAGGATGCCGAGGATCCACGCAAAGATCGTGTTGCCGATCGCGCGCACGAGCGGCATCTGGCTGTCCTTGCCCATGCGCGAGCCGAGCACGACGTCCGCTCGCTGCTCGTCGATGGCGCGACACATCGTCGCGAAGAGCAGCGGATCGCAGGTGCCGTCCGCATCGAGGAACGCCACCAGGTCGCCCTTGCCGTGCGCGAAGCCCATCTGGATCGCGGCGCCGTAGCCGCGGTTCTTCTCGAAGACGAGCACGGTGACGTCGTCGAAGCTCTTCGCGATCTCCTCGGTGCGATCCGTGGAGCCGTCGCTCACGACGATGATCTCGACGGCCTCCACGCCCGACTCCGCGATGATCGTCGCGCGCGCGTCCAGGCAGCGCTGGACGGTCGAGCCGATGGCCTCTTCCTCGTTGAGCGCAGGGATGACGATCGTCAGGACGTGACCACGAGCGCTCATCGACACCTCAGCCGCGGACGGCCAGAACGCAGTACTGGGCTCCCAGCGGAATGCGGGCGAGCCACGGCTCGCACCAGCGCAGCCAGGCGAGGGGTCGAGGGAAGAAGAACAGGAAGCGCGCATCGCAGCGGCCGAAGCCCGCGCGGCGCAGCAGCGAGCGCGCCTCGGGCGGGGGCAGCGGGATCGCGTCGCGGTCGAACGGGATGCGGCGCATCACCATGCGGGTGCCGGGGTTCCAGGGATTGTTCTCCATCAGCGCGAAGCGGCCGCCCGGAGCGAGCGACTCGTACACGAGACGCACGGCGCCGTCGCGGTCGGACGGCGCGATGTGGTGGAACACGCCGTTCGAGTAGCAGAGGTCGTAGCGGTGCCTGGCCTCGAACTCCGCGAGCGTCGAAAACCCGACGCGCGGGCCCGCGTGCACGCGGCGTGCGTGCTCGATCGCGCCCTCGGCCGCGTCGACGCCCGTCACCTCCGCGTCGGGAAAGGCCTCGGCGAGCTGCACGACCGTGTCGCCGATGCCGCAGCCGAAGTCGAGGATGCGACGCGGGCGGAAGCTCCCGAGCAGCTCGCGCAACGCCCGCAAGCGACCGGCGATGAAGTAGTGGCGGTCTTCTCCCGAGAGCCGCAGCCCCTGGTCGAGCATCGCTTCGTACTCTTCGCTCTTGTCGAAGAGATCGCCCCGAGCCGCGCCGGTCATCGCGCCCAAACTACCATTGGCTCCCCGCGCGAGCTACGCAGCGCCGACGCCTGCGCGATAGAGCGCGAGGTCGCCGGAGACGCGATAGGCGGTCGCCGCGGCGGGCACGAGCAGCGAGCCTCCGCTGCCGATCGCGACGCGCTGGCCCGTCGCGAGATGCGCAACTTCGCCGCGACCTTCGCAGCACAGCAGGACCTCGACGCCGCGACGCGTGTGGACGTCGACGTGCCCGCCGCGCGGCTCGATGCGCGACAGCTCGAACTCCCGGGCGGGCGTGCGGTAGCGCACCTCACCGGCGCCGACCTTCTCCGGCGTCGTGACGATGGGTGGCCCGCCGCGCCAGTGGAGCACGCGCAGGAGCTCGGCCAGATCGACGTGCTTCGGCGTCAGGCCCCCGCGCAGCACGTTGTCGGAGCTCCCCATGATCTCGACGCCGACGCCTTCGAGATAGGCGTGGAGCTCGCCGGGGGGCAAGAAGAGCGCCTCTCCCGGGGCGAGCACGACCCGGTTCAGGAAGAGCGGCGCGAGCGCGCCGGCGTCACCGGGATAGGCCTGCGCCAGGCGCGCGACCCAGGCGAGCTCGGGGTCGTCGCCGCGACCGGCGCAGCGGACCGCGCGCGCGAGCACCTCGCCCTGCTGCGCCGGCGGCAGGCGCATCCAGCCTTCGAAGAGCGCGCGCAGCGCAGCAGACGGCTCGGCGCCGCGTGCAGCCCGCAGCAGGCCCTCGAGCTCGGGAGCCTGGAGCGCGGCGAGCCGCGCCGCGACGTCGCCCTGCGTGCGGAAGCGGATCAGCGCCTCGAAGGGCGACAGTGCGCAGATCAGCTCCGGCTTCGCGCTGGCGTCGCGGTAGCTGCGCTGCGGGGCGTCGAGCGGAATGCCTGCCGCGTTCTCGCGCGCGAAGCCGGCGCGCGCCTGCTCCGCTTCCGGGTGCGCCTGGATCGAGAGGGGCCGCTCGGCCGCGAGCACCTTCAGCAGGAACGGCAGGCGCGCGCCGAAGCGCCGCACGACCTCGGGTCCGAGCACGCCCTCCGGATCGGCCGCGATGAACGCGTCGAGCGGGACCTCCCCCGCCGGCGTCGCGACCCGCGAGACCCCGCCCGGGTGCGCGCCCATCCAGAGCTCGGCCTCGGGCTCGGGGCTCGGCCTCTCGCCGCGCAGCGCCGCAAGCGCGCGGCGTGAGCCCCAGGCGTAGCGCTTCACCTCGTTGCGGAGCGGATGGATGGGATGCGGGTCCACGCGCGGAAGATCCCACCGAGGGAACCGACCCGCCATCGCGGCGCGCGCGTCAGGTGGGTTCGAGCCCGCAGTCGCGGATCTTCTGGAGCAGCGTCTTGTAGGAGACACCGAGCAGCTTGGCCGCCTGCTTGCGGTTCCAATGGGTGTGATGCAGCACGCGGTCGATCGCCTCGCGCTCGGCCTCCTGCGCCGCGCGCCTGCCGACCTCGCGCAGCGGCAGCGCGCCCGCGCTCTCCTCGAGCCCGTCGAGCAGCACGCGCAGCGCCGCGCTGCGCTGACGGCCGCGCGCGCCCTGGCGCAGCTCGGAGAGGATCAGCTCCTCGTTCTCGAGCACCACCACGCGCTTGATCAGGTTCTCCAGCTCGCGGACGTTGCCGGGGAAGGGGTAACGCGAGAGCTCCTCGGCCAGCGCCGGCGAGAGCGTCGCGATCGGCTTCTCGTAGCGGGCCGCGAAGCGGCGCAGGAAGCTCAGGGCGAGCGCCGGGATCTCCTCGCGGCGCTCGCGCAGCGGCGGGATGCGCACGCTGACGACGTCGAGGCGGAAGTAGAGGTCCTCGCGGAACTCCCCTGTCTTCACCATCTCCGTGAGGCGCCGATTCGTCGCGCACAGCACGCGCACGTCCACACGGATCTCGCGGTTGCCGCCGAGCCGTGTGAACTCGCTGTCCTGGAGCACCTGCAACAGCTTCGCCTGGAGCGCGGGGCTCATCTCGCCGATCTCGTCGAGGAAGATGGTGCCCGTGTGTGCGAGCTCGAACTTGCCGTACTTGCGGCCGGTGGCACCCGTGAAGGCGCCCTTCTCGTAGCCGAAGAGCTCGCTCTCGAGCAGGTCCGCCGGCAGCGCCGCGCAGTTGACCTTCACGAATGGCTTCTCGCGCCGCGGCGAGAGCTCGTGCGCCATGCGCGCCACGATCTCCTTGCCGACTCCGCTCTCGCCCTGGATCAGCATCGTCACGTCGGTGTCGGCCACCTGCTCGAGCAGCGCCCGCACGGCGAGCATCGAGTCGCTGCCCCACACCACCGACTCGCCGTGGGCGACCACCTCGGCGGCGAGCCGATCGCGCTCCTGCAACAGCGCGCGCCGCGAGATCGCAGAGTGCAGCGCCGCCTCGAGCTCCTCCTCCTGGAAGGGCTTGTTCAGGTAGTCCGCGGCGCCGAGCTGCATGGCCTCGACGATCGTCTGCGTCGAGCCGACGACCGAGAGCATCACGACCGCCAGCCGCGGGTCGAGGTCACGGATGCGGCGCAAGGTCTCGAGGCCGTCCTGGCCGGGCATCATCACGTCGAGCAGCACGACGTCCGGCGCCGCGCCGCCTTCGAGCAGCGCGAGCGCGCTGCGGCCGTCCTCGGCCGTGTCGACGCGGTAGCCGCGCAGCTCGAGCAGGCTGGCGAGGTAGCCGCGCACGCCCTCGGCGTCGTCGACCACCAGAATGCGCGCGCCTTCGCCCTCGCTCACCGCGACGCCTCCGCCGCGGGCAGGCTGAAGTGGAAGCACGCGCCGCCGCCCTGGCGCTCCCGCACGCCGATCGCGCCGCCGTGCGCCTCGACCAGGCGCCGGCAGATGGCAAGCCCGAGGCCGAGTCCGCCCGGGCGCTCCCCGTCCACCTGCACGTAGGGCTCGAAGATGCGCGTGCGATCCGCCGGCGCGACGCCCGGGCCGTCGTCTGCGACGGAGATCTCGAGCATGGGGCGCCCCTGCGGATCGGCCGGCAGCGCGCACGTGGTGACCTCGAGCACGCCGCCGCGGCGCGCGTAGCGGATCGCGTTGCCGAGCAGGTTGGTCAGCACCTGCTCGACGCGGACCTTGTCGCAGCGCGCGACGCAAGCATTCGGCGCGATGCGCAGGTGCACGGTCAGCTGGCGGTCCATGAACAGCGGCCGGAACATCTCCGCCACGCTCTCGATGGCGAGATCGATGCGCTCGCGGCCGAGCTCCAGCACGGGCGCACCCTTGTGTACGCGCGCCGCCTCCAGCAGGTTCGCCACGAAGCGGTCGAGACGCGTGCAGGCCTTGAGCGACTCCTCGAGGAAGCGCCGCTGCTCTCCTCCGAGCGGGCCCACTTCCTCGCGCAGCAGCAGGCGCGCATAGCCGGTTACGACGCAGAGCGGCGTGCGCAGCTCGTGGCTCACCATGCTGAGGAGCTCCTCGCGCTCCGTGCGCTCCCCTGCGAGCTCGGTGCGCGCGCTCTCGCTGGCGCGGTTCGCGGCGGCCAGCTCGCGGCCTGCGCGCAGCAGCTCCGCCTCGAGATCGCGGCGCGCGGTCGCGTCCTCCACCCACCAGCAAGTGCCGGCTCCGGGGCGCGAAGTCGCGCGCCGGAAGGTGACCGCGCGGCGGCTGCCGTCGGGACGCACCAGCGC
>Ga0247830_10000939_pt1 | contig 11470 bp, 10 predicted proteins | sample 12C_Control_Day5_FD_207766 | JGI IMG/M metagenome (GOLD analysis project Ga0247830, IMG submission 207766) | Soil microbial communities from agricultural site in Penn Yan, New York, United States - 12C_Control_Day5 | ecosystem: Environmental > Terrestrial > Soil > Agricultural land | place...
GCCGGATAGTGCCGGGCACCGTGTGACCCAGCCCCGCCCAGGTCCTGGGGGCGTCGGCTTCTTCGGCCAGGGCGATGGCGAGATCCAGGTCGGCGCGCCGCGCCACGGCGAGGACCTCCCCCACCCAGACGCCCGAGAGGTCCGCCGGCGGCGCGGCCGGCGACTGCCACAGCGCCAGGGTCAGGAGGAACCGGAGCGCGGCACCTCCTCGCCTCTCGCCGTCTTGTCGAGAAGCTCCTGGCAGCGATGGGCCCAGGGGGCAAAGCGGTTGGCCGAGGCGCCGGCGGTCCAGGTAGCCCGGGCTTCTTCTTTCCGCCCGGCGAACCACTGGGCCCGTCCCAGGTCGTAGTAGGCCTCGATCAGCTTGGGGCCCAGCGCGATCGCCTTGCCCAGAAAGGTCTGGGCGTCGGCTATCATCTCCCGCTCCAGGTACACCAGTCCGAGGTAGTAGTGGGCGTACAGGGTGGCCTTCTGGTCGTTGTCGATCCGGATGACCCGGGAGAGGTGCTCGATCGCCTCGCCGAAGATCTTCTTCTTGAGGCAGATGAATCCGACGTTGACCCGGGCCAGCGCGTTGGCGGGCTCCTTCATGAGCACCCGGGAGAACGTGGCGAGGGCGTCGTCGTACTGCTCGCCCAGCATCTGGGCCCAGCCCAGGAGCGACAGGGCCTGGGGATCGCCGGGCGCCAGCTCGAGCGCGCGGTTGAGCGCCTGGATGGCGCCGGGGGGATCGCCCAGCGAAATCAGGCTCCATCCCTTTTCGATGTAGGTGGACGCGCCCAGGTGATCGTGGTGCAGCTGGGGCCCCTGCCCCGGCAGTCCGGTGGCCCGGGCCGGGGCCTGCTCAGCCGACACCTCCTTGTAGCGCTCCACCAGGCCCCGGATCTCCTCCTTGAGCGCGGCCAGCTCACCCAGCGCGCCATCCACCTGCTTGAAGAGCGTGATGATCCGGCGCTTGGCTTCCTCCGCCGAGCCGGGCGTGCCGGGTACGGCCAGGATGGCGCCGATCCGGCGAAGCTCCTCGTGAAAGTGTTGCAGTACCGGCTGGGCGGAATCGGTCACAATTCGGTGGTCCCGTGCTGATAGGAGGTGACCCGCACCCGGCCGGAGTCGAGATCGAGCTCGACCGAGCGGCCATAGTCGCCGCCCACCACTTCCCCGGTGAGCCGGATCCCCTGCCGGTGGAGCGCCTCGCGCGCCGCGTGCACGTTTCGTTCGCCCATCTGAATGGTGCCGGGCGGCTGCAGCCCGGTAAACATGCTGGCGCCCCCTACCAGGCGGGCGGTCACCCGGGCGGGCGAGGCGCCCAGCTCCCGCATCTTCTGGAGCAGCGCCGCCACCGCGGTCGGCGCGTAGCGGCCCGGTGTGGAGTGGTTCTTCCGGCCCACGCTGGGCGAGGGCAGCAGCACATGGGCCAGTCCCCCGATCCGGGCCTGGGCATCATGCAGGATCACCGCGACACAGCTCCCCAGTCCCAGCGCACCGAGCGTTCCGGGGGCACGGGCCGCTTCCAGCTCCGAGATCCCCACCAGCACCCGGGGCCCGGTCATGCGGCCACCCGGAACAGTCGGTGGGTGAGATCCACCGGCTCGAGACCCGAGTCCGGCAGGGCCACCAGGGATTCGGTTCGCCCCAGCGCGAGCACACCGCCCGGCTGCAATGCCCGGCGGGCGGTGTCGAGGACCCGGCGCTGCCCCTCCCGTCCCAGAAAGATCAGCAGGTTGCGGCAGCACACCAGGTCGAAGCGGGCGGCATCGGACCGTGGCGCGGTGAGATCCTCCCGCCGGAAGACCACCTGGGGACGCAGCATCGCATCCACTTCGAACCATCCCTCCCGCACCGCGCCGTAGGGATGGGGGAGCACCGCGCGAATGGCCACACTGCTCTGCGAGGGATAGCGGCCCGCCCCGGCCACGGCCAGCGCCTGATCGTCCACATCGGAGCCCAGCACCGAAACCTGCGCCATCGCGGCGGGCCCGGCTCCCCGGGCGAGGTCGAGCAGCAGCATGGCGAGGGACCAGGTTTCCTCGCCGGTCGCGCACCCCATGCTCCAGGCCCGGAGGCCGCGCTCCTTTGCGGCCGGCTCCAGGGCCAGCAGCTCGCGCAGCCGGTGCCAGGTGTCGGGATTGCGGAAGAACCCGGTCACCCGCACCGAGAGGGTGTGAAGCAGCCGGTCCAGCTCCTCCGGATCGTCCTCCAGCAGCGCCGCGTACCGGGTCAGGGTGGTGACCCCCCGGGCCCGCATCCGGACCTCGATGCGCCGGAGCAGGCAGGAGTCCTTGTACCACTCGAAGCCGCCGGCACCGCGCCGGCTCAGCTGGCGCAGCACCAGGTCGAGTCCGGCGTCCCCCCGGCCGATCACGGCGCGAGTCTCAGGGTGGAGAGGTTGGCCCGGGCCAACTGGTGCCCGGGATTGATCGCGACCGCCCGCTCCCACGCGGCCCGGGCCCGGGCGGTGTCCCGCTCCCGGAAGGCGAGATTGCCGATCTTGAAATGGAGGTCGTCACCCAGCTCGGGGGCCAGCGCCGCGGCCCGCTCGTAGTTCGCGGCGGCTTCGGCGTAGCGCCCGCTCCGGTAGGAAAGATCTCCCAGGTTCTTGAAGGGCTGAGGCAGCGAGGCCTCCTCGGCCAGGACCTCGCGCAGCAGCGCCTCGGCTTCGGCCGTCGAACCCGAGGCCTCGAGCAGCACCGCCAGGTTGTTCCGCAGCACCACGTCGTGGGGGTGCCGCTCCACACCCTCTCGCGCGATGGCCAGGGCCACATCGAGATCGTCGGTTCCCGCGGTGGCCAGCGTGGCCGCCCAGTACCACAACGCCGGCGGGGTCTGGCGGTAGAGCTCGCGGGCCCGCTGTAGCCGTTGCCGCGCCACCCCCGGGTCATCGCGCTCCAGGGCGAGGATCCCCCAGCCGGTGTGAACCCGGGGATCGTCCTGGGCCCGGCCCGCGGCTTCCGCCAGCACGGTCTCGGCCTGATCCAGCCGTCCGGTGTGCTGGAGCGCGACCCCCAGATTGTGGAGCAGCGCGGGGCGGGGCCCGCTCCGGTCGATGGCCTGCCGGAAGAAATCCACCGCCTCGCTCCAGTCCCGCTTCCGGGCCGCGATGAGGCCGAGGTAGAACGGCGCGCTCCCCTCCGAGGGGCGGAGCTCCGCCACCCGGCGGAATTCCCGCAGCGCCTCGTCGTGCATGTCGGTACGGTAGAAGGCAATGCCGAGATTGCGGTGCTCCTCGATCTGCGCTTCCAGGAGCCGCGAGGGTGCCGCCATCGAGGAGGCTCCCACCTTGTGGGCCAGCCCCGCCGTCACCAGGCCATAGAGCGCCTGGGCCGCCTCGAATTCGGAGAGCCCGGAGGCGTCGATGATCTGGCGCACGTCGCGTGCGCCGTCGAGCAGCGGCAGGATTCGCCGCTGCGCTTCGGTGAACTCGGTCTTGTGATGCTCGACCTGGCCGGGCAGCACGGCGTAGACGAGATCGAAGCCGGGAATCTTCTTTTCGATGAGACTCCACTCGTCCACCCGCCGGGCCCCCTCCAGCAGCAGCGACTCAGGGCTGATCCGGTCGAGCGGATCGTCCACCTCGGGGCGCACACCCGCTTCGAAGCTGAAGGTCCCGGTGTTCCAGCCGAACAGGGAATAGACCGCCTCCTCGATCTGGAGCCGGAGGAAGCGGCGCAGCGCGTCGGGCGCCAGGATCCCGAGATGGACCAGGAGGTCGCCGATCCGGCGTCCCGGCGCGTTCTCCTGCAGCGCGAGGGCCTGATCCAGCTGGGCGCGGGTGACCAGGCCCTCGGCCAGCAGCATGTCCCCCAGCCGGTCCCGGCGGTTCACGATCGCGGCGTAGATGATCCAGCCTTCCTCGAAATAGACCGAGCCGTGGCGCTGCCGGTCGGCCACCGAGAGGCACCCGGTGCGGCGGCCCATGAAGAGCAGCTGGATCACGTCGGTGAGGCTCGCCTCCTTGAGGCTACCCTTGATCGCCATCAGCGGAGCTCCGCGATCAGCCGGTCGGCGACGCCGGGCCAGCTCTCGATCATCTTCTCGGGACTCTTCACCAGGCCCATCCCGGGCGACAGGATTCCGCTGGCCCGGGCGCCCCCGCTCCGCCGAGCCGCGCGCACCGGGCCCAGCTCGATGGCTTCGAGCACCTCGCGGGCCAGTGCCGGACCGGCCACCACCTGCTGCGCCAGCGCCTGGCCCAGGACCCGCTGCACCATGCCCTGTACCGCCCGGACCGAATCGGCCGGCCGGCTGGCCAGGTAGTCGGCCAGGGCGGCGTCCTGGGCCGCGGCGGTGGGCTCGAGCAGCCGCTTGACCACCGCGAGCCGGACCTCGCGATCGGGCGGCGGCAACTCGACCACCAGACCGCCCTGGAGCCGGTTGAGGAGCCGGGGATCGAAGCCGACCAGCTCTTCCAGCGGAACCGTGCTGGTAAACACCATCTGGCGTCCGCCCTCGAGCAGCTCACCCACCAGCAGCTGGAGCTCTTCCTGGGCCCGGGCCGCGCCGGCCAGCAGGTGCAGGTCGTCGAGCAGCAGCGCACCCACCCAGCGGTAGTGGAGCCGCCATTCGGCCAGCTCATCGGCGTCCCCCAGCGCGGCGACTTCGGCCGCGAACGCGTGGGTCCCGAGACAGGCCGCCGGCGCGATGCCTCGCTGCACCAGGGCGTTGCCCAGCCCGTGCAGCAGGTGGGTCTTTCCGGTGCCGGCGGGACCCACCACGATCAGCGGTGAGTACCTCCTGCCCGGCTCCGCGATGATGTCCCGGACCGCCAGCATCGGGAGCCGGCTCGAGGGACCTTCGGCGAGGTCTTCCCAGCGGTACTGGGAGAGCGGCGCGCTGAGCGGCGAGCCGCGCTGGCGAGCCTGCGCCACCAGCGCCCGCGCCGCCGGCACCTGATCCGGGTCGTGAAACACCTGGGCCCCGGCCAGATCGGGCGCCAGCTCCGCGGCTTCCCGCGCCAGCACCTGGAGCTCCTGCGCGTCGGCTTCGAAGCCGGCCAGGATGGTCTCCGGATCGCCGGGGGTATCCTCGGCCAGCAGCGCTTCCAGCCGCCGGGTATTCAGGCCCTCCCCGCCCCACTTGAGCACCGCTTCCCCGATCCGGCGCCGCCACCGGTCCACCTGCTCGGAGAGGCTGGCCGACACCTCGGACAGGAACGACCCGAACTCGTCGGCCTCCGGCGCCTCCACCGGAACCGGGGAGGCGAGCATCGCGCCTGGCGCGCCCACCAGGAGCAGCGCATCGGAAGCGGACAGGGGCACGGCGCTCGCCTCCTGAAAGGCGACCAGCCGCGCCAGCGCGCCGGTGTAGTCGCGCATGGAAGGAAATCCGGCGTCGGCCACCGCGCGCACCACCGGATCGGGCAGCGCATCCGGGGTGTCGGCCAGGCGGCGGCGCAGGATGGCGAGCCGGGCCTCGGGACCCGGCAGCGAGAGGGAGACCGTCGTCCCCTCGGCGAGCCGCCGGACCACCCGGGGATCGAGTCCGAGGAGCTGGTCCACCGGAGTCGCCGTGGTGATCACCACATCGCGTCCTGCGGCGCGGCGGGCATCGAGCAGGTCGGCCACCAATCCCTGGCAGTCGGGATGGCGGGCCAGCCGCTCGAAGTCGTCCAGCAGCACCAGCTCGGCGCCGAAGAGCTCGGCGCGGCAGGCTTCTGCCCGGGCGACCAGCAGCGCGCTGCGATAGCGCTCTGCCAGCGCGTCCATGGTGAGCAGCTCGACCGGAGCCCCGGGATGGTTCTCGCGGACTTGGGCGGCGATCGCATTCAGCAGCTCGGTCTTCCCGCTTCCCGCCGGTCCCAGCACCACCAGCGGGGCGTAGGGCACTCCGCTGGCGTCGGCCACCGCGCGCGCCGCCGCCGCCGCCGCCCGGTTGGCGGGATCGAGCAGGAAGGTTTCGAAGCCGCTCATGGAACCGGCGCCCGTGCGGCAAGGCGCTGGAGCACCAGGCCGGAAAGCGACTTGAGGGTCTCGAAGACGCCGGTGCCATGCAGGGCGTCGGCCGGAAGGCTCGGAACCCCGCGGAAATTGAAGGCGTCGTCGAGCTCCGCCGGCGCCAGAATCAGATCGGGCGGCAGATCCTGCTTGTTGTACTGCAGCACCAGCGGCAGGTTCCGGATATCCACCCCCTGATCCAGCAGATTCTCCTGGAGGTTCTGAAAGCTTTCCAGGTTGTCGTCGAAGCGTCGCGCCTGGCTGTCCACCACGAAGACCACGCCGTCGGCGCCCTGGAGCACCAGCCGGCGGGTCGCGTTGTAATAGACCTGGCCGGGTACGGTGTAGAGCTGGAACCGGGTGGTGAATCCCGAGATCATCCCCAGCTCCAGCGGCAGAAAGTCGAAGAACAGGGTGCGGTCCGACTGGGTGGCGAGCGACACCATGTTGCCGCGCCGCTGCTCGGGCACCCGGCCGTGAATGTAGAGGAGATTGGTGGTCTTGCCGCAGCGTCCCGGTCCGTAATAGACCAGTTTGCAGGTGATCTCGCGGGTGGTGAAGTTCACCAGAGGCATCGGCTCACCGCCCGAAGAGCGTGCGGAGACTGGCATTCAGCTCGTCCTCGAAATCTTCCGCCAGCACCTGCCGGGGGGGCTCCTCCGCCGGGGTCGCGCGCTCCAGATCTCCCACCAGGCGGGCAAAGAACATCTGCACCAGCCCGAGCGAGGTCTCCGGCCCGAAGACCACCAGTCCGAGCCAGCGGCCCCGCGGCGTGTCGAAGCCGGCCAGGTACACGCCCACCGCGGAGCCCTGATGGACCACCGCGTCGAGCGGCCGGGTGCCCATCACCCGGGAAAGCTCGGCGGTCGAGGCGAGAATGCCGGCCCCGAGCGCCGCGGCCGACATGACGTCGAGCGACCGGGTGAAGCCGTGCTGGGCCACCACCTGGCCCGAGGAGGTCATGAGCAGGGTGACCCGAGCCGCCGACTCGGAAAGAAAAGTCTGCAGCGGGACTTCGACCCAGCGCTCGATGGCCCGCATCAGAAGGTGGTCCCCGCCGCGGCCAGGACGCTCAGCCGGAGCTCCGCCAGGTTCACCTCGGCGCCCGCCACCGCCACCAGCAGCAATCCCGACTGCCCCGGCGCCAGCAGGAGGATTCCCTCGGTCCCGCCCAGCATCAGCAGCACCGGCTCCGGCTGTCCCAGCACGGCGGTCACCCCGCGCATCCGGCCCGCCAGGCTCGCGGCCAGCGCGGCGACCGCGGCGCCATCGACGCCCTCCATCAGCGCGTCGGCCACCACCAGACCGTCCTCGCGGGACACCACCAGGGCCCCGTGCACGCCGGGAATCCGGGTGATGTCGCCCAGCGCCAGGTCCAGGCTCATCGCAGCTCCTCCAGCCAGCGCCGGGCCGCCGCAGCGGCCCGGTCGGCGAGCAGGGCGAGTCGGCCGGCGGGCACCTGCCGGGGGCGGGTGAGCAAGAGGACCGAATCATTGGTGGGAGTACGCAGCTCGAAATGGGCCGGGCCTCCTTCCAGCGAGATCCGGCGCCAGGGGCCGAGTCCCAGCAGGCGGGAGGCGCGTTCCGCTTCCCGGGTGACCCCGGTGAGCGCGGCGGCCACCGCCTCGCCGGCCGGCTGTCCGTCAGCGCCCCGGATGCCTCCGGCCAGCAGGCGGCCCTGAAGGTCCACCAGCAGCGCGAGATCGGATTCCCCCTCGGAGGTGCGCAGCGGATCGGGCGCGGATTCCGCATAACCCGGGACCGGGCGGGCGCCGGCGAGCTCCCGCACCCGCGCCAGCGCGGGGGCGAGGGCCGGGTCGTCGGGGGTCAGCTCGGCGGCGCGTTGCAGGTAGCGGATGCTCCGGGCATGGTCTCCCGCCCGGTAGCAGAGAAAGCCCAGTCCCTTGTGCGCGCCCGGGTGATCCGGGTCGAGCCGGAGCACCGTGGTCCAGGCGTCGAAGGCAAGATCGCCTTCGCCCCGGTCGCTCCGGATCCGCGCGATCAGGTCGTAGGCGCCGGCCATCTCCGGATAGCGCGCCGCGCCGGAATTCGCGACGGTGAGCGCGGCATCCAGCTGGCCCCGGCGCCGGAGAGCTTCGGCCAGCGGCAGAAAGACCAGGCTGCCGGGATCGCGCGCCAGTTGGGCGGTGAGAGCCTGGATGGTTTCGGGGATCATCGCGGCTTCCGGAGCTGGGTCACCAGGTGGCGCGCCGCCGGCACCACGCCGCGCACTTCATCGGCGTGCTGCTCCTCCTCGGCCGGCTTGCCCGGCATCGCCAGCCAGGCCTCGAAGCCGTGGGCCGACTCTTCCAGCCGCCCGGTGCCCAGCAGCGCCCAGGCCAGCAGCCGGAGCGGCTTGGCGCCGCCCGGATCCAGCCGCACCGCTTCCCGCAGCGCGACCTCCGCTTCCCCGAAACGGCTCTCCGCGAGCAGGATGGCGCCGACCAGCAGATGGCTGCGGGGGTCGTCCGGGAAGGCATCGAGCGCGGCCTGCGCGGCGGCGCGGGCCGCCTCGGGGTTCCCGGCCCGGAGCTGGGCCTCGCCCTGGCGCAGCAGCGCTTCGGGGTCGCCCCGCGGCGCGGCCCGGGCCGACTCCAGGGCCGGATCGCGCAGCAGCACGACCCCGGCGCTGGCCAGTCCGAACAGGGCCCGCGCCACGTCGAACTCCGCTTCGCCCAGGGTCATCGCGATGGTCTTGACGTCGCGCTCGCCGTCCGCCGCCGAGATCACCCGCCATTCGAAAGGCGAGAGGGAGAGCGAGCCGGCTTCCTCGGAAACCGGCGGGGCCAGGGAAGGAATCACCCCGACGTGGGCCACCCGCCCCTGGATCCGGGACCACTCGTCGATCCGCCGGGCGCCCTCGAGCAGCAGATGCTCCACCGCGATCCGCAGATCGGTTTCGCGGGGAATCGAGTCGGCCGAACATTCCTCGAACACGAAGTACCCCTCGTCCCAGCCCAGCATCGTGAAGACGACGTCCTCGATGTGGACTCGCACCTGGTTGCGCAGCTCCTTCTCGCCCAGCGCACCGGTCGCGACCAGGATTTCCCCGATCCGTCGGCTGTCGCCCTGCTCCTGGAGCGCCCGGGCCCGGCTCAGGTCCTCCTCCCGGATCCTTCCGGCCCGGAGCAGCGCGGTCCCCAGCGGGTGAGGATTCGACTGAATTGCGGCGGCGACCACCGCCGCTTCATGGAACCAGATCGTCCCCTGGTTCTGGCGCAGCGCCGAGGTGATCCGCAACATCCCGGTCTTCCGGCCCAGGTCGAGCAGCTGGAACACATCGTGAATCCCCAGCTCCCGGAGCGGACCCTGGATTGCCACTCAGGCCTCCGCCGGCTGGAGGATGTGGGCGAGCTCCCGCGCCGAGCGGGCCTGGGCCCGGGCCGACGCGGCGAGCGGTCCGGTGGGCTCGGCCTGGATCACCCGCTCCCAGTCGGCAATCGCCGCGCCGAAGCGGCGGCGCTTGGACTCGGCCAGTCCGCGGTGATAGAGCGCCTCGGTGTGCTCGGGATGGAACCGGAGCACCCGCGAGTACGCGGCGATGGCGTCGGTCCAGCGCGCTTCATCCGCGAGCGTGCGCCCCAGCAGCACCAGCGCCTCCAGGGCAAAGGGCTCCACCAGCAGGAGGTCCACCAGCAGCCGGGTCGCGGCACCGGTCTGTCCGGTCCGGCGCAACAGATCGGCCAGGGCGAGTCCGGCGTCGAGATAGGTGGGGAGCAATTCCAGCGCGCGCTGATACGCGGCCCGGGCCGCGCCGGGCCGCTCCAGCGCTTCTTCGACCGCGCCGCGCTCGTACCAGGCGCGCACCAGGGTGGGATCGAGCTCCAGCGCGGCGGTGAAGGCGTCGAGCGCGGCCATCGCGTCGCCCAGCTGCCGCAGGATACTGCCCTTGAGCACCAGAAGATCGGCGCGCCCCGGTGCCAGTCCCGCCGCCGCCTGGGCGTCAGCCGAGGCCCCATGCAGATCGCCGATCAGCTGCCGGGCCCGGGCCCGCATCAGGAGCACCTCGGCCCGGCCCGGCGCCAGCGCCGCCAGCCGATCCGCCGCGGCCACCGCCTCTTCGCCCCGGCCCAGCGCCACCAGAGCACCGGCCTGACCGAGGAGAATGTCGGGGTCCTCTGGGGCCAGGGCCGCGGCCGCGCGATAGCGCTCCAGGGCTTCGCCGAACAGCCCCCGCCGGGCGAACACCTCGCCCAGCAGCGCGGCCCCGGCGGGCGCAGGCGCGCCCCGCCGCACCGCGCGATGCACCTCGGCGGCGGCGGTATCGAGCAGCCCTTTCCCGATCAGGTCGCGGGCCAGCGCGAAGGGATCGTCCCGCGACGGGGGCGCGGAGTCGGATTCCTCGGGGGAGAGCTGGCCGAACAGCTCATCGAGCACCCCGGAATCGAAGCTGAACTCTCCGCCCGCCGATCCGGTCCCCGGCGTCCGGGCCATCGCGGGCGGCACCGGCAGCAGCGATTCCTCGAACTGGAGCTGGACCGCGAGCGCGTAGCTCTGGGGGACGTAGAACGGATCCAGCTCCAGCGCCCGCCGGGTTTCCCGCAGCGCATCGTCGAACGCGCCGATCTGGCTCAGCGCGAAGCCCAGGTTGTAATGGGCCGGCGCGCTGGTCGGATCCTCCTCCACCGCACGCGCAAAGGCATTGCGGGCGTCCTGGTGCCGGGCGAGGTCCATCAACACCAGACCCACACCGTTCCATCCGGCCGAGTCGTTGGGCCGCTCTGCCAGCACCGTGCGGTAGGCCAAGAGCGCCGCCTGGGGCTCGTGCCGCTGCAGGTGCACCAGTCCGAGATTGAGCCGGGCCCCGGTGAAATCGGGGCGGGCCCGGAGCGCCGCCTGGAAGGCGTCCACCGCGGCCTGGTTGTCGGGATCGCCGGCGGCGGCCACCCCGAGGTTGTTCCAGGCCAGGGCGTAGCTGGGATCGGCGTCCACCGCCCGGCGGTAGCTCCCCCGGGCCTCTTCCCGCCGGCCGGCCTGGTGCAGCGCCACGCCGCGCTCGTTCCACAGCTCGGCATTACCGGGCTGGCGGGCCAGCAGGGTGTCGTAGAGCTGGATCGCGGCGCCGAAATCCTTCCGCAGCAGGTGGGTCTCCGCCATCCCCTCGAGTGCGGTAGCCTCGTCTTCGCCGGCCTCCAACGCCAGCCGGCTCTCCCGCAGCGCCTCGGTGAGGTAGCCCCGCTTCCGGAACGCCACCGCGAGGCTCAGGTGGGGCTGGAGCGCCACGCTGCTCTCGGCCTCGGCGCCGCGGGCGGCGGCGCCGGCCCGCCGCGGGGTGGAGCCCCGGGAGCCGCCGATCAGGAGATTGGGCTGCGCGGTGCCCAGCGAGGGATTGAGGGCGAGGGCTCGGCGGGTGGCGGCGCGGGCCGCTTCGTGATGCCCCATGTCGCCGTACAGGAAGCCGAGGAGGTAATGCACCTCGGCGTGGTCGGGGTTGAGCACGCTCGCTTCGGTCAGGACGGTCAGCGCCTTGTCGTTGTGCCCCCGGTTGTACCAGGCCCGCCCGAGACAGAGCCGGGCCACCGAGCTGGTCGGCTCCACCT